>Ga0075428_100007554_pt1 | contig 12046 bp, 12 predicted proteins | sample RhiMetdeltSRZDD2_FD_75291 | JGI IMG/M metagenome (GOLD analysis project Ga0075428, IMG submission 75291) | Populus rhizosphere microbial communities from Tennessee, USA - Rhizosphere MetaG P. deltoides SRZDD2 | ecosystem: Host-associated > Plants > Roots > Rhizosphere > Soil | place: USA...
GGGCGAGGCAGGGGGCGAGGCAGGGGGCGAGGCAGGGGGCGAGGCAGGGGGCGAGGCTGCGGCGGGGCAAGGGCTCTTTGAGGGCGCGGCGGCGGTCTTGCTCGAGTCGGCGGAGGCGGCCCGCGAGCGCGGGGCATACGGCCGCGCGGTGGTCGGCGACTACGGGCAGCACGACACTCTGGCGTCCACGGTCACGGCGGCGCTGCACGGATCCCTGGCGGCGCCGGGACTTTGGTTGCTGCCCTGTCTGGAACATCGGTCCACAGTGGACGAAATCGCGGCGATGCCCGCGCCCGGCCCCGGCGAAAGCACCGATGTCGGCGAGGCGCTGGCCGCGTTGGGTGTGGTGCAGTGCGTCCGGGCGGCGACCTGGCTGGCGGGTCGACCGTGCGAGTCCGTCCTGCTCAGCAGCGGCGGATGCCTGGACTCCAGCTATGCCAGCCTGACCTTGCGAGGTGTTCAATGATCGCTTTACGGCAGCGGTCCGAAACCGTTACGCGGCCCAGGTTCGAGGGCACCAACATCGGTACCTGGGTGGGTTTCAAGCATGTCCTGTACCTGCTCGAGGAGGCGGTGCTCGACCACCTCCGCGCATCCGGGTGCGGTCCGCGCGCACTCTACGAGGAGCACGGCCTGGCGGTCGAGATCGTGGACTGCGATGCCCGGATCCTTTCCGCGCTGCGCACCGACGACCTCGTGACCGTGCGGGTGGAGCAGCGGGAGCCGGATCGGGGCGAGCTGACCTTCGCCGTCGCGTGCTACGTCGACGGGGTCAAGACCGTCTCCGCGTGCGTGCGCTTGGTGCTGCGGCGGTGCGGGCACGACGGGCCGGCGCCCGAGGCGCTGGCGCCGTTCGTGGTGGACGCCATCGACCGGCCCGGTCCACCGAGCGACGGCCACGGCCACAAAGGCTTCGAGTGGCGCAAGCGGATCCCGTACTTCTATTGCCACTACTCCGAACGCCTCCAGCATTCCGGATACGTCCGGATCATGGAGGAGGTGGTGGACCTGTTCCTCGCCGGCGGCGGGATCTCCATCCGCACCATGCTCGACGGGCGGCGCTGGATCCCGGTGGTGCCGCATGTCCAAATCGGACTGTTGGGCGAGGCGGCCATGGAGGAGGAGCTGCGCACGGTGTTCACGGTGGAGGAAGTTTTCAAGGACTTCACCTACACCGCGCGCATGGACTGCTATGTGCCGCGCGGCGACAGGCTCACGCCGGTCGCCTCCGGCCGGATCACTCACGGCTATGCCGAGGTGCGCGGCGCGCGGGAGAACTGGGGCCTGATCCGGATGGATCAGGAGACCCTGGCCGTGCTCCGCCGCGGCCTGCCCGGCGGCATGGCCAACGGCGTTACATCGAGACGATGAGAGGCTGGTACCCGATCATGCTAGTGCGCGTGCCGGCGTCCTTGAGGCGCGACGGAAAAGCCCGGGCCATCAACATGGATCTGCCGGCCGGTGCCACCCTGCGATCCGTGTTCGACGAGATCGACCGGTGGATCCCCGGGTCGCTGGAGAAGATGGTCAAGCCCGACGGCCGGCTCCACGGATACGTCAATGTCTATGTCAACGGCGTCGATGTGCGCTTCGCCGGCGGTCTGGCCACGCAGGTGAGCGAGGGCGACGAAATCGTAATCCTGCCCGCCATCAGCGGCGGCTGATCATGCGGGAAGCGCCGCCGTCGTACCTGTTCGTGGAGACCCGCAGCGATGTGGACACCCCGGACGCGCGAGCCCTGCTGAGCCTGGCGACCTCACTGCACGCGGCTGGGCACCGGGTCAGCGTCTACCTCATGCAGAACGCCGTCGTCATGGCGGGGCACGGGCCGCTTGTGCGGCATCTGGTGCGATGTGGCGTGGCGGTGCTGGTGGACCGGTACTCCATGCGGGCGCGGGGTTTCGGATCGGACACTGTACTCGAAGGTGCCACCGCCGCGGAGATGGCCGAACTCGTAGAGCTTGTCATGACGCCCGGCGTGGTCACTATCTGGCATTGAGAGGTTTGAGAGGTTCGGCGGTCATGGAGGGTCGCTCGCTCTTCCTCGGGCTCATCGGCTCGCCGTACGAGTCCGACATGTTCACGACGGCCTCGCGGCTGGTCGATGAGACGGTGCGGCGGCGGCATCACGTCACCGTGTGGGCGTGCGGCTACTCGACCGCGCTGACCCTGCGCGGGCTGGGCGACAGCCGGCCCCGCAACCCGTGGTCGTGGGACACCGTGTATCCGTCCACCGCGGCGGTCGTCCAGGGCATGCTCGCGTACGCCGACGGCCGCCTCGAATGGCTGGTGTGCCGGTTCTGCGCCGAGGAACGGGGAAGCACCGATCAGATGCCGGGGGTCCGGATCGAACCACCGGCCAACTTCCAGCGACGTGCGCTTGCCGCGGACGTCTGCCTGATGTTGGGAGTGAAGTGATGACGGCACGCGCGACCCTAATCGTCGTGGAGCGGTCGCACCGCGGGACGCTCGAACAGCAGTACGCCCACGTGCTGTGGCTGGTGCGCTCGCTGCGCCGGCAGGCCTCCGCGACCTTGCTGCTGCGCGGCGCGGCCGCGGTGTACGCGGTGGACCACGCGGCGCCCGAGCCGTTGCGGTTGGCCGGCCGGGCCTGGGGGATCGCGCCCGACTACCGCGAGACGCTGCAGCAGCTGACCGAGGACGGGGCCGAGGTGCTGGTGTTCGCGGATTCGCTGGCGGCGCTTGGCTTCTGCCGGCAACCGCTGGTGCCCGGGGTGCGCCCGGTCACCGAGCAGGACATCGTGGCCGCGTGGCCGAAGTACGACCGGATCTGGTTCCTCTGAAAGGGGGCACTCAAGATCGTTGCGCTTGTGAGTGTAGAAAACCTGCCCGGATCTACATCCAGCCGCGCAACGATCATGGCTCGCCGGATTACCCCGCTCAGGCCGACCAGAACCGGTTGACGAACTCGTCGTCATAGACGAATATGCGCGCCTCCACCACGAGATTGCGCTTCGGGTCGAGCCGGAACGTTTGCACTCCAGGCATCTCCAGCGTCATCCCCTTGCGCTCGCCGCGATAGGTGGCGATCACCGCGGCGTGCAGCCGGTCGCCGACGATGCGGATCAGGTCGACCCGGAAGGTGCCGTTGGTCATTTCGGCGCTGGCGCGAATCCAGTCCTTCACTTCCTCAATGCCGTTGCACGTGCCGGAAAGGGGATGCCGGCCCGGGGTGTGCCACTGGATTTCCGGTGCGAGGCCGTTCTCGATCTCGTCGAGGTCGAGGCGGGCGAAGCTCAGGTATCCGCTACGGAGAAACTTGCCGAACTCCAACTGAGTTTGCGTCTGAGTCATTGTCGTACCCTTTCCGCGGTTCACACAGGGTCAAAGGACCAGAATTCGTCGGCCGCCGCGGGATTCTCCATGAAGAGCTCCCGCTCCCGGATCTTGTTGTCCTCCCCGAGCCACCACAGGAGAACTGCTCGCTGATCGAGCACCCGGTCGCCGCGCTGCCCGCTCACGCGCAGCAGGCAGAAGACGCTCCGGCCGGTCACCGCCATCTCGATCGGCTCCGCGCTGAACGTGCCCCGGGTCTCTTTCTGGACTCTGCGCATGAAGTCCATGACCGCGTCGACCCCGATGAGGTCGGCTGCGAGCGGGTGCGTGTGCGGCACGCGCCAGACGATGTCCTCGGCGCACATCAAGCGGATGAATTCGACCCGGCCGGCGTGGAACAATGCGATCGCACGGCGCAGCCGGTCCACATCCACCGAAACTGTCATGTGCCAACCCTTCGCTCGACGGCGACGCCGACGACGCTAGGCCGCGCGGCGGACTGCGGGCAGAGCACACCGCGTACTCGAAGCGCCGCAAGGCAACCGAGGGGATACTCAGGTATCGATGATGCTCTAACCGTGGCGCCCACCCCGCCATAGATTGCGGTCATGCCAGGCCAAGACGGCGCCGAGCCGCTGCGCGAGGCGGCTAAGAGAGTCCCGACGTTTCAGGCCACGGACGTGACCGATGTGGTGCGCGTCGCCCCGAACGGCGACCGCGCGCTCCAATTGCTCGTGGACCGTTACCACGCCTACGGTTTCGCGTTGGCCGACGTCGGCTCCGGTGAGCCGGCCGCGCTGACCTCGCTCGCGGGCCGGCTGGGCCTCGACGAGCCGTTCGTGCCACCGCTGTACACGCTCGGCGGGCGCGAGGTGGACCGGATCGCGCGGATCTCGGCCGCCCTCAACGCGGACACCGAGCAGCAGTCGCACCCGTCGTTCGGCAGCGCGGGCGGTCAGCGTTTCCATACCGACGGCACCCTGCAGGACATCGGCGAGGTGCCGAGTTCGATGCTGCTGTGCCAGACACCGTCGGCCGAGGGCGGGATGACCATCCTGTTCAACGCGACCGCTGCGTTCGCCCGGCTACTCGAGGACGACGAGGCGGCCGCGCTCGCGCTCACACGCCCGGGATCGCTTATCCGGCAAGCGAATATCAACGAGTGCACGGCAGCCAACGAGGGGCCGGCGTTCGGGGTCGTCGACGACGAGCTGGCGACCCGGTACTCCATCACCGACACCGACCGCTGGGCCGAACCCACCGACGCCTCGCCCGAGGCGCTGTGGCGCGGCGTGCACTACCTGGAACGCGCCTCCGAGCCGGGGAGCGAGTTTCACTTGCAGCTGCGCCTCGACGCGGGTCAGGTGATCCTGCTGGCCAACTCCCGGATCTGCCACGGCCGCACGCCCTATCGCGACGGGCCGGGGCATCGCCGGTGCATGTTCCGCAGCCTGCACCGGGTGCGCCCCCGGGTCGCGCGATGACCAAGAAAACCGTTGGCCAAGGCTGGTTCTGGCGCAACCTCGGCTACGCCTTCCGCAACCGGGGATGGGTGCTGTTCGCGATCGCCGTCGTGATGGCCCTGTTCGGTGCGGCGGCGGCGGTGACCGCCCCGCTGGTCGCCCGGCATGTGGTCGACACGCTCATCACGCCCGAGGGCGCCGCAAGCTCGCTCAGCGGACCGATCGCGCTCCTATTAGGACTCGCCGCGGTCCGGCTCGTCGCCGGTTATCTGCGCCGCCGGTACGCCAGCCGCGTTTCCATGCGGGTGGAATACGACTTGCGGCGCGAGATGTTCGCGGCCGCGCAACGCCTCAGCCCGGCCGACGGCGGGCGTTTGGATCCCGGCCAGGTGCTCACCCGGTCCACCAGCGATCTGGCGCTGGAACAGGAGCTTTTCGGGCTCATGCCGCTGTTCGCGCTCAACAGCATTACGCTGTTGCTGGCCATCGGCGTGATGTTCTGGCTTTCCCCGTTGCTTACGGTTGTCGTTCTGCTGGTGGTGCCCGCACTGTACCTGGTGACGCGGCGCAGCCAGCGGGCCGTGTTCCCGGCGATGTGGGACGCGCAGAACCACCTCGGCAAGCTCACCGGCTTCGCGCACGAGTCCGTGCACGGCATCGGCGTGGTCATGGGTTTCGGGCAGGAGGCGCGGGCGCAGGCGGGTTTCGACGCGCAGGCGCGGGCCCTGTTCGCCGCGCGGCTGCGCCTGGCCCGCCTGGCCGGGCGCTATCTGGCGGCCCTGCAATCCGTGCCGCCCTTCGGCCAGCTCGGCATCCTCGCGCTCGGCGGCTGGATGACGTTCACCGGCCGGATCGGGGTAGGCACATTCGTCGCGTTCTCGGCCTATCTGCTGCAGATAGCCATGGCGGCCAAGGGATACGCCTCCGCGGTGGTCGCCATCCAGCAGGGCAAGGCCAGCGTTCTTCGGATTTTTGAATTGCTCGATGTGGTACCGGCGGTGCGGGAACGAGACGATGCCGTTGCGCCGCAAGAGCTTTCCGGTGCCGTCGAGCTGTCGGACGTGTCTTTCGGTTACGGCTCGGGCCCGGCCGCCCTCAGCGGCGTCACGCTGCGCGTCGAACCCGGCGAGACGGTGGCGGTGGTCGGCCCGAGCGGGTCTGGAAAGTCCACTTTGGCCGTCCTGATTGGACGGTTCCATGACACCGGTGCGGGCGAGGTCCGCGTCGGCGGGCACGACGTGCGCGACCTTCGGTTGTCGGCGCTGCGCCGGCACGTGGGCATCGCCTTCGACGACGCGTTCCTGTTCGCGGGCACGGTCCGGGAGAACATCGCCTTCGGCGATCCGACGGCCGGCGACGAGCGGATCCGCGAGGCGGCCCGGGTGGCGGCGGCCGACGACTTCATCGAGGAGCTGCCGGACGGGTACGACACGGTCATCGGCGAGCGCGGGGCGACGCTGTCCGGCGGGCAGCGCCAGCGCATCGCGCTGGCCCGCACGCTGCTGGCCGAGCCGGACATCCTGGTGCTCGACGACGCGACCAGCGCGGTGGACGCGGCCGTTGAGGCGCGGATCCTTTCCGGGCTCGCGGCGAGCTCCGCCGGGCGTACCACGCTGTTGATCACCCATCGGCCCGCCGCGCTCGCCTTCGCCGACCGGATCTGCGTGCTCGACCAGGGCCGCCTCGTCGACACCGGCACGGATCGCGAGCTGCGCGGCCGCTGCCCGTTCTACGCGCGGCTGGTGGGCGAGCACGGCGAGCTGATCGATCCCGCCCGCCGTACCGTGGGCATGCTGACCCGGGCCGAGGGCGAACCGGGCGTGATCAATCCAATGCCGCGCGACGCGGTACAAGATGCTTTGAATTCCCCGCCCACAACGGCGGCCATCCTTTCCGGAGTGGCCGCGCTGCCCGCCGCGCGCGACGAACCGCGGACAGCGAGCACAGCCGGGGGCACCGCGTGGCGGACCGCCCGGTTGTCGGCATTGGGCCTGATATCGACGTATCGATGGCTTTTGCTGGCTGCCGCGGCCCTCGTCGCGCTCGACACGTTCACCGGGCTGGCGCAGCCGGTGCTGGTCCGGCGGGCGATCGACGCCGGCATCGTCGGTGGGCGCGGCGACGCCCTGATCGGCACGGTCGCGGCGGCCATGCTCCTGCTCGCGATCGGTTGGGCGGGAACGCTCGCGCAGACCCGGGTCACCTGGCGGGCCGCCGAGGAGATCCTCTACGCGTTGCGCACGAGGACATTCAATCGGCTGCTGCGGCTCGGAATGGGCTACCACGAGCGGGAGGCGGCCGGGCGCGCGCTGAGCACGATCACCGTCGATGTCGCCGCGGTGGCCAGCTTCGCGCAGACGGGGGTCGCCGCGATCGCCGTGGGCCTGGTGTCGATGGTAGGGATGATCATTGTCGTGGCCGTCCTCGACGCGGGGCTGTTGCTAGCGCTGGTTCCGGTCCTCGCCGCCGTGGTGCTGGCGACATTGGTGCTGCGCACCCGATCGCACCACTTCTACCGGCTGGCTCAGGACGACGCCAGCCAGCTGGCGGCCTCACTGCAGGAAAACCTCAACGGCTCGCGGGTCGTGCACGGGCTCAACCGGGCCGAGCTCAACCGGGCCCGCTATGGCGAGCTGAGCGACCGTTACCGGCGCAGCCGCTTCCGGGCGCTCATGCAGGGCGCGGCCCTGTTCTCGGTCACCGAGTGCCTGTCCACCGTGGCCGCCGTGGTCGTGATCGGACTGGGCACGGGGCGGGTCGCCGCCGGCATGCTCAGTCTCGGTACGCTCGTCGCCTTCCTGCTCTACGTCGACATGCTTTTCGGGCCGATCCAGCAGATCTCCCAATCGTTCGACTCGTACCAGAAGGGCTCCATCGGGTTGCGGCGCCTGCGCGAGCTGGACGCCGTCGCGGCCACCGTCGCCGAACCCGCCGACGCGCAGCCGGTCGGCGCCCTCACCGGCCGGGTCGAGCTGCGCGGGGTCGGCTTCCGGTACCCGGCCACGCGCCGCGACGCGGTCAGCGACATCGACGTGACGCTGCTCCCGGGGGAGACGGTCGCCCTGGTCGGGGAGACCGGTTCCGGCAAATCCACCTTGCTCAAGCTCATCGCGCGCTTCTACGACCCGGGCCATGGCGCGGTCGCCGTGGACGGCATCGACATCCGGCGCTTCGAAAGCGGTGCCTACCGCCGCCGGCTGGGCATCGTCTCGCAGGAGCCGTTCCTGTTCGCGGGTACCGTGCGGGACAACATTTCCTACGGCCGTCCCGAGGCGTCGACGTCCGACATCGTGGAGATCACCGAGGCCATCGGGCTGCGGGCGGTCTTCGAGGCATTGAAGGACGGCTTCGAGACCCAGGTCGGTCCGCAGGGGCGCGCGCTCTCGGCCGGCCAGCGCCAGCTGGTCGCACTGGCCCGGGCCCACCTCGTCGATCCGGCGATCCTGCTGCTCGACGAGGCCACGGCCGCGCTCGACCCGGACACCGAGGCGGCCTATCAGCGGGCGGTGTCCACGCTCCAAACCCGCCGCACCACTTTGATGATCGCCCACCGGCTGACGACGGCGGCGCGGGCCGATCGGATCCTCGTGCTCAAGGCCGGCCGGATCGTCGAGTCGGGCCCGCAGGACGAGCTGATCGCGGCCGGCGCCGAATACGCCCGCCTGTGGCGCGCATACCAGCCGGCCCTGGCCCGACGGGAGGTTTCAGCATGACGCGACGTATGCCGATGGGCGTGGCCGATGACCCGGTGGCGGTGACCGGAATAGGCGTGATCCTGCCCGGCGCGCCGACGCTGGGCGACTACTGGGATGTCCTGCGGGGCGGCGTTTCCCAGGCTCTCGAGTTGACCGAGGAAGTGGGCGGCGCGGCGGGGCGCACCGGCTGCGAGGTCAAGACCGATCCGACGGTGGTGCTGTCCAGTCGCGAGACCCGCCGCATGGACCGGTTCTCACACCTTGCCGTCTATGCGGGGCTCGCGGCGGTCGCCGACGCCGCGCCGGACGCCGGCGTCGACCGGAACCGGTGCGGTGTCATCCTCGGCGTGGGGCTCAACGGGATGGACGCCTATCACCGGGAGTTCCAGCGCTACCTGGCCGGCGAATCGCTTCATCCGCTGTTCCTTCCGCTGGCGATGCCCAACGCGGCGGCCGCGAACCTGGCCCTGCGGCTCGGGTGGTTCGGCCCGGCGGTCGTTGTGAACACCGCGTGCGCCTCGAGCGCCAACGCGCTCGGCGACGCCGCCCGGCTCATCGCCGACGGCGAGCTCGACCTGGCGCTGGCCGGCGGCGCGGAGACACCGCTCAATGGGTTGATTCTGACCGCGTTCGCTGGATTGGGAGCGCTGTCACCCGGCAACGGCGCACCGCACAACGCCTGCCGGCCGTTCGACCGCGATCGGGACGGCTTCGTCATGGGGGAGGGCGCGGCATGCTGCGTCCTGGAGCGGCTCAGCTCGGCCCGCCGCCGCAACGTGCGACCCTATGCCCTGCTGGTGGGGTACGGCCGCGGCGGTGACGCGCATCATCTGGTCGCGCCCCGGCCTGACGGCGAGAAGGCCAGGTGGTGCATGGCCGAGGCGCTGCGCGACGCCTGCCTTGCCCCGCAAGACATTTCACATATAAACACGCACGGTACGGCGACCAAGGCCAACGATCTGGCCGAGGCGAAGGCGATCCACGCCTTGTTCGGTGATACCCCACCGCCGGTCACCGCGGTCAAAGGCACCATCGGCCACCTCATCGGCGCGTCGGGCGCGGCCGAGGCGGTGGCGTCCATACTGACCCTGCGCCACGGACACATCCCGCCGACGGCCAACTATGTGACGCCGGACCCGGAATGCGCCATCGACGTGGTCGCGGGGCCGGGCCGCCCCCTGGCGCCCGGCGCCGTCCTGTCCAATTCCTTCGCCTTCGGCGGCCACAACGCCGCGCTGGTCTTCGCATCGGCCGGGGAGGACTGAGCTTCTCTAGGCTGCGTCGCCGGGTCTTGGCATTTTCGGGGAAATGCTGCCTCCGCCGGCGCTGAAGCCGCATTTTCCCCGAGAATGCGAGCGCAAATGATATCGCACCCGCCTAGAACTCCACGGGTAGCGCAGAAAGCGCGCGGTTACTCATGGACCGGACAAATTGCGGCTCTCCGCTGAGGCGCAGCCGGGGCGCGTGTTCGAGCAGACCGGCCAGCGCCCGGCGGACCTGCCGGCGGCCGAGTTCGGCGGCCACGCAGGAGTGCAGCCCGTGGCCGTAGCCGAGCTGCCCGTCGACGGCACGGGTCAGGTCGAGCCGATGCGGGTCCGGGTAACGCTCGCCGTCGCGGTTGGCGGCGGCGACGCACAGCCGTACCAGCTCGCCCGCGCGCAACTGGACACCGAACAACTCGACGTCCTCGAGCACTATACGGTCGTTCATCTGCACGGGCCCGTCGAACCGCTGCAGCTCCTCCACCGCGCCCGGCAGCAGGCCGGGATCGGAGCGTAGCACCGCCAGCTGATCCGGATGGCGCAGCAGCGAGTGGACGGCGAGCGCGATGAGCTGCCCACCGGTCGGATGTCCCGCTTGGTAAAGGAAGACCAGGCAGTCCAGGAGTTCGTCCTCGGTCAGGCGCACGCCGCCGGACTCGGCGTGCAGGAGGCCGCTGAGCACGTCGCCGCCGGGATCGCCGCGCCGCTGCCGGATCAGCGGGGCGAAGTATTCGGCCATCTGCTCCCGCGCCTGCGCGCCCTCGCGAAGCATGTCATGGCTCAGCAGCGGCTCGGTCGTCTGGCAGATCGCGCGCGACCACGCGACGAACGGCTCCCAGTCGGCCCGCGGCACCCCGAGCAGTCCGTTCACGACATACACCGGGATGCGCTCGGCGAAGTCCGCGGCGGCGTCGAACCCGCCCCGCGCCGCCGCGACGGTGAGCAGATCGGTGATGACAGTTTCTATCACAAGTTCACATGAGCCGAACAGTTCATTCGAAAACACGCATTCATGGATGGCGCGTATGGGAGTGTGCCGGGGCGGATCGATCATCACGAGCCAGTTGGCCATCATGCGTTCAAGCGGACCATCCACGTTTCCGCGACGCCATCGGGCGAAGTCCTTCCACCGCCGGATGTCTCGTGACAATCCGGAATGTCTATAGGCGGTGATGAGGTCACAGTACCGGGACAGTAGCCAAAAACCAAGCCGCGTCTCGTGTATCGGGTTCTCCACCTGAATTCGGGCGTACTGTGGATATGGGTCCTCGAAGAATCCTCGCGCCCGCGGATCGTAGCTTTGTGCCATGGCGCAAAGCTTGCGCGAGCCGAAGCGTCGCGTCCAGATCGATTGATACATACTCTTGGATAGATTGATACATACTCTTGGATAGACCCACGGGGCCCATCGGACGAGAGAAGTCTTAGCGGAGTGGGAATCCCGTAGGTATTCGCGATACCCTATGCGACGTCTTGACAACTGTGTATGAATAATGCATGAACCGGCTAGAGGATTCCTGGAGCCTTGTGCTCGGCGCGTCGAGCGGGATAGGTCAAGGATGCGCGCTCGCTCTGGCCGAGGCGGGGTCGCATGTCGCCGGGGTCCATTTCGACACGGCGCAGCGCGGCGACGAGGTGCGGCAGCTGCTGCAAAGCCTTCGCGGGCTTGGGGTGAAGGCGCACTTGTTCAACGACAACGCGGCAAGCGAGGACGGCCGAGCCCGGCTGATCGGCGAGCTGAGGAGCACATTGGACGGTGGTGGCATCCGGGTACTCGTTCACTCTCTAGCTTTCGGCGCGCTCGCGCCCTACGTCGCACCGTCCGGCGCGCTCACTCGCCGGCAGTTGGACATGACGCTGTCCGTGATGGCCAACAGCCTTGTTTACTGGGCGCAGGACCTCGTGGAGGCTGGCCTGCTCGTCCGCGGAGCCCACGTTTTTGCGCTCACCAGCGCCGGGACCAGCCGGGTGGCCCGCAGCTACGGTGCGGTCTCCGCGGCGAAAAGCGCCCTGGAGGCCCATGTCCGCCAGCTCGCGGTGGAGCTCGCGCCCGCCGGCATCAGTGTCAATGCGATCCGCGCGGGGATCACGCTCACCCCGTCGTTCCTGCGCATCCCTGAGAGCGCGGAACTGGCCGAGCGTGCCCGCAACCACAACCCGCATCGACGACTCACTACACCGGAAGACATCGCCGCCTCGGTGGTCCTGCTCGCCCGGGCCGATTCCTCCTGGATGACGGGGAACGTCATAGGTGTGGACGGGGGCGAAATCCTCACCGTGTAAGGCAACGTCGGGCTGAAAACGTCGGGCTGAAAACGTCGGGCTGAAA
>Ga0075428_100007558_pt1 | contig 12043 bp, 22 predicted proteins | sample RhiMetdeltSRZDD2_FD_75291 | JGI IMG/M metagenome (GOLD analysis project Ga0075428, IMG submission 75291) | Populus rhizosphere microbial communities from Tennessee, USA - Rhizosphere MetaG P. deltoides SRZDD2 | ecosystem: Host-associated > Plants > Roots > Rhizosphere > Soil | place: USA...
TGAGACTCCGGTTTACTATGTTCCCCTAAGAAAGTTAACACGTAACCACAGGCCTCTTTAGCGCGATAGTCGAGGCCGGTGGTCTCGGTGTCGTAGGCGATGAAGATGGAATCGGTGAGTCGCCGATCGATGTAGTTCAGATCAACCATTACCGATTAATCCTGTTAGATAGTCGCGAAGTTCATAAGGGTTTATTCCTAATTCTTGTAATTTGTTTGCTACTATGGCATAGCGTTCGTCGTGTTCCTCACGTTTACGTTTTTCTTCTTCTATTTCTTGAGTGTGTTGTTTCTGTAATTCTTTGCGGCGTTCTGGTCTGCTCATCGTCGCCTCGGTGCGCGTTTACCCTCAACCAATGCCGCTTCTATCTTATCAATGATAGCCCACTGCTTTTCCGAGAATCTGGTTTCGCTTCCATACTGGTCGTATCTGGTCTTTTGATCTTGCATGAACGATCGTTCCCAGTCGGATAACACTCCATCGCTGCCCAGTTTCATGCGGTCAAAGATATATTCAATTACCTCGACGTCAGCCTCGGTCATTGTCATGGCGCACCTCAAAACGGAATATCGTCGTCGAGACCATCGGTTTTGCTGATACCGGGATCGTCGGGCTGTTCCTCTTCCTGCACTACTACGCCCTTCTCTTGGAACATGCCGAATAATTGTTTGGCCGAATGGGCTAGGTCTTCGTCCTGTACGAATCGAAATTTGCCGAATCCCAGGTTGAAGAATGGTCCCTCTGGCCCTTGATCCTTCACCGAGCATAGCGGCAAGGACATGCTCCAGATCGGAAATTTAAGCAGCTTCAAGCGGCCGAGTAATTTACGCGCTACCTTAATTTGGCTACGTTGCATCGACAATACGGCCGGGCCGAGATCGGGTCGTGACTCGATTAGCACCGGAATATTGATGGCCAACACGGCCGCCGGATTGGAGTCGGCATTGTCCGGATCGCTGCTGCCCCATTCGGCCATTTTACTGGCGCGCACATTCAAATTATTAATACGCCACGTGACACGCTTACCGCCTTTGAGAATGATATCCGGCCAAACGCCGGTGCGGTCCCATGTGATACCGTCGCGCGACCTTGCCAAGATTCCGGACGCGGGCCGGGGGCGCCACAACGTGTAGCTTTTCGCGATCAGCAGCGGGATGACGTTGATTTCGGACGGCAGCCCCTCTTCTGCGCCGGAGTGGTAGAACATACCGGGCTTAAGGGAATCGTCTTCCTCTAACTGGGGACTCAAGGCCTGTAGCAACACCAAGCGCGGTGTGGCGATATCCTCTTGACTGATATCTTCGGTACCAGTTCGGCCTCCTAGCTGCCCGCGTAGATACTCTGGGATTTGATCTTCTAGTTTCTTGACGTTGGTGGTCATTTGCGATTTGCCCTTGTTAAGCTGGTCGTGTCGTAGGTATAGATTGAAAATAAGTCCTCCGGTAATTCGTTCCCCATTTCTAGTTCGGCCCGACCCCACGCCGCAAGTGTTTCGGGATGTACTGTTGGTTCCACTTTGATAATATCGCCATGACCCTCTTGCCTCAGCCATGAGAATGCGGACTCTTTCATTTCTTTTCGAATAGAAGCCCGGACGACTGTAGAGATAGTAACTCGATAACCAAGGCTGGTTACGCTGGTGACTTTCCCGCTTCGGAATGTTTCGGGTACCACTTCTTGCTGGAGTTTACGGCCGAGTTCAGTTATGGCTTTGTACACCACTTCGAGTTGTCGTAATGAGGCTTCCGCTTGTACGTATACGGCCGCGACATCGCTGGATGCGAATGCCTCGCTTTGTTTGAGGTTGATTTCGGCCCGTAACGCCGCGATCGCCCGGAGTGCCGGTGTTATTGTTTCTAGTTGGTACTCGTCGGGTATCAAAATAGCTGGTCTTGTCACGTTTTTCGTCTCCCATCATACCGGCTCACCACCGTCCCAAAAGTATAGCACGGCGGTGGGCCGGCGTCAAGGTATTTCTTGAATCTCCGGCTCGGGTGAATCCAGCCGTTCCGGTATAGTAACCGTCGTGGTTCTGGTGGGCGTGCGTATCGGACTGGCTGTTCCTTCGTCGGCGCAGGAGGCTAATAAACAGAATTGAATCTCGATGGGGCCGTTGTTGGCCGCTTCCGGTGGGATTGCAACATAGACGCAACCATTTAGTGACAACAAGAATATTAGCCAGAATTTCATTCGATCTTCCTTTGCTCCTTGACCGCTTGGATAGTTTTAATTACGATGTCATATTCGGAACCATAGAAGAATATACGGCGTCCGGTAATGGTATTAATGGCTGAACATCCGGTGGGTATACCCGGTGGCCGCGATACACTAATGATAGCGGACGGAGCTACATACACCCATTCTGGAAATGCTGTTTGATTATTAGGATTGGCATCGCATACCCGCAATAATATAAAACCAGGCACGGAAACCGGTGGCGGTTTTTCGGCGATTAATAGTGTGCTAGTTACAAGTATCCACTTAAGCATTTGCTCGTGCCTTAGGATGTAAATCCTAGGACTATGGACCTAGGACATCAATCCTATAGAAATTCAACAAAGTCACCTTTATAGCGTGACTTTTAATTATGTTGGCGCCGGGGCGTTTGGTCCGACCATGGCCGCGGTCATTTCGTATGCCGTGTTAGTGCAATTTCCGATGTTCGTCTCGGTGAATCCATCGCAGCTATTATTGATTACTTGAGCCTTAGTCTTATTGTGGTGTAAATTAATGTTCTTGCACTTAAAAGACATATCCGGATAACCTTGACCCACTATAATATCGCCGATGGTCTGATGTACCTCCGTGTTGCGCGTCGCGGTATGTGCAGTCGCGCAATTTCCGTTCTTAACGATTACCGGTGTTCGGCCCGCTTTGCTGTAATTCTGACATTGAGATGGGAGTGGCGCATCGAAGGTTTGATTACCTGCGTTCAGTTCAATAGTTTTGCCGATGCCATTATTATTCCTAATCTCGTGATTATCGCCGTGCACCTTAACATAAGAATTATCGCGTAGCCAATTGCTATCGACTAGACAACCACGTGTCTCGCGTAGGCAAATGAACCCTCCACGGCACCTAACTATAGTATTGCTGATGAATTTGATTCCACCGGTCTTCCCGGAGATTAATTCCTTTTGACCGATCGACTCGTGGTTAATCATGCAATCCTCGAATCGGTTACATTCATATACCAGATCGGCGGCGTCGTAGGCGTCGGTTAATATTAACATCACGCTTTCATTATCACCGAGTACCGTGTGCGTTTTTACATAGTTATAGGCGATGCGCATATTCTTATGTTTGGTAGAATCTTTAATTTCAGACCGGATCGCGGCTCCTTTGATGTTCTGGAATAGATTAAAATCGAGCATCGCATCCGGGTGTGAATCTCCAGTTAAATAGATCATACCATCATATTGAATATTGGGGAATGTGCAGCGGAGTACCCGACCACCTCTACCCGAAATGTCTATCTTTCGGCCGTTATTCTTAAACGTGATCCCGGATAGGCCATTCCAATGTCCTGGAATTTGAAATTTGCCGAGAAAAGTGGCGCCTTGTGGTGCATGGATCATAATAGGTTTATTAGGTTCGCCATTGGTGCTTAGTGTGAAATCACCGCCGTATTCACGGCTAGTTACCTCGATACGAGTGCCGGGGCGGGCGGCCGCCAAAGCGTCTCGGATTTGGTTGGCTTCACTACATTGAATGATCTGATCGGCTGTCGGCAGTTTGCCGTATTGATAGGGGCCGGGCGTGGGTTCGGGTTCTGGATCTGGTGGTTCTGCAATGGCCTCGTTCATTTCTTCTTGTAGTTCTGAAGTAATATTTATGGAATTATTTAAATCCTCCCAAATTTCGGCCGGCATCCGTGGCATTTTTGATTCCCTTAGTTACGGGTTTGCCCCCGTCTCCACGACGGGGGCTTCCCAAGTAACGACTAAGAGCAGATCAGTCGGTCAGCCTCACTTCTCCTCGTCGTCGCTTTCCTCCTCCTCCTCGGCCACCTCGTCGTCATCCTCTTCGGAATCATCCTCGGGTGGCTTGGGGTTGGCTAACTGAGCCGCCACGGCGGCGCCCACCGTGGTGGAAGCCACTCGTACTGGCATGGGTCGCGGTTCCGGGATGATGGGTTCGGGATTCTTCTCCGGGTCGGCGTTGTGTTTGTCGAGCCGTGCTCGCAGCATCCGTCCGAGTGCCATGCGCACCTGCCCGGTGTTCTTACCGATATCGATCAGCGCCTGAAGATTCTCGAGAATACCGTTCTGTGCGGCGATTTTCAACCAATCCGACATACCGGTGCCGCGTAGGGCCACGGCTACACGATCGCCGCAGTCGCGAATCGGTGAACCACCCGGCGTCTTCATGCCGAGTACACGCGGATACCTCTCGTTCGCCACGGCCGAACTGATGATGATCGTACTGGTCTTGGTCGGAGCGTCCGGCGTTACAGTGGGTTCACTCATATTCCCATTTCCTTTCGTGTATGGGTCCGTACCGATATGCGAGTATAGCACGGCGCTAGGGCGCCGTCAAGATATCTTCTGAATCGTCTGTCTCGGTGGAAGTGTCTAGTTTCTCAATTACTTCCACTAGATCGTCAAATTCTTCAAATGTTAATGAGAAGGCAATCATGCGATTCCCGCTGCGCATCGTGAGGAAAATGTCGCCGTCGTACTGGCACGGCTTGGCGGTCAATTCTTGGACACCAAATTTAGGATCAATGCGGGCGATGCCTTGTGGGGCTTTTTGGAACTTCCTAGACTTGGCTACCATGTAACTGACTCTCCTCGCTTCTCGCGACCACGTAGAATGTTGTTCACGGTCATCGCTAGCCGCCCATTGTCTAGATGGGCGTATTTAGCGGTATCAATCGCGTTGCGCGCCGCGCGTTGCAACGCCGCTTCGCGTCCTACCTTCGGTTTCGATTTCTTGGTGCGTTTCTCCTTTACCGTTTTGAACTTGGCGGCCGCGAGTTCTAAGTCGGTCTTAGCGCGAGCCATGATTTCGGTTGGCGGTGTCGCATTTTTATTATAATCGTAGATCATTGAATAATTGTATTTGAACACCCCGGCATGATGATATGCCCAAAGTTCGTCATAACTTATCGTGCGCTTTAGTGCTAGTTCCAAATCAGCCACTCGAATCTGCTCGATCGGGCCGACGAATAGCTTATTCAACGCGGCTATCATCATATTGAATGTTTTCCCTTGTTGTCTGGCTGTGGTTATTATTACATTGTTCATACTACTGTCTGTGTAAGCGACGAAAGACCCACCAATTTTGCGACCATGAGTCGTTCCAGTCTTTTCGGCCACTACCTACGAACTCCCAGCCGCGGGCATCCATTTTATTCATCCACCGCGTCATCTGCCGGGAATCCATAACCGGACTGGTCGCATCGGGTGGTAAGTCGGAGTCGCTGACGACTAGATACTCCCAGTGACGGTCTGATATGGTCTGGATATTCGGCATCATTTAGCTCCATCCTCTATAGCTGTACTATATAGTATCACAGATCGCTAGCTTTGTCACTGCGACGCGATGCCGCACTGGGGAATAATAATGACGGCGCGCGATTCGCGGCTAATAAATCGCTGGATTCCGGATCACGGAACTGCGCAAAAATAGAGCGTATCTTTTTTGGATCAAACATTACTATTTGTCTGCCATGTGTATAATCGTCTATAATTGATGAATCGAATCCCTCTTTTTTCGCTGCCGCGATTTCGTCTATCATTTCATGCAATGGCATTCGAGAGCCGAAATCGGCACGTCGTGCGTTGCCTTTATTTAACAATACCGGCAGGATTTGTCCGCCTTTTTTATAAATGTCCTTCTGGAACCTATGTTTATTCTCGCGGAATATGTTTCTATAATCGGATTCGCTAAGCCATTCATTGAATTCTCTCGTGGCTTTTGCGATATCCGGATCGTCGCGCTTCGATGATAATTTAAGTTTCTCGGCGTCCGGTTTTTTATTCCACGCGGTTTCAGCACGAGTCATGTTTTTAACTAGTTCTCTTCGTTTGGTTTCTATCCCTTCGAAATTTTCGTCGAGCCATTTTCCATAATCCCGTATAGCTCCCGGATAAGCCCATTTTTGTTTCCAATCTTTACCCGCATAATTTTCCGCCACGTGTAGAGCGTCGGTGAAGAATGACGCCGGTGGTGGACCTTCTTCTCCGGCGTGCGTTTGTGCATAGCGTTGTTTAGTATATTTATTTGGATCAAATTTCTTAGGATCTTTGGTAGTACCATGGAAATATTCTGTGCTGGTATCAAATCCCATCTCTTCGGCCCGTGTCATGCGTTCCGGGTCTTTTTTCCATAGCCTATTCATCATTTCGGTTAATACTCGTGGCTTGCGGCTCTCCGGGTCCGCTAATAGTCCGGCCGAGATTCCGGCTTGTGTCTTCCCTTTATTCGCGGCCAATAGATCACCGGATTCCGGATCGCGGAACTGTGCGAAGATGGAACGAATGTTAATTGGATTTTCCACCGCCGCGACATGTCCTGCGGTGCCGGTATCGTCCCTGGTTATAAATACATCTTTACCCAATTTTCTGGTGTCGGCGATGCCCTTAGCCAGAGCTTCTCCCTCGTCGCCTTCTTCACTTATTATTTTGTTTTTTAACGCGGCGGCTCCACGCACCAAAACCGGAAATACACCTTCATTAGCATTCGGATTTTCGAAGAAATTCGTATATTGATTAGCTATTTCAGGATGCGAACCCAACCAATGCGCCGGATCGGTCTCTTGGATAAAGTTGCTGCCTCTCTTGGCGTTACTGAACTCGGTTAATGCTTCGGCCTCCGGTGTGCCGTGATAATACACATTCTCGACATCGAATCCCATATCTTTGGCACGTTGTAAGCGTTCCGGGTCTCGTTCCTTCATTAGGTTTAGTAAATTTTGGGCCGTCGGTCCCCCGGTCTTAGCCCGCCCGGCTTCCAGGACGCCGGTGAGTTGTGGCTGAGTCGGTTTCTGATAGCCACGAGGTGGCGCCATTTCGTCTACTTTATGTTGTAATTCGTTAATTTGCCGCCGTAATTCCTTTACTTCTGGTTTATTGATATAATCCATCGAAGTCGCCGCGCTACGATGCCGTTCGAATTCATCGTATAATCCTTTTAATTGCTTCTTGAGAGTGCCTAAACCTAGATTCGAACCTATGACGCCGGCCGGGACATCCGCCAATAATCCGGCTGCCGGTAGCGATAATGCCCCCTCGGTTACCGCCGTGGGGTCGAATCCTTCTCCTTCTACGGCCCCCGTGAACTCGTCGAAGAGGCCGAGTAGTCCTTGGACCGGTCCGCGCAGCACGCCGGGTAGGGCGGGGGATAGTGCTCCGGTGGTCTTGTGGCGCGCCATCGGCAGTATCGTACCGGCCTCGTAAGTGGGGTCGAGATCGAGCAGGTTACGCAACCTGGGTGCCATCTCAGAACTCCACGTCGTCGCCATCGCCGTCGATATCAACAATGCGCATATGTTCGTAGCCACGCTGCGAGCTTCCTTTAATGTGTAATTTCTGGGGCTCCCAACCGGCCCCCCTTAGTCGCTTGTAGAAGTCGTTGGATGTACCAGGCCGTTCATTATTGTCGGTACACCACTTCGACCATGCCTGCCAGATTTCGTTGTTCGATGTTTTGTATCCTTCTATCCGTTCTACTTTTTCATGTATAAAACGAGCAACGGCGTCGGTTTCTTCGCGCCATGATGCCGTTTCGTTCGTGACCACTTTCGGCGGGTCCGGTAACTTGTCGCGGTACCATTTGATCGAGTATTGGACTAATTTATGGAAAATGGCCTCGCGCTCGGAGAATAGCTTATCACCCAGGTGCCGATCCGGATTAGCCCGAAAATCGCCCAGGCAAGGGAGCATGACGGCGCGCCGCCAGATACCTTCATCGTTACCTCGTACTCTCGGCCGTTGGTTGGTCTGTAGCCACAGCTTGAACCTTGGCACGATCTCGAAATATTCGCGGAATAAGAAGCGAACTTGCATGGTGTCGCCGCCCACCATCGCCTTGAGCCGCTCGTCCTTAATCTTACGATCGCCGATTTCCGAGGCGAGCACGAATCGAGCTTTGGAGACGGCCGCTAAGTCATTACCTACTTCGCCACCGCCCTTCTCGCCGCTTAATAGCGCCTCACTTCTCAAGGTGGCGAAGTACCTTTTGTAGCGTAGGGAAGTACCGTCCATCGAACGTGTCGGTATCCCAATTAAGTCTCTAATCAAATTCGTTAGGGTAGTCTTGCCGTTGCCGCCTTCGCCATATAATACGAAGAATTTTTGTTCTAGGGTTTCCCCGGTAAGTGAATAGCCTACACAACATAGCAGATACTCTTTTAAATCGGCGTCGAAACACGTGAATTCGTTCATGAATTTGTCGAAATACGGCGTCGGTGCTTGGCTCTGTTCGCGATACGCGACGTTCGCCAAATTAACCATTCTGAACGTCGGGTCGTGGTGGAACATCATGCCGGTTTGGAGATCAACCACGCCATTTTGACAATTCAATACGGTGGTATCCTGATCAAATTCGTTATACTCGCCGGTCATGAATCCGCGCGCCATCACTTCGATGGCCGTACGGACTTTATTGGTGCGGCATGCTTGAGAATGCTTGTGGATTTGGGTCGCTATCTTGTTTTCCTGGGTATTGGCGTACAAATCCGCCAGCCCCTTCATATAAATCTGGAACATACGCTCCCTGGTTTGATATTCGTCGATTGACTCGTAGACCTTGCCACTATAAATCATCCAGCCTAAGGCGGTAGTATAGATCATATTGTCCGGATTATTGAGTGACACGTAGCGCGCATTACCCTCCTCGGTCAACTGCGCCATCGCGACGCGACGTTCCTCTACCTTTTTATGATATTCAATTGCCTTTCGGAAGCAGCGTGCGACGATCGTATTAATTTTTCGTCTGCGATCTTCCCAGCGGCCGTCCTTGATCTCGCATTGATTATATAATTCATGAATTTCTTCCTCGGTCTCTTGCTTATCGCGGTAGTTGTAGGCCGACCACCATGCATACATGAAGGTGGGCTGGTGCAGTGCCGCCCCCGATGTTATCTGGTGTCGCCATTTTGCTATATCCTCCTCGGTGGCCGTATGGATGGCCGCGTCAAAGGTCTCGACCGGCACCACTGATGGTAGGCTGCGGGCCGTCTGTTTGATCCGGTCCACCAATTGCTGTGCACTTAATGCGTCTAATTCGGCAATCTTGTCGGAGTAGCCGTGATGCCGATTGCCGGTGATGGTGGAGTAGAAGCCCTGCCTTAGAAATTCGATCTTACCGGCCGCGATTGAGGTGGCCTTATCGGTTTCCATAATGAAAGTATGGGCCGCATTAGTTAATTTTAGATATGCGTGTAAGCCATGCCCGGACGGTGAGAACTCAACTAGCGTGTCGGGTATCTTAGATAATATGGCTAGCGCCCAGGCTTCTAATTCGCCTTCGGAGTTCACCGCCGAATCGAAATCAACTATTACATAATTCTCCGGTACCGAGAATCCGATGCCGCTACCCCCGATGCGCTCGCAGGTGATGATCGCATCATGTAGCGGGAGTTGATTCTCGGGTAACGCGTGCGGGCCGGGTATGGCGGGATTGCTTAGCGATAGCGGCTCTTTATGACGGTGCACGATGAAGCGATTTGGCAGTTCATTCAGAGCACGCGAGTTTAGCAAGAAATGCCGTAACTCGGGTTGCATTTGCATGGTATGAGGCCCCCCGGCCTACGGAGTGGGCGCCACGACAGCCGGGGGGTTTGTCACGGCGCCCACTCTTGACCCCTATCATAGCACGGCCGGGCCGTGGCGTCAAGGGGTCTGTGGAACGGAGATATCGGTCCTAGGAATTATGTCCTAGGATTTCGATCCTAACTATAGAGCCAATTGAACAATAATGAGGCCCCCAGGCCGGTGAAGAAGGTAACGCCGATGATATAGCAGAGCGCCTCGAAGCGAACGACGAAGCGTGACCCGCCGAAACGATCATCGAACCACACCATGCCGATGATACCGATCGTAATAACAGCGAAGATCGTTAACCACTTCCATTCTTGTTGGTGGATTAGCATCGCGATGCCCCATAAACCGATCACCAATACTAAGAGGCCGAGTAGGAATTGTAGGCCATGCCAAACGAGACGCGGCGTACCTATCACAGCTCGATCCCCTTTTGTTTGAGCCACCGAATGAATGAGTATAGTGTCGCCGGCTCCAATGCGACGCATTCCCATCCGGTTTCGCGTGGCGCACCGAGCCAAAAGTTGAAACCGTCGTACCAACCGTACAGGCCGTCACCGAGATAAGTGACGTCGGTCACCACCTCGATGCGACCATCGCTGTGCGTGATTTGCATCGTGTTCATTCGTCAATTCCCAGGGTGCGATAAAGGTAAGCGACCAGCACCACCGCGGCCAATAGGATCGCCAGCGCCAATACTACCGTCCCCATCGGCGGTGCCTCGGAAATTGTATCACCGAGGGTCGCGGCGTCGCCAGTGATTGCCGTTTGGTTAAACTGATCTCATACCCTAGATGGTCGGCTACCGCCGTCAGGGTGCGTAGTTGTGGGTGGCTGGTTTTGACGCCCCATAGGCGTAACGTATTGACGTTAATTCCTGTTGAATCGGCGATGGTACTGAGTGACTGCCCCGAATCTCTGACGATGATGAGTACCTCGTCGAGCAACGGTGCATTCTGCCGTTGTAAGCGGCTCCGCCGATTGTGGTGCAACAGGTGGTGACGCTTTACCATCCGTATCCCCTGTTGATAGTTACATTATGGGTTTGGAATTGCTGGGCTCGAATCGCCGCCGCTTGGGCTTGCTGCGCCTGCTGCGCTCGCAGCGAATCGGCTATGGCCTGCATCGATTGCTGGCGGGCCGTATTGATCGCGCCCACTTCCAGCTGTAGGCACTCGGCATGGCGTTCCGTGCCGGGCTGGAAACCGTACTCGGCACAATGCTGCCGGGCGTAGTCGATGGCCGGAGTACAGGCACCGAGTAACGTCAATAGAATGAGGGGACGTTTCACGCATAGTCTCCGTCTTGCGCGTCGAGCGTCGCGTCCCGCTCGGATTGGAAGGGGCCATGGGGGTCGGAGTCGGGTAGGCAGCCCGGAAAACAAGCCCACCAGTACCAGCCCGGCTCGAGTTCATCGGTGGCGCCGGGGCAGTGGAACACCTCGATGTTAGGCAGCTTGTCGATGTCGTGTGGGTTGCTGTGCGCGAATGTCATGACGCTATCTCCATCAAGATTTCTTCTGCCCCATATACGAGACGTTTGCCACAATGGACGCACTTGTAGCGGCGAGCGTCGGGTTCGCAGTTATCGGCTTCCTCGCCGCATGCCTTGCAGAAGCCTGGGTTGTCCAGGGTGGTCTGCCGTCGCTTAACGGCTTCGATCACACGGTCTAATGTGATACTATTGTGCACGAATGTCGCTCCTATGTGTGGCCGTGGTAGTAGTGTAGCACAGCGGCGCCCCATGTGCTATGCGACGGGGCGCCGCATCTGCTAGCCCGCTGGGGCGCCGAACATCGAATCCTGGCAGTTCTGGCACATGCCGGATATCCGATACTCGCGGGCCGAGAGTTCATTCCGGAATCCGGTAATCTCCCCATGGCATAGGGGGCACTTGCCTTCCTCCTTCAATTTGCGTAGATTTGGGAATATTATATCTACCGGCCGACATTCGGACAGTGGTGGCCGTGGAATCGGAAGCTTGGTCATGGTCGTGATCCCCTTAGGCGTCGGCCATTTCGATGCGCAACGTGACTGCCACGTCGTCGGTTTCCGCCGTGGCTTCGAATGTGGCTACCGTATCGTAGGCGAACAGGGTCGTAAGCCAGTCCGCTTCAATGTCCCAGGCCCCGTCGCCGTGGTCGGTCACGAAGCGCACATGCGGCCAAGCGGCCTCGCACTCGGCCCGCGTTGCGGGCCGTTCTGGATCATCCTCGGCGGTGGCACTCGCAAAAAAGGACATCATGGTCGTGAGCTCCAAAAAGGGAATGGGGGGGG
>Ga0075428_100007559_pt1 | contig 12043 bp, 12 predicted proteins | sample RhiMetdeltSRZDD2_FD_75291 | JGI IMG/M metagenome (GOLD analysis project Ga0075428, IMG submission 75291) | Populus rhizosphere microbial communities from Tennessee, USA - Rhizosphere MetaG P. deltoides SRZDD2 | ecosystem: Host-associated > Plants > Roots > Rhizosphere > Soil | place: USA...
AGCGGCACGCGCCACAGGTCGGTCTGGGGCCCGCGGTTTCCCGATTGTTCCCCCGGCTCGTCCGCTGCCGAGACGACGGCCAGAGCGGCGTTATCGTGCGACAGGGCAAACGGCTGCCGCGAGATGCCCGGCGTGCCGGGCGGCTGTCCGGGCCACGACTCGGCAGCGACTGCGGCCGTCAATTCTCCCGATTGCAGATCGAACCAGGCCAGCCGCACGCGCTCGCCTGCCGGCTGAAAGAGACCCAGCACGCGGCGACCGTCGCGGCTGAAGTGCAGCCGATCGATGGCGGTCACCTCGCGCGGCAGTTTCACATTCTCGCCGGTGCGGGCATCGATCACCGTCAGCGTGCCGCTGCCGAAAGTCGAGCCGGATATCAGCGCTAGTCGCGTGCCGTCGGGCGCCCAGGCCGGCTCGACGTCGAAACCGCCGCCGCGGGTCAGCCGCTGCATCGTGCCGCCCGCCCGCGGCATGCGCCAGATCGCGCCCTGATAGGAGAACGCCAGTTCCTCGCCGCCGGGCGCTAGCTGCGGCATGATCGCGCCGAAGGCCCGCGGATCGACGGGCTCCGGCTCGTGTGCGCTGGCCCAGGCAGTTCCGAGCACGACGACTGCGAACGACAACGCACGAATGGCGCGGGTCATGGCCGTGTCCCTCGAAAAACCGCGTTCCCACCTGCGTGCGGCATTGTAGCAGCGCGAGCGCGCCGCGACGCGGATAGAATGACCGTATGGCGCGCGTGAACCAGCAGCGGTGGCAATACACGCTGGCCAGCCTGTTCTGGCTGATGCTCCTGGTCGCCCTGCTCGCCGGGGCCTGGCGGATCGGGTGGATGAAAGTCGCCGCGACAGTCGCCATCGGCACCGGCGTTTTGTTCTGCCTGGTCTGGGCCGCCTTCTTGTTCGACGAGCTCCGGCGATGAGCGAGAATCCGTACGAATCTCCGCAGACGCCCCTGCCGCCAAAGCCGCGGTCGCCGATGCTGGCGGGCGTGGTGTTGTTTGCCGGGCTGGCTGTTGTGGCCTTGTTGATCGCCGTCGCGGTCGTCTGTGTGGCCTGAACCGAAGCGTGACTGGTGCTAGCGCCGCACAGTGTCTTGACGCGCGGCGAGTGGCCAGCGCGGAGGAGTTGCCCTCAAGCGTCATCTTTCCGCCATCCGAAAGCACATCGTAAACCGCAGCGTTGAGCGAAGCTGCAGGAGTAGTGTCAAGCTAGCGATCTAATGCAACTAACGCAGCGGCGCGGTTGCCGTCACTGGGCATGAAAAGGAGGGCGGGCGAATGACGATCTCCTCGGCTTATCAGACGCTGCGGACGAGCTGGCGCGGTGTGCGGCGGTTTGTAAAGAAAGTCCCTTACTTGGGATTTGGACGCTGGTGTTCGGTTTGCGGCCGCCGATCGCGAAGGTTTTGCCGACACCGCCACTTCCCGAACCCCGAGGCGAAGTGCGTCCACTGTGGGGCCTTTGCGCGGCACCGCTTCTTCTGGCTGTATGTCAACGCCCACACGGACCTGTTCGACGGCCGGCCGAAGCGAATGCTGCACGTCGCGCCCGAGGCCTGCTTCATCGACAAGATGCGGGAGCGGCTCGGCGAGGGTTACGTGACGGCCGATTTGGACGACGAGCGGGCGATGGTCAAGATGGACATCACCGCGATCCAATTCCCCGACGCCTCGTTCGATGTCATCTACTGCAGCCACGTGCTGGAGCACGTGGACGACGACCGCCGGGCGATGCGCGAGTTCTACCGCGTCCTAAAGCCCGGCGGGTGGGCCATCCTCCTCGTTCCCATCGACGCCGCGAAAACGTTTGAGGACCCGTCCATCGTCGATCCGGCCGAACGGCTGCGGCTGTTCGGGAGCGAATTCCACGTCCGCCGCTACGGGCCCGACTACGTCGATCGCCTCCAAGAGGCGGGCTTCGAGGTGCAAGAGACCCGCATCGCCGACATGTTCAGCGACGATGAGGCCCTGCGGCTGGGGATCGCCCGAGGCGCGGGCGACATCCATCACTGCACCAAATGAGATCACCTCCGCCTGGCGCGAATGACACTCGGCGCGGCCGCCCGTGAATCAAGTCTCACACAGAGGCACAGAGACACAGGGCAGAGCGGAGATCAGGTGCTGCGGTTTCCAGGTCGGACGACGGATGCCACAGCACAGCGAAAAAAACTCAAAGTTATTCTCTGTGTCTCCGTGTCTCTGTGTGAGCTTTCTGCTCTCTTCGTGCAATGAACGCTCAAATTAACATCCCTGCGCTGGGTCGTACCCCAACTGCTTGCCCAGCCGCTCGTAGCTGATTCCGACGGTGAGATCGTAGGCCACGTGGACGGCCATCGCCACATACAGCGAGCCGGCGAGCCAGACCAGCAGGTGGAAGCCGAGGGCGAAGACCACGATGAGGGCAGCGGACTTCCAGCCCTGGACGATGTGGACCAGGCCAAAGGTGATGGAGCACACCAGCGAGGCTGCCCAAAAGCTGCCGGTGAGCGCGCCCACTAGCGCGGCTTGGGTGCCCCGCCAGGTGATTTCCTCGCCGACGCCCGCGATCACGGCGACAATTATCCACCATATCCGCTCCCTCATGTTTGACGGCATGAAGAGATGCACAACCCGCGCCCGGCGCTCGACCGCGCGGCGCCAATTCGGCCGCATGTAGGCGACGGCTGCCGCGTAGGCAACCACACCGGCAATCACGGCGCCCAGAGGCGGGAAAGCCAGCGGGAACAGTTCGATTCGCTGCACCCGCGCGACGAGCAGCGAGCAGATCGCAAGCAGCCCCACTTCCAGCGCCGTCCGCTGGAAGTGGCGTAACCGATCCGGCAATGCTCCCCCGGAGCCCAACACCTTCTTCCGATTGCGGGCCGCCATGATCGGCAGGTAAACGCCAAAGAATCCGAGATGAAACCAGCCTGCCAGATTGAGATAGGCGGCGGACGGAAACATGCTTGGTGCTTGGCTGGGCGACCAAAATGGGTGCGGGTTACTTGCTCAGGCCTAATCTACCCGCCGCTGACTACGGAAGTTGCGATTTCGCTGATGAAACCGCGCCAGCCCACACTTGACTGCTTTGCGCACTTGCGGCTTGGGGTCGAAAAGATGGCGGCGAACGGCGTCGAGCGTATCGTCGTCGCCGATGGAGCCCAAGGCGTAGGCCGCCGCTTGGCGCAGACGCCAGTTGCGGTTTTCCAAGGCCAAGAGGAGAGGCGCGACGGCTTGACGATCTTCGATCCAGCCAAGCGCGCCGGCAGCCGCGGCCGCTACCTCGATGTCATCGTCCTTTAGATGCCGAATGAGGGGTCCGACCGCCTTCCGATCCCGCAGCATCCACAATCCGCCGATTGCGGCCTTGCGAACCTCGGAATAGGGACTCTCCAGCGCCTCGAGAAGCGAAGGTAGGGACGATGGCTCGTTAAGCAAGCGCAGGCCGGTAATGGCCTGGACTTGCGCGTCGCGGTCCCCTGTTTTCAGAACGGCAATCAACGGCTCAACGGCGACCCGGCCGATCCCCACTAAGGTAGCTGCGGCTCGCCGCGAGAAGGCCGACGGCGTGTTGCAAACCCGACTGAGGGCTACGGCCGCCGCGGCGCCGCTCCGGACCAACTGGTCAGCCGCCGCCGCGTGGACAGACACAGCGTCGGAGGCCAATTGCCCGATCAGGTCTTGAATGCGATTGGACATACCACCGATCAAACCTCACACAGAGCCACAGGGGCACGGAGCAGAGACCGAAGTTACCTCCGTGGCCGCCGCGTCTCTGCGTGAGCCCGCGCCGATGCGAATTGTGAACATTGGTACGGTATTTGCATTGAAGTTCCGGATGACCTGCCGTCTGCCATTTTGGCAACGGCGATGGTGGTCGATGCCAGATCGCCCTTTCGTCAAAGATGCAACAAAGACCCATGAGGGTTTAAGACAAAATGTCTCTAAACCTTCTAATGCTTTTAAGGCTAATGCTGCAGGGGCGCCTGATCGTCAATGCAACTGATTGTCGCTAAACGACTTGCGAACTTGGCCTCCTTTTCAAGGGCGCGACGGGCCGGCATTAATCCAACGGGGTTCCGCTTGTGCCGATGGTAACGGACCTGCGGCGAACGAGAGGCCGGGTCGATTGCTTCGCGATAGCAGGCCGATGACCCGTGAAGCGTAGGCTATCCTGCGCTCCCACCCGAATTGCCTGCCCGAGAAACGGAATTTCCCGCCTCCTCCCAAGCATGGAGTGCTGTCATGCGTCGTTGGCTGTGGGCCTGCTCGGCCTCGATTGGTTTGGTCCTCGCTGCGAACTCTGCCCAGGCCGACTATGGCACCGGGTGGGGCCACCGCTTCCACGTCGACTTCTACCGCAATAACACCTGGCCGGAGCCGTTCCGCACCGCGGACCGGAACCTGGCCCGCGAGGCGTTCTGCATCCAGGTCGATAACGGTTGGAAGATGCAGAACACGGTCGGCTCGCTGCTCTTCAACCCGGAGACGCAGCAGCTGAACCAGGCCGGCGACCTGCTGGTGAAATGGATCGTAACGCAGGCTCCAGTCCACCGCCGGGCCGTGTTCGTGGTGAAGGGCGACAACGCCGACATCACGCGGGCCCGCGTCGATTCGGTCAACGCGGCCGTCGCCCGCTACGCTCAAGGCCCGGTGTGCCCGGTTATGCTGACCACGGTCGAGCCCGAAGGCTGGCCGGCGTCATACATCGACAGCATCACCCAGCAGTTCAACTCGTCAATTCCTTCGCCGCGCTTGCCCGGCGGCGGCGGCGGTGGCGGCGGCGGTGGTAGTGGCGGCGGTGGCGGCGGCAACGGCGGCGGTGGCGGCAACGGCGGCGGGTCCGGCGGATCCAGCCCGTAGCCGAGCTAGCACGCCGGCCAAAGGCCGGTTGCCCGCAGGACTTGCCCCGGCGGAATGGTCCGCCGGGGTTGCGCCACGCGAAAATTGGGCTGGAGGTTAAAGCCAGCCCCAGACGATGTGTTGAGAGGGAGCCGCGCGAAGCGCCGCAGGCCGCGCTTCGCAAGCTCCGCTAGGGAATGTCGGCCGTCACGGATGGACGGCCCGCGGAACACGGAGGTCACAGTGAAAATCCAGCGCAAGCTCGCGGTCACGATGCTCTTGGGAGCGGGGGTCGGCCTGTGCGGCTGCCAGTCGCCCTCTCAAGGCGGCCTCGCGTTCTGGAAGAAAGACAGCAATAGCTCGCTGGCGTCGGCCACTCCCGACGTCGGCGCGCAGCGCTATCAAGGCCTGGCCAAGGAGTTTGGAAGCCAATCGACGGGCGGCGCGACGGCCTTGGGAGCGCAGAAGCCGGCGCCCGACAACTTCCTGATGGCCTCGTGGAAGAAAACGACAGGCGCCGTTGCCGGCGCGTTCGCCGCGAAGCCCAGCACCACGGAAGCGAGCGATCCACTGCGGCTCGATCAGCCGACGAAGAAGCTCGGGCCGGAAGTCCACATGGGCGCGGCCCAACTGATGGAGAATCAAGGGAAGTTCCCCGAGGCGGAAGAGCATTATCAGAAAGCGCTGAAGCAGTCGCCGAATAACCTGGGCGCGCTCGTCGGGCTGGCCCGGCTGCACGATCGGCAGGGGCACTCGCGGGCGGCGCTGGAGACTTACGACCGGGCCCTCAAGGCCCATCCGCAGAGCGGCCTGGTGCTCAACGACCTGGGCTTGTGCCTGGCGCGGCAGAAGCAATTCGATCCGGCGCTGGGCGCGCTGAAACGAGCAGTCCAGAACAACCCGGAGAATCCGAAATACCGCAACAACCTGGCGACGGTGTTGGTTGAGACGGGCCGTGTCGCCGAAGCCCTGCAGACGCTGTCGGCCGGTTCGTCGCCGGCGGTCGCGCACTACAACGTGGGTTACCTGCTCGCCCAGCGCGGCCAGACGAACGAAGCCGCCCAGTATTTTCAGCAGGCCCTGGCGATCGATCCGGCGCTGACCCAGGCCCGCGACATGCTCGCCCAGCTGGCCGGCGCCAGCGGCACGCAGCCCACGCCGCAAGCTGGGCCCTATGCCACCCAGCCGCGGTACGACACGGCTCAACTGCCGGCGCTGGCCGCGAATTCGTACGGCGCGCCTGCTGTCGAGGTGCCGTCCGGGCCACGGGCAGGGGCTCAGGGCTATCACCTGAGCGACGAAGAGCCCGCGATGGCCTCGCGCGGCACACAGTGGGGCGCTTACGGGACGCAACCGCTGCCGCCGATCGAGTGACGCTAGCAGCCGGTATTCGCCTTGACCGCCCTCGGGGTTCCTGCGACATTTCCCGCCCGCAAGGACGGGGAGCGCGAACCAGCGAGAAGGAACTCGGCGATGCGTCTAGTGATCTTGGCCCTGACTCTGGCCGGTGGAATCGCAGTCTGCGGCTGCTCGAAGTCGGGAGGCACCCCGGCGAAGGCGGCTGCCAATGTTCAGCCGGTGAAGGCCACGCCCGCCGCCAGCAAACCGGTTGAGGTCCCGGCGAATGCGACTCCGGAGCAGGTCGTCACGGTTTTCCTGCAAGCGCTGCGGTCGGGTGATTCGCCGACAACCGAGTCGCTGCTGACGACCAAGGCCCGCACAGAACTGGGCAAGCACCAGATGAGCGTCGATGTGCAGGCGGCGCCGAACGCGGTGTACCAGGTGGAGAAGGCGACGCTGGTGCCGAATCAACCGACTATCGCACACGTCAACAGTCTCTGGACGGAAAAGTTCGAGAACGAGCAGGGCCAGCCCGCGGAAGAGAAATACGCCATCGTGTGGGGCTTGCGGCGACAGACCGAAGGCTGGCGCGTGGCCGGCATGCAGGTGGAGCTGGTGCCGGGGCTCCGGCAGTACCTCGACTTCGAGGACCCGGAGGACATGATGAAAAAGCGCGACGAAGCCCTGGCAGCCATGCAGCCGCCGCTAGCACAAGCGGGTGCCACTTCTCCGGTTGAAGCTCCCGCGATTCAGACGGCGCAGCAGCCGCCGGTTAACCCGCTCCAGCAGCCAGCGCCAAGGGTTGAACGCTAAGTACGGCATAGTTCGCAGGCTTGGCACAGTTTTACACCATAGATGCAACTTAGTTTCGGTAAATGACTTAGGTCACGTCGCGCTGGGCCGGACGGAAGTTCCCGGCCCGATCTTTTTTGCCAGTTCTACTGGACAGGCGCAAAGCGCGTCGTAAATTTTCCCGTGCTTGGCATTTCTTACGCCAAGCACCGGATGCACCCAAACTGTGCATTTTAACTCCCACCGCTTGACATGGGGTGGGGCTCGACTACCCTACGACCTAGCCTGTGAGATCTCTATATCCTTCGTAACCCGCAGACTTTCACAACAGGGAGTGGCGGCTTTTGGGGGAGCAGTTATTCGCAGGTCAGGCCGCATCTCAACGTTTCGGCCGTCGGGCAGCGAGATGAGGCTCAGTGATGACGGCAACTTTGTGTTCCCGCTTACCGGTACCTGTAAGTAACTGGAGGAATCGAGGATGAACCGCATTGTAGTGCTCGGTGTTGCGATCTTTTTCGCGCTGGTTGGTATCGCCCTCGTGGGCGGTGAAAACAAGGCTTCGGCCTTCGGCTTGTTGTTCCGAGGTGGTGGCGGCTATAGCTGCGGCGGCTGCAACGGCTGCCACGGCGGCCATCATCGCTGCCACGGCCGCTGCCATGGTGGCGGCTGCTGCGCTTCGAGCTGCCACGGCTGCCACGGCGGTCGTCATCGTTGCCATGGCCGTTGCCATGGTTGCAACGGCTGCGACGGCGGCTGCTGCGGTGGCGTGGTTGTGAAGGGCGCCGTCCAGGCCCCGGGTGCCGTTCAGGCTCCTGTGCAGGCGAAGTAACATCGCCAGTCCCGCTGCCCGCCGGCCGCTCCCCCTGTTGGCGCCGGCAAGCGGAAGCGATTCACCGAAAGATCGGGCTCTCCCCAGAGTCCGATCTTTCGTCGTTTCTTGGCCGGAACTGCGGCAAAGCCGCTTGTGACGACTTGACGGCTTGCGTTGGCCCGCCGGATGCTGCTGGCTCAGGCGAGCTTCGCCGGCCGATGACAGCGAAGGCTTCCGCACTTCGGGCCCGGTCATGTCGTCCTCCTCCGATCCAACGAAAGACCCGCCTCTGGACCCGACGCTGCGGAGCGTCGTTTCGCTATTGCTGGTGCTGCACCTCTTTTGTGTCGGCGTCGTATTGGCGTCGAACTTCCGCAGGTCGCTGCTGCAAAACGAGCTCGTGCGGATCTTCGCTCCATATACCCAGCTGCTCGACTTCGATCCGCAGCAAACGCCTTACTTCTACACGTTCGGACGGCCGATCGACGACGACGCGGTCTTCGTCCTCGATCTCTACGCCAAGGGGGAGGAGCCGGCGGCCGGTCAGCCGCTGGTCAAGACCGTTCGCCTGCCCGCAGGCGGCTCGAACTGGTTCGGCGACCGCCAGCGGTACTTTCAGCTGGCCCGGCTGCTGGCCCTGTACGCCGACCCTGAGAATGAGAACGACGACATCACGAGCGAAATCGCCCGCTCCGTTGGTGCACGGATCATGCGCGAGTCGGCTAGCGGCCGGGCCGTGCTGCGGGTCGTCCGCCGCGATACTCAGCCTCCGCCGACGGTCCCGCTGGCCGCCGGCTTCCCGGAAGACGCGCCGACCGATCGGGCCTACGACACAGTCATCTATGAAGCCGACGTCTGGCTCGACGAAGACGGGGCGCAGGTCCAGCGGCGGTCCTCGGCCGCCGAAGTCGCGCCTCGGCAAAACACGCAGCGTACGAGCGGGACTGCCGCTCCAGGAACGAACTCGGCTCAGCCATGACCACGACCTCCGACGGCTATTTCAGCGACGTGACCGCCGCCGTCGGCCGCGGCTGGAACAGGTTCTGGTTCACGCCGGCCGATCCGCTCCAGGCCGCGCTGCTGAGGATCGCTGTCGGATTGCTCGCGATCGTGCACCTCGTCAGCCTGAGCCAGGACCTGGGCCGCTGGTACAGCCGCGAGGCCCTGCTCTCGCCCGACGCGGTCAAAAAGCTGCTCGCCGAGGGCGGCGAGACGGCGAACTACCACTATTCCTATCTCGGCAATTTCACCGACGCTGATATCCGGTACGTGCACTGGGCGGCGATCGCCGCAGCCGCGGCCTTCACGCTGGGGCTGGTCACGCCGATTTCCGGCGCGCTCACTGCGGCGGCGCTGCTGGCCTATGTGCACCGCGTGCCGCAGGTGGCAGGGCACCTGGAGCCTGTCCTCGTCTTTCTCGTGCTATATCTCGTCGTCGCAAACTCCGGTGCACGGCTTTCGCTCGACCGCCGGCTGTTTGGTCGCAGGCAGCAGCCGGGCGGCGAATTGCCATCAACCAGCATCGCGGCGAACGTCGGCCTGCGATTGATCCAGGTCCACCTGGCGATGTTCTACGCCATGATGGCTCTGACGAAGCTCTACGGCGACGCCTGGTGGGACGGCAACGCCATCTGGTATCTGGTGGCCCGCACGCACTCGCGGCCGGTGGATTTCTCCTGGCTCCGCGGCTGGGGGCGCAGCGGAGCACTGCTCATCAACTTCTGGACGCACGCCATTGTGTATTACGAGCTGGCGTTTGCGGTGCTGATCTGGAACCGCTGGGCCCGGCCGCTGATGCTGGCGCTAGGCCTGATCGTGTGGGCCTCGCTCGTCGTCGCGACCGGATACCTGCTGTTCGGTCTGGCGATGCTGCTGGCCAGCGCCGCGTTCTTGCCGCGGGAGTTCTTCGCTCCGGTCCGCCAGCCGCAGCTCTCTTCGCCGCGCTAGCTGAGCTTCAAGTCACCAGGCCCTTAGTGACCATCATGAAGACGTCTTCGAGCGACGGGTCTTTCTCGGAGAAGCTGCGGACGCCGCACTTGTTGAAGATCAACTGCTGGAGCAGCTCGTTCACCTGCTCGTCGTTGGCTTCCAGTTCCAGGACGCAGCTGGAGACATCGACCGCGACGTTGCGGACGTAGGGGCTGGAGCGGATGACCGAGAGGCCGACGTCCATCCCGTTGACGAAACGGACTTCGACCGTGCGGTTGCCGCGGATGCGGCGATAGACCTCGTCGATCGGCCCGTGCATCAGTAGCTGCCCGCGCTCGATGATCCCGATCGACGTGCAGCAGTCGGCCAGCTCCGACAGGATGTGGCTGCTGATCAGGATCGTCTTGCCCATCCGCTTGAGCTCTTTGAACAGGGCCTTGACCTCGATGCGGGCCCGCGGGTCCAGGCCGCTGGTCGGTTCGTCGAGGATCAGCACCGGCGGGTCGTGGACCAGCGTTTTGGCCATGCAGAGGCGCTGCTTCATGCCGCGCGACAGGCCGTTGACGTAGTCGTCGCGTTTGTGGGCCAAGTCGAGCAGCTCCAGCACGTCGTTGATGACCTGCTTCCGTTTCCCCTTGCCGATCTTGTAGGCTACCGCGAAGAAGTCGAGGAACTCCCAGACCTTCATGCCGTCGTAGACGCCGAAGTTGTCGGGCATGTAGCCCACGCTCTGGCGTACGGCCATCGGGTTCTGCGTCACGCTGTGGCCGTTGACGATCCCCTCGCCGCGGCTGGCCTTGAGCAGCGTCGCCAGGAACCGGATCGTCGTGCTCTTTCCGGCGCCGTTGGGGCCGATGAAGCCGAACATCTCGCCCGCGTCGATCTTGAGGTTCAGCGCCTCGACTGCGCGAAAGTCGCCGTAGTCTTTGCCGAAATCGATCAGTTCAATCATGGGCCAGGAGTCGGGAGTCGGGTGTCGGGGTCAGGGAGTCGTTTCCGGCATGTCGCCTTCGGTAGCGGGTTCCAGGTCGAACGTGGGGTCGAGGTAGTCTTCGAACACGTTCGAGTCGGCGCGGACCGGCGGGAGCGGCCCACGGACGAGGTGCGACAGGACGAGCGTATAGGTCGAATTCTGCGGAGCGGCGGGGCGCAGCTCCATGCCGGGCAGCAGGTCCGAAGTCCAGCCGACCAGGCGGACGTCGCCGGGCAAGAGCCGCAGCCGCTGTGCCGCCAGGCGGGCCAACTGTGTCAGCCGCACGCGGCCCCGCTCCACCTCGCCGGCGGGGGGAGCGAAGGCGGACGACGACTGATTCCACTCGGGGAGCCAGACGAGGTCTTCGCGGAGCGGGCTGAACCGCAGCGGGGCGCTGGTGGCCGGCTCGAGCTTCGCGACGTAAGCCGTCTCGATCCGCGGGGGCTGGTTCCCGCCGGGCGGATCGACGCGGCGGACGATCCCCACGTCGCGGATCGTGATGTCGGTGGTGTTGCGGATGGAATAGCCCTTTTGCTCATCGCCGGCCAGGACGAGCGACTCGGTCACCTTGGGATTCTTGCCCAGCGTGAGCATCTGCTCGCTGTGGAGCATACCCGTCTCGTTCGAATAGACCAGCAGTCCGCTGAGCGAGGTCTCCTTGTCGCGGCGGAATATGACGTCGGTGTAGTTGGCGATCGAGAGCAGCGACTCCTTGCGCGGACCGCCGGGGAACGGAAGCGCGAGGGCCGTTGGCTCGGCGAATGCGGCCGTGTAGTTGCTGGTCAGCGAAGTGTAGAGGGCGGTGTAGCGCGTGAGATGGGCCCGCTCGTAGCCCCCCTGCATTTCGAGCACGGCGATCTCCGTGCGATTGCGGGCAAAGCCGATGTCGAGTTGGGCCAGGCGAATGACCGCGCCGGCGCCGACGATGGCGATGATCGGGGCGGCAACCCAGGCCCATTCGACGCGCCCAATCAGCCAGAAGAGCAGCCAGTTGAGCGGCACCAGCACCAGCAGGTAAACGCCGAGCACTTTCATCACGAACTCGGCCTTGGGAATCTCGATGCCGGCCGCTTCGGTCAGGGCGGCGCGGGCTGCTTCCGAGGCCGCGCCCTTGTCGTTCCAGGCTGCCACGCCGGAATCGCTGGTCGAGTGGTAGCCGGCAAAATGCCAGTCGTCGAGATCGGGGTGGCTGTGCGACGTATCGATCCGCTGAGGAATGGCTTCCTCGTATCCGGCGAACCCGCGTCGCATCATCGCCCGCGGATCGTAGGGAGGGGCAGCTGGCGTAGACGCAACATCTTCGGCGCCCGTCACGCCCGACGCGTTCACCGGCGTCGTGCCGTCCGCGTTCGGAGAGCCAATGTCGCGGGTGAAA
>Ga0075428_100007562_pt1 | contig 12040 bp, 13 predicted proteins | sample RhiMetdeltSRZDD2_FD_75291 | JGI IMG/M metagenome (GOLD analysis project Ga0075428, IMG submission 75291) | Populus rhizosphere microbial communities from Tennessee, USA - Rhizosphere MetaG P. deltoides SRZDD2 | ecosystem: Host-associated > Plants > Roots > Rhizosphere > Soil | place: USA...
TGGGTGACGGATAAGGAGTTTACGACCTGGGGCGAATAAAGACTGGCCAACTTCACTATCTCGTCGATGACTTTTTGCGACGATGCGATTCCAGACAAAATCAATCGGGAGCCATCGGTATCGACGTTAATCTGCAGTCCCGGGTAACTCCGCTCAATGGCCGCACGTAACGCGGTGGTGTCAGGCTCTACGACGACATCAAGGATTTGGGAATGATCCGGCGCGTCCCAAATAATCAGGCTGCTCGTCCCCGGGGCTTTTCCTGAAACTACAACTTGTGTGGGTGACGTTGCTACCGTCTCAAGCGCGGTCGGATTGCTGGTCAAAATACGCGTGATGGGCGCCTGCGTATTGATGACGACCGACTTATTTATCAGGACGTGTAGAACCTGACCTTCAGGCTGAGCGGCTTGCTGTTGCGGTCCTCCTCGCAACGGCTGGCCTCCCAGAATTAACGTGACTAAGAAAGCTGCGACTCTTGTCGCTCGCGGCAAGTCCATCTGCCTCCTCAAAACTTTTGAATGCTCCGTTGATTTCCCTGGTAAATCTCGATCACATGCTGCTCGGGCGCTTTCGGAGTCTCAACCACCGGCGGTGGGACACGTGGCGGTTCCACTTTGGCACTGGCACGGACCACCGGCTTGGGTGCCGGTGCCACGGGTGCCGGCGCCGACACCTGAACCGGTCTGCCGGACAGTTGATCCATCCTGGTCGGTAAAATGTCGGCGATTTTTCGGTCGACGCCACTGCGCAAGACAAACTGGATGGTACCCTGCGAGCTTGCGAGAAGTATCTTCTGGGAATCTTCAGGCGTTAGCAAAAGCGTTACTACGTTGACGGTTTGTGGTTTACCCTGAGGATCCGGCTCAATAGACGTACCGGTCGAGATGACCTCGACATCTTGCAGTACAGTATTCGTTATCACACCGGAAGACGAGGAGTATGTTGCGATCACGTCGACATGCGAACCGGGAAAAAGAAATCCGGCCACGCCGACGATTTCATTGGAGCGAATTGCCGTGGCCCGCATCCCTTCAGGAATCTTGCCGGAGAGGCCATATCCGGAACCGGGAGCGGCCAGGTCTCGCTGTACTAAAGGTTGCTTGGCGGATACAGACACCATGAGCGGCCGGCCTATGACGTCTTCCGGCTTTCTCATCGAGCCCGGCAATGTTACGTTTTCCGGCCAGGCAATAGTCGTCAGATCCTGAGCCGTCAGGGGTACGCCGGGCAATAAGTCTTTAGCTGCGGCAACAATCGAGATCATATTCGGTCCCACCGGTGGCGGTTGCAACCGTCTGGCGACCAAATACGTGGCTCCACCTGCGATAATGGCAGCCATAACAAACGCAATAAAAATTCGACGAAGGTCCGTAAATCACCCCCACGAAAACGTTCGGCTCAAGCAATACAAGGTCCCAATCGCAATGGCCGGCGCAAAAGGCAGTCTCATTGTATGAGCTTGTCTCACATTCAACTCAGGATGTGGTCGAAGCCCAACGGTTAAGTGATGTTGAATCAAAACCATAGTGTTGCGGATGGTTGTCAGCGCTCGCTGATGATAGATCATGACGGCAACGGCCATTGCGCCACCCGCAATCGCCGCCGCAATCAAAAGAGTGACAATTTCTGTAATTCCCGCCCACGCACTGACGGCAGCCATTAACTTGACATCACCGCCGCCCATGCCTCCGAGTAAGAAGAGGAAGAAGAAGATGCCGCCTCCTACCAAGGTGCCAGTCAAGCCATCCCTAAGCCCCGGCCATCCTAACATGAAAAAGCGCAGGAAGAGCGCAGCAATAAACCCAAGATAGGTCAATTGGTTTGGAATTTTTCGGGTGCGAGCGTCTTCAACGGAGCCGACGACGGCGAAGGCAAACGCACAAGTTAGTAGATATCTCTCCACGAATCCTTCTGGAAATTATCAAATAGTGTAGTGAACCGGCGATCGATGGTTATTGCACCTAACCAGTCGATCGCCTTTGAGTAGTGACAAACAAGCCGGCGTATGGTGGGTATGGTTCTAACTGATATAGCCACCGAGTTTCTGACCGACTCTGACGAAGGCGCTGTTGATATAGCTCGCAGCCTCAGTCATGCCGGCGGTCGCTGCCAACGCAACAAGCGCGACGATCAAGAGGTATTCGACCAGGCCTTGGCCGCTTTCATCGGTGTGGAGTTTGATCAGCAGACGACGCATACGCCTCCTAGCTGATGTAGCCACCGAGTTTCTGTCCAACTCTCACGAAGGCGCTGTTAATATAACTTGCAGCTTGAGTCATACCAGCTGTGGCCGCCAATGCAACAAGCGCGACAATCAAGAGATACTCGACCAATCCTTGGCCACTTTCGTCATTGTGAAACTTATTCACCAAACTCATCATTCGTTCCATTTTCTTCTCTTCTCCTTGAATTTCTGCCAACAGCGAATCGCGTTGTGCGATTTGGCGGTTGTGTTTTACCACGGCGCCGATTTCAACAAGGTGTCATAGACCCAACAATAGTCCAAAAGGCGGCATCATATTAGCACTATGGTGCTATACCGCCAAACAAAACTGCGCAGGTAGTCATTCTGCACGTTTGGTGTTATCTCAGTTTCGCTGGTTCCGGACTTGAAGACGCATCGCGGGCCCTTCCTTCGGCGAGCATCCGGTCACGCCGCAAGATCAAAGCATTGTCCTCGATCATCCGGTCAATGCCGCTGACTGTGATGGCGAATTGGCCGTTGTTCTGACGCACAATCCAATTCTTTTCGGTCAAGTACCAGATGTGAAATTCAAGGTGCTCGGCAGGGCATCCCAGCAGCCTCTCAAGCTGAATCACTCCCATCCCACCACGCTCGGGATCGCGACGCCGTGCAATGTACAGCAGCGAAAGAATGCCTTCAAAGACACGCTGGTCGTCATCGAAGCTGTCCGATGCCGAAGCGTCGTCAAAGATCCTTAGGACAGTTGCACGGTTTTCATCGTACCTGACGTCGTAAGCGGCTCGCTGTTCGGGGTCTGACAGCACACGGTACGCCTGAACGATCTCGTTGAACTTGCCGTCGTGTCCTGTATCTCGATTATCAGGATGGTAGCGTTTGACAAGAATTCGGAATACGCGATTGATTGTATCGCTGTCGGCGTTGGGGCTCAGTTGGAGTACTTCGTAGTAGTCTTGAAAGCCATTTGTGGTGTTTTGTGCTGTCGTGCTCACGTTACCTCCCGGCCATCATAAGCAGCGGTCGCGGTCACACAAGCAGAATTTTCGAACTTTAGGTTATATATGAGTCGGGTCCAAATCAGGTCCACATGCGAACCCCGAGTGAGTTCGCCAGTGGCGTAGAGTGACGACGAGAAAGGTGAACAGCGCGAGTACAACAACCGCGGCTAAATATAAGTGATCTGGCGCGAACATGAATACAGTCGGCGTTACGAAGCATATGCCACTCATGATCAAAGAGGAGTTTTGTTTGTTACTGATCAGCAGCGCCAGTGGAATAAGTAAAATGCTAAGGTCATACACGAACGCGTGGTAACCCACAAGTGCTGCTGCGGCCACTGCGCAACCGAGTTGCTGCTGAAGCGCGCGCCCTCGTCCTGCAATCACCGCGACGGCCAGGATTGCGAGCGACGCCAGGAGAATTATCGATTCACTCCCGCCGACTGAATGAATTAGCCCCCGCAAATTCGGCATTCGGTAGACTGGTCCAAGGTAAGCCAGTTCCGGTTTCAGACTCAGACTAAAAATAACATTCACGTATGGTCGGAATCCTGCCACTTCAAGTGACAGAAGCGCAGCAGCAAGCGCTGTGAGGTAAAATCCCAGCACGATCTTCCATCTTCGCCACAGCAAGAAACAAAGAATTATCGGGATCATGATCTGAAATCGGAATACTGCCAAACCAAGCAGCATCCCTGCTAACAACGGATGCGTCGAAGAACGGAACCATGCGAATGCCAGAGCCAAGAGCAGCAAAACGACCAGCGTATCTTGTCCCTGCACGATAGCCGCTCCCAAGGGGAGAAAGGCAGCGAGCGCGGCTGGTGCCATCCAAGGTATAACGAAAGAAAGACTCATCAGCTCCGGTCGGAGCAGCCGATAGACGCAGGCTAAAATCGTGAGGTTCACTGCAAACCACACCCAGTAAGCCTTCACGTAAGTGAAAAACGAAAGTGGTACAAAGACCAGCGCCTCATATGCCGGGTGAAGGAACGGAACCGCGACTGCCTCAGCAGAAACGTTGTGATTTTGCACTTCCATCTCTAATGCAGAGTCGTAGAGCGGCTGGCTTGTCCTGAGCATGTAACCCGCAATGTAGTAGGCACGAAAATCAGTCAAAGTGTTATGAGTCAGAAGAAAGGCCCAACCGGTTATTGGAAGACCGATCAGAATCGCCGTTAGTCCCAGGGTCACGGCGCGGGTTGTTCCATTCATGGTTGCCATCAGCCGAATACCGGACTGACGCGTGATGCCGACCTGGGTGCCTCCCGAGCGATGAAGGCTGTCTTAAGCACGAAAACCATTAGTAAAGGAACCAACAAAGGGTAAAGCAGAAGGTACCGACCGCCGTTGGCGGTTACCAAAAGGTACACCGCGAATGGATAGACGTGGATTGCGACCGACAAGATTAAAAGCCATCGGTCCATTTTTTTGATTGCGCCGATCACTAGGAGTACAGGAAGTAATACCAAACTTAAGTCGTAAGAATGCACGTGAAAGCCTATGATCACTGACGTCACAACCGCCGAGGAAAATGCCAGTTCAAGCCCGGGCGAAGCCGTATGAAGCTCCTCTTTTCGCCACCAGAATGAAACGGACAATATGATGAACATTGAGCAAATCACCAAGGCCGGATTAATCCAGCGCGGACTCAGCAGGACATCGAACAGGCCCCTGAGATTCGGCATGGCCCAAGGAGTGATTGGCACATAGGCGACGTGGGCTGGGTTCTTGGCGATGTCGAGCATGAAATAAACGTAAGAGGCTACTCCCTTCGGACCAACTGTAGCGGCGGATAAGGCGGCGCATGCCAGGGCCGCAGCTATGAAGCCGCCCAGGAATTTCCACTTGCGCCAAAAAAGGAACATAAGAGCAAGGGGCAAAACGAGCTGAAACCGAAAAAGACCCATACCCAAAAGCAGACCTGCACGCGCGTCTCGATTCCGTTTCAGGTTTTTGAATACGAGCGAGTACAGCACTAGAAGCAATATCGAAGTCTGTCCGAGATCGAGCGTTACCCACAGCGGAAAAAAACTAAAACAAACGCTGAAGTAGCGAAACGTTTGCTCAGGTCTAGGGGCATAGGGCCGGATAAGAAAGATGAAGTAAATCCAGAGGCAGATGTTGATGACACCCCAAATCAAATAAGCAGTGACGTAAGAAAACCCCGCAAGCACAGACAGAATGAGGGCTTCAAAAGGTGGCTGAAGGTAGTAGACATTGGCGCTGCCGCGGCCCAACAGTATCTCTTGGGTTCTGGCCTGCTCACGCAGGTCGTAAAGCGTTGCGCCCATGCCATGACGCACCATCCAACCGGCAGAATATAGGGTTCCGAAGTCATAGCCCGTTGCTTCGCCGCTCAAAACTCCGAGCAATATAGAACCCAGAAGCAGGATCACAGTGAACGCGAGGGCAATTGCAATATCCCGTTTAGTACTTGAACCATTGTGCATATCGACTACCCGGCTTTGACACCAGTTCTACAATGGGCGGAACGTGAGAAACGAACCGCTAGACCAGGACACCATTCCAAGTCCTCGAAACACCCTGTCGAGACCGGGGCGTGACTCCCTAAGCGATAGAGAGGTGACCTTAACACGGCGCCGATTGGAATTCTCTGTCCGAATTGTTAGTTGTTTGCTTCTTGCAGTCTGGATCATTGCGTTGACAAACTGGAAATTTCCAGTGCACAACGAAGACGGCGGGCGAGATTTCGCTGTGTTCTATGTAGCTGGGAAGATGATTCGTGATGGACTTGGGAGCCAGCTATATGATCGGCAGGTTCAACAACAGGTCTACGATTTGGCTCAGCTCGGACCGCTATCCCGGCCGTACAACCACCTGCCATTTGAAGCGTTGCTGTTTCTTCCGTTGACCAGCTTCGGGTACCGCTACGCGTACCTGTTGTGGACTGTGCTTAGCTTATTTTTGCTTTTGCTTGGCGTGTACTTGTTAGACCGGGAGTTGGAACTTACTCGAGCAATTAGCTACTACCTGGGAATCCGTTCCGATATCGGCCTTATCACCCTTAGCGGTGCAGGATTAAGCCCGCTCATGGGGTGCTTGGTCCAAGGCCAGGACTCTGTCTGGTTATTGCTGATCTACATATTAGTGTTCCTGTTTGTCCGGCGTGGCGACCAATTCGCGGCGGGATGCGTGTTAGCTCTCGGGTTGTTCAAATTTCAGACCGTGCTGCCGTTTGCCGCGATTCTACTATTAAGACGGAAATGGCGACTCCTCGCGGGGTTCGCCGCCGTCGCTTGCGTACTGATGTTGTGTTCAATCGCGATTTCCGGTGTCCACGCTTTGATGGAGTACCGATCGCAGTTGTCAGATTCAGGATATTGGGAATGGATGGACTGGTATCGACCGTATCTCATGGCTAATCTGCGTGGTCTGTTTTATGTCCTCTTTGGATTGAGTCGAGGTATCGGGGCAGCATTACTGACCATAGCGGCGTCTCTGATTATCATTAGTGCGGCTGCATACTACTGGCGAGACGACTCGCTGGAGTTGTCATTTGCTGTTGGGGTGACTGCGGCCGTTGTCACGAGTTACCACGTATACCCATATGATCTTACTGTGCTTCTTTTGCCACTTGGATTAATGGTGACGTCGCTCGGACGTCGACAGATTCGCTTGCCGAATCTGCTGAAGATTTCGTTACTGATATTCCTGATGCCCCCACTGCATGTCTTATTGGCGAAGTCGTCCTTATATGCCCTGATGGCTGTTCCAGCTTTAGTGATCCTTGTTATGGCAATACGGCTTCGTTTTGATAAAGCATCCAAAAATCAGACGTTGCTGGACATAAGTCTTTAGTTTAAGATTCCGCGGCCGCTGTGTTTTGCGGCAGGAGATCTTCGTCTGCCGGGGCGTGAAATGCGAAAAGAGTTCGTGTTGATCCTGGTGTTGTTTCTGGCATTTTCAGGGTCCTTGCTGGCACAGGAAGAAAAGACGGGCTACGAGTTGGGCGTGTTTGCTGCGTGGCAAGATTGGAAATCCCACAACTTCCGAATTGGTCCTCCACAGGCTTCTGTACCCATCGATTTCGGTTTTCGATATAGCGATCGAATTGCTTACGGAGTTCGGGCCAACTTCTTATCGCACGGGCATTGGGCAGGCGAGTTGTCATATAGCTATCAGAAGAACCCCGTCACGATAAGTAACGAATCGAATCTCTCCATCGCTCCGATCACCTTTGGCGGGTCCGTGCATCAGATTTTCTATAACGAAGTCTTCTATCCGGCCCAGTATCGCCGCTGGGTTACGCCCTTCATTACCGGTGGTATTGGTGTGGCGGGATATCAGCTCAGTGAGACAGCTCGCGAACTCGTCGCGCCTCAAAATGGCTTCGGCACACTGAAAAAACTCGATACGCGCGTGGCGTTAAACTATGGTGTCGGCTTAAAAGTGAACATCGACTCGCACGTTGGATTTCGCGCCGATTTCCGGCATATTTTTTCCGACGTGCCTAGCTATGGCCTGCCGAAGGAATCCTCGAATCCCGCTCAGGTTGTACTTCCGACTCAAGGCAAGCTGCAGACTTTTGAATACTCGTTTGGGATTTTTGTCCGCCACTTGTCTGAGGGGTTTAGATGAAACGCATCGTTCGCGAGCCTGACCAGTGTTCGGGAGCAAGAATCTTCTTACCTGACGGACTAAAAGGAAACGTAATACTGTCCCGTGCCATCACCCCCAAATAGGGCAGGTTTCCGGAATCGTGCGTCTAGATAGAACCGTGGAAACCGCAGTTGCGACGAGCCGTATTATTCATACGTATGGTTTTCACCCTGAAGGTTAACCTCGATGCTTTTCCGTTCAAGTGTTGAAATCGTAGGTCACCGGCCGCTGATACGCGAAAATTCCGATTCACATTTACTCAGCGCGTTCCAGATTACATGTGTCGCGCTATTGATCCGGTTAGTGATTGCACGACTGGCGTTTTGGGAAGCGAATCCGGCAGTTGTGCTTTGGCCTCGCGGCGTAGAGGTACTGGCGATCGCCAAATCATTGATCACAGGTTCCGGATTTTCATCACCATTTGGAGTGCAGACTGGGCCAACGGCATTTATGCCTCCAGTTTATCCAGCTATTCTTGCCCTCGTGCAGAGTCTCTTTGGACTCCAAACCACAGCTTCCGCTTGGGTGATCGTATGCCTCCAAAGCCTCTTTTCGGCTGCGACTTGTGTTCCGGTCTACTTTCTTGCGGTCCGCCATTCCGGAATCCGCGCAGGGCGGAGCGCCGGATGGATATGGGCGCTATTACCATACAATGCAATAATTCCGAGCAACATAATTTGGGAAACGTGCTTATCTGCTCTGTTGGTTAGTAGCGGTGTTCTGCTGATCATCCGCGCGAGGGAAGGAAAAAGTGCTCAGCTGTGGATTTTAGCGGGAGCCTTTTGGGCGTTGGCGACCCTAACAAACGCATCACTCCTGCTGCTTTTTCCAGCGTATTGCGTTTTGACCTATGTCAGCACTCTCGGCCGCACGACGCAACGCCGCGCTGTACTGTTGGGGTTGGTTGCCTTTGCATTTTGTCTTGCGCCGTGGCTGATCAGGAACGTGGTGGTGATGCACAAATTTATTCCTGTTCGAAGTAACTTTGCCTTGGAATTGTGGATCGGCAACCGTGTGGGAGCGGAACCGGGATTTCATCCTGAGATTCACCCGGCCTTTAACTCGGCGGAGGTAGATCGTTATGCCAATGTTGGTGAATTGGCCTACATGAGCGAAAAACGGAATCAGGCAATTGCCTACATGCGCGCGAATACCAAGCTTTTCGCGTGGAATACGCTTTCACGCATATTGCGGTTCTGGTCGGGCGGCTCCAATGGTTTTCTCTATGGCGTGACTTTATTGAACGTTGCCGGTCTAGCCGGATTATGGGTGTTAGGACGCCGTCATTCGAAGTACGCGATTATCTACGGAACGCCCCTCCTGTTTTATCCGCTGCCCTTCTATGTTACTCACGCTGATCTTAGGTACCAGCACCCGATCCAGCCACTCCTAGCGGTTCTGACCGCTTTACTGTTGTGCCGAATCGCAGGTCAGTCGCCAGATAATAAAACGCCATGAAGACTGTTTTGTAGTCGCCGAACATGCCGCTCTTGCCGAACCACGTTCGTGATGTCGAATCGAACACCAAAGCTCTTCCTCGCTCTCGCACATATTTGCTGCGTCGCGACAGGCGCTGGTGGTTAATCCTGACGGTCGTTTGGGTGATAAGTGGAATTTATGAACGAACACATCTCATGCACGGCTGGGTTCCGCATGACGAGGGACAATTTGCCCAGAGTGCTGACCGAGTACTACGTGGAGAGGTTCCGCACCGCGATTACTTGGAGACCTATACAGGAGGGCTGACTTATCTGAATGCGTTTGCATTTCGGCTGTTCGGCGAAAGTTTTGCCACAACCAGACTTGTGCTGTTCATCTTCTTTCTTTCCTGGATTTCGGTCATTTACTGGATCGCTTCACAACTTGCACCGGACTGGATCGCCGGAGGTATCACATTTCTCGCGATTGCCTGGAGCGTCCCCAACTATTCAGCGGCAGTTCCGTCCTGGTACAACCTTTTTTTCGCCACATTTGGTGTGGCGGCACTGAGCGCATACATTACTGACCGAACTCCGAAATGGGCTTTTCTGGCGGGACTCAGCGGCGGACTTTCATTCCTCGTGAAAGTTGCTGCACTTTACTACTTGTTGGGTGCGTTCTTGTTTTTTCTGTTCTTGGAGCAGAGCAGCGAAAACAGTAGTCGGAGAGGAGATGAACGCGGCAGCTTAGGTTATTCCATGTTCGCGGCTGTTGCTCTGGTCCTTGTGATCACAGCTGTAGCGCGGCTGATTCATAAGCGACCTAGTATTGAGGCCTACACCAGTTTTTGGGTGCCAACGGCCGTCCTTGTGGGGCTGCTGCTCTGGAATGAAGCGGCGATCCGGACGCGTAGTGACCGCGAACGTTTTTTCGAATTGCTCCGAATGCTTCTTCCTTTCGGCATGGGGTTTGTTATTCCGATCGTTCTGTTTCTGATTCCGTTCATCAGTTCGAGCGCTCTCACTTCGCTCTTCGAGGGAATCTTTATCCTACCTTTCAAACGGATCAGCGACGCATACCAAGATCCGCCTGAAATGATTACCATACTGCCGACCGTTTTAATCAGCGCTCTGCTGGCGATGGGCGCCTGGGTATCCAAAATAACTCGGAAGTGGTTAACGTTCGCCGGAGCAAGTCTATGGGTAATGTTGTTAGTCACGTCAGCAACAAGCCGGGTGAGTTACCAAGTGGTATGGCTTGCGGCAAACTGGATCTTCCTACCGTTGAGCATAATGGGCGCTGTGGCAATAGGACGCGCTGCCGACAAGGGAGATGTGACAGCGAGAACGGAACGATGTCAGCTCTTTCTCTTGATTTCAGTAGCGTCGCTCTGCAGCTTGGTTCAGTTCCCATTCGCCGCGCCGATCTATTTTTGCTATGTGGCGCCGCTTGCTATCCTCGCGCTGGCCGCGGTCCTGCGGTGCTTTACCTCCGTGCCACGCGCGCTAGTCTTTGTGTCTTATATTGGCTTCCTTGCATTCGCAGTGTTTCGCATGACGCCGACCTTGATGTATATGCTGAGTCATTATGATCCGAATGTTCAGACGGCTTCGTTGAATCTGCCCCGTGCAGGAGGCCTTCGCGTTACTTCAGATTCCGCTGATATGTACAGCAAACTCATTCCGCTGATCCAGAGACACGCCGGGGAAGGCATGATTTACGCCACTCCTGATTGTCCCGAGGTGTATTTTCTGGCGGGTTACAAAAATCCGACGGCCACAATATACGATTTCTTCGATGATCCTAATGGCAGAGCCGAAAGATTGTTGAAAATGATCGACAGCCACCCGATCCGCGTAGTAGCCCTCGATCTTAAGCCAGGGTTTTCGGAAACCATTGACCCTGATTTGTATCGCGCGCTCGTCGCTCGCTTTCGCGAGACGGAGACTGTAGGGCATTTCGAGGTAAGGTGGAAACCATGAAATTCGCCTATTCCGTCCTGGAACGGAGTGCCATCTATCGAGCGTGGCAGGCGCCTTTCGCAAATGACAAGCTGGCACCCCTTTTTCTCCACAACGACCTAAGGCGCGTCCACCGTGTTCTGGATGTAGGATGCGGCCCAGGAACAAACACACATCTATTCACGCATGCCGATTACCTGGGCATTGATCTGAATCCGGACTATATCGCGTTCGCTCGAAAAAGGTTCGGCCGCCAGTTTATGGTCGCAGATGCGGTTAACTATCAAGTCCCCCGAGAGCAATCGTTTGATTTTATCCTTGTGAACAGCTTTTTCCATCACGTCGATACCGGTTCGGTTTGTCGTATCCTTCACCACCTGCGCACCTTGCTCAGCCCAGGTGGCCACATCCATATTCTGGACTTAGTGCTGCCTGATCGTGCATCTATTGCGCGATTGCTTGCGCGACTTGATCGCGGCGGTTATCCGCGGTCACTCGAAAAGTGGCGGAATCTTTTTTCTGAACATTTCGAACTCGCGATCTTCGAGCCATACGCGGTGAAACTGATGCAAACGACTCTTTGGAATATGGTGTATTGCAAAGGAGCAGCGAAGCAGTGACTCGCGACTTCCGGCTATCCTTAGCGATACCCGTTCACAACGAAGAGAACGCGTTGCCTGAGTTACTCCGGCGGGTCTGTGCAATCCTCGATAAAGTACCCGGTGCTCGACACGAAATCATCTTTGTCGATGATGGAAGTACCGATGGAACGATGGCCATTCTACAAGAGGCTGCCGCGAAGGACGCGCGAATCATGGTGCTATCACTGTCGC
>Ga0075428_100007564_pt1 | contig 12036 bp, 12 predicted proteins | sample RhiMetdeltSRZDD2_FD_75291 | JGI IMG/M metagenome (GOLD analysis project Ga0075428, IMG submission 75291) | Populus rhizosphere microbial communities from Tennessee, USA - Rhizosphere MetaG P. deltoides SRZDD2 | ecosystem: Host-associated > Plants > Roots > Rhizosphere > Soil | place: USA...
GCTGGTCGATGCCCGAGGCCGTCAGAGCGAAATCGTCATCGAGCCCGATCCAGTGGCCGCCTGGCGCCACGCCCGGCAGCTGGCCCGCCCTGAGGACCTGATTTGCATCACCGGCTCGTTCTTCCTGGCGGCGGAACTTCTGCCGCACGTGCGATGAGCCAGCGGTCGGCCGCGGGACTGACAGCCGTCACTTCTTCTTGGCTGCTTTCGACTTCCCCGCCGATGGCGCGGCTGATTTCTTCGCCGCCAGTTTCGGCTTTTTCGTCGGTTTCGCCGGCAGCCCGTTGACGTAAGCGTAACTTTGGTCGAAGTACTTCTTCAGCTCGGAAGTCTTCTTGAGAAGCGCATCGGGGACCTCGACGTATTCCTTGAGGATCGTCCCGTGCTGCTGGCAGAGTTGAGTCTGAAACCGCTGGAGAAATGCCTCTCGCTCGCCGGCTCCCAGCCGCAGCGCCAACTTGCCCGCCGGGGTCAGGAAGCTGAACATGTGGCCGTTCACGGACGTGTAAGGCATCGCCGCGCCCTTGCGCTCGACGCGGGGATTGGTCGCCACGAGCTTTTCGTACAGCGCCAGCTTGTCAGCGGGAATTGCAGCCGGCGGCTTGCTCATCACGTCACCCTCGCTTTTTGCCCGTAAGGCTCGCCCGGCTGCGAGCGAGCCTCTGACCCATCCTCGATCGACATCAAGACCTTGGCCGTCGGCAATCCCGACTTGGCCGATGACGATGGACAACTGCCGCAGCCAGTGCCGCAGCCGCTGGCGCGGCCAGCGAGCGACTTCCACGCTCGCCAGAGGATAAAGCCCACGGCCGCCGCGCAGGCGGCGATGGCCAAGGCGTTTTGCACGAGCGGGCTCACGGCGTCCCTCCGGCGAGAAATGTCCCTACTTGATAGGTTACAAACGCGCCGACGTACGCCAGGCCGGTCATATACAAAAACGTGAACAGCGGCCAGCGCCACGAGCCGGTCTCGCGGCGAATGACCGCCAGGGTCGACGCGCACTGCGCACATAGGGCGAAGAACACCATGATCGACAAGGCAACCGGCAACGTGATCACTTTGCGGTTCGTCCCGGGCCAGGTGGCATTTTGCAGCGTCGCTTTGAGCTCGGTCGGGTTTTCGTCCTGCCCTTCGCCCAGGTTGTAGATCACTCCCAGCGTGGAGACGACTACCTCGCGGGCCGGGAACGAGGCGATGGCAGCGCAGCCAATCCGCCAATCCCATCCCAGCGGCCGCACGGCTGGCTCGATCCAGTGACCCATCTGTCCCAAAAAACTGTTGCTTAGATGGGTCCCTTCAATCTCGTTGCGAACGTGATCCAGCTTCGCCTGCACATCATCTCGCTGGGCAGCCAGCGGCGACTGCATGGCTTCATCCCCTTCTGGAAGCTGCGCTTCGATTGTCGCGAGCTGGGCAGCGAGCTGCCGCTCGGCCGATACCAGGGCCGGATCGATTCGCGCTTCATTCCGCGGATAGTACGCCAGCCCCCACACGATGATCGAAACCGCCAGGATCAGCGTGCCGGCGCGGCGTACGAACGACCAGCCTTGCTCCAGCATCCGGTGCAAAACCACCCACACCCCGGGAAGCTTGTAACTCGGCAGTTCCATGACAAACGGCGGCGTATCGCCGCGGAAAAGCGTCCGCTTGAGGACCCAGGCCACGGCAATCGCCGCCACGATTCCCACCATGTACATGGCGAACATCACCAGCCCCTGAAGCCACGAAACTCGATACCAGCCTTGGCCGAAAGCATAGTCGGGCACGAAGGCGGCAATCAGCAGCGCGTACACCGGCAACCGCGCGCTACAGCTCATCAGCGGCGCGACGAGGATCGTCACCAGCCGATCGCGGCGGTTCTCGATGACGCGGGTGGCCATCACGCCCGGCACGGCGCAAGCAAACGAGGAGAGCAGCGGGATGAACGATTTTCCCGACAGTCCGATGCGGCTCATCAGCTTGTCCATCAAGTAGGCGGCCCGGGCCATATAGCCGCAGTCTTCCAGGATGGCAATGAAGAGAAACAGCGTAAAAATCTGCGGCAGGAAGACGATCACGCCGCCGACCCCTTCGATGACGCCGGTCACCAATAGCGAGCGCAGCGCGCCGTCGGGGATGATGCGGGCAACGCCGCCCGCGAGCAGACCTTTGAGCTTATCGATGCTCCAGTTTGCTCCCGTGACGTCGGGAACGTAGTACACCGCCTGGAACATGATCAGCATGACCGCGATGAACACGAGCGTGCCCCAGACGCGGTGCGTCAGCACGCGGTCGAGTTTGTCGCTCCACGTGATTGGGCGCTGGACTGGGCGCTTCACAACTCCTGCCAGCACCCTCCCGGCCCACTCGTAGCGGGAAAGCGCCTCGACGGCGGGGATCGGCACACCGGCTGCCTTGAGGCGCTCGCGCGCTTGTACCACTTCGCCGAGCAACTCCGGCGACACGCCAGCCGACGGCGAATTGCAAAGATAGCCCCCCACGTCCAAGAGCATCCGCTCCAGCAGATATCGCGGTTGGCGACCGGTGTCTTTCGTCGTCCCGCCGCCGGCCACCTGGGCCAGCGCGGCAACTTCGCGCTGAAACGCCTCGGGAAACGGACTGGCCACTTTTTCCGGGGGCGAATCGACGGCATCCGCCACCGCTGACTTCAGTTCGGCAATCCCCAGCCGCAGATTGGCCTGCACCTCCACCACCGGCACTTGCAGTTGCTTTCGCAGCCGCGCGATGTCCAGGGTCAGTCCCTTTCGCCTGGCCACGTCCACCATGTTGACGGCCACAACCGTCGGCAGTCCCAACTCCAGCACCTGGCTGAGGAGGTAAAAGTTGCGCTCCAAGTTGCTGGCGTCCACGATCACCAGCACCACGTCCGGCGGAGCAACATCCGCGCGCTGCCCGAGGAGCACATCGACCGCCACCATTTCATCCGGCGACTTGGGCGCCAGGCTGTACGTGCCCGGCAAATCAACAATCGCAAATTGTCGCCCGTCGAGCGTGGTTCTCCCGATCTTCTTTTCGACGGTGACGCCCGGATAATTGCCGACGCGCTGTCGCACGCCGCACAGAGCGCTGAAGAGCGTTGACTTCCCGGTATTGGGGTTGCCAATCAGGGCAACCGTGACGGTCCGGGAAGGAGACGCAACGGACATGGCGGGAAGTACAGATCGGTAATCAGGCGGGAACGATTTCGACGCGCGAGGCCTCGCTCTTGCGAACGCTCAAACGGTAGCCGCGGACTTCCAGTTCCACCGGATCGCCTAATGGGGCGGTGCCCACAACCGTCAGGTTGGTCCCCGGCGTCAAACCCATTTCCAAGAGTCGAATGGCGATTTCGTCGGCCCCGCGAATGGCCTCCACGCGTGCACAGCAGCCGACAGCAAGTTGCTCAAGCGTTTTCACGCCACATCCCTCGTGCGGACCAGCACTTGAAAATGACTGCCGTCCCGAATGCAAAGCTTGTGACCTCCCAGCCGGACGATGCACGGGTCGCCGGTCTGGACCATCTCGATTTGATGGCCCACGCGCATCCCCATTTCCAAAAGGCGATGCACGCTGTCAGGATCTCCCAGGACCTGGTCAATGTCAGCCGTTTGACCGGGGGCGAGAAACTGGAGCGGGAAGGCTTCCGGGGACATTGTGACGGGCCATTTTGGTAATGAGACAAGTTCTCATTTTCAATACCCATCGTAAGCAATCCGCATCCGTAGAGCAACTAAGGTTGTGAACTTCGCTTCGCCAGCCTTGCCGAGGCCACATCCTCCCGCCTAAACCTCCACACCACAGGGATTTAGCATGCTGCAAAGAGGCTGAACTTGCTAATGTTGCCCGCACGTCCCATGCGGTCAGAGAAGGTCCAAGGCATCAACGTCCACGACCCACTGGACGTCGGGGGGCGTTTGTAGCTCGCCTGAGACCTCACGCACCACGCGCCGCAGCACTTCCGGCGTCGAGCTGCTCAGCAGGGCGTGAAATCGGAACTTGCCGCGGAGCCTGGCGATTGGGCAGGGGGCTGGGCCGAGGATGCGGGCCTCGAGGCCATTCGCATTCGCGGCCGTCTCACGCAGCAGCTCGACCGCGTGCGCGGCAAACTGCTCAGCGAGTTTCTCCTGTTCGCCGCGGACGATTAGCCGAATCATCCCTGCGTATGGCGGGTAGCCATGCTCGCTGCGGATCGGCAATTCGGAGGCCGCAAACGTCTGGTAATCGTGCCGCACGGCGGCGGCAATCGCAAAGTGATCGGGACTGAAGGTCTGCACGAGCACGCGGCCCCCTTTGTCGCCGCGGCCTGTCCGGCCGGCGACCTGCGTCACAAGCTGAAACGTCCGCTCGGCAGCGCGAAAATCGGGAAAGTGCAGTGCCGTGTCCGCATTGACGACGCCCACCAGCGTCACGTTCGGAAAGTCGAGTCCCTTGGCGATCATCTGCGTCCCGACGAGAATCTTCACGTCGCCGGCGCGAAAGCGATCGAGCGCCTGCTCGTGGCTCCCCGGCTTTTGCATCGTATCGCTGTCCATCCGCACCAGCGGCACGCCGGGAAAACGCGCCTTGATCTCCGCTTCCAGCCGCTGCGTCCCCAAACCGGAGTAGCGAATGCCGTCGAAGCGACAGTCCGGGCACACAGCCGGAGCAGGCTGCTGAAAATCGCAGTAGTGGCAGATGACTTTTTCTCCTTCGCGGTGGTGTGTCAGCGGCAGGTCGCAGTCAGGGCACTTGACGACATAGCCACAAGCGGGGCACTGGATGTGCGTCGAATATCCGCGGCGATTGAGGAGCAGGATCACCTGACCGTCGTCCTTGATCGCCTGGTCGATCGCCTGGTGCAACTGCCTGCTGACCGCGCCGCGGCTGGCGCGGCTCTTGAACTCGTCGCGGAGGTCGATCGTGGCGACCAGCGGCAGCGGCCGGTCGCTGACCCGCTTGGGCAGCTCGACCAGGGTGAACCGTCCTTGCTTGGCCTCGTACCAGGACTCCAGCGACGGCGTGGCGCTCCCCAGAACCAGCGGGATGTTCTCCAGCTCCGCCCGCTTCAAGGCCACGTCGCGCGCGTGATACCGCGGCGATTCTCCCTGCTTGAACGAATGGTCGTGCTCCTCATCGATGACGATCAGCCCCAGGTTGCGCACGGGCGCAAAGACGGCGCTGCGAGCGCCGACGATCACCTGCACTTCACCAGCCGCAATTCGCTGCCAGTGCCAATGCCGCTCCGCGTCGCTCAAGTGACTGTGCAGCACGGCGACGCTTTGAAAACGGGAGCGAAAGCGGGATCGCGTCTGCGGCGTGAGGCTGATTTCGGGGACCAGCACGATCGCCTGGCGGCCAAAGCTGACGACCTGCTCGATGGCGCGGATGTAGACTTCGGTCTTGCCGCTGCCGGTGACGCCATGCATCAGGATCGCCTCGTGGCGCGGGGCGGTCAGCGCGGCGACAATTCGTTCGAGCGCGACTTGCTGGTCGTCGTTGAGGCTCAGATGATCTTCGCGGGGAGTGGGGACTTCGTCCAATTCCACCTGCGAGATGCGGCGGACGTCGGCCGCGACCAGTTTCTTTTTGCGCAGTTCGGCAATTGGCCCGAGCGTGCACCTGGCGGCCTGGGCCAGCTCCGGTGGCGTCAATGGACGAGGCGAAGCCGCCAGGATCCGTAAGGCGTCGGCTTGTTTGGCTCCGAGTTTAAGCGCGCCGGCCGCCAGTTGCCGGGAAATTTCCCCCGGCACGCTGAGGAACGTCATTTCCCGCGTTCCAGCCTGGCCGCGCACGCCTGAAGGAACCACGGCCTGGAGCACCTGCCCCAGCGGACACAGATAATAGTCCGCCATCCACGCTGTCAGCCGGAGCATGGCCGGCGAAAGGAGCGGCTGGGGATCGACGATGCAGTGCAATTCCTTGAGTGGCCGAGTGCCGACGGGTTTGGTCGCTACCGCCGTGCAGTACCCGACTACGAGGCGGTCGCCTTTGCCCAGCGGCACTTGGACGCGCTGCCCGGCCCGCAGCGTCCCTGTTAGCGTCTGGGGAACGCGGTAGTCGTACGGCCCATGCGGCGGCTCGGGAAACACGACCTCCGCCGCGAGCTGCTCGGCCGCTTCATCCAGCTCCCACGGCTCGGGCGTGCGGTCGAAGAGGGACTGCTGCGACGACATTCAGGGCGTTTGCTCCGGCGCCTTGTCGGCAAATTCCGGCACGAAGTAACCCGTCGCACCCTGCTGCGAGTCAAACTCCGCTTGCATCTTCGCGAGCAGGTCCTTGGCGGCCGGATCGCCGGCAAGGTTCTTCGTCTCGTAAGGATCGGTTTTGAGGTCGAAGAGTTCCGTCCAATCGTCGTGGCCCGGGTATCGGATCAGCTTGGCCTCCGCAGTGCGCACTGCAAGCAGCGTCGGGATCGCGTAGGGCCGCTCGTAGAAGTATTCGTAAAAGAACGATTGCCGCCAAGGCGGTTGCTTTCCTTCCAGGAGTGGACGCCAGCTTGCGCCTTGCATCTCGTCGGGGATTTTCACGCCAGCCAGATCGAGGAGCGTCGGGGCCAGGTCGATGTTGAGCGCCATCTGGTCGATGAGCTTTCCCTTGGCCGCCGCGCCGAGCAGGGGACAGCGCACCAGCAGCGGGACGCGCAGCGATTCCTCGTAGGCCGAACGTTTGTCCCCCAGGGTGTGCTCGCCGAAATAAAACCCGTTGTCGCTGGTGAAAACGACGACCGTATTTTCGGCCAGCTTCAGCTCGTCGAGCGTCGCTAACAGCTTGCCGACATTCTCATCGACCGCCGCCAGGCAGCCGAAGTAACCGCGCATCTTGCCCGGGCCGTCGACGGCGCCCTGTGCCGCACCAGCCGCCTTCTTTCCGCCACCTTTCTTGCCTGCTTTTTTTCCCTTGGCCGCCGGCTGTCCGCCGTCGAATTCTCCCTTGTAGATCGCCGGCAGGTCGTAGTTGGGAACTTTCTTCGCGACAGCGCCGGCATATTTCTCGGCCAGCCGCGGCGGCGGATCGAACGGCCCGTGGGCCGATTTGAAGCCCACGATCAGCGCGAAAGGCCGCTCGCGGTGCCGCTTGATAAACTCGATCGCAAAGTCGGTCGAGACGTCATCCACCCACCCGCTGGTGGGCGTGGCTTTGCCGTCGATTTCAAACGGACAATCGACGTACCGCCCCTGGCCGATGAAGCTGGCCGAGTAATCAAATCCAGGTCGCTTTCCCGTCTGCCCGTTCATGTGCCATTTGCCGACGTAGCCGGTGGTGTATCCCGCCGCTCGCAGCAGCGACGGCCAGGTCACCGCATCCACGGGAAACGGCGTGTGATTATTGACGATGCCGTTGTGGTGGTTGTACCTCCCGGTCAAGAACGCCGCGCGGCTTGGCGAGCACAGCGAACAGACGGCGAACGCATTGCGAAATCGCACTCCCTCGGCGGCCAGTCGATCGAGGTGCGGCGTTTGAAACCATGGAAAGCGCGCGGCATCCTGCTGTTCCTTTTGCACGACGCCCAGCGCGTCCCACCGCTGATCGTCGGTGTAAATGAAGACGAAATTGGGCCGCTGGGCCGCCGAAACCGCGGGCCCAAGGTCCGAGACGGCAATGAATGCTGCACAGGCGAAGAACCTTGTCCACGTCACGTCGCACCAAAGAACTCAGGGAGGATGGATTCACATTGCTCGCGACCTTCGATTTGCCGATAATCATAGCAGACCCTTTTATTCTTTGCCGTCGCTTAAGTTTTAGCGCAAGGACCGGGCCATGTCGCTGTCCATCACTCGCCGCCAGGCTGTCGCTGCACTGGCTGCCGCCGCGTCGTCGTCGCTGATTCCAGGGACGACTTCCTCGGTGCAAGCCGCCAAAAAAGACCCCAAATGGGAGGCCGCGATCGACAAGGGGCTCAAGTGGATGGCCAAAACCCAGTCCTCGGCCGGACACTGGCACGCCGGCGGCACTTATCCCACGGCCATGACCAGCCTGGCCGGCACGGCACTGACCGCCTCCGGTTCGACCACGACGCAGGGGCCCTACGCCAAGAACGTTCAAAAGGCGGTGGACTTCCTGCTGACCAAGGCCCGCAAGAACGGCCTGATCGGCGATCCGATGCACCAGGACAATCGGTACACCTACGGCCACGGGTTTGCCATGCTGTTTCTCTCGCAAGTCCTCGGCGAGGAAGAGGACCAGGAACGGAGACAGGAATTGAGCGGCGTGCTCACGAAAGCCGTCGATTTCAGTTGCAAGGCCCAGGCCAGCACTGGCGGCTGGGGATACGTCAGCTCCAAGGACCAGCCGAACTTCGACGAAGGCTCGACCACGATCACTCAGGTGCAAGGCTTGCGCGCCTGCCGCAATGCGGGCATCGTCGTCCCCGGCGAGGCAATCGAAAAGGCCAAGCAATACATCTACGGCTGCAAAAATGCCGACGGCGGCATTTCCTACAGCTCCCGCAATCGCGGCAGCTCGCGGCCGGCGATCACGGCAGCGGCGCTGGCCACGCTCTACAACGCCGGCGTTTACGGAACTGGGGACAAAAGCGACGTTGACACCCGGCACATCACCGACATGCTCGAGTTCTGCAAGAAGAACCTGAAGGACTTGAGCGAAGGGCCCAACGCCTTCGGCCACTGGCATTACACCTATCTCTATTACTCGCAGGTGATGTACCGGCAGGGGGAAAAGGAATGGGCCCCGTTCCGCGACAAGCTTTACAATCGCGTCGTCACTGAGCAGCAGCCGGACGGAAGCTGGGTGGGACAGGTGGCGCCGATCTACGTCACGAGCTGCAACCTGATCATGATGCAGCTCGACAAGGCGTATTTGCCGATCTATCAGCGATGATACGTAGCAGGCACACTCCGTGTGCCGTCGAGCTGGCGTAACATCAGGGATGGTCCATGCTATTTCGCACTCTAATCCGGCCGGAAATACGTAACGCTCCGTTTCGCTGGAAGATTTCGCTTCGCACTTGCTTTCTTCTTCTGACTGTCGTCGCGTGCGTCTTGGGAATCGGCTGTCTCTTTGAGCGTGCCGTGTTGGGCAAGGCGAAGGGAAGTTTCCTGCTAGTAGTTCCCGGATTTTACGGCGTCTTGGCCTACAAAGCCGGCGGCAATTGGCACGCCTGCGCTGCTGCTATCTTCGGACTCTTTCTGGCGTGCATTCTCTATGCGGATTGGATCGCTCTCCAGCGGATCGAGCACACCAATGAATCAAAGGATGAATCGAGGCCGCAACTGATGTCGCCTTAGCCAGTGCGGGCAATCGCCTCCACCACCCCCTCCATCGTGTACTCCTTCGCCTCCGCCGCCGGCTCGTAGCCCAAGGAGCATCCTGCCGGCCGGGCCCGGATAGTGACTAGCGATCCGCCAGTTCAAACACAATTCTTTTGCCGACCGCGTCGGCGTAGCGCAGAATCGTTTCCACCGTGTAGTTGTCCCGTTGCCCCGTCTCGAGCTTGGAGAGAGCGGACCGGTCGATCCCTGTTTTGTCTTGCATGTCGCTCAGGCTCAACCCTTGGTCCTCGCGGGCCCGCTTGAGTTCGCTGAAGACTCGGGCCAGGTCCTTCATTTCTGCAATTCTCCTTTGCACCAAGGCTTTGATGGCCGGCTTTTCCGCTTCGATTTCCGCGCGCAACTTGCGGTATCGCGCAGCTTCTTTGGAAGTCAGTTTGCGTCCTCGCGAGACGCGCTCGATTTTTCGCTCCGACATCTCAGCTTTCCTCAGGCTCGTAGGCGGTAATCGGGTAAATGGTGTCCTGATCCACCTGTTCAAAGACGACGACCAGCAGGCGGCCCGCCGCAGTGTGTCCGAAGACCAGCGGCCTGCCGCTCGATCGACTGAATGCTTCCTGCGGAGCCGTCCGCAGAACCTCTTCTACTTCGGCGACGGAAACTCCATGCTCCAAGATATGGCGAATGTTGCCTTCCTCATCATCGTCCAAATCCCAAATGATCCGCAGGAAGTTCATTGGCAGCCGCGTCGCAGGTGTGGTAAAATATTACCACACGGCTGCGAAGAGTCAATCGGTTTGCCTTCCCGGGAAGCGGCAAATCCCCTCCACCACACCCTCCATCGTGTATTCCTTCGCCTCCGCCGCGGGTTCAAAGCCCAGTTCGCGGAGAGTGGCGCTGGTGATGGGGCTGATCGAGACCAGTTTTGTTTTTCGTAGCTCATCGCCGAAGAGCCGGGCCAGCGAGCGGGCGATCGCAGAGCTGGTGACCGTGATCCAGTCGATCCGGCCGGCCGCCAGCCGGGCGGCAATTTCCGCATCGGCCGATTCGACATCGACGCTTTGGTAGACGACCACTTGCTCAACGATCGCGCCGGCGGCCGTCAGCGTTTCCGCCAGCACTTCCCGCCCGCGGCTGGCGCGAGCCAACAAGAACCGCTTGCCGCGGGCGTCGGCCGCCAGCGACTCGGCTAGCGCTTCGGCACGGAACTCGTCCGGCACCAGGTCGGCCCGCAGATGGTATTCCGCCAGCCGCGCCGCCGTCGCGCTGCCGATGGCAGCAATCTTGACTCCGGCGAGGGCCCGCAGGTCGCAATGGGTAGTAGGCACACTCCGTGTGCCGTCATTAAGCGACGGCACACGGAGTGTGCCTACGACGTTTTGAAGCAGCCGACCCAACAGCGAATCGACGCCGTTGGCGCTGGAAAACACCAGCCAGTCGAACTCGCGCAGCCGGGCGAGTGCCGCATCGACCGCCGACCAGTCATCCGGCGGACGGATTTCGATGGCGGGCTGGCAGAGCACTTCTGCCCCGAGTTCGGAAAGCCGAGCCGCAAAGTCATCGGGCGGAATCTGTCCTGCCGCCCAGCGGCGGACTACGATCGGCCGCGTCACCAGCACCGACTGTCCAAACAGCGGCCGCTTGTCGAACCACGACAATGTTGGCGCCAGTGAAGCCACTTCGCCCACGACAAAAATCACTGGCGGCCGGAGCTTCGTCCGCGCAACGAATGCCGCCACCTCGCCCAGCGTCGTTTGCCATGTTTTCTGATCGGGAAAACTCACGCGGCGGATGACCGCCACGGGCGTCTGCGGCGGTTTCCCCGCGACGATCAGCGCCGCCGACCAGCGGGCCGCTGTCGTCACCCCCATATAGAACACGAGCGTGCCGGGAAACGCGGCCAGCCTGGCGTAATCCAGCGGCGGGCCCTCTTTCCCGCCGTCCTCGTGGCCGGCGACCAGGGCAACTGCGGACGCCAACTCTCGATGCGTGATCGGAATGCCGGCGTAGCTGCCGGCGGCCAGCGCGGCCGTTATGCCAGGGACAATCTCAAAGGGAATGCCGGCGGCAGTTAGAGCCTCGATCTCCTCCACACCGCGGGCGAAGACGACGGGGTCTCCTCCCTTCAAGCGGGCGACTGTCTTGCCTTCGCGGGCCAGCCGCACCAGAGCGCCATTGATCTCCTCCTGCGACCACAGTCTTCCGCCGCCGTGCTTGCCCAGGCTGATGAGTTCCGCCCCCGGCCGGCAATGGGTCAGCAGCCGCGGGTTGACCAGATAGTCGTACAGCACGGCATCGGCCTGCCACAGGCACTGTATGCCCCGCAGCGTAATCAGCCCCGGATCCCCGGGCCCAGCGCCGACGAGGTAGACCTTGCCGGGCTGTGGATCGGGTGAGGACATAAGCAAGTTGGACCAAACGATGAAACTTGCAGACGGAATTCTCAGGCTTCCATTGTAGTTGTAGCAGCGCACCGTCCGGACGAGCGGGAATTAGTGGGCGTGCAGGCCCTGTTTTGGTAACATCAGGGGAGTTTGATTGAAATTGATTCCGCAGTCTCACAGGGATTGGTGATGCCCCAATTGCCCGGGCGGCCGTTGTCTGCCACAACCCTCGCGCTGTTGATTCTGCCGGCGCTGTGGCTGGCGGTGCCGCTCCGCCCGTTAGCCGCCAGCGAGTACGAAACGCAGGTCAAGGCTGTATTCAAAAAACGCTGCTACGCCTGCCACGGAGCGCTCAAGCAAGAGGCCAATCTGCGGCTCGACACCGTGGCTGGCATGACCAAAGGTGGGGACAGCGGCTCGGCCATCAAGCCGGGAGACGTTGCTGGGAGCCTGATTGTCCAGCGGAT
>Ga0075428_100007565_pt1 | contig 12035 bp, 11 predicted proteins | sample RhiMetdeltSRZDD2_FD_75291 | JGI IMG/M metagenome (GOLD analysis project Ga0075428, IMG submission 75291) | Populus rhizosphere microbial communities from Tennessee, USA - Rhizosphere MetaG P. deltoides SRZDD2 | ecosystem: Host-associated > Plants > Roots > Rhizosphere > Soil | place: USA...
GTATGGTGAACGAATGTTTACTATGTGAGCGCGCTCCTCTGTGCATATTTTTATCCATCTACGAGGTTGAGAGTAGAGCTACTTCATCCATAGCGCTATGGATTTTGTAGTGGAATCAAATCCATAGCGCTATGGATGAAGTAGCGGATTCTTTGTTGTAGCGCTATCCATTAAATATCGCTATGGTTCGCGTAGTGCTATGTATAAGATAGTGCTACTTTATGATAATCGCTAGATAATACATAGTGCTTTGTGAGAGATAGCGCTACTTATTCAGTAGCACTTTCGAGGAGCGATCCGTGAGCGTTCCAACGGATGCGATATTCATAGCGGATGCCGCCTTGGGTTTTTCCAGCTTCACGGCGCTCGATGTACTTATGCTCCAAGGCAATTTTCAATCCCTGATTCACCTGGGTAGGAGAGCCCATAACACGCTCAGCCAGTTCTCGGTGACTAAAGGAGACCCATTCTCGACGTTTAATATGACCATCTTCGTCTCGACCTTCAGCTGTATTTGGGACCCCTAAGGTGCGTTGCATCACAAACAACACGACTTGAGCAACAGCTTTACGCTCCAGGGCAAGGATAGCCTCAAACTCAATAGCCGGGAACATCAGCCAATGGCCATGTTTAGGATGCGTGAAGCCCATCTGTTCGATGCGATGACGAATGATCTCTAAACCGCTTTTACGGGAGGCGTGTTTGTGGGGTTCTACCTGGTGGCCAGGGGCCGATTCTGTCTCAATAATAGGAGGAGTCTCAGGCTTTGCACGAGACCAGGGTACTTCGCGAGGAGACGCTCGTCTTTGCGTATCAATGTATACCTGCGTCAGACTCTCAAGATCGCGTTGGGACTGGTTGCCTTTGCGCGTCGGCATACAACCCCCTCATGTTAAGACTGCGCAGCTTTGCGGCGAGAACGCATAGAAATGACTTTGGCAGGCAAAATCTCATTTGCTAACGCTATATAGTCTTGGGCTGCATTACTGTGTTCAGCATAGAACACGACAGGAAGCCGTTCCATCTGCGCTCGTATAATGTCGACCGAAATGCGAATACGGGTATTAAAGATGGGGAGCTTCTGCTTCTGAATGGCCGTAATCGTGTTATCCGAAAGCGTGGTGCGACCATCATACTTCGTCGGTAAAATGCCAAGCACTTTAAGCTCTGGATTGTCTTTGGCTCGAATTCCGTCGATGATCTGCACCATCCGCGAAAGACCTGCAATCGAGAAAAATCCAATATCCACGGGCAGCAAGACTTCGCTCGCAGCTACAAGCGCATTCTGGGTCAACATGCCCACATCAGGAGGACAATCAATCAAGATGAAATCGTAGCGGCCAATCACTATCTGCAATTTCTCTCGCAGTCGCAAACGTCCCTGTGGATCGACGTAGAGGTCGCGCTGAATATCTTCGAGTTGTAAATCGGCTGGGATGAAATCACAGTAAGGCCCACGCTCATAGATGCACTCTTCGAGGGCCATCGTGTCGTTCATGAGCACGTGGCGGATACTCGGGTTCTCTTTTGTGACCTCGACATTAAAGGCAATCGACGCATTTGTCTGCGGGTCCATATCGATGACCAAAACCTTCCGCTGCTGAAGCACAAAAGCCCCAGCAAGGTTCATCGCTGTTGTCGTCTTTCCCACGCCTCCTTTATTATTGGAGATGGCGATTGTTCGCGTGGCTTTCGGAGCCGTAATATCCGTGACCTTCGCCATCTTCCTCGGTGCCATACGTCACATCCTTGTCCAGTCTAGTAGAGTTACTCAGCGTTCGTATGATAAGATCCCTTCAAGGAAATTATCAAGGTTTTTCTTGCAGGGGGTGGTATGCGAGGACAAGGTGAGGTCTCACAAGGAGCCCCTGAAACCGGACCAACATGCTGAACAGTGTTAGAGGGGCTGTTGTTCTTGGAGAATCGACTAGCTAGGTATGGGTATCCTGAGCGTCAGATGTACCACAATATGGCCTTGCGATCATACCACCAGAGTCAGAGGGGGCTAAAGCGGTGGAGACGCAGATGCACAAAGTTGATCTGCACTATACCAAGGAGGAACTGCTCATCATCTTCGACCAAGCCTACAAGGAGGACGTTGACCAAGGAGGGCACTACGATTGTCGAGGCGGGGCGATACATGTCTGGTCCCATCCCTGGACGCATGCAGCGACCCGTTATGACTCGGTGACTATTGGTGCCTTATACGTCAATTGGCTCGAAGAGCGCATTGATCGGATTGAGACCGGTGAAGGGTTCGACCTCGCTGACTTGCTCCATGAACTTGCCATACTCGAATTGAAAGCTTTAGGCGACACGAAGCACGGTATTCAAAGGTTTTAATTTCGCTACAAGCGTTGCTCAATTTATCACGCTCTGTAGCGCGTAAAATCCGGCTGAAACGCTGCGTATCTCCTTCCGTACGCGCGTTTTTTGGTACAGATAAATCTATAAAAAAGCCTTCCTTTCGCCACACCTCGATAGAAGACATTCCTGTTTGTAGCGCTTTTCAGGAATGTGTGTCTCGAGCGATCCACGAAGGCGGTGCTTCCGGATTTGGATGCGCCTGTGTGATAGTCTATAATGTGCTATAGAGGCTGCGCGACCAGACGTGTGCATCCCAGGGGGGGCACGTGTGAGGATGCAGCGGGGAGAGAGGCATGTCTACACCGAAGTTAGCCGTTCCGCCGCCCTTACGAGGCGCCGACGCAGGCTCCTTTGCCGAGCACTCTATTGTGCACCGCTTGCCGCACATTGCCCAACGCGTGTTGGCGGATAACCCCTTGACGGCCGCGATGCGTCACCGGATTGAAGACCTCATGGCCGCCATTCCGTACCGCACCCTGGAAGCGTTCACCGATCCTGCAGCCCCGGACATGCCAAGCTGGCTTGACTATGTGTGCCCCTACCTGGACCTCAACTGGTTGCAGGTGCCCTGGTTCTTGGCCGAGACCTATTTTTATCGGCGGCTCATCGCGATCACGGACTTCTTTCGCACCGGATTCGACCCCTTTGCCGCCCAGAAGCAGGAGGGTTTGCACACCACCGTGGCGCGTGGTCAGGCGCTGGCCACGCAGGCCCATCGGCTCCTCGCAGACGGGTGGTGCCCCGAGGGTCTCATCCACGTGCTCACCCTGGCGCTGTGGGGCAACCAGGCGGACATGAGCCTGTGGGCGCCGGACGACGCCACCCAACCCAGCCACACGCCTGCGGACCACTCGCACGAGCATCTCGTGGTGAATGAGGCCGAGGCAGTGGCCCACTACTTCACCGCCCTGCAGGACGCGCCGCGAGCTCAGCCTCCGTGTGTCGATTGCCTGCTCGACAATGCGGGCTTTGAACTGCTCGGTGACCTGTGCTTGGCCGATTATCTGCTCAGTACCGCCCAGGCTCAGACCGTACGTTTCCACGCCAAAGTGCATCCCACTTTTGTGTCCGATGCCATCAGGGTGGATGTGCACGCGACGATCGCGTGGCTGCGGCACCACGCCGACAGCCCTTTGCGGACGCTGGGGGAACGGCTGCATACCTGTGTGCAGCACAAGCGTTTACAAGTGCATACGCATCCCTTCTGGACCTCGCCCCTGCCGATGTGGGAGATGCCAAACGATTTGAGAATCGTCCTCGCGGAGGCCGATGTGGTGCTGGCGAAAGGCGATGCCAATTATCGGCGCGCGCTGGGTGATGCGCATTGGCCGTTCACGACGCCGTTAGCCGACATCGTGAGTTATTTTCCCGCCCCGCTGGTGTTCTTACGCACGTGCAAAGCCGAAGTGATCGCTGGGCTGTCGAGCGCGCAAGTGCATGAACTGCGCCAGCGTGACCCGGCCTGGCTGACCAATGGCGCGTGGGGCGTCATCCAGTTTGTGCCTGGACACGCCTGACCTCTGTTGACTTTGTGAGGTCACGACGACGGCACAAGTCTGTGGGGCCAGCAGAGGAGTACACCAGAGAGGCATACCAGGAGAGGGATGCACAGCACATCGGCTCTACACACGTTCCACAGACGACCAGCCGGCATTGTCAAGTTGTTGACCATCCTCCTCAGCCTATGACATAATACCCGCCGCCATCAAGGCTCGTCATGGTTTCCTTTACATATTTGCGGAGTCAAGCCGACTGTATCTGAGGAATTGCAGTTCAACCAGTAAGTATGCGGGGGAGAGGCAAAACACACGCTCCGCACGTGTGAGACGCCGCGTTAATATTGCAGGACTTCTGCCGTTCTGACACAGTCGGCTAGCATCCGCACTGGTGTAAATGAATTGATGTCGAGGGCTGCCGCCATACCCCCTCGCGGACCGAGTCAACCTGAGGAGAGACAGCCGACATGACGCTACCCGCTGATCCCGCACGCTACAAAAATCACCGCTTCCCCGGTGAAATCATCAGCCATGGCGTCTGGCTCTAGTATCGCTTCCCCTTGAGCTACCGCGACGTGCAAGCGCTACTCTTTGAACGCGGGATCGACGTCACTCATGAAGCCATCCGCCAGTGGTGTCTGAAGTTTGGACAGGACTACGCGAATCAGCTGAAGCGTCGACGCGCCCAGCCCGGTGACAAGTGGCACTTGGACGAGGTGTTTTTGACGATCAACGGGCAGCGCCATTACTTGTGGCGCGCTGTCGACCAAGACGACAACGTCCTCGACATTCTGGGCCAAAGCCGGCGTAATAAGCAGGCCGCGAAGAAGTTTTTTCGCAAGGTGCTCAAGGGCTTGAGGTATGTACCGCGGGTCATCATCACGGATAAGCTGAAGAGCTACGGCGCGGCGAAACGGGAGAGCCTGCCCGGGGTGGACCATCGCCAGAGTCGCTACCTCAACAACCGCTGTGAGAACTCGCAGCGGCCCACGCGGCAGCGCGAATATCGCATGCAAGGGTTTAAATCGGCGGGACATGCGCAGCGGTTTTTGTCGGCGTATGGCCCCATTGCCCAACACTTCCAGCCCAGACGGCATCTGCTGTCCGCGCCGGAGTACCGCAAAGAGATGAGGCAGCGCTTCGAGAGTTGGGCTGAAATTACAGGGACGGAGCGGGCCGCCTAAAGGGCGGATAGGACTGGGGAGAGGCACCCGCTTGCCTGATGAGCGTCTCAGCCTCAACAACTTGACAAAACCATGCCAGCTCAATGACAGTTTACGGCAACGATGCCCCGCTACCGACGCCGGAGGATTCCCCTTGTGAGCCGGCATCTTATTACGGCATCACCAAGCACGCGGGTGAGCGCTATGTGCATGTCACTGCCGCGCAACGCGACTTGGACTTCCCGTTCCAGATTACCGCATTTCGCATGTATAACGTCTATGGCCCCCGCCAAGCGCTGAACAATCCGTATCAGGGCGTACTGGGGATCTTTATTGGGAACCTCCTGCGCGGCGAGCCGATCACGATCTTCGGCGACGGTGAGCAGTCGCGCGATTTTATTTACATCAGCGACATCGTGGATGGATGGGTCGGTGCGCTGGAAAATCCCGCCAGTTACGGCAAGTCGATTAACTTGGGCAGCGGCAAGCGCCTGTCGATCAATGACGTTGCCGACGCGGTGCTGTGTGCATTTGGTCGCACCCGGGCCGATTATCCTATTATTTACGCCCCGGGCCGATCTGGCGAGCAGCGGCACGTCGAGGCTGACAATACCCGCGCTTGGCAACTGCTGGGATTGGGAGCCACGCGTTTCGTTTGAGACAGGCCTGGCAGAGACGATACAGTGGTCAGTGGTTTCGATGGCAGCAGCGGGGGCGCAAAGTCAGATGGGATGATACCGTGTGTACATTCAGGAGAAGGCAGTTCGACCATTGCATTGGAGGATCGGATGAGGCTGTTGATTGTGTCCAGGTTTGATCGTTCGGCACGCGCTATCAACACGATTATTAAATACGTCAGGGTGGGCAAGTCGCTAGGGCACGAAGTGGCTCTGTTCTGCGATCCCATGGATGACCTGCCGGATGTGCCGACATCGCGTGATCCCAAGACATTCGATTATGTCATGTTCGTGGTGTACGAGACATCAGATTTTCCGGACCTGCCATATCTGGCGTATCTGTTGGACGGCGTGCCGAGGGAACGGCGGATCATCGTCGATTGCACCGGCCGATACAATGAAACTATCCAGGTCGAATACGACTTCAACCATCTCGAGAAGATGGACAACCACATGGGCTGGGAATGGGTCGACGGCTTCGACGCGGTGGCTAAGACCATCCTTCAGCCGACGCTGGAGCCGGTACGACCGGATGTGCACGGATTCCTGTTCCATGGTTTTGATCCGGCGGCCGTGGAGTACCACTACGACACCGCCGCCGAAGCAGCCAGCGCCTGGGCGGGCAAGGGACGCGAGCAAAAGAAGTACGGCATGATCTATATTGGTAACAACTGGCAGCGCTGGTCGCAGATGCGCTCTCTGCTCCAGCAGATCGAGCCGATCCAGCAGAGCATCGGACCGATCTGCCTCGCCGGTTGGGCCTGGGATTACCGACCCGATTGGGCCGTCGAACTTGGGATTCAAGGCATCGATACTGATCCCGCGATGCTGCAGTGCATGGGGGTGGAGGTGCGCGGCAACATCGCGTTCGACCAGGTCATCGGGGTAATAAACCAGGCGCGGTTCTGTCCGGTGATCCAGCGTCCGCTGTTCAATCACCTCGGTTTCGTGACAAACCGCACCTTTGAGACATTTTGCTCAGACACGATCCCGCTGCTGATACTGCCGCATCAGATGATCGAATCGATTTACGGTCCGGCGGCGCGCCTGCTGGCGGTGGGTGAGGATGTGGCCAGCCAGATCCAGGACATCATGCGCTGCCCCGACGTATACTGGGACGCGGTCCTGAAGACCCGGACCTATCTTGCGAATCGTCATGCGTTCCAGCGGCGTTTCCAAGAGCTGTCAGCCATCTTGAAGCAGTTGTATCACACGCACCAGGAGAGGGGGTATGCGGATCTTGTTTGTGATGGACCAGCGGGTTGACCGCGGCAGCATTCAAGCCATCTCCAATTATGTGCGCGCCGGCGATGAAGCAGGATATCATATTGCGCTTTATGGGCGCACCGATCCACGATTTCCCACCGTGCGCTTCTCCACGGATATTGGTGTGTTCGACTATGTTGTCTTCCTCGTGGAATCGTGGCGGCACTGGATGAGTGCACTACGGATGCCGCGCATACTCGCGGAAGTGCCACGGAGTCGACGGGCGATTGTCGATGCCGACGGCATGTACAACCAGATCGTCTGCACCGAGAGCTACGACCGCAATCATCCGTACGAACACATCCGGCAAGAGTGGTTCGCGCATTATCGGCTCGTCGCCGACAAGATTTTTCAGCCCACATTTGCTCCGCGAGAGCCCGGCGTGCGCAAGGTGTTGTTCTATGGCTACGATCCGGCGCAGCAGATCCCTCTGGAAGCTGCGCTGGCGAAGACTTACGACATCTTGTGCGTCGGGCATAACTGGTGGCGATGGCGTCAGATCAGCCATGAGCTGTTGCCGGCTATCGAGCAGGTCCGTCCGCAGCTTGGGGAGATCGGGTTCATCGGGTCGTGGTGGGACACGATTCCTGCCGGCGCTGCTGAACTTGGTGTAGAGTCGGCCTTTGGCACCGACCCGCAGTGGCTGCGGCGATTGCGCATCCAGCTCCAGCCGTCCGTGCCGTACACTGAAGTCGTCAGGGTCATGAGTACCGGCCGGCTGAACATCATGACCCAGCGGCCGCTCTTTCGCGAGCTAAAGATTTTAACCTCCAAATTCTTCGAGATTTTCTCCGCCGATACCACACCGATGGTCATGCTCGATGCGGATCACGCGGCAATGGTCTATGGCCCAGCCGGCCGCGAGTTGGCGCTGTGCAACGGCATTGCTGAGAAGCTGGTTGACGTGCTGAATCGGCCAAAGAAATACAGGGAGCTGGTGGAAGAAGTGCGCCAGCATCTGTTGGCGCACCATACCTATCGGAGCCGTGTGCAGGAGCTGGTGGCTGCGCTGCGTGCATGAGCTGAGGCTTGGAATGGGATTGGGTTTGGGGCTATGAGGTTGATACTCGTGTATTGGGCGATGGAGGATCAGGGGAGCGGCCTGGTGCTACAGGGCTACACGGAAGCTGCGCGCACGCTCGGACACGAGGTATCAGTTTACGGGCGCTGGATACCGGGTAAGGCCAATCCCGTGATTCCTCTGAATTACTCAGTGGATATCGATTCCGTCGACGCGGTGGTTTTCATTTTTGAGTGGACGACGCAGTTGAAGCCCGGTGATCAGCTCGATATGGTGCGGCTGGTGAGCAAAGTGCCGCGTCATCGCCGTGTTATTATCGATGGGGACGGCAACTACAACGACGTCATCCGCATCGCCGATGACTACAATCACCCTGATGCGGCCGCATGTCGCCGCTGGATCGATGCGTGCGACAGCGTTTCCGACAAAATCTGCCAGCCAACACTGCACCCGCTGCGACCAAACGTGATTCCATTTCTCTTTTATGCTTACAACCCCGCGTGGGAAAAGCCACTGGACATGGAACGGTGTGAATTCGACATGATGTATGTCGGGCACAGCAAGTTCCGCTGGCAACCTATGATGCGGGTGCTCAAAGGGGCTGAGGCAGTGCGTGAGCAGCTCGGGCGTATCGGGTTGGTCGGCTACGGTTGGGATTCGCTGCCACATTGGGCTAAGTCAATGCAGTTGGAGAAGGCATATTTTTCCGATGCTGGTAAGCTCCAGAGGCTGGGTATTGAAGCACTGCCACCGGTTCGCTTTGAATACGTCATCGACTGGATGAGCAAGGCGCGGTTCAACCCCGTCCTGCTCCGCTCGCTGTTTGCCCACTTGCGGTTTGTCACGCCCCGGCTCTTCGAGACCGTCGCCGCCAACACTATTCCGCTGTTTGTGCTTGATCCGCTGCATGTATGCGAAATTTATGGCGAGCAAGGGCTAGAGCTGATCCTGCCCGAAGAGAACCCGCAGGAGAAGATTCTGGACATTGTGCACCATCCCGAACATTACCGCGACGTAGTGATGGGTATCCGGCGGCATTTGGCTGAGAAGCATTCGCATGCGGCACGTTTGCGCAGGTTGATTGAGATCATCCAGAGCTGAGAGGCACGCTCGGGAGACTTTGGCTTATGCGAATTATGTTCGTGTACTTCATCGCCGAAGACGTAGGCAGCGCGCAGGACGTGTATAACTATATGCGCGCGGCCGAAGAGCTGGGGCACGAAGTAGTACTGTACGGTCGCCCTGGCGTGCTGCCATCATTCAAGTTCTCTCTTGATATCGAGTCCGCCGATGCCGTTTTCTTCATCTTCGAATGGACGACCCAGTTGCGGTTCGGCGATCAGCTCGACTGGGTACGGCTGGCGAGCAAGGTGCCCAGGCATAAGCGCTTCGTGATTGATTGCGATGGCGCCTACAACGAGGTGATCAATATCGAAGGTGACTTGAACCATCGCGATACGGCTGCAAGTCGCAAGTGGATGGATATCTGCGACAGCCTGGCCGACAAAATCTACCAGCCAACGCTTCAGCCGGTGCAGCCGAACGTGCGTTCGTTTTTCTTTCACGCGTATGACCCCGCGTGGGGACGGCCACTGGATTTCCACGGCAAGGAGTATGGCATGACCTACGTCGGTCACGCCAAGTTCCGCTATTTCCCAATGCTGCGCGTGCTACGGGCTATTGAACCGATACGCGAACGCTTCGGAAGAATTGCGGTCGTTGGACATGGATGGGATTCGATGCCACCCTGGGCAAGCTGGATGAAGATCGAGGACTATTTCTATACAGATCAAACCTATCTAAAGAAAATGGGCGTGGAATATGTCCAGCCAGTGTCCTTCGAGCAGGTCATTGACTGGATGAGCAAGGGCATCTTGAGCCCGGTGATTTACCGGCCGCTATTCAGTCACCTGCGTTTCGTCACTTGCCGTACCTTCGAAACACCAGCGGCCAACACCATTCCGCTGTTCGGCCTGGATGCTGGCTATGTGCGGGAAATCTACGGGGACGAAGCGATCGCGCTGGTGCTACCGCAGGACATCGCCGCTGCTGAGCAGAAAGTCGCCGATATCGTCGAGTGCCCGGAGCACTACGCCAGGATTCTCATGGGCATCCGCCAGTACCTGGCGGAGAAACATTCGTTCAAGGTGCGTCTGCGGGAAATGGTTGAGATTATCAAAGGATAAGATCGTGCGTCAGATAGTGTTCCCATTCGGCTTGATGGAGGTAGCCTGATGCGACTGATGTTCGTGTATTGGCGCATCGGCAATGCTGGCAGCGCGCAGGATATCCTCCAATATTCCCGCGTGGCGCGCTCGCTGGGGCATGAGGTCGTCATGTACGCCCCCGAAGAGCCCGGCTCGCCTTTCGAGTGTTCGCTCGATCTGGAATCAGCCGACGCGGTTATCTTCGTCTTCGAGTGGAATCTCTACCTCTTGCCCGGCGGAGATAAGAAGAAAGGCAGCATTTATCGCGATGGCTTAATGGGCATCGGGCACCTCAACGTCGCCAAGCTCTTTAGCCGGGTGCCGCGCCAGAACCGTGTGATCCTAGATTGCGACGGGATGTACAATGATCCGATCCAGGTCGACGGCGATTTCAATCACGTCGATGCCGACGCCAGCCGTCGCCGCATCGAACTTTGTGACAGCTTGTCTGACAAGATCTTCCAGCCGACGTATTGCCCGCTGCGTCCGAACGTCCGCTCGTTCCTTTTCCACGCCTATGACCCGGCATGGGAAAGACCTCTGGAGTTCAACCACAAAGATTACGGGATGATTTACGTCGGCAACAACTGGTTTCGGTGGAAGGAGTTGCGTCGTGTGCTACGGGCTATTGAGCCGATCCGCGAGCAGCTCGGCCGCGCGGCGCTGGTCGGGCAGGACTGGGCTGCAATGCCCTGGTGGGTACAGTCACCGCTGCGCGAGCAAGCCTATTTCACCGATCCTGACTACCTTCGGCGGCTCGATATCGAGCTGTGCGAACCGATCACCGTCGACCGAGTCATCTCCACAATGGGCACTGCGATATTCAATCCGGTGCTGATTCGTCCGCTGTTCCATCACCTCAATTTGGTGACCTGCCGCACCTTCGAAACGCCTGCCGCCAACACGATCCCGCTATTCACCCAGGATACCGAATATATCAGGGCCATCTATGGGGAGCGCGCTGTAGATCTGGTGCTGCGTGACGGCGATGCAGCGTCGGCGCAGATCCTCGATATCTTATGCCGGCCGGAAGCCTACGCCCAGATCGTGTGCGATATCCGGCAGCACCTGGCTGAAAAACACTCTTACGCCGTGCGCCTGCAGGAGCTGGTGCGCATCGTAGCTGAATGAGAAAGGCAACGTCCGATGCGGTTCATGTTCGTCCACCACGTGCTTGAAGATCGCGGCAGCGCTCAAGACATGTTCCACTACGTGCGCGTCGCAAAGGCGCTCGGGCACGAGGTGGTGCTCTTCGGCGCGCCAGGGAGGCCGTCGGCGTTCAACTATACGACGGATGTATCATCCGTAGACGCCACCATCTTTATCTTCGAATTCACGACCGAACTACAATATGGAGACCTGTTGACCTGGACCCGACTCCTCTCGCGCATCCCTCGCTCGCGCCGCGTGGTGATTGATTGTGACGGGAAGTACAATGACACGATCCATGTGCCCGGCGACATCAACCACGCCGACGCTGAGCGGAGTCGTGCATGGCTGGAAATTTGTGACAGCATCTCGGACATCATCCTCCAGCCGACCTATCGTCCGCTGCGTCCAAACGTCAAGCCGTTTTTCTTTCATGCTTATGACCCGTCCTGGGAAGTACCGCTCGATTTCGACAGCAAGGAGTTCGGGATGATCTATGTCGGCAACAATTGGTTTCGCTGGCGCGGCATTGAACGTGTGCTCCGCACGGTCGAGCCGGTAATCCAGCGTGTCGGCCGGATGGCTCTGGTCGGCAACGGCTGGGACCGCCCCGCGCCGTGGGCCAAGCCGGTTCTGCCAGAAGATGCCTATCGTCATGATCCTGCCTACCTGCGGCGGCTTGGGGTTGA
>Ga0075428_100007570_pt1 | contig 12033 bp, 15 predicted proteins | sample RhiMetdeltSRZDD2_FD_75291 | JGI IMG/M metagenome (GOLD analysis project Ga0075428, IMG submission 75291) | Populus rhizosphere microbial communities from Tennessee, USA - Rhizosphere MetaG P. deltoides SRZDD2 | ecosystem: Host-associated > Plants > Roots > Rhizosphere > Soil | place: USA...
GCCATTTCCACCGAAGGCGTCGACTGGCATTTCGGCGCGGTGCCGTCCAGATGCATCGATCCAGGCGATGCCACGCTGGGTCACTGTCATGGCGCGGATCTGGTCCAGCAGGCCCATCCGGTCCACAACCGCCCGGCCCGCGCCTCGAAGATCAACAGTTTGCCCGCCAGGTCGTGGCGTCGGCGCGCGCTCGACGACAGTGACCGCAAAGCCTGCTTCGCGTAGCCAGTACGCAGCGGCTGTGCCAGCAATGCCAGCGCCGGATATGAGGATTTCTCGAGTACTCATGAAAAGTTAGCGTACATCGTACGCACCCACTGGATCCATGCGTTGAGGCCGGAAGTTTCGTGTAGTGTACTAGTGCGATTTCCACACGTTACTGTGGTCCGTTCTCGTTCTAGAGATAGGCTGAAGGGAACTAGTGCACTAGTGCAGGAGAGTCAATGAGTGTGTTGACCGGTGCGGCGTCGCAGCAGATTGCCGCACAGATTCGCGTCAAGATCAAGTCCGGTGAGCTCGCCGCCGGTGATCGGGTTCCGTCGACCAGGGAGATCATGCGGCGTTGGGGAGTCGCTATGGCAACGGCCTCCAAAGTGCTATCCATTCTGAAGGACGAGGGACTTGTCCGTACGCGCCCGGGGGCGGGCACAGTGGTGGCTCGCGCCAGCTCATCGCGGCCGCGAGTGAGCGCCCGAGCTCACGACGCCGAAGCGACACTGACCAGGGAACGGATTGTGGCAGGCGCGACCGCGATCGCCGACAAGGAGGGCCTCGGTGCATTGTCGATGCGCCGGATTGCTGTAGAGCTTGACGTGGCCACCATGTCGCTGTACCGCCACGTCCGCGACAAGGACGATTTGCTCACTGTGATGATCGACGCCGCCTTCGCCGACTGGCAGGCGCCGAAGGGCGGCAACGATTGGCACGAGGCACTCGGCGAGGCGGCGCGAGAGCTGTGGCGGATCTTCCGTCGGCACGTCTGGCTGGCACCCGCGTACTCGTTGACCAGGCCGCTAGTCGTGCCCAGCGGCCTGGCATACACCGAGCAGGTGCTTGCCACGCTGCTTGATCGCGGGTTGAAACCAGCAGATGCATTCTCCATGAATTTGATCTTGTTCAACTTCGTCCGGGGTTTCGCGACGAGCCTTGAAATGGAGGCCACCGCAGAAGCCGAGACTGGAGTGACCGCCGACGAATGGATGGAGGTTCAAAAGCCGACCCTCGAGGCCCTGCTAACCGAACGGGATTCTCCAGCCTTTCGCACTGTCTTGGACTCGTTTGAGCCAGACGGATTCGATTTGGATCTCGACGAGCTGTTCGAGTCCGGGCTGAGCTACTTGCTAGATGGGTTCGAGCGAGCAACTGACGTGCGCTTCAAAACAGTTAAGGATTAGCGCGGTGATATCGCCCAATGCTCTCGATCGAGCCGAGGGGGTGTCGCTTTCAGAACCGCCACAATGTGGCGCCTCCGGGCGCCGTCGTCGCCACTGCGGTCGCCTTCCGTGCTGTGAGGCGATACACAAACCAGGGCGGCGGACCGGCCGATGGAGCACTGTAATCGGCAGTGATCGCCTGGCCAGTTTCGTCGACTCGAGCAGGCCACCCCTCGCTGGCCCAAAGTGCCGCCATTGCTGCGACGGTTCCTGGATCGGTGATCTTGCCGGCGGTGCCCTCAATGACGAGATCGAAGTCGCGGACGGCCACGCTCAGCGCACACCGAGGATCTTTAGCCAAATTTCGGCCCTTGCGCGTGCGCTCACCTGTCTGGAACCAGAAGGCGCCGTCGACCCACGAGGCGCCGATTCCAGTCACGTGTGGGCCGCCGTCGGCGTTGATAGTGGTCAACCAACAGGTGTGCCGGTTAGGGCCGCCAGACTCCGGCACTTGGGTGACGCCTTTGGCGAGCCCAGCTTGGATCTCGGACCAGTCGAGCACCGGTAGATCGTAAAGACGTGCGAGGTTGGTTGCGTCCATGAGGAATTAGACCGCTGGGAATCCAAAGAGTCACCGCCCCGCAGGAAAGCAAAGCGGCCCTATTTCCACGGTGCGAGCGATCGGAACGTGAAGTCCGTCGCGGCTATTGAGCTGCTCGACTACACGCTGCGCTTTCCGGCGCGACCCGGAGAGCGTTAAGGCGTAATAGGTTGCGCCCTGCTGGAGATGGATCTCATCGGGCATCTGCGAAGTGCCGGCGATGTGGGCTCGCCGACTGATTGCGATCTTGTAAAGCCCAGACTGGTGCATGATGATCATGGCCTCCCACTCGTGGCGATTGCCGGGGCGGATGGAGGTCTTCGCCGGGCTCAGCATTGGCTCAAGCGGTAACAGCGGCACGGCAAGTAGCCTGACGCCGATTGATGATCAGCAGGGATGTGCCGCGCGAACAGTGGCTGAACGTCAGTTCAACGACGTCGGGCTGATTGCCGGAGTTCCGTGGCGCCACGCTCCAACGTCCAGGTGAACGAAAGGCGTCAAGTAGGTGATGCCACAGTTCGCGCGGCCGTGATCTGCCTTTCGCCGATTAATCTCGAGTGGTCATGGAATCAATGAGGTCCCTCGCACTATCTCGCCAGCGCCAGGTTGACGTCCTGATGTTGTCGGATCTGCGCTTCCCGGGAGGCACTTCGCACAGTCTGGCGGAGGAAATCGCTGCTCAGGCGGAGGCCGGCTGGTCCACCGGCCTGATCCATGTGAATGGGCCGCTGCTGTCCTGGCTCAGGCCGGTGAATCCACGCATCCGCGACCAGGTTCGACGCGGCCGGGCGAAGCTCTTCGTCGGCGATCGGCCGATCCGAGCGAAACTCGTTGTTGTGCGGCATCCGGCCGTGCTCCAGGCGGCCGGTCAACTTCCTCAAATTGACACCGAGCACGCCGTACTTGTGGCGAACGCTCCGCCGACTGATTTCGACGGCCACCGGCACTATCAGCCGCAGGTGGTTGATCGGATCGCCCGCGAGCGATTTGGCGTCGCGCCGATCTGGGCACCGATCGGTCCCTTGGCTCGTGAATCAGTGGCGCCGGACATTCCGGCGGGGCTCCGGGCAGAGGACTGGGTCAACATCATCGATGTAGACCCCTGGCGCGTAGACCGGCCCGAATGGCGGGCCGACCGGCCGGTGATCGGTCGGCACAGTCGCCCCTCCCCACAAAAGTGGCCGATCGATCCAAAGGTGATCGAGACCGTCTATCCAGTCGATGGCTCCACGACCGTCAAGATTCTCGGTGGCGCGGATCCTGTACGTGACGTGTTGGGTTACGTGCCGAATTCATGGCAGGTGTCCCCGTTTGGCGCGATTGATCCTCGCCAGTTCCTGGCTCAACTGGATTTCTTCGTCTATTTCCATCACCCGGCCTGGGTCGAGGCCTTCGGGCGCAACATCTTGGAGGCGATGGCCAGCGGTCTTCCGGCGATCCTTCCACCACACTTTCGTCCCCTTTTCGGTGACGCCGCGATCTACGCCGAACCGGCGGAGGTGCCGTCGGTGCTGAGCCGCCTGTACGCCGATCGCACTGCCTATGAGGAGATCGTGGGGCGCGCACTCGCGTCTGTCCGGGCGCGGTTCGGTTACCAGGCCCACCAGCATCGGCTTGCGGAGTTGATCGGAACGCCGGAAGCCGTTGCTACGGACGAGCCGACACGATCCTCGCCGATACGGGCGGCGGCACATAAGCGTCCCTCCCTTCTCCTCATCAGCAGCAACGGTTCTGGGATGGGTCACCTGACGCGACTCATCGCGTACGCCCGTCGGGCGCAGCCTGACCTGGCTCCGCACTTCCTGTCGCTCTCCCAGGCCGTAAGTGTCGTCGGCACATTCGGGTTTCCATTCGAGTACCTCCCGTCGGCAGGCGCGACAGGACTGTCGTCTCGACGCTGGCATGAGCTGTTTGCCGAGCGTGTCTCGGATGCTGTCGCCCGGCTGCGGCCCGCGGTAGTGGTGTTCGATGGCACATGGCCGTACCACGGCATCCCGCGGGTACGCGAGGCACATCCAGCGGCGCGCTGGGTCTGGTCGCGACGCGGAATGTGGCGGCGCGGAATGAACCCGGAGCAGCTTGACAAGGCTGTTTGGTTCGACATGGTCCTGGCTCCTGGCGAGCTCGCTGAGGCATACGACCATGGCCTGACTTCATATGCCGACGGCGTACGCGTCGGTCCGGTGACCTTGGTTGATGAAGCTGAGCTTGACGATCGTGAGACAGCACGCCGGGCATTGGGGTTGCCGCTGGACCGTCGCGTGGCATTGGTCGCACTCGGAGCAGGCAACATCAACGACACAGGTCAACAGACCGGAGCTGTGGTTGCGGCAGTGCAGCGGCTGGGTGTGGACGTCTGCGTGACGCAGACCGAGATCGCCGAATCCAACCGGACACGTGCCAGCGTGCATGTAGTCCGTGACTTCCCACTCTCCCGCCGATTCCGTGCCTTCGACCTGGCAGTGAGCGCCGCGGGTTACAACTCCTTCCATGAGCTACTGCGGTTCGGTGTTCCGACATTGTTCATTCCCAACCAGGACACGGCGTTGGACGACCAGCAAGGACGCGCACAGTTCGCCGCCGATCGAGGGCTGGCTCACATGCTGAGTGGTGTCAGTGTTTCCGCCGCCACCTTGCTGCTGCGTGATCTTTTACAACACGGACAGCAGATGGTGGCCAACGTTCCTTTGATTGATCGTGGTAACGGCGCCGCGGCCGCTGCCATGCATCTCCGGAGGCTCGCAGAGGTAGAGCCCGCTCGTGCCTGAGGATTCCTTGCAGAAATCTGGTCGGCTACAAGCTTGCCCACTCCTGAGCTTGCCTACGTCGTGGGCGATTCCGGTGGAAGGGGGCCACACCAGATGTCAGGTTTCGCCCTCACTTGGACGCTCTTGGGATGAGAGGGGACCGGGAGGGAGGTTATCGCTGTCAAGCTCCGGACTCTCCCGAGTTGGCGGCGTGGCAGGGGCGAAGGTCCCCGTATAGCCGACCGGCCCGACTGGCGGCGTGTACGGGCTACCCCCGAAGACGCGGGTCTCCAGAGTTCTGAGGCGCACCTCGATTTCCTCCACCCGCCTGATGAGATCCGCAAGCTGGTCAGGTGACATTGGGCTCCTCACGCTCCTCGTCGGTGTCGGAACTAGTGGTGGATGGACTCAATTGCCTCCAGCGCCAGGACTGCACACCGCCGGATGCTGCTTTCCAGACCGACGGGGAGGTGCCCGGAAGGTCTATCCAGGTATACAAACGCTTCGGCCTCTTGAGGAGCGCCAATTCCGAAGTGTGGGTTCTCGACAGCGCCTAGTAGTAGTCATCATCGCAGACCCCATCCACGGCTTCGTGAAGCTCATCTGCGCATGTGCCGAGCACCTCAAATGCACTCGAGAACTTGCCAGGATCACTCCTAGCAGCCGAAACATGCGAATCCCACTGCTCCAGTAGAGCCTCGACACGCTCCTCGCGTGCACACACATCCCTCCACGTCGAGAGCCTCACCCAAGGCATACTTCCCCCTAGCGTTCTGCGACTAGCGTCGCTGAGACACGCTGTGAAGAACCTAAGTACGAACCACCGACCGACCTGAGGCTGTCAGGCCGCGACCTGGTAGGTCGCATGCGGCCTGTCGTCTAGCAAGCCAGGAGCGCTCGGCGGTGCTTGTTTCAGTTGTCGACGTGGTGCATCGACCCGCTGGACCCTGCGGGCGAATCATTCCGCTTGTCGGTTACCAGCCTGTCTGCTCGGCGGGTTTGCGACGAGGTGGGTTCGATCCCGGGATCAGTGACCGAGGAGGCTCCGGTGCGCTGAATCCGGAGCCTCCCCTGCGGTGAGCCTCGAGGACACCCATCCAGCCATGCTCACCTCGCCCCATGACCGTTGAATCAGGTGGTAGTGGGGTCATAGGGCCGCACCCAGTGCCACATCGATACCCAGCGGTTATGCGCCCAAACGGGTTGAGCCAGGGGATTGCAGTTTCGGTGGTTGGCGTGGTGGGTATCGACTGGTTCAGACCCGTCGGCGAATCCCAGGATGGATCAACTTGTTCACTGCCGGCGGGGACCCTACGGCGATGCGGTGCACAACGGAAATCAACGGAGATTCAGACGCGCCAGGAGCGCAGAGGGCCTGCCAGAGTTCGCTCGAAGTTCATCGATCTCGGCGCCTCGAGCATTCCGGACCTCGGCCGAAGACCTAATGACCGACAAGCGGTTGCATAACAGCGAGCTCGACTTGCCGCTCTTCCACAGTTGACATAATTTGGCCCGATCATGGTGCAGAGGTACGTGCTGTTCTACGAGTCCGCCGCCGACGTCATGTCCAAGGCGCCGCCGGTCTATCCGCGTCACCTGGCCCTGCTCAAGGAGTTCCGCGACCGGGGAGACCTCCTGCTTGTCGGCACGTTCGGCGACCCGCAGGCCGAGGGTTCGATGGCGGTGTTCGGGTCCCGGGAAGCAGCCGAGGAGTTCGTCCGCGATGACCCGTTCCTCAACGAGGGCGTGGTCAAGGCCTGGACGCTGCGGGAGTGGGACGAAGTCGCGAGCGAAATCTGAGCGCGTTCCGATCCCGGCACCGCAGTCGCCTACAGGCCTAACTCAGCAAGCCACGGAGCCCTACGGAATGCGGTGCTGTTGAGGACACAGGCGCCAGGGCCGCAGCCGAGGCCAGCCGAGCAATCAGTCAGGATTGCAGGAAGGCCAGCAGGTCAGCGTTGATCGTATCGGCCTGGGTGGTTGGCATGCCGTGCGGGAATCCTTCGTACGTCTTCAGCGTCCCGTTCTGCACGAGCCGAGCGGACAGCGGTCCAGAGTCGGCGTAGGGAACGATCTGGTCGTCGTCGCCGTGCATCACCAGGACCGGCACCGTGATCTTCTTGAGGTCCTCGGTGAAATCGGTTTGGGAGAAGGCAACAATGCCCTCGTAGTGTGCCTTCGCCCCGCCCATCATTCCCTGGCGCCACCAGTTCGCGATGATCGCTTCGGAGGATGTCACGCCGGGACGATTGAAGCCGTAGAAGGGGCCGGACGGCAGGGCCCGGTAGAACTCGGACCGATTGGCGGCAAGCTGGGCCTGGAGGTCGTCGAACACGCTTTTCGGCAGGCCGTCGGGGTTGGCGTCGGTCTGCACCATGAGCGGCGGCACCGCGCTGATCAGTACCGCTCTGGCCACACGGCTCTCACCGTGCCGGGCGATGTAGTGCACGACTTCGCCGCCACCGGTGGAGTGCCCGACATGTACGGCCTCCTGGAGATCGAGTTGGGCAGTCAACGCAGCCAGGTCGTCGGCGTAATGGTCCATGTCGTGACCGTCGCTGGTCTGCGTGGAGCGTCCGTGTCCGCGCCGGTCATGGGCTATCACGCGGTAGCCGCGCTGTAGGAAAAACAGCATCTGGGTGTCCCAGTCGTCGGCCGACAGCGGCCAGCCGTGACTGAAGACGATCGGTTGGCCTGAGCCCCAGTCCTTGTAGAAGATCTCCGTGCCATCGGTCGTCGTGATTGTGCCCATGCTCTTCCTCCGTTGGTCTGGTGTGGACGCTGAAAGGTGCATTGGCAGCCTAGCCATCGCTCTTTCGCGCACACCAAGCCCATCGCTAGAGCCGTGTGAACGCCTAGGGGATCGGCGTCCGATCGGGATCCACCCGTCAACTGGGCCGTCGATGTAGCGCTACAGGGTGTCAGTTGCGATAACTCCCCTGGCGGAACTCCTCTACAAGTCCCGGGTGAGAGGGAGACCAATCGAGCTCGGCTCGAGCCTTGGCCGCGATCGTGCCCTGATCGAGCAGCAGGACTTCGGCAAAGTACTCGCCTAGTCGTCCTCGAGCCTCTTCATCGGAGCCCGGGACAGCTCCGGGAGCCCCGGCTGCGATAGCGGCCGCTTCCGTGAGTTCGGCGACGCTCGAGTTCAATCCATTGCCGATCACGTAGTAGCCACGGGCCGCGTCATCTTCCAATACGCGGCGAAAGAAGTCGGCCAAATCTGCAGCGTGGACCGTCGACCAGTGCTGTTGTCCTGTGCCGAGCATGATCAAATTGCCCTGATTGTCTCGCGGCGAGCCGAGAAGTAGCCCGGGGATCCCTCCGCCGCCGTCACCGTAAGCCACGCCGGACACGACCACTACCCCGCGCATGTCCTTCACCGCAAGCACCCGGCGTTCGATCGGTTCCTTCCACGCCACCAACGCGGGCGCGTTGAACGGGGATTCTTCGGTGATGGAGGTGTTGGCGCCGTAGACCCACAGACCGCTGATCTCGATGTAGGGCTTGCCGGTGCCGGCGTACGCATCAATCGCCGCGTCGACAACTGCGGAGTCCAGGTCGGCGCTGGTGGCGTCACCGGGACTGGCGGTGTGGATTGCCCCGTCCGCATCACCCAAGATCCTCCCGACTGCCGGTCGATCGTAAAGGTCGACGACGGTTGGGGTGGCGCCGCGGGATGCCACTCTGTCGGCCTGATCATCGTCTCGGACGAGGGCCGTCACCTCGTGCCCGTGCTTGTACAAATCCATGAGTACGTGAGATCCGATGAACCCTGTTGCACCAGTGAGTGCCACCTTCATGGCTAGAGCCTCCTGCCTTGATCGTCAGACAATAACTTGACCATTCAAGTGAATACCGGATAGCTTCAGCTGTCAAGTGACTGTGCAGCGCCTCGGTGCGAAACATACGCCGTGCCGGGCGCGCATCAATCACTTGAATCGTCGAGTGATTGGTATTCTGACCCTATGGCCGGAAGAGCCCGCCGCAGCGCCGAGAAACCGCCCGCGAAGTGGCTGACAGACGCCGAACTGGACTCTTGGTTGTCCGTTGTGCGGTTGATGACCTGGCTTCCCTGGTCGATCGATCAGCAGCTGCAGCGCGACTCGAACCTTGGGATGGTCGAGTACCAGGTTCTGGCCATGCTCTCGCAGAGTCCACAGCGAACCATGCGGATGAGCTCGCTTGCCGAAGTCACCAACGCGTCGCTGTCCCGGCTGTCACACCTGGTCAAACGCCTCGAGCAGCGCGGCCTGGTCCGCCGCGAGGCCGATCCGGCGGACGGGCGCTTCACCAACGCCATCTTGACCGACAAGGGCTTCGAAACACTCGCCGAAGCAGCGCCCGGACACGTGGCTCATGTGCGATCACTCGTCATTGACGTCCTGTCCCCAGAGCAGCTGCGCCGCCTCGGCCGCGATGCCCACCGCATAATGTCGCGCATCGACACCTCTGCAATCAACTAGCACTACACCGGCATCGGGATCCGACGTCAAGGATGGCAACTTTATGATCCTGCTGGTGCCGCTGCGGGTGGAGCGCGCGACGTGGCTGGTGCTACGCGTCTCGCGCGGCGGAGAGTTCGGCGATTTCGGCTCGTGCCGCCGCAACAAGCTCGCTGTTGGTGTGGGCGTGGCCGTGCAGGCCCCAACCACCATTTGGCGCCTCGGTGAGGAGCACCCACGTCCGGTCGGCAATGCCCGGATCACCCGCGGCCTCGGCAACGAGCCGCGTGAGTTCCGCGACCACCGCGAGCTGCTTGTCCCGGTCGAGAGCGCCGGCGTTGGTGAGCACCTGCACTCGGACATGCGCGTCGCTGCCATCCACATCCGCAAGCATGCCGGCAGGGATCTCGTGCACGAATCCTGCGGTGTTCTGCCGAAACATTGGGATGTCCGGGACCTCTTCGATGCTCATGAGAGCCGCGGCGACCGCCTGGGCGAGTCCATGCGGATCGGCGAAAGTGCCCTCGGTCGCTGTGACGTCGATCATCGGCATGGAACAGCTCCTTCGAAGTGGTCGGCTGTGTCGTCCCGATCACGATCCCACCGAGCGGCATTATGATCAATGTCATAGTGCACAGAAGCAGGGAGCGCTGATGGAAAACGAGACCCGCGCCACGATGATTGAGGGCGCGATCCAGCTCCTGGCGACACGGGGCGTACACGGAGCATCGCTTTTGAAGGTGCTCGAACACACCGGCGCTCCACGCGGATCCGTCTACCATCACTTCCCCGGCGGGAAGGAGGAGCTGATCCTCGCGGCCCTTGACCTAACAGGACAGCGGCACGACCGCTTCGTCGACCGGTTCCGCGGCACATCGGCGGAGGAAATCACCGCCGGCTACCTCGAGTTATGGCGGCGTATCCTGGTCCGCTCCAGGCTCGAGTCGGGGTGCCCAATCCTCGCCGTCACGGTCTCGGTATCGGCCGGTCCGCTGCTAGACCGTGCCGGGGAGATCTTCCGGACCTCTCAACGGCGCCTGGTCGACCTCTACGAGGAGGTCGGCGTTCTGCGTTCCGCCGCGGAGCGCTTCGTGATCTTCCTTGTAGCAAGCGCCGAGGGCGCCGTCGTTCTCTCGCGCGCGCAGCAAGACATCGACCCCTTCGAAGTAGTCGCTGACCAGCTGATCAAACAAGCAGCGGCGATGCCAACGGTGGTGTCGACGACCGCGGAGCACCAGGCGCCGGCGTCGAGCACGACCGAAGCGAGCGCCCACAGGCGCCTAGTGACCGAGCAACGAAACGCCTGACCCAGCGTCGATCCACCCGTTCCTGTCGCTCGATAGCAGGTCTGTACATCAAACCGCGATCAGATGCCCCTGATATGCACCGGCAGGTTCGTCGACGCTGGATCCGGGTAGGACAGACAGGGTTTAGCGGGAGGGGGCCGGTCACTGTGCGGATCCACACTGTGCGGTTCCCGTTCTTGGGTCCGTTGGCGGTCGAGTTCGGACCGGTCGGCCGGGTGATGATTTTTGGAGGAATCGATGAGCAGATCCAATCCGGTGTCCTGGCTTGCGCATCATGCTCGACGCGGCGTCGCCGATTTGCCGCGGAACATCGTGTGGGTGGTCGACACCGCGGTGAAGAGCCCGGCCGCATCGGCGGGACGGACGTTGCAGGCGGTGGGACATCAGGCGGCATCTGCGGTGGCCGAGGTGGCTCCGTTCGCTGATGGCGCCGACAGCCGACTACACCGGGTGGACGCGGCGTTGGAGCGCGCCCACGAGCTGGAGGCGCAGGCTCGGGAGCAGGCCGAAGACGCGAAGCAGCGAGCGGAGGCCGCCGCGAAGGTGGAAGCCGACGGCGGCAAGCAGCTCGACGCGGCGCGCGATGACGGCGACCGCGAGGTCGCCGACGTGGTGGCTGAGGCTCAGCGGGAGGCCGAGGAGTATGTGGCCGCGAAGCGGGCCCGGGCGCAGCAGATCGCCGCCGGCCACGTCGCCGCGGTCGAGGCCGACGTCGCCCAGCAAGTAAAGCGGGCCAAGGATGAAGCCGCCAAGGCGCAGGCCACGGCCGAGCAGGCGATCGAGCGGGCACGTGATCAGATGCAGCACGCTCGCGAGCTGGCCGAGGCGGCCGCGGAGGCTGCCCGCCGTGACGCCGATGAGGCCCGCGCCCGGGCGGAACGCCTCACCGACCAGGCCGACGGCCAGACCGCCGATGCCCACAGCAAGATCGACCAGGCCAACCAACGACGCGCGGCCGTGGCCTCGGAGTCCACGAAGCTCGGCACACACGCTGATACCGATCGGTCGGACCTTGACGACATGACCAAGAAGGAACTCCTGGAACTGGCCGCGGAGCTGGAACTGGATCTGAAGTCCGGGATGCCCAAAAAGGAGATCGCGACGGCCATCCGTCGCTCCCGCAGCTGACCTTCCCCCCACAACAACAGGAGTACTGATGACCAAACTCTTCGGCAAGAAAACCATCATCGATCGTCTCGGAGAGGCCGTCGGTCGCAAACCGAAGCGCTCCAACACCGCCGTCAGGTCTGGACTCGCGGCGGCCGGCGCAGCCGCCGGACTGGCTGCCGTCAGCGCCGTCGTCTCTTCCCTCCGGGACCACCACAGCAACGGAAAACCCGATGACCACTAGCAAAACCTTCGGCCCCGTCGTCTTCTTCACTCTCGGCTACCTGGCCGGCACCCGGGCCGGCCGCGAACGCTACGCCCAAATCGAGGCCAGCGCCAAAGCCATCATCGAAAAACTACGCACCCGCTACACCGAGAACCAGACCAACACACCGCCACCCCCACCGCACCGCAACGGATACAGCGACATCAAGCTCGGCGACTGACCGCCAG
>Ga0075428_100007572_pt1 | contig 12032 bp, 9 predicted proteins | sample RhiMetdeltSRZDD2_FD_75291 | JGI IMG/M metagenome (GOLD analysis project Ga0075428, IMG submission 75291) | Populus rhizosphere microbial communities from Tennessee, USA - Rhizosphere MetaG P. deltoides SRZDD2 | ecosystem: Host-associated > Plants > Roots > Rhizosphere > Soil | place: USA...
TGGAGACGCGCAGGTTGCGCGAGATTTCGGAGGCCATCGACCAGCGCGTTCAGCGCGGCGCGAAGCTCGTGCGGCGCACTTCGCTAATGCGCCCGCCGGCGACCTTGCCCTCGACGATCTCGTAGCCCATCAGCGCGAAGATCCGGCCGCGCAGGAAGAGCGGCCGCGCGTTGCCGTACCAGTCGACGCACGAGGCCTTGCAGCCGTCGTCGCCGGCGCCGTTGGCCCCGGCGCTCTCGAGGTCGCCCAGCTCGGTGAGCATCAACGCGTCGTTGCGAAGGAAGGTGACCGCTGCCGAGCCATGGCGAAGCTGCTTGTGGCCCGGACGCCCGCCCGCGACCACCGGCAGGCCGATGAGGCCGGCCTCGCCCGACTCGGACTTGTAGAAGAATCCATGGGTGCGCGTCTCGCCCTGGGCCGCATCGGGGCGGGTGTAGCGATGCGGGATGGATGCTTCCGAATCCAGCCGCACGCTGGAGAAGTGCAGGTCCTTGCCGGCGGTGCCGATCACGATGGCGTTGCGCCCCATCGCCTCGATCCTGTCCACGCCATGCGGCAGCGAGATCGTCTGCACGGTGGACGCCGGCTCCGCCCATCGCACGGCGTTCAGCGATTGCCCTGCCTGAGGCGCGTTCGGTCGCCCCCAGGTGGCGCCCGCTCCGTAGAGCAGCCACGATCCGACATATCGGTTCTGCAGCGTGTAGCCGGCGGGCGAGGGAACGCGGCGATAGGCGGAGGCGGGTGCGCTGTCGCGCCCGTCGCCAAAGGAATCGAGCGGCACGCGCAGCAGCGCCATGGACCCGGCGGTGGACTCCGAGGCCCACATCGCCTCGCCGCGGCCGCGCGCGCGCAGCAGGACGTTGAGGTGGCCGTCGTCGCTTTCCAGGAACGAGAGCTGGTCGACGGGGCTGCCGGAAGTCTTTAGCGCCGTGGGCTCGCCGCGCTCGAGCGGGATGCGGAAGACCGCCGATGAGGCGCGGCTCTCACGCGTGTTGCGCGTGGTCCAGACGTAGACCGAACCCTGCGAGACGTAGAACACGCGTCCGGCAGGCCCCAGGACGCCCGCGGACTCGCACTCCATCTCACGTCGCGCGAGGTCGCAGGTCGTCACCGTGTGCAGCGTGAGGCCCCAGGGCTCGACCTCTTCGTCGGTGCGGTAGATCCGCGTGGCGGGCGCGATGCGGCGAAACTCCTCGGCGGTGGCGCCCGCACGCCATTTACGCACTGCCGGGAACGACGCGAACGGGTCGCCCTGGAGGTTGAGGTAGAGCGGCGTGTAGAAGATCAGCTTGTCGCCGATCAGCCGGCTCGCATAGTTGCGCGACGAATAGTAGTCGTTCGAGCGCAGGTGATGGGTGGCGCGGTGGGAGAGGTTGCCGGCCCGGTCGAGATCGAACAGCCCGATCTCGGTGCCGCCGCGCTGGTAGGAAAAGCCGATCACGATCACGGTGTCGCCCCGGATCAGCATCTCGTCGTACCACGCGCCGCGCGGGTCGATGCCGGCGCCGAATGCGTCGGCCATCGAGACCGAGGCGAGTTCCTCTCCCTTCACGCTCACGGTGAAGAGCCGGCCCCGGCGCAGCACCACCAGGTGGTCGCCATGCACCTTGACGATCCCGCCCTCGTCTACGCCGGCGGTCTGCACGTTGGTGACCGACTCCTCGGCCTTGGCTTCCTTGGCCGCCAGGGCCGGCGCCGCCGGTGCGCTCTGGGGTGCCGCGGCGGCCATGTCGGCCGAGGCGCCGAGCGTGATGCCCTTGGACCGGGTCGGCGGTTCGGCGCGCTTCTTCAGCTTGTCGAGCCAGTCCCGCAGCTCCGCCTCGCTTTCGAAACGGGCGAGGGTGCGGCGCGGGCCGGGCTCGGCGGACAGGGCGGGCAGGGCGGCGGCGAGCAGCAGCGCGGCGGATACGGCGAGGCGAACGGTCGTTTTCATGAGGGTCCCCGAACAGGTCGATGACCCCTGTAAACGGCGCCGTTCGGCAAAAGGGTCAGGCGTCGAGCTCGGAGAGTACCCGCGCGGCGAGCTTGCGGGCTTCGACGGTGGCGAGGCGCCGGTGCGCGTCGCTCGTGCTGCGCAGCTCCCGCGCCGCCTCGCGGACCCGATCGGCCTCGACCTGGAAGCCCGCCATCTCGAGCGCGCCGGCGAGCATGAGCTTCACCGCCGGGCGGCCGTCGACGGGCGCGCCGCGGCGGGCCTTGGCGTCGGCCACGCGCAGCACCTCGACCGCGCGCGCGAACTCGCCGCGGGCGAGGAGGATCCTGGCGAGATAGCGCGAGCTCATCACCGTCGTGCGGACGTAGTCGAGGTCGAGGCTGCGGGCGAGCGCGTCCGACAGGAGCCGTGCGGCCAGGTCGAGGTCCCCGAGAAGGAATGCAACCTGGCCGAGGCCCGAAGTCCGGTCGGCGATCCGCATCAGGTCGTCCTCCGCGGTCGCGATACGAAGCGCCTCCTCGAAATGCTCGCGCGAGCGCAACAGGAGGTCGGTCATGGGCTCGCCACGCTTGTGCCGCTGCTCGGCGGTGCGCAGGAGCGCGAGCCCCCAGTTGCCGTGACCCAGCTCCAGGAGGTGGGCGGTTGACCTCTGCGCAAGCTCGACGGCCCGGGCGCAATGCGCGTCCATTTCCTCGAAGCGCTCCTGGCGGTGGAACAGCAGGGCCTTCAGCCCGACAAGCCGTACATGAGGTTCCTGCAGCGGGGGGTCCGTGGCGGTCAGCCCGATGCCCTTGTCCACGAGGCGCATGGCATCGCCGACCTCTCCCAGCGCGTGCAAGGCGAGGGCGATGGCGTAGAGGCTCTCGGCCACGGCGTGTGGCGCTCCGGCACGGCGCGCCGCATCCCAGCTGTCGATCGCGGTCGCGAGGGCACCGACATAGTCGCTGCGGTGGTACTGGGAGATGCTGGCCGAACCGAGCGCGCGCGCGACAGCGTCCCAATCGTCGAGGCGCATGGCGAGCGTTCGCGCGGCGCGCGCGGCGTCGAGTCCGTTCACGCCGTCGGACGCCTCGGCGAAATGGCGGGCGAGGGCGAGCAGCGCCTGCAGGTGGGCACGCTCGTCGAGTGCCTCGGCCACGGCCTGCCGGAACCGTTCGGTCCGGGAGCCCGCCCTTACCGCGCCGGTCATCGGTCCGCTCCCGCGTTTTGCGCAGAACGGACCAATCCTACTGCCAATGGTGAATCGCCGCGTGGCGGTGACGTCAGCCCACGCGTCGCAGCGAGCTCACCTGGTTGTCGAGCCTCGGGCCCAGGCGCGCATAGCGCCCTGGTTCGAAAGTCCGGCAGACGCCGTCGAAGCGCGGCTCGGAGCAGAGCTCCCACACGCCGTCGTTCACGACCAGGCTCGAGACCCGGTCGTCGACGCCGCGGCGCTCCAGCCAGCGGACGTTGCGGTCGATTCCGGTGGCCGGTCCGCGAAAGCCGGGGCCGGGGTAGAGCTCGACGCTCGCGCGCGGACCGGGGATCGACCCGGTGGTGTCGCGCGCCGAGAGGATCCGGTGGTTCCAGTCCTCGCGCAACGAGTAGTAGCGCCCCGGGCCCAGTGACTCGCATTGGCCGCCGAAGCCCGGCCGCGCACAGAATTCCCAACGGCCCGAGTGCACGACGATGCTGCCGACGTCGTCGAAGCCGTTGTTCATGATGTTCGGGTCGGACCCGGCGAGCGTGAGGGCACGGCCCTGGAAACCGGAACGTGAATAGATGGTCGCTTCGCCCGCGACCGCCGCAGTGGCCATCGCCACGCACAGCGCGCCGAGCGCGGATTTGCAGATGAGCTTGGTCATGGCTAACCCTCCTTGTCCTTGTTTGAGGGCGCCGCGCACCCGGAGGTCACGCGCCCGGACCGCTCCTTCGGCGCAGGCCGGTTCCTACTTGCCAGTTGCGCTACCGTAGGGCCGATGTCCATCCGGCTCACCCGCTTGCGAACCCTCACCCTGGAACGTCCGCCGAGTCCGGAGCGGCCCGCGCACGTGAGCGCGGCCAGCGGCCTCGTGCGCGCCGGCGATCGCCTGTACGTCGTCGCGGACGACGAAAACCATCTCGGCATCTTTCCGTCGAGCGGCAATGCTCCCGGGAGCCTCGCGCGATTGCTCGAAGGGGCGCTTCCGGGCGAGCCCAGCGAGCGCAAGCGCCGCAAGCCCGACTTCGAATCGCTGGCCTTGTTGCCCCCGTTCGCGGGGCATGCACACGGGGCACTCCTGGCGCTCGGGTCCTGCTCGACGCCGAATCGATGTCGCGGCGTGCTGGCGGGCCTCGATGCCCGGGGGCAACTTGAAAGCGTCCGCACCGAGATCGACCTGGCGCCGTTGCGCGAGGGACTCGCCTCGCGGATCGCGTCGCCCAATATCGAAGGCGCGTTGAAGCTCGGCGACGAGCTCGTGCTCCTGCAACGGGGAAACCGCGGCGACGGCCGCAGCTATCGGGTGCGAATCCGGTTCGAGCCCATGATCGAGGCGCTCGCGTCGCGGCGCGTGCTCGACCTCGGGGGCCTGGTCGCGATCGACGAAGTCGAGCTGGGCGGCGTCGGCGCGGTTCCCCTGTGCTTCAGCGACGGTGCGCCACTGGCGGATGGGCGCATGGCGTTCTGCGCGATCGCCGAGGACACGCCCGACAGTTACGCCGACGGACCGTGCTGCGGAGCGGCGATCGGCGTGCTCGGCAGGGACGGCCGCGTCGAGTGCCTCGAGCCCATGGATTCACGCTACAAACCCGAGGGCATCGAGGCGCGCGTGGAGGGTAGGGGGGTGTGCGCGCTGCTCGTGACCGATGGGGACGACCCCGACGTGGCGGCTTCGCTGATCGCCTGCGAGGTTGGGCCCGGCTAGAATTGCTCTCCTCCGGCGCCGGGACGCGGCGCGGACCCTCGAAACGAACGGAAGGACCCCAGAATCGATACGGCGCGCGCCAAGGAGCTCGCGCGGCAGCTCGCCGCAGGCCTCGTCGCCGGCATCACCGGCGTCATCTTCGCCATGACCTGGGGAGCGCTGCTCTTCGCGGGCCCGCTCGAACGCTTCCTGGGATACGGGCTCACGACCGCACTCGTGGCGCTGCTCGTGGGAAGCCTCATCGGCTGGGCCTCCCGGGAGAAGGCCCTCATCGCGGGGGCCGATTCCAATTCCACGTCGCTGCTCGCGGCCGCGCTCGCGGGATTGGGCACTGTGCAACTCGGCGCCGGGGAGATGCTGCATGTCGCGCTCGCCGTGGTGTTCGCCACGTCGATCGTCTGCGCGCTGACGTTCTGGCTCATGTCGCAGCGGGGCCTCGCGAACATCGTGCGTTTCGTGCCTTTTCCGGTGATGGCGGGATTCCTCGCGTCCTCCGGGTGGTTGCTCTGCCTGGGAGCGATGACCATCCTCATCGGGACGCCGCTCTCGCTCGGGAACGCGGCATCGCTCCTGCAGGGCGCCTGGGAACCGGTGGCGGGCGGCCTCGCCGTGGCGCTGGTGCTCCTGCTGCTCTCCAGTCGCCTGCCCGGAAGCGTCTTGATGCCGATCGTGATCGTGCTGGCGACGCTGGTGGTCCACGTCCTGCTCGCGAGTCCGCTATGCGCGGATGCGTGCGAGGCGTCGCACTGGCTATTCCCGCCCCCGCCCGAGGCGTCGTGGCTTCCGCCGTGGAAACTGCGGCTCGACGGTGACGCCCTGGGCGTGGTGGCCGGCTTCCTGCCCACCATGCTCGTGGTCGCCTTCGTGGCGTTGCTGGCCGTGGTGCTCACGCTCGCGAGCCTGGAGATCGAGCTGCAGCGCGAGTTCGACCTCGGGCACGAGCTGCGCGTGCACGCGGGCGCGGCCACCCTCGCCGGGAGCCTCGGGGGAATGATCGCCACCGCTTCGATCTCGCGCACGGCACTCAACCAGCGCAGCGGCGGAACGGCGGTCGCCGGCCTGGTATCGGCGGGCATGGCGCTCGCGATGCTGCTCGGGGCAAGCCACCTGATGGGCTACGTGGCGCGCGCGGCCCTCGGGGGGCTGGTGTTGTACCTCGGCATCGCGATGCTGCGGCAATGGGTCTGGGACGTTCGCCACGCCGCGCGCCCCGTGGAGCTGCTGCAGATCCTGCTGATCGTCGCCATCACCGCGCGCGACGGGTTCATCGCGGGCTTCGGAGTCGGGGTGTTGATCGCCTGCGTGACCTTCGTGGTGACCTATAGCCGCATCCCGCTCACCGATCTCGCGACGCACCTGGGCGAGATGCGCAGCTCCGTCGTGCGCTCGTCGGGACAGGAACGCACGCTCGCGGCCCACGGCGAGAAAGTGCTGGTCTATCGCCTCGGCGGCTACGTCTTCTTCGGTTCGGCCTCGAAGATCGACGGCATGTTCAAGCAGCGCCTGGTCGGAGCCGCCGAGGCCGTCGTGCTCGACTTCTCGCGCGTGAGCGGCATCGATACCTCGGCGCTGACCGTGTTCCAGCGCATCCTGCGCCGCCATTCCAGGACGAACATCCGGTTCCACTTCGTGTATGGGCCGCCCACACGGCTGCAGCTGGTGGCCCTGGGGCTCACGCCCGGCGGCAGCCTCAACCTCAAGTTCCATGAATCGCTCGACCGTGCGCTCGAGGCGGCGGAGGAGGGGCTGCTCGAAGGCCACGAGGAGGAGGAGGTCTTCGAGGGTACCTTGATGAGGACCGCCTCATCCCTGGACTGGCGCTCGCCGTTCGAGGAATACCTCGAGACGCGCGAGGTCGCCGAGAACGAAGCGCTGTTCCACGAAGGCGACGGCTCCGACGAGGTGTATTTCGTGGAAAGCGGGCGCTTCGACGTGCTGAAGGACGTGGGCGACGGAATGGAAGTGCGCCTCGCCAAGGTGCGCCAGGGCGCCTTGCTGGGGGAGATCGCCTTCTACCTGGGCGAGCCCCGGAGTGCCACGATCGTGGCCACCCGGCCCTCGACGGTGCGCGTCATGCGCCGCTCGGCGCTGGAGCGCATGCGCAGCGCGCGGCCGGACCTCGCGACCCAGTTCGACCACATGGTCATCCGCAACGTGGCGGAGTCGCTCAAGCGCACGAACCAGCTGGTGACGACGCTGACATGAGCGCCATGGTCCGCGTTCCCCGGACAACCCTTGCCTGCATCGACTGCCTGTTTCCCGCGCTGGCGCTGCGCGCGCTGGGGCAGTCGATGCGCCAGTGCGGTTACGACGAGGTCAAGTTCTTCACCGATGCACCGCCCGCCGCGCTGGTGGACCTCGATCCGGGGATCCGCGTGGTTCCGATCCCGGGCCTCGCCTCATCGCGTGATTACTCGCGCTTCGTGATGAAGGAGCTCGCGGATCACATCGAGACCGACTTCGTGCAGCTGGTGCAATGGGACGGCTACGTGATCCGGGGCGAAGCATGGGATGACGCATTCCTCGACTACGACTACATCGGCGCGCGCTGGTGGTTTCGCGAGCCCGGGCGCGACGTAGGCAACGGCGGATTTTCGCTGCGCTCGCGCCGGCTGCTCCAGGCCGTGCGCGACGACGGCGAGATCCAGGTCACGGACGCCGAGGACGACGCCATCTGCCGGGTGCACCGTTCGCTCCTCGAGGCCCGCTACGGCATCCGCTTCGCGCCGGCCGCGGTCGCGGACCGCTACGCGTTCGAGGCCACGAAGCCGACCGGTGGCGAATTCGGTTTCCACGGCATCTTCAACCTGCCGCGGTTCCTCGACGAGGAGGCGCTCGCGCAGATGCTCGACTCCATTCCCGACGAGCGCTTCTCGGGACCGTCGACCGTGAGCCTGGTCGAATGGCTCGCGTTCGTGGGCAGGAAGCGCGAGGCGCTGAAGTATGCAAAACGGCTGCAGGCCCGGCAGTTCAAGGGGATTCCACCCGAGTTCCTGGCCCGCCTCCTGGACAAGATGCCGAAGCTCGTCGGCCGGAATCACCCATGTCCTTGCGCCAGCGGGTCCGCCTACAAGCGCTGCTGCGGCGCGGTCGATGCATGGACGCCGTGAAATTTCCGTACGCGTTTCAGCGCCGCGTCTTCTCCCGCTCGCTGCGTCGGTCCTGGATGTAGATGTTCACGAGCAGCCAGACGCCACCGGCGGTGGCCGCGAGGAAGCAGAGGATCGCGATCCCGGGGTAGCCGAGGAAGCGGAAGGACGTCTCGATCCGCATCAGCAACGCGGCGCCGACGATGAGGGCGGCGAGGACCAGCCCGGAGGTGATGCGGTTGGCGACCTTCTGCATGCCTTCCATCACCAGGCCCGCGTCCATGGCTCGCACCTTCACCTCGAGCTCGCGGTTCGCCACCGCGTCCATGATGCGGTTCACGCGAACGGGCAGCCCGGCCACGAACTCCTTCATCTCGAGCAACGAGCCCATCACGTTACCCGGCGTGGCATGTTTGCGCATGCGCTCGGAGAGAATCCCGCTCGAGTGGCGCCGGATCGCGGCGTTGGGATCGAAGTCGGGATCGAGGACCCGGCCGACCTCGTCCAGCTGCAGCAGTGTCTTGGCGAGCAGCGTGAGCTGCGTCGGAACGTAGACCTCGTGGTCCGCCGCGATGCCGGTCGCCGCGAGCAGGGTGCGGCCCACGTTGATCTGCTTGAGGTTCAAGCCGTGCTGCTCGGCGACCACCTGGCCCACGGCGCGTTCGAACGCGGTGCGGTCGAAGCCTTCGCCGGTGCGGCTCATGCGCACCATCGTCTCGGCGGCTTGCTCGGCCTTGCCGTCGCCCATCGCGATCAGCACCTTGAGCAGGCTCTCCTGCATCGCGGGCGTCGTGCGCCCGACCATGCCCAGGTCGAGGAGGGCGATGTGGTTGTCCTGGGTGAGGAAGACGTTGCCCGGGTGCGGATCAGCATGGAAGAGGCCGCACACGAGCACTTGCTGGAGGTAGGCGTGGAAGAGCTCGTCGGCGAGCGCCGGGCCGTCCATCTCGAGGCGAGCGAGCGGGCTCACGTCGGTGATCTTGGTGCCCGGCACGTATTCCATCGTGAGCACGCGCCGGGTGCAGTAGTTCGTGATGGGCTGGGGCACGTACAGGCGCTCGAAACGCCGCAGGTTCGCGCCCATGGCGATGAGGTTCTGCGCCTCGCGCTCGTAGTCGAGCTCGTGGCCGATCGAGACGCGCAGCTCCTCGATGATCTCGGCCAGGCGCCGGCGCGCGGCCCATTCCGAGTGCTCCTCGAGGAACCTGGCGACCTGGGTGAGCAGCTCGAAGTCGTCGGCGATCTGCGCGGCGATCCCGGGACGCTGGACCTTCACGACGACCTCGCGGCCATCGCGAAGCGCCGCGCGATGCACCTGGCCGAGCGAGGCTGCGGCAATCGGCTCCGGATCGAAGCGGCTGAAGGCCTTGGAGATCCGCGCTCCCAGCTCTTCCTCGATGATCTGCTGCGCCTCGGCGTCCGAGAAGGGCTTCACGCTGTCCTGGAGGCGCGTGAGCGACTGGACGTACGCGGGCGGGAGCAGGTCGGGGCGGCTGGAAAGGATCTGCCCCACCTTCACGAACGTGGGGCCGAGGGCCTCGAGGTCGTCGGCGAGGCTCGCTGCCGCGGCGGTCCCCTCGGGCGGCTCGCCTGTGGTGTCGTCCGAGAACGCGGGATCCACGCCGATCTGCTTGACCAGGTCGGACCTACCGTACTTCCACAGCAACGCGGCAATCTGCCGATACCGCTGCAAGTGCTGGGGGCTGAGTTTCATGGGGCGCGTCGGTCGAGGTGGGACTTCGACTTTGCGGCCTGGAGGCGCATCCCGCTATCGCCTGCGCGCCTTAGGCGATGTCGGCGCCTTCCTATAAGCGGGTGGCTCACCCCGGACCGCCTACCAGGCCATGACGACTTTCCCTTGCACGCCACCGGCTTCCAGCAAGGCATGCCCCCGTCTCACGGAATCGGCCGACAACGGTCCGACAACGTCGACCTGGGGAGGCGCCAGGGTCCCGTCGTCGAATCCCCGGGCCAGCTGATCCAGCATCGTGCGATACGCGCTCCAGGCGCCCCGGTCGCCGCTCAGCGAATAGGCATTCGCCCCGATGGGATGGAACGATGCGTTCCTCGCAAAGAGCAATTCGAAACTGTCCGCATTCGGCGCTTCCGTGACTGAAGCGAGGTGGCCGTTCGTGCCCAGCAGCTCACAGCACCTCGCGAGCATCACGCCGCCCACGAGGTCCAGGACGGCGTGGAACCCGCCACCATTGCGCCGCACGGCCTCCTCGCCGAATCCGGCCTGCCGATAGTCGATCACCTGGTCCTCGCGCAACCCGCACTTCCCGATGAGGTAGTCCCGGCTCGCCTGGCTGCCGGCAGTCGCGTAGAGCCGCCTTGCACCCCGCAGGCGCGCGAGCATTGTCGCGAACGTCCCGACGCCGCCCGCGCCGCCCGCGATGAAGATCGAGGTGTCGTTGTCCAATCTCAGCTTTTCCAGCGCCATGGTGGCCGTGATGCCGGCGACCGGAACGGCGGCGGCTTCGGCGTGGCTGAGTGAGGCGGGCTTCCTGGCGACCAGTTCCACGGGCACGCTCACGTACTCCGCGTACGTGCCGCTGCTCGCGAGCTTGCACACGTAGCTGAAAACCTCGTCGCCCACTTTGAACTCGCCGACGCCCCCGCTTGTTGCCTCGATGACTCCCGAGAGATCGCGGCCCAGGATCATCGAGCTCGCGGACCGGCTCTCCGCGCCGCCCCTGCGGATCTGGCAGTCCACCGGATTGAAGGAAGCGGCCGCGACCTTGATGCGGACATCCCCGTCCCGCAGCGCAGGGAGCGGAAGCTCTGCGTCGTGGAAATTCTCGGGACCCCCGAAGGCACCGAGGACGACCGCCTTCACGGCGCCCGGAACGCGAAGAGGTCGATCGGCTCGATGATCGGCTCCGGCCCTGGCTCGGCGCGCCGCATGGCCGAGATCCCGGCCTCGAAGTCCTCATCGGAGATCATCACGAGGAGGGAGTAGGCGCGCGCGGCGGCCTTGTCGCAGTACACGGCCCACGTCGGCGCCATTTCGTGCGGAATCACCTGATGGAGTACCGCCGCGAATCCCGCGGCCCTCATCGACGCCGTGAGTGGCCCGCGCCGGGGCAGGGTGGCCTCGGCATGCGCGCGAGCCGCCGGGAAGTACTCGAGGAAGGCGAACTGGTCGAGCGCGTCGACCGTGGAGTTGCGGATGGCGACGATCCCGCCCGGGGCCAGCACGCGGCGCATCTCGCGGGCCGCTGCTCGGTGATCGTCGAAATGGTGATAGGCCATGGAGACGAACACGAGGTCCGCAGCGCCGTCTGGCATCGGTATGGCGCTCGACTCACCGTACGTGAACGTGACGCGCGGATGCGAGACGTTCTCGCGCGCCTTCGCGAGCATCGTTCGCGCGGGATCGACACCGATGACGGGCGCCCCGAACTCCTCGGCCAGGGCGACGCTGAACCTCCCCGTGCCGCATCCGAGGTCCACCACCAACCGCACCGATGTGGGCAGGAGCGGGCGCAGGGGGGCGAGGGAGCGCTGCTGGGCCTCCCGGGTGATGGCGCGGGCCGCGTCGTAACGCTGGGCTTGGTCGGTTTCGTCGTAGCGCATTGCCCCGCAGAGTATGCAGGAGAGGGGGTAGCCAACGCAGGCTCGCGAGGCGGGCAGCGTGGCGCTTGCGCGAGCGCTCCACCAGGCGCCCAGCAGCGCGCGCTCGCGCGTCGCCGGACGGCCGGACGCTTCACGCTCACGCACGGCGCCCGCCTGCGATGCGATGCGCGGATGGTCGGACGCGACAGTCCCCGCCAGGAGGTCCTTCGGATTCATCACCCCGGAGCCTAGCGACTCCGGTGCGACGCTACTTCGACCTCTCCCAGGTCGCCGTCGCCCGGGTCACCTTGCCAAGGTTCGGGCTCATCACCCAGGGGGATATGACCTGCAGTCGGTCTCCCTCGAAGCGGAACGTTCGCACCTGCTCGGTTCCGACCCAGCCCGGGTTCCACGATACGTCGACCTGGGTGATCAACTTGTCGCCGTCGAATCGGACCAGGCCGGTGTATGCGATGAGGGTGCGAAACGCGGCGGCGCGATCCTCGTCGGTCTGCGGCGGCTTGCGCCCCTCGGCCTCGACGATGGCCATGAACCGGTTGTCGGAGG
>Ga0075428_100007573_pt1 | contig 12031 bp, 9 predicted proteins | sample RhiMetdeltSRZDD2_FD_75291 | JGI IMG/M metagenome (GOLD analysis project Ga0075428, IMG submission 75291) | Populus rhizosphere microbial communities from Tennessee, USA - Rhizosphere MetaG P. deltoides SRZDD2 | ecosystem: Host-associated > Plants > Roots > Rhizosphere > Soil | place: USA...
TACTACACAGGCGCGATCATGGAGATCAACGTCCCGGATCTCGCCGGGAGTCTTGGCGGCGGCGGACGTTACGACAACCTGGTGGGCATGTTTCTCGACCAGAGCATTCCGGCCTGCGGGTTCTCGCTCGGCCTCGAGCGGATCCTGGTCGTGATGGGGGAGCGCGGCATGTTCCCGCCGGGGCTCGCCAGCACGCCGGCGGACGTGATGGTGGCCGTGTTCGACGCCAAGGACGCGCCGCACGCGCTGAGCGTTGCGGCACGGCTCCGCCAGGCGGGCCTCCGCGTCCTCGTCTATCCGGACGCCGACAAGATCGGCAAGCAGATCAAGTACGCTGACTCCCGCGGGATTCCCTTTGTCGCCATCCTGGGCGGCGACGAAATTTCGGCCGGCACGGTTACCGTCAAGCACCTCGCCGGCAACACCCAGAACACTTACGATCAGCCCGCGGCGGGGGCCGCGATTCTCGAGGTACTGAAGCGACGTGGCTGAGCAACTTGGCGATCTGACGCGCACCCACACCTGCGGCGCGCTCCGTCCCGACGACGTCGGTGCGGACGTGGTGCTGCTTGGCTGGGTGCATCGCGTCCGCGACCTGGGCGGACTCCTGTTCATCGACATCCGCGACCGCGGCGGCATCACCCAGGTCGTGTTCGACAAGGACGACGAGGCGCTCATGGCCAAGGCCAAGAGGCTCCGCTCCGAGTACGTCATCGGCGTGCGCGGACGCGTGCGCCGGCGCGCCGCCGACACCGTGAACCCGAAGCTGCCGACGGGTGAGGTCGAAGTCGTCGTGCGCGAGCTCGCGCTGCTCAACGAGGCGAAGACACCGCCGTTTCCGATTGCCGACGAGACGCCGGTGTCCGAGGATGTCCGGCTGAAGTATCGCTATCTCGATCTGCGCCGCTCGCGCGTGCAGAACAACCTCGTGCTGCGCCACCGGCTCACCTCCGCGATCCGGCGCTACTTCGACGCCAATGGGTTCATCGAGGTGGAAACCCCGATCCTGACGAAGTCCACGCCCGAGGGCGCCCGCGACTATCTCGTGCCGAGCCGCGTGCACCCGGGCGAGTTCTTCGCCCTGCCGCAGTCGCCGCAGCTGTTCAAGCAGATCCTGATGGTGGCCGGCCTCGATCGCTACGTTCAGATCTGCAAGTGCTTCCGCGACGAGGATCTGCGCGCCGACCGGCAGCCGGAGTTCACGCAGGTCGACGTGGAGATGTCGTTCGCGCGGCCGGAGACGATCTTCGACATGATCGAGCCGCTCATGCGCGACATCTTCGCCGTGGTCGGCCGCACCGTCGAAACGCCGTTTCCGCGGATGCCGTATGCCGACGCGATTGCCAAGTACGGCTCTGACAAGCCCGACCTGCGCTGCGGCATGCCGATCCAGGATCTCCGCGAGTTCTTCCGCGCCTCGACCTTCAATACCTTCAAGAGCATTGTCGAGCAGGGCGGCACCGTGCGCGGCCTGATGGTACCGAAAGCCGGCGGCTATTCCCGCAGCGAGGTGGACGGCATCGTCGACCAAGCCAAGGCGCTCGGGGCCAAGGGGCTCATCTGGGCGCGGCGCGCCGAGGACGGGACGATCACGAGCTCGATCATGAAGGCGCTCGGGGAGGACTCCGTTCGAGCGCTGCTCGATGTCGCCGGCGCGGAGCCTGGCGGGCTCCTGTTGATTGCCGCCGGCGAGCCCGACGCGGCGTCGAAACTGCTCGGGCAGCTTCGGCTGAGCCTGGCGAAAAAGGACGGGCTGCTGTCCTCCGACGACTACGCCTTCACCTGGGTGGTGGACTTCCCCTTGCTGGAGTGGGATGCCGAGGAGAAGCGCTACGTGTCGATGCACCATCCGTTCACGTCGCCTCACGACGAGGACCTCGAGCGCCTGACCCAGGAGCCGCTGACCGTGCGCGCCAAGGCGTACGATCTCGTGCTGAACGGCAGCGAGATCGGCGGCGGCAGCGTCAGGATCCATGATTCCACGCTCCAGCGTCGCATCTTCTCGATGCTCAACATCGGCGACGAGGAAGCAAAGCTTCGCTTCGGCTTCTTCCTGGAGGCGCTCGAGTACGGGACGCCGCCGCATGGCGGAATCGCCCTCGGCCTCGATCGGATTGCGGCGCTGCTGGCCGGCGAGACGTCGATCCGGGAGGTGATCGCGTTTCCGAAGACCGCCACGGCGGTGGACCTCATGTCGGGCGCGCCATCGCCGGTCGATGCGCGTCAGCTGAAGGAGCTCGGCCTGAAATGACGGCGGACCGTTCACGATCATGAGGAAGATCGCGTTGCCGCAGGAGCGGCTCGAGGCGCTGTACGGTGCCCACGACGGGAACCTCAAGTACATCGAGTCGCTGATCAACGTGAACATCCGGACGCAAGGCGACGAGCTCATCGTCGAGGGCGCGAAGGCCGACGAGCAGCGGGTGGCGCTGATCTTCGAGCAGATCGCCGGCCTCATGGGCGAGGGCTACGTCTTCTCGAACGGCGACGTCCGCACCGCCGCGCAGCTGCTGGCCGAGAACGCCGACCTGGACCTGCGCGACTACTTCCAGAAGGACGGGTCGCGGCCGGCCGCCGCCGGCACGCGGCGGCGGGTCAACCCGAAGAGCGTCAACCAGCGCCGCTATCTCGAGGCGATCGACAGGTTCGACATCGTCTTGGGCGTCGGGCCGGCGGGCACCGGCAAGACCTACCTGGCGATGGCGCAAGCCGTCGGCTACCTGATGGCCAAGAAGGTGAGCCGAATCATCCTGGCGCGCCCGGCCGTGGAAGCGGGGGAGAAGCTGGGCTTCCTGCCGGGCGATCTGCAGGAGAAGGTGAACCCGTACCTGCGACCGCTCTACGACGCGCTCTACGACATGATGGACACCGAGAAAGCGACGCGCCTGGTCGAGCGCGGGACGATCGAGGTGGCGCCGATCGCCTTCATGCGCGGGCGCACGCTCAACGACGCGTTCGTGATCCTCGACGAGGCGCAGAACACGACATCCGAGCAGATGAAGATGTTCCTGACGCGGCTCGGTTTCGGCTCCAAGGCGGTCGTCACGGGCGACATCACGCAGATCGATCTGCCGAACCCGAAGGGATCCGGGCTCGTCGAGGCGCTCCGGATCGTCAAGGACATCGAAGGCATCGGCGTCGTCTATTTCGACGACAAGGACGTGGTGCGACACAAGCTCGTGCAGCAGATCGTCAAGGCGTACGAAGCCTACACTGGTCAGTCCCGTTCGCATGGGCAGAGCTGACGGCGCTGGCCGCGTGAAGCGCGGCAAGACCGGGGTTCCTGCGGTGCACGCCCGCGCCGTGGGGCGCAAGAGCGACGCGGATATCAAGGGGCGGAGCCCTTGGGCTGGTTCGCGGCTGCGCGTGGAGGTGGTGGCGAGAGCCGGCGACGTCGAGGGACTTGCGCGATGGATCCGCTCGGTGGCGCCCCTGCGCGCCCGGGGATCGCTCACCATCGCGCTCGTGTCGGATGCGCGCGTGCGTGCGTTGAACCGCCGCTACCGGCGGCATGACCATGCGACCGACGTGCTGTCGTTTCCGGCGGACGAGCTCGATCAACTGGGCGACGTCGTGATTGCCACGGGGGTGGCGCGGCGGCAGGCGCGTGCGGCGGGACACTCCCTGGGCACGGAGCTGCGGGTGCTGGCGCTCCATGGCCTCCTGCACCTCCTGGGCTACGATCACGAGCGAGACGCCGGACGGATGGCTCGAATGGAGAGGCGCCTCAGGCGCCGCGGCGGGCTGCGGGAAGGCCTGATCGAACGGGAGGCCGCACTCTGACACCGCTCGCCCTGTTCCTCATCGCGTGTGCGACGGTGTTCCTGGGAACCGTCGAGGCCGCGTTCAGCTGCCTCATGCGGTTGTCGCTGCGGCTGATGGCCGAGCGCGGCGCCCGTCCCGACCGGCTCGGCCGCTACCTGAACGATCCTCTGCAGCTGTTCGTTCCGATTCGTGTGCTGCTTGGCGTCTGCACCATCCTGGCGGGCGTCTTCATCGCGCGGGCGAGCGACGTGCGCGACTGGCAATCGGTCGCCACCTTCATGGTGTCGCTGGTCGCTTTCGTGGTGGTGTGCGAGCACCTCGTGCCGGCGTTCATCGTCCGCATCGATCCCGAGCGGGTGCTCGACGTGACGCTGCCGGTGTTCTCGTGGCTGGCCCGCCTCACCAAGCCGCTGACCATCATCGTCCTCGATATCCTCAACGCGCGGCGCGAGCGGGAGGCGCCGAATGGCGCCGGCGCCGCGGAGGACGCCGCGCAGTCGCCGGCGTCGGGCGAGCTCTCGGCCGAGGAGCGCTTGATCTCCGATGCCGAGAGCCGCGAGCTGCTCAAGTCGGTCGTCGACTTCACGGAAACGGTCGTTCGCGAGGTGATGACGCCGCGCCCCGACATCATCGCCATCCGCCAGGATGCAACGCTCACCGACCTGCGGACGGTCTTCCGCGAGGAGCAATACTCGCGGATTCCGGTGTACCGCGACAGCCTCGACAACATCGCCGGCATCGTGTTCGTGAAAGACCTGGTGGCGCTGCCGCCGGGCACGGAACCGCCGATGACGACGCTCATGCGGTCGGCGTACTTCGTGCCCGAGAGCAAGCGCGTCTCGGAGCTGCTCAAGGAGATGCAGCGACGGCAGGCGCAGATGGCGATCGTCGTCGACGAGTACGGCGGGACGGCCGGGCTGGTCACGGTCGAGGACCTGCTCGAGGAGATCGTCGGAGAGATCCGCGACGAGTACGATGTCGAGAGCGAGACCGTCAGCGAGGAATCGCCGGGCGTGTTCGTGTTCAGCGGCAAGGTCAGCGTCTACGAGATGGGCGTTCGCCTTGGAGTGGATATCGAGCGGGAGGGGTTCGAGACCGTGGGTGGATTCCTGCTGTCGCACCTCGGCCGTATGCCGTACGTGGGGGAGACCTTCGACGTCGACGGGCTGTCGGTCGAGGTGCTCGAAGTCGAGCGGCGCCGCATCACCAAGGTGAGGGTGCGCCGACAGGAGCCGCTGCCGCTGCAGGCGCAGTCGTGATGGTCGCCGAGCGGGTCGCTCGAGCCCGGAGACCTCTGCCGCGCGGCGCCGGCCGCGTGCGCTGCCGGCCATGAAGTCGGGATTCGTTTCTCTCATCGGCCGGCCGAACGCCGGCAAGTCCACGCTCCTCAACCGCATCGTCGGCGAGAAGCTGGCGATCGTGTCGGACAAACCGCAGACGACGAGGACCCGTGTGCTGGGCGTGAAGAACTACGACCTCGGACAGGTCGTGTTCGTCGATACGCCGGGGGTGCACAAGCCGACCCATCGCCTGAACGTCCGGATGGTCGACGTGGCCCTCCAGGCCATGCGCGACGTCGACCTCGTGACGCTCGTCGTCGACGCATCGGTGCGGACCGGCCCGGGCGATCGCTATCTGCTGAAGCTGCTCGCCGATGCGAAGACACCGGTGATCCTCGCGCTCAACAAGGTCGACGTCGTGTCGAAGCCGAAGCTGCTGCCGATGCTCGACGAGTACCGGCAGGCGTACCAGTTCGTCGAGTTCGTGCCGATCTCCGCGTCAGACGGCACCAACGTTGACGTGCTCGAGCAGCTGTTCCTGCAGCACCTTCCGGAAGGGGAGCCGCTCTACCCCCTGGACTATCTGACCGATCAGCCCGAGCGCTTCCAGGTCGCGGAAATCGTCCGCGAGCAGGTGCTGCAGCACACGCACGACGAGCTGCCCTTCTCGACGGCGGTGCTCGTCGACCGCATCGAAGCCGAGGAGGGACGTGGACTGACGCAGATCTACTGCACGATCCTCGTCGAGCGCGAGTCGCAGAAGCCGATCGTGGTGGGAAAGGGCGGCGCGATGATCAAGACGATCGGCACGGCTGCCCGCGCGGAGCTGGAGCGCTTCCTCGACACTCGCGTGTTCCTTGATCTCCACGTCAAAGTGAAGTCCGAGTGGCGCGACAACGAACGACTGCTCGACGAGCTCGGCTTGCACCGACGCGGGTAATGGCGACAGGCCGCTCATTGGTGATTGGTGATCTGGGAGATGTGAATGGGTTGTGATTGATGAATCGTGATTGGTGAGGTATCGAGCGATTGGCTCGATTGGTGATTGTGCTCACCTGCTCCGGCGATCGTGATCGCCGTCGATGTTCGCTTTGACCCGGAGCCCACCAAATCGAGAAGGCGATCACGAGAATCGCTCGATACTTCACCAATCACCCCTCACCAATCACCAACGACTCGAACATCACAATTCACCAATCTCCAATCACCATGATGGCGAGCGACCGGCGTGCGTGCTACATTTAGCCATTTGTCGGTGGCAGAAGTTTCATCATGGCGGCGCAGCGCAGAATCGATCTCGTCCTCGACTCGGTCAAACGACTGCTGCGCATCGGTGCGACCGCCAACCTGCTGAACCTCCTTCAGAAGCAGCATCCCGCCGATCTGGCGCAGATTTTCAGCGAGCTGCAGGAGCGCGACCGCGAGGCGGCGTTCACCGTGCTCGCCGAGCGCAACGGTCGGCTGGCCATGGAGGCGCTGTCGGAGCTCGGCCCCGAAGCGGGGTCGGCGCTGCTGGCGACGCGGCCGGCGGAGGAGATCGCCAAGCTGGCGCAGGAGATCCCCTCCGACGATGCCGCGGCGCTCATCGACCACCTTCCCGAGGAGCTCTCGGCGGCGGTGCTCGATCTGATGCGGCCGAAGGAATCCGGGGTCGTCGAGAACCTGCTCGAATACGCCGAGCGGACGGCCGGCCGCATCATGAACCCGAATGTCTTCGCGCTCAACGAGGACATGACGGTGGGCGAGGCGATCACCGAGCTGCAAAGCAATCGCGACGTCGAGATGGTGTTCTACCTCTACGTCGTGGACGAGCGGCGTCACCTCGTGGGCGTCGTGTCGCTGCGGCGCCTGCTCCTCGTCTCGCCGGAGACGCCGCTCAAGCGGATCATGACCGCGGATCTCATCAGCGCGCGCGTCGACATGGACCAGGAGGAGGTGGCGCGGCAGGTCGCGGCCTACAACCTCCTGGCGATTCCGGTGGTCGACGAGGAGAACAAGCTGGTCGGCATCATCACGGTGGACGACGTCATCGATGTCATCAAGGACGAGGCGACCGAGGACTTCTACCGGCTGGCCGGCGTGGCCGGCGACGAGCGGGCGTTCACGCCGTGGCGCGAGTCGCTCCGCAAGCGTCTGCCCTGGCTCGGCGTCAATCTGGTGACCGCGTTCATCGCCGCGGGGGTGGTCGCGCTCTTCGAAGACACGATCGCACTCCTCCCCGCCCTGGCGATCTTCATGCCCATCGTGGCCGGCATGGGTGGCAACGCCGGCACGCAGACACTGACCGTCGTGGTCCGCGGCATCGCGCTCGGCGAGCTGACCTGGTCGAACTCGCAGAAGGCGCTGCTCAAGGAGGTCCTCGTCGGGACCGGCAACGGGGTCGCCCTCGGGGTGCTGGCTGCGCTCATCGTGTGGGCGACCCGCGGCAACCCGATGCTCGGCGCCGTGCTCGGCATGGCGATGATCATCAACATGTTCGTCGCCGCGGCCGCCGGCACGCTGGTGCCGCTGGGTCTGCGCGCCGCCAACGTCGATCCGGCGCTGGCCTCGTCGGTGTTCATCACGACGATGACCGACGTGTTCGGCTTCTTCTCGTTCCTGGGGCTGGCGAAACTGTTCTCGGCCAAACTCGGCGTCCCGGGGTAGCCGCTCGGTGTCACCGGCGGTTTCCCGGTAGAATAGGCCTGCTCGTGCCGCTCTACACCGCCGATGCGCTGGTGCTTCGCACCTACAAGCTGGGCGAGGCCGACCGGATCGTGGTTTTCCTTACACGCGACCGCGGGAAGAAGCGCGGCGTCGCCAAGGGTGCCAGGCGGCCGCGCTCGCGCTTCGCGGGCGCTCTCGAGCCGCTGACTGAAGTGCGGATGGCGTACTTCGAGAAGGAGCGGCGGGAGCTCGTCGGCCTGAATTACGCGGAGACGGTGCGGTCGCCGATGACGCTGGCCGTGAGCCGGTCGAATGTCGACCCGGGATTCGGTCGCCGAGCTGAAGCTCGGCGCGGCGAAGACGGCGAAGGCGGCGAAAACCGCGAAGGCGGCGAAAACTGTGAAGACGGCGAAGGTGGTGAAAGCGACGAGGCCGGGAAAGGCGCCGGAGGCGACGGCCCGTCACGCGTGCGGGAGGCGCAGGCCGACTACGCGCAGGCGGGTGATGCGCTGGGGCATGTCGGCTACTTCGCCGAACTGATCGACGAGTGGGCGCAGGAGTCGGATGCCGACGAGCGCCTCTACCGGCTGGGCGTGTCGATGCTGGATGCGCTGGGGGCTGGCGCGCCGGTCGAGCCGCTGGCGCGGTATTTCGAATACTGGTTGCTTCGGCTGCAGGGCGTCTATCCGGAATCGCGCGGCACGCTGTCGCCGGAGGCGATCGCGTTCCTGGCGCGCTCCCGCACGGTGCCGCCGCAGCGTGTGGGCGAGGCGCCCGCCAGCCGGCGCGTGCTCGACGAGTTGCGGAACACGCATCGCGCGCTCATCGCGATGCATCTGGAGAAGACGTTGAAATCCGACCGCGTGCTCCGAGATCTTCGGCGACACGCCTGATGGACGGACATCGTACGGCGTGACGCTGCAAGATCTCATCCTCAAACTGTCCGCTTACTGGGCCTCGCACGGCTGTCTCCTGGCGCAGCCTCTCGACCTCGAGGTTGGCGCCGGCACGTCGCATCCGGAGACGCTCTTCCGCGTGCTCGGACCGAAGCCGTGGAGCGTGGCCTACGTGCAGCCGTCGCGCCGTCCCGACGACGGCCGGTTCGGACAGAACCCGAACCGCGTGTTCAAGCATCTCCAGTATCAGGTGATCCTCAAGCCGTCGCCCGACGAAGTGCAGCAGCTCTATCTCGACAGCCTGGAAGCGTGCGGCATCAATCCGCGCCAGCACGACATCAGGTTCGAGGAGGACAACTGGGAATCGCCAACGCTGGGCGCCTGGGGGATCGGCTGGCAGGTGCTGCTCGACGGACAGGAGATCACCCAGTTCACGTACTTCCAGCAGGTCGGCGGCATCGACCTGGCGCCGATCTCGTGCGAGATCACCTTCGGCCTCGAGCGCATCGCGATGTTCCTCCAGCGCGTCGAGAACATCTTCGATCTGGAATGGGGCGGCGGCGTGAAGTACTCGGAGGTGCGGCTGCAGGAGGAGATCGAGCAGTCGAAGTACGCGTTCGGTCAGGTGGACATGCCGGCGGGGGAGTTTGCCGCGCTCCATCGCGACCTGTTCGAGAAGTATTTCGTCTTCGCGGGGCGGCTGCTGGCCTCGGGTCTCATCTGGCCGGCCCTGGAGCATGCGCTGAAATGCTCCCACCTGTTCAACATCCTCGATTCGAGCGGGAGCATCGGCGTCACGGAGCGGACCGCCTACATTCTTCGCGTGCGGCAGCTGGCCGTCCGCATCGCTCAGGACTACGTCGCCAGCACCGCGAGCAGCGACGTCCTGCAGTGAACGGTCACAGATGACACATCACGATATCCGGAGCGCACGTGTGCGGACACTCGTCGGCCCAGAGTGCTGTTCTCGCTGGTCTGAGGCGGAGCCTCGCTAGACGTGGATCGCGAGCTGTTGATCGAAGTCGGGTGTGAGGAGATTCCGGCGAGCTGGCTGCCGCCGCTGACGGCGCAGTTCGGCGAGCATCTCGACCGCCGCCTCAAGGAGGCCCGGCTCACGACCGGTGGCCGCGCCGAGGCGTTCAGCACGCCGCGGCGGCTCGCGGCGCGCGTCACGAAGCTGGCCGAGCGGCAGACCGATCTCGAGGAGCTGGTCACGGGCCCTCCGGTGTCGGCGGCCTTCAAGCCCGACGGTGAACCCACTCCGGCGGCAGTGGGCTTTGCCCGCAAGCACGGCGTGGAGGTGTCGGCACTTGAGCGCGAGCGGACGCCGAAGGGCGAGTATCTGGCCTATCGCGTCAAGCAGCGCGGCAAGGCGACGGTGGACGTCCTGGCAGACGTGATGACGGGGCTGCTCCGCGACCTCACGTTCCCGAAGCACATGCGCTGGGACGCCTATCTCGAGGACGGCAAAGGGGAGTTGACGTTCGCGCGGCCGATCCGATGGATCGTCCTGCTCTACGGGGGCCGCGTGGTGCCCTTCGTCATCCGCCGCACCGAGCTCGCCCAGGGCCCGACCGTGCAGGACGTCCGTTCCGCGGCCAACACCTACGGTCACCGGTTCCTCACCACGAGCGGCCGTGCCGGCCGCGCCATCAAGATCAAGACGTTCGAGGACTACGAGGCGCGCCTGCTCGAGAACTTCGTCATCCTCAACCGCTCGGAGCGCGAGTCGAAGATCCGCCGCGAGCTGGAGATGCACGCGCGGAAGCTGGGCGGCCGGGTGAGCAGCCTCGCGGGTCAGGCCTCGCTGCTGCAGGAGGTGCCCGACCTCGTCGAATACCCGTCGGTCGTCGCCGGACACTTCCCGGTCGAGTTCCTGTCGCTGCCGCAGGAAGTGCTGACGACGACAATGGTGCACCATCAGCACTACGTGCCGGTCGTCGACGAAGAAGGCCGCCTCAAGCCGGCGTTCCTCGCCGTGACGAACATGCAGGTGGAGCGCCCAGAGATCATCGCGCGCAACTCGGAACGCGTTCTCACGGCACGGTTGCGCGACGCGCGCTTCTTCTGGGAAGAGGACCGCAAGACGTCCCTCGAGTCGCGCCTGGACAGGCTCTCGACGATCCTGTTCCACAAGAAGCTCGGGAGCTACAAGGAGAAGGCGCACCGCGTGTCGGCGCTCGCCGGCTGGATCGCCAGGGAGGCGCTCGGACAGCCCGGCGCCGCCGCTCTCGCTGAGCGCGCGGGTCTGCTGGCCAAAGCTGATCTCGCCACCGACATGGTGCGCGAGCTGACCGAGCTGCAGGGGACCATGGGCGGTATCTACGGGCGCGAGGAAGGCCTGCCCGAAGAAGTCTGGAAGGCGATCTACTTCCACTACCTGCCCATCGGCGTGGACGCCGATGCCGCGCCGTCCGCGCAGCAGCTTGGCAAGTCGGCCGTCGTCTGGGCGGCGGTGTCGCTGGCCGACAAGCTGGACTCGATCGTCGGAATGTTCTGGGCCGACGAGCGTCCAACGGGTTCCCGCGATCCGCTCGGACTGCGGCGCCTGGGCAACGGCGTCCTGAAGCTGCTCGCCGACCTGCCCGCCCTCACAGGCGTGCAGGCAGCGCCCGCGCTGAGTCGCATGCTGGAGCGGGCGGCCGAGCCGTTTGCGCCGTTCGCGCAGTGGCCGCCGCAACAGGTCGCCCCGCTTCGGGAGTTTTTCCGCGAGCGATACACGTACTTACTGGAGGAGCGCGGGTTCGACGTCCGTAACGTTCGCGCCATCGTACGCAACACGTTGGAGCTGAACCCGTCTCACGCGCTCAAGCTGCTGAAGGAGATGGCGGCGTTCGTGGATTCCGCTGAGTTCCAGCAGCTGGCGGTGGCGTTCAAGCGCGTGAAGAATCTTGCCAAGGATCTCGACGCGACGGAGTTCGCCGCCCTCGAGAGCAACGGCCCGGATCTGCTCGCCGCGCTCGAGCACCCCTCCGAGAAGACGCTCCTCGAACAGATCGAGCAGCGGCGGCCGGTCATCGAAGGCGCCGTGGCAGTGGGCGATCAGTACAGGCGCGCGTTGACGGAGGCGTCGGGGTTCAAGCCCTACGTCGATCGCTTCTTCGACGACGTGCGCGTGAAGACGGACAACGCGGCGCTGACCCGCGCCCGGCTCCGTCTCTTGAGACGGCTTGAAGGATTGATTTTGAAACTGGCTGATATCTCGGAGATTGTCGCCGAGGGTCAGGCGTAGGGAGCAAGCAACCGATGGCGAAGAAAGCAGCGAAGAAGAAGTCAGGGAGCGCCAGGAAGGCGCTGACGCGCGTGGCGAAGGGCAGGACCAGGTCGGGGAAGCCGGCGGCGGCCAAGGCCGGCAAGCACGTGTACCTGTTCGGCAAGAAGACGGACGGCGACGGCACCATGAAGCCGCTGCTCGGCGGCAAGGGCGCAAACCTCGCCGAGATG
>Ga0075428_100007574_pt1 | contig 12030 bp, 13 predicted proteins | sample RhiMetdeltSRZDD2_FD_75291 | JGI IMG/M metagenome (GOLD analysis project Ga0075428, IMG submission 75291) | Populus rhizosphere microbial communities from Tennessee, USA - Rhizosphere MetaG P. deltoides SRZDD2 | ecosystem: Host-associated > Plants > Roots > Rhizosphere > Soil | place: USA...
GGTTTGATGAGTGCCACCAGCCAGGCCGCATGGCCAGCCAATGCCAGTGCAGCCGGCAGCGCCTTGGTCAGCGAGATGAAGCTGACATCGGCGACGATGGCGCCGATCGGGTTGGGAACATGCGTGTGATCGAGTATGCGCGCGTCCGTGCGCTCAAGCGAGACGACGCGCGGGTCGTTGGCGAGCCGCGCATTGAGCTGTCCACGCCCGACATCGACGGCATAGACCCGCGTCGCGCCGCGCTCGAGCAGCACCTCGGTGAAGCCGCCGGTCGAAGCGCCGATGTCGAGGGCTACAACTGCGCACGCGGAGAATTGGAAGTGATCCAACGCCGCAATCAGCTTGAGGGCCCCGCGCGAGACGTGATCCACTGTGCCGTCCGCCACGCGCAGCTCGGCGCCCGGCGCGACCACCGTGCCGGGCCTTGTCTCGATCGCGCCCGCCACTTCAACCAGGCCGCGCCGGATCAGGTCCTGCGCACGCGCGCGCGAGCGCGCGAGGCCCCGTTCAACCAGGACCACATCGAGGCGTCGACTGTGCCTGCTTTGTGCTGCAATAGGCATGTTTCACATTTATTTGATGCCCGCCAGCGATGACAGCCCAAACCCATCAGCGTGCGGGCGCGTAGCTGCTGTGATGGCTCGCAAATGCCGACCAACCTCGCGCCTGGCAAGGCTCGGCTTTTACGAGCCTGAACCGCACTAGCAAACCAATAATCTGGCTAGTGTCGTTCAGTCTCCGAATTGCCGAGATACCGGGTGCGGCAAGGGGTCGGCAATTCGGAGGCAGGACCCTAATGCACCACCTTGCGTCGCGCACTCGCACGGGCGCCAGTTGGTTGTGATTTTTCTGGCGGATCGGTCGTACGACCGCTCCGCAGTCACCACGGAGGACGCAATGAACAGACGAGATACACTCAAATTCATGATCGGGGCGACAGCGTTCGCGACCACGGCGGGCACGCTCGCCCGCGGTACGGCCTTCGCGCAAGCCAAGCCCACCTTCTCCCTGCCGCCGCTCGGCTACGATTACAACGCCCTGGAGCCGCACATCGACACCGCGACGATGGGCTTCCATCACAAGAACCACCACAACGCCTTCATCGGCAACCTCAACGGACTGGTCGAGAAGTATCCTGATCTCGCCAGCAAGCCGATCGAGGCGATCCTGACCGACCTGCCGTCGGTGCCCGAAGCCGTGCGCGGACCGGTGCGCAACAATCTCGGCGGGCATTGGAACCACACCTACTTCTGGGAGCTGATGACCCCAGGCGGCGCCAAGGCCCCGGCGGGTGATCTCAAGAGCGCCATCGACGCAACGTTCGGGGACTTGGACAAGATGAAGGCCGCCTTCAAGCAGGCCGGCCTCACCCGCTTCGGCTCGGGCTGGGCGTGGCTGGCGGTTGGCAAGGACAAGAAGCTCGCCATTTTCAACACGCCCTACCAGGACAGCCCGCATATGGACATGGGCGCCAAGCCTGTCATCGGTATCGACGTGTGGGAGCACGCCTACTACCTCAAGCACCAGTACAAGCGCGGCGACTACATCGATGCCTGGTTCAATGTCGTCAACTGGGACAAGGCCGCCGACAATTTCAAGAAGGCCGTCGCCTGACACGACAGCGTGCCTGAGGCACTCGACTGCGCGTCGGCGCTGGAAGGCCCTTAGAGCAGGCCCCTCCGGCGCCGATTGCGTTTGGCCCGCGAGGCCGGTGTGGCGTGGGCGCCGCGTATGCCTGCGCAATCTGACAAGGGACCGTTGATGGCGGATAGCGAATCGAGCGAATGCTCATGCGCCGCAGATGCCATGCCAGGGTTTTGCGTCGCGCGCAGCAGTCCGGAAGGAGCGCCATGGAAACGCTGATCGTTGCAACCGCGATGTTCGCAGCAGGCTTGTTGCTCGGGTCGCGGTGGCAGTATCGGCGGCTGTTGCGCCAAATCTATGAAACTGCCCACCGATAGAAGATTTGCCCTGATGTGTGTTCGGTAAAAAAGAAGCCCTGGCGTTCCTGCGCCAGGGCTTCTCCTGCTGCCGGATTGGGGGAGAAAGGGGGCAGCAGGAGGTTCGTCCAGGGACGATTCGTGGATACGCCGGCGCACGGCGGCGGTCCATGGCGATTCCCGCAACAAAGTGGCGGGCCATCCAGAATTGTGTGGAAAGGGTGTGGATAAGCCCGGTCGTCAGGCCCGCTCAGCCAACGTTTCCGCGCGCACATCGCGACCCAGCGTCGCCAGTACCGTTGCCACGATACCCTGCGCGTCGAGCTTGGCCTTCTCGTACATCTTCTCTGGTTTGTCCTGATCGATGAACACATCGGGCAGCACCATCGGCCGCACCTTGAGGCCGCGATCGAGCAGGCCGGCGGTGGCCAGGTACTGCAGCACCTGGCTGGCGAAGCCGCCGATCGCGCCTTCCTCGATGGTGATCAGCACCTCGTGGTTCTGAGCCAGCCTGCGGATCAGATCGTGGTCGAGCGGTTTGGCAAAACGGGCGTCGGCGACCGTCGCCGACAGGCCGAACGTGGCCAGCTGGTCCGCGGCGCGCAGCGCCTCGTGCAGGCGTGTGCCGAGCGATAGGATGGCCACCGCCGACCCTTCGCGCAGGATACGCCCCTTGCCGATTTCCAGCACCTGGCCGACTTCGGGCAACTCGACGCCGACACCTTCGCCGCGTGGATAACGGAAGGCTGACGGGCGATCGTCGATGGCCGCCGCCGTCGCCACCATGTGCCTCAACTCGGCTTCGTCGGCGGCCGCCATCAGTACAAAGCCCGGTAGGCAGCCGAGGTAGGCGAGGTCGAACGATCCGGCATGCGTTGGGCCGTCTGCACCCACCAGACCGGCGCGATCAAGCGCAAAGCGCACGGGCAAACTCTGGATCGCCACATCGTGCACCACTTGGTCGTAGGCACGCTGCAGGAAGGTCGAATAGATGGCCGCGAACGGCTTGAAACCTTCGCACGCCAGGCCGGCCGCGAACGTGACGCCGTGCTGTTCGGCGATGCCAACGTCGAATGTGCGCTCCGGGAAGACTTTGGCGAACAAGTCAAGGCCGGTGCCCGACGGCATCGCTGCCGTGACGGCAACGATCTTGTCGTCCTTGCGCGCGGCTTCGATGAGGCTCTCGCCGAACACGCGCGTATAGCTTGGCGCATTCGGCTTGGGCTTGAGCTGCGCGCCGGTGACCACATTGAAGCGGTTGACGCCGTGGTACTTGTCGTCGGACGCCTCGGCCGGCGGATAGCCTTTGCCCTTCTTGGTGACGACATGCACCAGGATCGGTCCCTGCCGCGCGTCGCGTACATTGCGCAGCACCGGCAGCAGTACGTTGAGGTCGTGACCGTCGATCGGACCGAGGTAGTAGAAGCCCATCTCCTCAAACAGCGTGCCGCCGGTCCAGTAGGTGCGGGTCATTTCCTCGGCCAGCGCCGCGCGACGCTCCCAGTATTTCGGCAGCCGCTTGGCAAGCTGCTTGGCGATGTCGCGCAGATGCAGATAGGTGCCGCTCGAGGTGATGCGCGCCAGATAGGTTGACAGCGCGCCGACCGGCGGTGCGATCGACATGTCGTTGTCGTTGAGGATGACGATCAGGCGCTCATTGCGTGCACCCGCATTGTTCATGGCCTCGTAGGCCATGCCTGCACTCATAGCGCCGTCGCCGATCACGCACACCACGTTGTTGGTGCCGCCGGCGAGGTCGCGGGCAACGGCCATGCCGAGGCCGGCAGATATGGACGTGGAGGAATGCGCGGCGCCGAACGCGTCGTACTCGCTCTCCGCACGCTTGGTGAAGCCTGACAGGCCGCCGCCCTGGCGCAGGGTGCGGATGCGATCGCGACGGCCGGTGAGGATCTTGTGCGGATAGGCCTGGTGGCCGACGTCCCAGATCAGCCGGTCGCGCGGGGTATCGAACACGCGGTGCAGGGCGACCGTAAGCTCGACCACGCCCAGCCCCGCCCCCAGATGTCCGCCGGTCACCGACACCGCATCGATGGTCTCGCGTCGCAGGTCGTCGACCAGCTGGCGAAGGTCCTTCTCGGCAAGGTCCCGCACGTCCTGCGGTATGTGCACGCGGTCGAGAACAGGCGTCTTAGAGGCGGAGTCCACCGGTGGTCTTTCCAATGCTCGTACCCGCAGTCCCAGCATCGATCGCAGCGCACGCCACGTCCGATTGCAGACTGTCACCTGACGGCAATTATAGCGCTCTGCAATAGGACCGTACGATAGCAAAGCGTCGCGGCGTTGCTGGCGGGGCCTAGTCCCTTCGGCCTATTCCTGCGGCTTGAACGGCTCACTGCCGGTCGGTTCCCCAGCAGGATTGAGGGTGATTTTCTCGACTTTGGCCTCCGCCTGCTTGAGCAGGCGGTCGCAATGGTCCTTGAGGGCCTCGCCGCGCTCATAGATGCTGATGCTTTCCTCGAGTTCCACATCGCCGCGCTCCAGGCGTCCGACGATGCTTTCCAATTCCTTGAGCGCCTTCTCGAACGACATGTCCTTGATGTCGAGATGCTTTGTGGCAGGCTTTGCCATATTCATGTCCACCGTCTCGATGTCTTGACTGTTTGCCGCCAGCGCCTACGAGCCGGCCTCCATCAGCGCCCTGACATGCACGCCCACCGATTTGGCCAGGGCAGCGAGGTTGTAGCCCCCTTCCAGCATGGAGACCAGCCGCCCCTGTGCATGCTTGTCGGCAATCTCGGCGATCTGCGAGGTCGCCCAGGCGAAGTCCGGCTCCAGCAGGCGCAGATTGGCGAGCGGATCGTCCTGATGGGCGTCGAAGCCGGCCGAAATCAGCACGAGGTCGGGGCCGAAATTGCGCAGCGACGGGAGGATGCGTGACCGCAAGGCCTCCTTGAACGGGTCGCCGCCATCGCCGGGCCGGAGCGGGGCGTTCCACACATTGCCGACGCCCGTCTCGTTGAGCGCCCCCGTGCCGGGATAGAGCGGCATCTGATGGGTGGAAGCGAAATACAGATCCTTGTCGGACCAAAAGATGTCTTGCGTGCCGTTGCCGTGGTGCACATCGAAATCGACGACCGCGACGCGCTCGAGACCATACGTCTTGCGGGCATAAAGGGCGGCGACGGCCGCGTTGTTGAAGATGCAAAAGCCCATGGCGCGCTTCACCTCGGCGTGGTGGCCGCAGGGGCGCACCTGCGCAAATGCATTCTTCACACCGGACTTGGCTGGGTCCATCACAGCGTCGACGGCGGCCAGTCCGGCGCCGACCGCCCGCAGTGCCGGCTCCCACGACTTGGGGCTCAGCACGGTATCGGGATCGAGGCGCACCGGCTCCTCGCCCTCGCTTGGGCGCAGGCTCTTGACCCAGTCGATGTATGCGCGCGGATGCGCCAGCGCGATTGCCTCCTCGACGTCGGCGCGCAGCGGCGCCTCCTCCCGCTTCAGGTCGCTGAACAGCTCGTGAGCAAGCACCTTGTCGATGGCGCGCATGCGATCTGGGCGCTCCGGGTGGCCGTAGCCCGTGTCGTGATCGACGAAGCAGGGATGCGTAAGCAGCAGCGTGGTCATCGTGCGTGTCCGCGAACAATAAGGGCGAGCCTGGGGCCGCTAGCTTACTGTTCCCGATGGAACAGCGCGATTGCTTTGTTTGCTGCCAGGTAGCGCTACGGCACTCGATGAGCGTCCGCCCCCGGATGCGAGGTCGATGACGCCGTAAGGAAGTGGGCTTTAGGCTCGCGTTGCCCAGCAGTCTTGGATCTGGAGCAAGCGGGGCCTGGAACGGAAAGGGTATGGCAATGAGAATCTTCTTTACCGGTCTCCTCTCGGCCGCGCTCATGCTCGGGATCGCTGGAGCCGCGGACGCAAAGTCAAAGCAGAAAGTGATCTACTATTATTACTACGACAATTCGTACTACTCGCCGTCGTCGATTGCGGCGCGGCAGAGCCGTGCCAGTACGTTCGATGAGACCGAGTACTACGAGCGCGACTCGCGCAAGATCCCGTTCGGCACGGCGGAGTGGTGGCGGCAGATGGAGCGCGAGGGCAGAGGCCGCAAGCACTAGTCCGAGGCCAATCCTGGTCACGGCCCGCGCCGCTTCACCTCATCCCCAGCAGGTGGAGCGGCGCTGTTGGTCTCTGAGGCCCGCGGTTGGCTCACAAAATGCTCACGAAAAGGTGGCTTGCGGGGAGGAGAATGCTCAGCATCTCTAAGCAGAAATGCTTTAGGGAGAAGGGGCAATTGCATGAGAAGCATTCTCGCGGGCCTGGTCTCGCTGGCCGTCGTGTTCGGCATGGCCGGAGCAGCGCACGCCAAATCCAAGAAAAAGCGGCAAGCCTACCACAGCCAAGCCGGCTCCTATTCGCCTGCGACCGTTGCGGAACGGCAGCGCCATGCCCGCACGTTCGAGGAAACGCAATATTACGAAGTGGATTCCCGGCGCCTACCGTTCGGGTCCGCGGTCTGGTGGCGGCAGCTTCAGCAAGAGACGGACGGCGGCCAGCCGTAAGCCGCGGAGAACCGCCAGGGCGATCATGGCGCCCGGTTGAACGTCGCCGTCACCATCACCACGTTCCCTGCTCGAGGGGCCACTTAGGCAAGGGGGAACAGGAAAGGCAAAAGCTATGCAATATGCTCTGGCCGGTTTGCTGTCGTTTGCTTTCGTCTTCGGCATTTCCGGAGCAGCAGATGCCAAATCGAAAAACAAATACTACTACTATAATTCCTACAATTCTCCGTCGGCGATCCGCGAGCGGCAGCGCCACGCCCGCACGTTCGACGAGACGCAGTACTACGAGCACGACGTCCGCAAGATCCCGTTTGGCACGGCCACCTGGTGGCGTCAGCTCGAGATCGAGGGCAGCGGTCGCAAGCGCTGATCGCCCGCCGTACTGGCCACATTGCGCGCGCCGCTGCGCCTCATAGCTTGAGGACGAGCGGCGCGATGGCTTTCTCGTTCCACTCCACGCCGGTGCCCGGTGTATCGCGCGGCGTCGTGAACCCCCGCACTGGCAGCAGTGGGTCCATCATCAGATCCTGACCCCAGTCCATGAACTCCAGCCAGTGCCGGGTCGGCGTGGCGGCCATCACGTGCGCCGACACGTCCGGTGACAGGTGCGACGAGAACGGCACGGCGCGCACCTCGGCAACGCGCGCGAGCCGCATCCAGCCGGTGATGCCGCCGATGCGGGCCAGGTCCGGCATGATGTAGTCGCAGGCGCCCATTTCGATGGCTGACTGGCCGACCCGCCAGCTCCACCAGTTCTCGCCGACCTGGATCGGTGTCGTGAGCTTGGCCGTCAGCCGCGCCTGGGTGTTGTAGTCGTCGTAGGCGATCGGCTCTTCGATCCAGGTGAGGCCGAGGCCGTCGATGGCGCGGCAGGCCTCGAGCGCGCTGGCCGGCGCGAGGCCCTGGTTGAAGTCGCACGAGATCAGCAGGTCGGGACCGACGGCGGCGCGGACGGCTTTGTAGGCAGCTACCTCGTCGGCCACGTGCTCGCGGCCCATGCGCATCTTGATGTGCGAGAAGCCGCCGTGCTCGGCGGCCAGCTGCTTGGCCTCGCGTGCGGCGTCCTGCGGCGACATGAGGCCAAGGCCGCAGCTGTTGTAGGTGGGGATCGGCTCGGCCTTGCCGCCGAGCAGTTGGTAGAGCGGCACGCCGGCCTCGCGCGCCATGGCATCGTAGAGAGCCATGTCGAAGAACGAGAGCGCCATCTGCGTCACGCCTTCGTGCCCGAGGTGCGACAGGAGCTTCTGCCCGGCATCGTGCACCTTGGGCAGGTCGGCAAAGGCGATCTTGCGGCCCTTGAGCGATGCCGCCAGCTCCTCCAGCACCACCGGCACCAGCTTGAGGCCAAGGGCGAGGAAGGTCGGAGCCATCACGCGCCCCGCGCCGCCGCCCTTCAGCTCGAGATCGACAAACATCATCGGGAAGCGCGTGAAGTGGCCGACCCGCGTGTTGAGTGCCCGTCGCATCGGCACCATCGCCGGGCGCGCGCCGATACCAGTGACTTCGATGGTGGGATTCATAGGCCTGTTCCTCCTCCGCGCCGCTTGATTGCTCCTGCACCTTCTTCATGCGGAGAGGGTAGGATAAGGGGCAGAGACTGGCGCTGGAAATAACGGCTACCCCCACCCCTGCCCTCTCCCCGCCGGACGGGGGAGCGGGGATTTACCGCTTGCGCGCGCCGAGGGTGACGCCGGGTGGCGTTGGATAGGTGTCCGGCACGAAAAAGTCGGGCGCCAGCTCGACCGAGGGATCGACGCGATATTTTTCGAAGTCGCGCACGCCGTGCTCGTAGAGCAGCGTGTCGTCGATGCAAAAGCGGCCGGTGAACGTCTTGGCGTCCTGCGTGAAGATGACATGGGCGGCGTCGCCCATGATGTCGGGGGAGCGGCTGCGCTGCATCAGGGCGTCGCCGCCGAGCAGGTTCTTGATCGCCGCCGTGGCGATGGTGGTGCGCGGCCACAGCGTGTTGGCGGCAATCCCGTCGGCCTGCAACTCCCCGGACAGGCCAAGCGCGATGATGCTCATGTTGAACTTGGCCATCGAGTAGGCGACGTGCGGGGCGAACCAGCGCACGTTCATGTCGAGCGGCGGCGACAGCATCAGGATGTGCGGGTTGGCGGCCTGCTTGAGATGCGGGATGCACGTCTTGGAGACCAGGAAGGTGCCGCGCGCGTTGATGGCGTGCATCAGGTCGTAGCGCTTCATGTCGGTGGCCGTGGTGGGGGTCAGCGAGATGGCACTGGCGTTGTTGACACAAATGTCGAGGCCGCCGAACGTTGCCACCGTCTTGGCCACGGCCGCCTGCACCTGGTCCTCGAAGCGGATATCGCAGGTGATGGGCAGCGCCTTGCCGCCGGCGGCCTCGATGTCTTTGGCCGCCGTGTAGATGGTGCCTTCGAGCTTGGGGTTGGGTTCGGCCGTCTTGGCAGCGATGGCGATGTTGGCGCCGTCGCGTGCGGCGCGCAACGCGATGGCCAGTCCTATGCCGCGGCTGGCTCCCGTGATGAACAGCGTCTTGCCGGCAAGTGTCGACATTGGTCGTTTCCCCGCTTGAGTTGCTTTCGTCTTTGCCTTCCCTAGCCTGCGCTGGCTGGCGCACGCCGGCCGCTCAGCCAGCGCCACCAGCGCACGGGCGTCGTGATCATCTGCCACATGCCCTGTACGACGTGCACCACCACGGCGGGCTGGGCCGTGAGTGGCAGGAACACGAGCAGGAACATCGCACCGCGCACTATGCGGGCTGCCCAGTAGCCGCCGCGGACCGGATATTCGCCAGCCTGCTCCGGGGGCCAAAGGCGCCGCCACCAGCGACGCGAGACCGGCAGACCCATCAGGCCGATGACCATCAGGCCGAGGTAGAGAAACTGCGCTTCGGAAGCGATGCCGGGGATGATGCGCTGGTCGAGCTCCTGCTGGCGTTCGGCGTTGCGCATGCTGGCCTGCACGCCGTCGGTCAGCACGCGCCCAGCGACGTCGGCGACGAGATCGGCGAACACCTCGCTGGCCGGCCTGCTTGGCGATGTGCCGGGCAGATCGGGTGCCAGCCGCATGTCAAGCCCTGTGCGCAGGCTACCCGAGGGCGTGGCGGTGACGGCGAAGCGGCGGCCCGGCCCGGCAAGCGCATTGAGGAAGTCGGCCATGCGCGGTCGCTGCAGGGCGTCGTCGAGGCCTTTCACTTCTACCTTCTGCCAGAACCAGTTGCGCCCGCCGGGCTGGCGCGGCGTCGACGCCGACTGCAGAACGACGAGGTTGATGTCGGCGTCGTCGGCGGCGCGCAGGAGATCGCGCACCAGCACGCTCTTCTCGGGCCCGCTCGACGGCTTCACGTAGAGCAGTTGGCCGTCGACGCGGCCTGTGATGAGCACGGTCTGGCCGCGGATCGACCCCATCGCGGCGGGCAGGCTCGCCGGGTCGATGACGTCGACGGCGGCGCGCTTGGTGGCAGCGTCGATGCGTGGGGTCGATGTCAAGGTTGAGGGACCGCCCGGCTCCAATGCCAGCACGCGCACCCTGGCGCGATCGAGCGGGCGCGTCAGCTGCCACAGCGCCTCCTCGAAGCGGGCGCGCTCGGCAAGCTCGGCGAACAGGCTCGGTCGCACCTCCGCGAACAGCCGGTCGCTGGCGCCGTCGGCGCGCCTCAGGACGCGGTAGCTCTCGTCGCCGATGACCACAAACAGGTCGGCACCCTTCGGCAGCTGCTTAAGCGCGGCGCGATGCTGGAAGACGGTATCCGGCGTGAGGTAGAGAGACAGCTTGGCGTCGGCCTTCGCTTCCGGCATCAGTACGGATGCAACGCGCTTGAGTTCGTCGGCTGTGCCGGCGGTAAACGTCTCACCCGCCTTGTTGACGAAGCGCCAGTGGCCCTCCTGGGTCGCTTGAGCGGCGAGCCCAACGCCGTCGGGACGATCGGGCAGTGCCTTGAGGTGGGCGGCCGCCTGGTCGAGCGTGGCACCTTTGCGGGCAACTCGGGCGGCGCCATGTTCGCCCGAACCGGCGATGCGGCTCAGCCAGCCGGCTGGGGCCGAGACGGACAGCGATACCAGGAGAAAGGGCAGCAGCAACAGCCGCAGCCAAGCTCGGTTGGCCTTCGCTAAACGGCGGTAGGGCAAGAGCGCGGTCATGAGCGAACTCTCTAGCTGGCCTTTTTGGCGAAGCTCAGCCGCCCTTCTGGCGGGCCTTGGCGAAGTCCGGCGGGCGTTTCTCGAGGAAGGCGGTGAACGCCTCGCGTGCTTCCGGCGATCCCATAAGAGCCTGATAGGCCTTGGCTTCTTCCTCGATCATGGCGCTGATGTCGGCGCTGTTCCGGCGCAGCAGTCGGTGCGACGTCAGGAGCGCTGCGCGCGGCTTGGCCGCCAGCCGCTTGGCCGCTTGCAAGGCGATCGCCTCGAGCTGATCGGCCGGCACGATGGCGTTGACAAGCCCCGCCTGCAAGGCGCGCTCGGCCGAGAACGGCTCGCCGAGGCAGATCATCTCGAAGGCGCGCGGATAGCCCATGCGGGCCGGTGCCGTGATGGTCGAGCCCGCCTCCTGGATCAGCCCCAGGTCGAGGAACGGCGTGCGCAGGCTGGCAGCTGGCGTCGCGTAAACCAGGTCGCAGTGCAGCAGCATGGTCGTGCCGACGCCGATGGCGAGACCGTCGACCGCCGCGATCATCGGCTTCGTCACCTTGGGCAGGCGGCGGATGAAATCGAGCGAGGGCGCCGGGATGCCCTTGCCGTCTCCTGAACTGACCGCCGCCGCGCGACGCAGGAAATCGTTGATGTCATTGCCGGCCGAGAATACGCCGCCCGAGCCGATGAACACCGTGACGGCGATGGCGTCGCTGTCGTCGGCGGCATCGAGGGCCTGCGACATGGCGTTGTACATCGGGCCGGTGAAGGCGTTCTTCTTGTCGGCGCGCAGGAAACGGATCACCTGCACGCCGTCGCCCACCTTGATGTCGATCTCCTGGGTCATGTGTTTCCTCGGTATCCATCTTGAGATTCACTAGGCACCGTACCAGGTCGCCGCTGCGGCGATCAGAAGGAGCGGCCATGCCGGGTGGCGGCGGCCGGCCGTCGCCAGCACGGTCACGCCCGTAAGCAGCAGCATGGCTGCGATGATGAGCAGGACCGTACGGCGCGCGTCGCTCGCGCCCCACCACAGCGCCACCAGTATGGCACCGGCCGACCACCACGCGAGGCTGGTCAAGTGCCAGGCGTAGCGCAGCACGTTCTCCGTGTAGGCCCGATCCCGCCGCAGCAACGGCAGGTCCGGCAACGCGAACAGGCGGGCAAACACCAGCCGCTCACCCAGATAGGAATGGATGAGGCCAATGGCAGCGACGATGGCAGCGGCGACCAGCAAGAAATCGTTGCGGCTCATGCCTGTCCTCCAGGCCCGGTGCGAAGTGTTCAGGCCGGCCGCTTGGCCGTTCGCTGATCGCCGAGCCAGGCGACTTCTTCTTGTGCGGCGGCCATCGCCTGCAGTTGGGTGATGAAGTCTGTTCGCGCCACTTCGGTTACGAGCGTCCAGCGCCCGACGTCTTCGGGATCTCTGCGGAATTCCTGAAAGCCGAACGTGCC
>Ga0075428_100007579_pt1 | contig 12027 bp, 8 predicted proteins | sample RhiMetdeltSRZDD2_FD_75291 | JGI IMG/M metagenome (GOLD analysis project Ga0075428, IMG submission 75291) | Populus rhizosphere microbial communities from Tennessee, USA - Rhizosphere MetaG P. deltoides SRZDD2 | ecosystem: Host-associated > Plants > Roots > Rhizosphere > Soil | place: USA...
GAGGGCCGGGGCCTCGCCCCGATCCCAGCTCCTCGATCGGCGCCGCCTCCGGCGCGGCGCGTGAGGGGCCTCACGGCAGCGCGGTTCGGGATAGACTCTGGCCTGCCACGCCCGGAGGCCCCCCGCGGATGAAGTTCACGCTCGCCGTCTCGATGTGTCCGCCCGAGCAGCTGCTCCCGGTCGCCGTCGCCGCCGAGCAGGCGGGCTGGTACGGGATCACGCTCGGAGAGTCGGTCTTCTTCCCCGAGAAGGTCGACGCGAAGTACCCCTACACCGACGACGGACGCCGCTTCTGGAGCCCCGACACGCCCTTCGTCGACCCGTGGGTCGCAATCCCGGCGATGGCCGCGGTGACCTCGCGGCTCTTCTTCCACACCAGCGTGATCAAGCTCCCGATCCGCTCGCCGCTGCTCGTCGCGAAGACGGTGGGCTCCGCGGCGGCGCTCTCGGGGGACCGCGTCGGGCTCGGCGTCGGGCTCTCCTGGATGCCGCAGGAGTTCGCCTGGTGCGGCACGAGCTGGGCCGACCGCGGGCCGCGCACCGACGAGATGATCGAGGTGCTGCGCAAGCTCCTCGCCGGACCCGGCATGGTCGAGCACCACGGCCGCTACTACGACTTCGACCGCCTGCAGATGAGCCCCGCGCCCGGAAGGGCGGTGCCGATCTACGTCGGCGGCCACGGCGCGCCGGGCCTCTCGCGCGCCGCGCGGCTCTCCGATGGCTGGATCTCGGCGAACAAGCCCGAGGCCGAGCTCGCCGCGACGATCGCGCGCCTCGAGGCGCTGCGCCGCGAGGCCGGGCGCGATCGCCTGCCCTTCGAGATCATGGTGATCGCGACCGACGTCTTCGACGTCGAGGGCTACCGCCGCCTCGCCGAGCGGGGCGTCACCCAGGCGATCGTCGTGCCCTGGTTCCTCTACGGCGGCGACCCGGGCCGCATCGAGACCAAGTGCTCCGGCCTCGCCCGCTTCGCCGACCAGGTGATCGCGCGCTTCGCCTAGCGCCCTCCCCATTCCGACCCCGAGGCAGCCGTGACCGACCGCCCCCTCGCTGGAATCCGCGTCCTCGACCTCGCCGACGAGAAGGGCGAGCTCGCCGGGCGCCTGCTCGCCGACTTCGGCGCCGACGTCGTCCGCGTCGAGCCGCCGGAGGGCGCGATCTCGCGCCGGCTCCCGCCCTTCCACGGCGCGACGAGCCTCTTCTTCGCGCACCGCAACTCCAACAAGCGCGGCGTGCGCCTCGACCTCTCGCAGGAGCCGGGCCGCGCGCGTCTCGACGCCCTGTGCGCGCGCGCCGACGTGCTGATCGAGTCCTTCGCCCCCGGCGCGCTCGCGAAGCTCGGCCTGGCCCCCGCGGAGCTCGCCGCGCGCCACCCGCAGCTGATCGCGCTCCAGATCAGCGACTTCGGCCAGACGGGTCCCTACCGCGACTGGGTCGCCACCGACGCGACGCTCGAGGCGATCGGCGGCCAGATGTTCAAGGCCGGCCTCCCGGAGAAGGCGCCGCTGCTCCCGCCGGGCGCGCTCGCCTCGGACATCGCCGGCGTGATGGGCTGCTTCGCGGTGCTCTGCGCGCTGCTCCAGCGCTCGCGCAGCGGCCACGGCCAGGTGATCGACCTCTCGGTGCTCGAGGCGCTGGCGCAGACCACCGACTGGTCCTTCTCCAACGCGAGCTACGCGCGCGCGAAGGGCCAGGCCCCGCTCGAGCTGCGCATGGGCTCGGGGCCGATGTACAAGATCTACGCCTGCCGCGGCGGCTACGTGCGGCTCGTGATCCTCTCGCCGCGCCAGTGGCGCGCGATGCGCGAGTGGCTCGGCGACCCGGAGTACCTGCGCGACCCGAAGTACGACTCCTTCCTCGGACGCATGTCGATCGCCGACGCCCTCGGCGTGATCATCGGCGACCACTTCGCGACGATGGGCCACGAGGAGGTCGCCTTCGAGGCGCAGCGCCGCGGCATCGTCTGCACGCCGGTATTGCGCCCCGGCGAGGTGCTCGCGAACGCACACTTCCGCTCGCGCAACACCTTCCTCGACGCCGAGGTCGCGCCGGGCCTGCGCGGCCCCGTCTCCGCGGGCTTCTTCGAGCTCGACGGCGAGCGCCAGGGCTTCCGCTCCCGCGCGCCGGCGCTCGGCGAGCACGACGGCGAGCTCGCGGCGCTCTGGCCCGACGCGCGCCCGGTGCCCGCGGGCCCCGCGCCCGCGCCCTCGCTCCCGCTCGCGGGCCTGCGCGTCCTCGATTTCGGGATCGGCGGCGTCGGCGTCGAGTGCGGGCGCCTCTTCGGCGAGTACGGCGCCGACGTGATGAAGGTCGAGAGCCGCACCTACCCCGACTTCATGCGCGTCGTGATGTCGACGGAGATGAGCGCGTCCTTCGCGTCGTCGAGCCGCTCGAAGCGCGGTCTCGGCGTGAACCTGAAGCACCCGCAGGGCCTCGAGATCCTGCACCGCCTGCTGCGCGGCGCCGACGTCCTGATCGAGAACAGCGCGACCGGGACGCTCGACGACCTGGGCGTCGGCTTCGCGCGGATCCGCGAGCTGAACCCGCGCTGCGTGATGGTGAGCAGCCAGCTGCTCGGCTCGCGCGGCGCCTGGGCCGACTGGATCGGCTACGGGCCGAGCACGCAGCCGATCGGCGGGCTCGTGCACCTGTGGAACTACACCGACCAGGAGGACCCGGCGGGCTCGGGCTCGATCTTCCCCGATCACCTCGCCGGCCGGCTCTCGGCCCTGGTCGCCCTCGCCGCGCTCTTGCGCCGCGAGCGCACGGGCCGTGGCGGGCACGGCGAGGTCGCGCAGGCCGAGGCCGTGACGAACATGATCGGCGACCTGCTGCTGCGCGAGGGCCTCGAGCCGGGCAGCGTCGTCCCGCTCGGCAACCGCAGCGAGCGCGGCGCGCCCTGGGGCGCCTACCCGTGCCAGGGCGCGCAGCAGTGGGTCGCGATCACGGTGCGCGACGACGAGGACTGGGGCCGCCTGCGCATGGCGCTCGGGAACCCCGACTGGGTCGAGCGGCCGGAGCTCCGCGGCGTCGCGGGGCGCCGCGCCGCGCAGGACGAGCTCGACGCCAAGCTCTCCGAGTGGACGCGCGCGCGCACGCGCGCGGACGTCGTCGCGACGCTGCAGATGTTCCGCGTCCCGGTGGCGCCGATGTTCACCGGGACCGACCAGGGCTGCGATCCGCACTTCCAGGCCCGCGGCTACCCGCGCTGGGTCGAGCAGCAGGACCTCGGCTGGATCTGCATGGAAGGCCCCGCCTTCCGGGCCAGCGGGATGTCCGACGTCCAGGTCTTCCAGGCGCCGCTGCTCGGACAGCACACGCGCGAGATCTGCCGCGACCAGGCGGGCCTCTCCGACGCCGAGATCGAGAAGCTCGTCGCCGCGGGGACGCTCGAGGTTCCGAAGGCCGGCCGGGCCTAGCGCCGTGCCGGCACTGCGCCGCACCGCCGCGTCGATCGCGCTCGCCTGGCTCGCCGGCTGTAGCGACGACGCGACGCAGCCGGCGGGGCTCGCGCCGGCGCCCGCCGCGGCGCGGCCCGTCGACGCCGCGCGGCTGCGCGACGCCGAGGCCGACGCGGCGAACTGGCTCATGACCGGCCGCACCTGGTCCGAGCAGCGCTACAGCCCGCTGCGACAGGTCGACGAGGCGAGCGTCGGCGGGCTCGGGCTCGCCTGGAGCTACGACCTCGCGACGCCGCTCGGCGTCGAGGCCACGCCGATCGTCGCCGACGGCGAGATGTACGTGAGCGGGCCCTGGAGCGCCGTCACGGCGCTCGACGCGAAGACCGGGGCGCGGCGGTGGAGCTGGGACCCGGGTCTCTCGGCGCGCCACCGCGCGCGCGCGATCTGCTGCGGCGCCGTGAACCGCGGCGTCGCGCTCTACGAGGGCCGCGTCTACGTCGGCACGCTCGACGGGCGCCTCGTCGCGCTCGACGCGAAGACCGGAGCGGTCGTCTGGGACGTCCTCACCGTCGATCCCGATGAGCCCTACACGATCACCGGCGCACCGCGCGTCGTCGGCGGGCGCGTCGTGATCGGCAACGGCGGCGCCGAGTTCGGCGTGCGCGGCTACGTCTCGGCCTACGACGCGCGCGACGGCCGCATGCTCTGGCGCACCTTCAGCGTTCCGGGGAACCCCGCGCTGGGCTTCGAGTCGCCCGCGCTCGAGGCCGCCGCGAAGACCTGGACGGGCGAGTGGTGGAAGCTCGGCGGCGGCGGGACGGTCTGGGACTCGATGGCCTACGACCCCGAGCTCGACCTGCTCTACGTCGGCACGGGCAACGGCTCGCCGCACGCGCGCTGGCTGCGCAGCCCCGAAGGCGGCGACAACCTCTACCTGGCGTCGATCCTCGCGCTGCGGCCCGAGACGGGCGAGCTCGTCTGGTACTTCCAGACCACGCCCGGCGACTCCTGGGACTACACGGCGACGCAGTCGATCGTGCTCGCCGACCTCGAGATCGGCGGCCGCGCGCGCCGCGTGCTGATGCAGGCGCCGAAGAACGGCTTCTTCTACGTGCTCGACCGCGAGAGCGGCGAGTTCCTCTCGGCGCGGCCCTACGTCCCGGTGACCTGGGCCTCCGGCGTCGACGCGAAGGGGCGCCCGATCGAGACGCCCGAGGCCGACTACCGCGGCGCGGGCCGCATGATCTCGCCCGGCGTCTTCGGCGGCCACAACTGGCACCCGATGTCGTTCCATCCCGGCACCGGCCTCGTCTACCTGCCGACGCAGCGGATGCCCGCCTTCTACAAGCTCGACCCCAGCTTCGCACCGGAGCGCGGCGCGATGAACACCGGCCTCGACTACTCGACCTTCGTCCACGGCTCGGCCGACCCGGGTGCCGCCGTCGCGATCACGGGCGCGCTCGTCGCCTGGGATCCGGTCGCGCAGCGCGAGGTCTGGCGCGTCGAGCAGCCGACGGCCTGGAACGGCGGCACGCTGGCGACGGCGGGGAACCTCGTCTTCCAGGGCACGGCGACCGGTCGCTTCGTCGCCTACCGCGCGAGCGACGGCGAGCGGCTCTGGGAGGCGCCGGCCGGGACTGGCGTGATGGCGGGCCCCGTGAGCTACGAGGTCGAGGGCGTGCAGTACGTCGCGGTCGCGGCGGGGTGGGGGAGCGGCTTCGCCAACTCGGCGGGCCCCGCGGCGACGGCGGCCGGCGTGCGCGGCGCCGGGCGCGTGCTCGCCTACGCGCTCGGCGGCAAGGCCTCCCCGCCGCCCACGCCGCCGCCGCTCGGGCCCGTGCCCGAGCCGCCCGTGCGCAGCGAGGCGGGCGCGGCGGAGGTCGAGCGCGGCGGCCTCCTCTACGCACGACTGTGTCTCGGCTGCCACGGTCCCTTCGCGATCGGGGGCGGCTCGCTGCCCGACCTGCGCTACAGCTCCGCCGAGACCCACGCGCGCTTCGTCGACATCGTGGTGGGCGGGGCGCGCGCGGACCTCGGCATGCCGGGCTTCGGCGATCTCCTGAGCGCGGAGGACGCGCGTTTGATCGAGGCGTACGTGCTCGAGGTGGGGAGGCCCCGGTGAGCCGGGGTGTGCGGGGCGCCCGGCTTCGTCGAGACGGGTTCCTGCCAGGCGGTCGGCTTCGGTGAGATCCCCAGCTTATTGACTCCGCTCGGCTTTGCCTCGCTGCGCGCTCCGCGCTATCGCGCTCCGCTTGCGAAGAAGCCTCGTCCAAGGAGCTCCGGGGCGTGCGGGGTCCGTTCTTCGATAGCGAGGACGGGTGGCCTGCCTGGCAGGTCACGCGGCACCGTCACCGAAGGGCGGGCGGCGCACGTCTCGGGGGAACTGCTCCGAACGTCCTGGCAAGCGGAGCGCGGAAGCGCTCCGCGCGCAGCGAGCCAACGGCGAGCGGAGTAAAATAAGCTGAGATCCAGATCGAAGCCTCGGTTTCTGCAAGCCGAGCGCCGTTAGGATACCTCGTGGAGGAATTCATGGGCCGCTATGTCTTCGTGGTACACACCGAGCCCGTCGAGGGCCGCGAGCGGGAGTACAACCAGTGGTACGACGAGGTCCACCTGAAGGACGTGTGCGCCTTCCCGGGCTTCGTCGGCGCGCGGCGCTTCCGCCTCGTCGAGGGCGACGCGAAGGCCCGCTACCTCGCGATCTACGAGCTCGAGACCGACGACCCGCAGCGCGACATCGCCGCGCTGACGGCCGCCGCCGGCACCGAGCGCATGCGCATGACCGACGCGCTCGACCTCCCGAAGGCGACGACCGCGCTCTTCGAGCAGATCAGCGAGCACGCGACGTAGGGGCCGGGCGCTCGCGCCGGACGCCTAGCGGGCTTTGCCGCCCTTCGCGCTCCCCCAGGTGAAGGGGAGCGCGTTGTCCGATGCGATCCCGTCGCGCACGACGCTGACGGAGGCCCTGCTCGTGCGCCTCGGAGGCGTCGGCACGACCACGACGAGTCGGGTGTCGGTGATCGAGTAGACCGACGCGGCGGTGGTGCCGAAGCGCACCTCGACGAGGCTGCCGGCGAGGTGGGTCCCGGCGATCTCGAGCGTCGCGCCCGCCGGGGCGGAGCCCGGCGTGAGCGAGGCGAGGTGCGGCGGCGCGGTCGGGCGCACCTCGATCGCGGCGCTGCGGCTCGCGACGCGGCCGGTGCAGTCGGTCGCGGTGAAGGCGACGCTGCGCGTGCCGACGTCGGCGGCGCCGGGGCGCCAGCGGAAGAGCCCCGCAGCGGAGAGCGTGGCGCCGGCCGGGAGCGCGGGCGAGGAGAAGGCGAGGTCGTCGCCGTCGGCGTCGCTCGCGACGAGCGCGATCTCGAGCGTCTGCCCCGCCTCGACGCTGCGGCTGCCCGGGTCCTCGAGCTGCGGCGCAGCGCCCGTCGGCCGGTCCGCGACCGCGATCGGCACGATCTCGCCGACGCGGTTCCCGCCCGAGTCGGTGGCGAAGAGCTGCACCTCGAGCGTGCGCGTGCCGCCGCAGCCGGCCGCCGTGAAGGGCGGCTGGTAGCGGAAGCGCCCGTCTGCCGTGAGCGAGGCGCCGGGCAGGAGCGGCGTCGCGCCGAAGACCAGCGCGTCGCCCTCCGGATCGGTGGCCTCGAGCGCGAGCTCGAGCACATGGCCCTCGGCGACGGCCTGCGGGCCGACGGGAACCAGCGCCGGCGGCAGCCCGGTGGCGAGCGAGCCGAGGCAGCCGACGCCCGCCGTGTAGCTCGCGATCTCGGCCCGGCTCGGCTCGCTGAAGCCGGCGGCGTTCGGGTCGATCACCGGCGCCATGATGCCGCTCGCGCTGTGCTCGGCGCCGAGGTTGTGGCCGACCTCGTGCGCGGCGAGGATGCGCAGCACCGAGTCGCTCGCGCCGAGGCCCTGGTGCACGGCGAAGGCGTAGCTCCCGCAGGTCGAGTCGAGCCAGGCGCGGCCGATCACGTTCGACTCGAAGTCGCGGCCCGAGAAGAGCAGCGCGTCGTCCTGCACCGGGGCGACCTCGGCGGAGAAGCGGCTGCGGAACTCGGCGAGGAGCTGCGTCGAGTCGCTCGTCGTGTACGGGTCGGAGGGCGACCAGGCGCGCTGCACGACGACGCGCTGCGTGAGCATCAGGTCCGCCTCGTAGATCCCGTTCACGGCGTTCACGATCGAGAGGATGCGCGCGTTCGCCGCGTCGACTCCGCCCGCGAGCGCGACGAAGGGCGCGTCGGCCTCGGTGCCGATCTCGATCTCGCGCAGCGAAGACCCGGGGGTCGCCGCGGCGCTCGTCGCGGCCTCGCCCGAGGTCGCGGTCCCCGCGCTCGCCTCGAGCGCGGGCGGCGCCGCGCCGAGCCCGCAGCCCGCGAGGATCGCGGCGAGCTCCGCCGCCGACACCTCGCGCAGGTGCAGCGCACGGTCGCCGCGGCCGAGCTCGGCGTCGAGGTCGTAGAAGACGCCCGCGACGCGCAGCAGGCCCGAGACGCGGCCGCCGGGCTCGTGCGCGAGCTTCGCGAAGTCGCCCCGGGCCGCGCCGAGGATCTCGCCGTGGAAGGTCGCGACCGCGGGGCGCGGCCGGCCGCGGCGCAGGCCGCCGGGCTCGAGCGCTTCCGCGGAGTAGCGGCCGCGCGCGTGCACCTCGCGCGGCGAGAAGGCGACGTCGACCGCGCCGCCGCGCACCGGCAAGAGCATCCGGAACGCCGTGCCGCGCCGCAGCGCCGTCTGCTCGTAGTGACCGAGCGGCGCCGCGGCGGCGAAGGCCTGCGGCCCGGGCGCGGCGGCCGCGGCGGCTCCGGCGCCGGCGAGCGCGAGGAGCCCCACGGCGAGCGCGGAGCGGCGAAGGCCCGCGAGCGTGGGGCTGGCCATGGCTCATGGGTGGCAGGGGCACCCGGAAAGTGGCGGGCGCGATCTCAGAGCGACGCGAGGAAGCGCAGCAGCTCCTCCTGCACCCGGCGAGGCAGCTCCCGGTAGCGGTAGACGGCGCCCGCCGCCTCGCCCCCGTGGCGCAAGAGCGCGGCCTCGGTGCCGAGCGAGGCGCCGTCGTGCATCAGGCGGGTGCGCAGGCGCAGGCCCCAGAGCGGCGCCGTGCGCAGCCTCCGCGCCGTGCGCTCGCCGCCGTTCTGCACGATCCCGTCGCCGGTCGCGACGTCGTGCAGCAGGAAGTCGCTGAAGGGATGGATGCGCTTGTCGCCGAGGGCTTCGGGCACCTCGAGGGCGCCGGCGTTCACGACCGAGCCCGCGGGCGCGGTGACGTGCGTCTCCACGTGGCAGACGTCGCAGCCGATCGCGCGGAAGCGCTCACGCCCGGCGATCGCCTCCCTCTCGGCCGCGATCGCCGCGTCGCGCGCCGGCGCCGGCAGCGCGCGCATGAAGCGCGCGAAGCGGTCGATGTCGTCGAGCCCGTCCTCGCCGGTCTCGTCCTCGGGGTCCGGGACCGCGTCGCAGCGCGTCGCGATCTCGTCGGGCAGGAGCCGGCTCGTGATCCCCATCTCGTTCAGGTAGGCGTCGGCGGAGAACGAGAGCAGGCTCGCGTGCTGCGCCTTCCAGCCGAAGCGCCCCACGCGCAGCGCCCCGCCGGCCTCGAGCACCGGCACGAGCACCACCTCGCCGCAGATCCGCCCCCGCGAGCGTCGGCACTGCTCGGCGGCGAGGGCGACGAGCGAGCCGCTCGGGATCGCCTCGACGAAGCCGTCGCCGAGCAGGCCGAGCGAGATGCGCCGCGTGCGGATCGACTCGCCGCGCGGCACGTGCGAGGTCGCGTCGAGATCGGGGAAGGCCTCGCTCGGGCAGACCGTGCGGTCGTTCACGAGCGAGCGGCCGCGGATCGCCTCGCGGCCGTCGCCGATCGGGATCGCCGGGTTCGCGAAGCGCCCGAGCCGATCGAGGTGCCCGACGCGCAGCTCCGTCAGCTGGCTCGCCGCGCCCGACACGGGGCTCTGGTGGCATTCGCGGCAGGCCTGCGCGTTGTAGACCGGGCCGAGCCCGTCGTCGGGCGTCTCGGCCTCGTCGAAGGCCTCGCGGTCGGCCGCGTGCGTCGCGTCGTCGACCAGGCCGTTGCTGCGGCCGTCGAAGCCCGTCGGGGCCTCGCTCGGCGCCGCGCTCGCCGGAGCCGGCGCGTCGGGAGTCTCTCCCGCGGGCACCTCGGCCCGACACTCGCCCGGAGCACAGACGAGGAGTGCGACCATCGCGCAGCCGGCGGCCTTCATCGCGCCCTCCTCCGGCGCGGGCGCCTCCGCGCCTGGGAGGAGGGATCGGAGGATCGCCGCGGTGCGCGCGTGAGCCGGGCCACGCCGGCGCGCGGGCGAGACGCCGTGGGGCGGCGCTAGCGCTCCCGGCGCAGGTCGCGCGGGAGGCCGAGGCCGCGCTCGCCGATGATGTTGCGCTGGATGTTCGAGGCGCCGCCGGCGATCGCGGGCCCGAGCGAGAAGAGGTAGTGCTCGACGAAGGCCGTCGCGGTGCCGAGGTTGCCGTAGTCGGCGACGTCCTCGGCGCTCGGCGCGAGCAGGCCCTCGGGGCCGAGCAGGTCGTAGGCGCAGCGCGCGATCTCCTGCACGAGATCGGTGGAGTAGAGCTTCGTCACGAGCAGCGAGAGCAGCACCTCGTGCTCCGCGCCGCGCGCGCTCGCCGTGAGCTGGCGCTGCGTCGAGGTCTCGGCGCAGCGCAAACGGCCCTCGATCGCGGCCAGGCGCTGGCGCAGCGCCGGGTCCTCGAGCGCGGGGCGGCCGCGCAGCGAGGAGCGCTTCGCCAGCGCGAGCAGGTCGCGCCACTGCTCGCGCAAGAGGTGCGGGTTTCCCATCAGCTTGCGCTCGTGGAGCAGCGTCACGCGCGAGATCTGCCAGCCCTCGCCGCGCCGACCGACGACGTTCGCCGCGGCGGTACGCGCGCCGTCGAGGAAGACCTCGTTGAACTCGAGGCTGCCGGTGAGCTGCTTCAGCGGCCGCACCTCGACGCCCGGCTGGCGCATCGGGATCAGCAGGTAGGAGATGCCGGCGTGACGGGGCGCGTCGGGCTCGGTGCGGAAGAGGCCGAACATCCAGTCGGCGTGGCGAGCGTTGCTGGTCCAGATCTTGTGGCCGTGGATCACCCACTCGTCGCCCTCGAGGACGGCGCGGCTCGCGAGCGAGGCGAGGTCGGAGCCGGCGCCGGGCTCGCTGTAGCCCTGGCACCAGACGCGCTCGCCGCGCAGCGTCGGCGGGACGATCTCCTGGCGCTGCGCCTCGCTGCCGCAGGCGAGCAGCGTCGGCACCAGCAGCGACGGGCCCTGGAGCAGGAGGTCGCCGGGAGCCCCCGCCCTCCAGTACTCCTCGCGGATCACCGCTTCGGCGATCGCATCGGGGGGCTGCTCGGACCCGCCGTAGCGCCGCGGCACGTCGCGGTAGACGAAGCCGCGCTCGATCCCGCGCTGGCGGAAGAGCGCCTCCTGCTCGGCGCGCGGCAGCGCCGCAGCCTCTCCCTGCAGCGGCCAGCCGGCGAGGAACTCGCGCAGCTCTGCGCGCAGGGCCTCGTAGCGCGGTCCGTACTCGAGGTTCACCTCACCACCCTCCGAGCGCGGCCTGGCGCTCGCGGTGCAGCTCGGGCGTCCCGAGGAAGGCGCGGTCGAAGATCGCGCGCTTGAGCCAGATCTGGACGTCGCACTCCCAGGTGAAGCCGAGGCCGCCGTGGAGCTCCACGACCTCGCGCGCCGCGTCGAGCGCCACCTCGGTGACGTGCCCCTTGGCGATCGCCGCGGAGCGCTCGGCGTCGCCGCGCAGGTGGTCCTGCGCGTGGGCCGCATACCAGACGAGCGCGCGCATCGGCTCGATCGCCGCGGCGAGGTTCGCGAGCTGGTGCTTCACGCCCTGGAACTGCGCGATCGGCTGGCCGAACTGCTCGCGCGCCTGCGCGTAGGCGACCGCGAGCTCGAGCAGCCTCTGCGCCGCGCCGAAGGCGTCTGCCGCGAGCAGCACGAAGCCGGCGTCGAGCGCGCGGCGCGCGGCGGTAGCGCCGCCCGGGAGCGGCTCGCAGGGCGTCGCGTCGAAGCGCAGCGCGGCGAGCGGGCGCGTGCGGTCGATGCCGTCGGCGGGGGCGATCGCGAGGCCCTCCGCCGCGCGCTCGACGAGCGCGAGCCCGCCGCCGGCGACGCCGACGACGAAGAGGTTGGCGGCGGCGGCGCCGGACACCCAGGCCTTCTCGCCGTCGAGGCGACCCGCGACCGCGCGCGGGGTCCACGTCTCGGGCAGGACGCCGCCCTGCGCCTCGCCGAAGGCGACCGTCGCGACGCACTCCCCCGTCGCGAGCTTCGGGAGCCAGCGCTCCTGCTGCGCGCGGCTTCCGCCCTGCGCGAGCGCCAGGCCCGCGAGCGCGTGCCCGAGGAAGGGACCGGGGAAGGCGGCGTGGCCGAGCGCCTCCGCGGCGAGCGCGAGCTCGAGGACCTCGAGGCCCGCGCCGCCCCACGCCTCGGGGATCGCGAGCCCCGCGACGCCGAGCTCCGCGAGCCCGCGCCACAGCGCGGCGTCGCCGCCGGCGCCCGCCTCGAAGTGCTCGCGCAGCCGCGGCGCCGGGCAGGCGTCGGCGGCGAAGGCGCGGACCGTGTCCTGGAGCATCCTCTGCTCCTCGGAGAGACCGAAATCCATCCTTCTCTCTT
>Ga0075428_100007580_pt1 | contig 12026 bp, 10 predicted proteins | sample RhiMetdeltSRZDD2_FD_75291 | JGI IMG/M metagenome (GOLD analysis project Ga0075428, IMG submission 75291) | Populus rhizosphere microbial communities from Tennessee, USA - Rhizosphere MetaG P. deltoides SRZDD2 | ecosystem: Host-associated > Plants > Roots > Rhizosphere > Soil | place: USA...
GACTCATCGACAAGAGATTCGCGCGCTCTACGAAAGCTATCCGAAGCTCACGAAGAGTTCCCGCGAGCGCGCGCTCACCTACATCGATCAGTTCTACCAGGTGCTCGCCGACCCGAAGCGAGTCGAGCGCGCATTTCGCTCCGGCTGCGCCGAATGAAGGAGGTGCCGGTGTTACGGTTTCGGTTCGCAGCGAACCGAAACCGTAACACCGGCACCTCTTTACGCTACAGCGAGTCGAGGACGGCCGCGATCGCGTCCGTGCCTTGCGCCGGCGCCATGATGTGCGCGCCCGCGATGCCCGGAATCTGCTTGAGGCCCGCGATGAGCTCGGCGCAAACGAGTCGTCCCTCGGCGGCTTGATCCTTCGCGGCTTCGATGCGCGCGATGATCGCTTCGGGCACGGTGACGCCGAACAGGTTCTCGTTCATCCAGCGCGCGGATTTCGCCGAACGGATCGGCCCGACGCCGATGATGACGCCGAGCTTCTCGGTGATGCCCTCGGCGTTCAGCCGCTCCGCGTACGCGCGCACGACGTCGAGATCGAAACCGAACTGCGTTTGAATGAAGTCGGCGCCGGCCTCGATCTTCTTCTGCAGCGGCACGGGCGACCACTTCACGTCCGGCTTCTTCGGCACATCGGCCGCACCGATGAAGAACTCGGGCGGCGAGTCGATCTTGCGCGCGGACGGTAGCTCGCCCTTGTCGCGCATGTCGCGCGCGAGCTTCAACAAGTCGATCGACTCGTAGTCGAAGACCGGCTTCGCGTCGGGCTGATCGCCGCCCTTCGGATCGTCGCCGCGCAGGATCAGCAGGTTCTTGACACCTTGCGCGCCGGCGCCGATCAAGTCGCCGGCTAGCGCGATGCGGTTGCGATCGCGGCACGTGACCTGAAGGATCGGCTCGTGGCCGTTCGCGACGAGGATCGCGGCGGCCGCGAAGCTCGAGATCGAAGTTTTGCCCGCGGCCGCGTCCGTGAGATTGATCGCGTCGACTTTGCCTTTGAGCTGGCCGGCCTCGTGCAGCAGCTTCGTCCCCGCCGCCGAAAGCGGCGGCACGATCTCCGCGGTAATCACGAACTGCTTGGCTTTGATCTTGGTCTTCAGTGTCGACATTGCTTTGCTCCGGCCGCAAACCTAAAAGCCCGTGTACGCCTCGACGAACGCGGCCCTCGCCACCGCCGAGCTCACGAGATGATCGAGCTCCGCGAGCTGCATGCCACGGTCGAACGACGTTCGACCAGGGTACCGGTGCAGCACCGACGTGAGCCAGGCGGAAAACCGTTCCGCCCTCCAAATTCTACGCAATGCCGAGGCCGAGTAGGCATCGAGCAGGTCGTCGCGACGCTCGGCATAGTGGGCTACGAGCGCGGCGGCGAGCTGATCGACGTCGCGAATGGCCAAATTCAACCCCTTCGCACCCGTCGGCGGCACGATGTGCGCGGCATCGCCGGCGAGGAACAAGCGGCCGTAGCGCAACGGTTCCGCGACGAAGCTGCGCAGCGGCGCGACGCTTTTCTCGATCGTCGGCGCGCGCACGACCCGGCCGGCGAGCTCGGCCGGTAGGCGCGAAGCGAGCTCGTCCCAGAACCGCTCGTCGCTCCAGTCACCAATGTTCGTGTCGAGCTCGCACTGCAGATAGCAACGGCTGCGCGTTGCCGAGCGCATGCTGCAGAGCGCGAAGCCGCGCTCGTGGCTCAAATAAATCAGCTCGGACGATACGGGCGGCGCTTCAGCGAGCACGCCGAGCCAGCCGAACGGATAGACGCGCTCGTGCGTCTTCAGCACGGCGGCCGGAATCGCCTTGCGGCTGACGCCGTGAAAACCGTCGCAGCCTGCGATGAAGTCGCACTCGAGCACGTTCGCCTTGCCGCCGCGTGTGTAGCGAAGCCGCGGTCGTTCCCGGTCGATGTCCTCGAGCACGACGCCGTCGACCTCGAACACGGGCGGCGCACCCCCCGCGTCGCGCGCGTCCATCAAGTCCTTCGTGAGCTCGGTCTGTCCGTAGACCGTCACGCTCCCGCTCTGCGCCGTGAAGTCGATGCGGTGGCACCGCTCGCCGGCCGCGATCTCGACGCCGTGGTGAATAAGGCCCTCGCGCTCGAGCCGCCGCGCGACGCCCGCTCTGCGCAGAATCTCGACCGTTCCTTGCTCGATGACGCCGGCGCGCACGCGCCCCAAGACGTAGTCGCGGCTGCGCCGCTCGAGCACAACGCTGTCGACGCCGGCAAGCTGCAGCAGCTGCGCGAGCGCGAGGCCCGAAGGCCCTGCGCCGATGATGCCGACCTGCGTTCGTAAGCTGCCCATGCGCATCTCTATGGCAACGCGTACGCGATCAACGACTCTGCATCGGCCGCTCCGACGTCGTCGATGGCAGTGCGCCCGGCCGCAACAATCGCGACGTACTGCCGACCGTCCGTGCCCGCGTACGTGATCGGCACAGCGTGAGCGGACAGCGGCAGCTCCGTGACCCAGAGCTCCGCGCCCGTGCGCGAATCGAACGCGCGAAAGCGCCCGTCGTTGGTTGCGCCGACGAAGACGAGCCCCGCGGCCGTGGCGATCGGTCCGCCGATGTTGAGCCGCCCCGTACCGCGCTTGCTCTCGGGCAGCTCCTCCGTGATCCCGAGCGGCACTCGCCAAACGATGTCGCCCCTCGCCGCGTCGACGGCCACGAGCTCGCCCCACGGCGGCTTCTGGCACGGCCACGCGTCGGAGCCGCCGCCCCGCTCGTTGCCGGACGAGTCGGCGGCGGCATCGTGCGACCAAAAGCGCGCGAGCGGCCCGCCGACGGCGCTCGTGCGCCGATACGGCATGCGCTCGACGCGGGCACCTTCGCCGGTCTGCGCCGAAGTCGCGTCGCCGCTGTTCGGCTCGAGCCAGCCGATACCGCCCTCGCTGTTGGTGTTGATGAAGACGAGACCGCGTTCCGGATCGACGGCGACGCCGCCCCACCCCGCGGCGCCGAGCGAGCCCGGGAAAACGATCGTCGAGTGCGGCTCCTTGTTCGCAAGGCGATGCCGATACGGCGTGAACGGTCCTGCGTTCTGCAACCCGCCGCCGCGATCGCGCAAAGAGCGGCAGTAAGTCGCGTGCGCGGCCGTCGTGTCGGCTGCAACCACGATGTCCTCGCCGACATACTCGACGCGCGCGATCGGCGGCGGCTTCTGCGGCACGGGCTGCGTCGCCGAGACGTGCTCGCCGGGCACGTCCGAGGGCGGCACTGGCGTCTCGACGACGTCGAACAACGGCTCGCCGGTGACGCGATCGAGCACGTACAGGTATCCCGCGGGTGCCGCGAGCGCCAGGATCGGGCGCCGTTCTCCGCGGATCACCGCGTCGAGCAACGCGGGCGGCGCGCTCAAATCGTAGTCCCAAACGTCGTGATGCACGGTTTGAAAATGCCAGCGGCGATTGCCCGTGCGCGCGTCGATCGCGACCACGGAATTCAGGTACGGATCCTCGGCTGCGCCGCGGCCGCCGCCGTAGAAAACATCGGGCTCCGGGCCCGCGAACACGGCGTAGACCAACGCGCGATCGACGTCGACGGTCAGCGCCGACGCAGGATGAAGCAGGGTCGGCGCACCGATGAACCTCCAGCGCTCGGCGCCGCTGCGCACGTCATAGGCGCGCACGCCGCCCGGCGGACCGTTCGAGCCGACGATGATGAGGTCTTCGAACAGCGTCGGCGCGCCAGCGAAGGGGCTCGGCATCGTGACCTCGCCGGCGACGCCGAACGCGGCCGCCTTCTGCCCCGTGGCCGCGTCGAGCGCCACGAGAGTGCGCCCGACCGTGAAGAGAACGCGAGCCGCTGTTGCTGCATCGCCCGGCCAGTACGCGAGGCCGCGCTGCGACGGCACGCCTTGCGCGAGCGCGAAACGCCAGAGCTCTGCCCCCGTGTCGGCGCGCAGCGCCACGACGCGATCGGCGGCGGTCGCGTAGAGAACGCCGCCCACGACGAGCGGCGTCAGCTGAGAGCCTTCGGGAGCCGCGCCGGACGCTGCGCCGAGCGGATACGACCATGCTTGTCGCAGCTCGTCGACGTTCGTCGCAGAGACTTGGCGCAGTGGCGAGTACCGCGTCCCGGCGAGGTCGCGGTTGTAGCTCGGCCAGTCGGCCCCGCGCAGGTAGTCGACGGTCGGGACGGCCCCGGGCACCACCTGCGGCGGCTCGGGCGGCTTGCTGCACGCCGCGAGCACAACGGCCGCCAACGCCGCGAACGACCGCACTCAGTTGCGCCCTTTGAGCTCGGCGTAGATCACGGGCAGAAACAGCATGTGATCGGGCGAACCCCACGTAGCGTCGAACTCGGCCGTCGGCTTCGCCGCGATGACTTCCTCGAGACTCTTGCCTTGGCTCACGAGCGCTGCGATGCGGTCGCGCACGGTGACGAGCATCTGGCGATAAGCGACGAGATCCGCGCGCGTCGACACAGCGCCGACGCCGGGAACGATCTTCGTCGCATCGTTCGAAAGCGAGAGCGCGAGGTCGACTCCCTCGATGAATCCTTTGAACGTGCCGCCCGCGATCAATTGATAGCGGTTCGGGCCGTAGAGGTCGCCGAGCTGCAGCACGTTCGAATCGACGTAGCGGACGATGCTGTTGTCGTGCGTGTGCGCCGGCGGCGCATGCAGCACTTCGACGCGCTCGCCGCCGACGAACAGCGTGACACCGCCGCCGTCGGGAAACGTGATCGTCGGCAATGCCGCGGGCGGCGACGGAGGTCCGCCGCGCTGGCCGGCCGCGAGCACGGCACGCGTCTCCTCGTGCGCGATGATGCGCGCACCGGCTGCGCCGAACGCTTCGTTGCCGCCGGTATGATCGGGGTGGACGTGACCGTTGACGACGTAGCGAACCGATCCGCCGCCGAGCTGCGCGACGAGCGTTTTGATCTCCGGACCCGCGGCGGCGCTCTTGGTATCGACGAGCAACGAGCCGTCCGCGGCCACGAGCAACGTGCTGTTCGCGCCGCCACCCCCCGTCAAGACGTAGATTCGGTCGGCGATGCGCTCGGCCTTCACGGGTGGCGGTGGACCGGAAGGAGCTGCGGGAGGCGGCTGCGCCAGAACGGGCGCGATCGTACTTAACAGTACGCAGAAGCCAACGGCGGCTGCTAGGCAGCTCCTGGGTTCGGCTCGCATGTTGGCTCGCTCCTTTGCTGTCTGTCACGGGGATTCTAGGGGAGCCAAAACACCGGTGCTAGAATCCGTCCTTTCTTGGAATCACATCGGAGCCAGCATGCAATCGCAGACTCTGCCTAGCTACGCGCCGGTCTCGGAGCTGAGCGTCCAAGCGCGCTCGGACTTCATCTGGCGTACCTACGGCCACGTGGCCGCCGCGATCCTGTTGTTCGCGGGCATCGAGACGTATCTCTTCAGCAGCGGCCTCGCGTTTCCGATGGCGCAGTCGATGCTGCAAACGAGCTGGTTGCTGATCCTCGGCGGCTTCATCCTCGTCAGCTGGCTCGCGACTCACGTCGCTCATACGGTGCAGTCGAAACCACTGCAGTACGTCGCCCTCGTCGGCTTCGTCACGGCGCAAGCGATCATCTTCGTGCCGATGCTCGCAATCGCCATAGCGAAGGAGCCGGGAATCGTCGAGAGCGCCGTCGGCGTCACGCTGCTCGGCACGCTCGGCCTCACGGCGGTGGCGCTGATCACGCGCAAGGACTTCTCGTTCCTGCGCGGCCTGCTGGTCTGGGGCGGCATACTCGCGCTGGTCGGGATCGTCTCCGCGGTGCTGTTCGGCTTCCAGCTCGGGACGTGGTTCTCCGTCGCGATGATCGGCTTTGCCGGCGCCGCCGTGCTCTACGACACCTCGAACATCCTGCATCACTACCCGGAAGACCGGTACGTCAGCGCCGCGCTGCAGCTGTTCGCGTCGATCGCGCTGCTGTTCTGGTACGTTCTGCGGCTGTTCTCGTCGCGCAATTGACGAGCGGCTAAGGGTCTTTCCCACGACGCGGCTCCTTCGGGAGCCGCGTTTGTTGGTGCCGGTGTTACGGTTTCGGTTCGCGGTACCGCCGAGGTCACGGTTAGTGGCTCCGCGAACCGAAACCGTAACACCGGCACCTCTGAATGGCCGCTGAACGCCGCGGCTGCCTTCAGAAGGGTCAAGTTGCGGGCTGGCTTTTGCGGCCGCTCGAAGCGATCGAATACAATTACAACAACCTACCGGCCCACCCTCGGGACTACACCATGAAGACCACGTTCTATTTGAAGCCCCTTGTCACTGCCGCTGCGCTCGCGTTCAGCGTTGGCGCATTCGCCGCGCCTTGGACCGTCGTCCCCGAGACGAGCTCGGTCGGTTTCGTCGGCACGCAGCAAGGCACGAAATTCAACGGCCGGTTCCAAACCTTCACGGCGCAGATCAACCTCGATGCCGCCGATCCGACGAAGGGCACGATCGCGGGCACCGTGCAGCTCGACTCCGTCAACACGCGCGACAGCGATCGCGACGCGTCGCTGCTCGACAAGGATTGGTTTAACGCCAAGCAGTATCCGGAAGCGAAGTTCGAGTCGCAGAAGATCGAGAAGACCGCCGACGGTTACGTCGCGAACGGCAACCTCACTCTGAAAGGCACGACGAAGCCGGCCGCCATGAAGTTCACGTTGGACGGCTCGGGCGCCACGGCGAAGTTCGCCGGCACGCTGACGATCAACCGCTTCGACTTCAACGTCGGCGAAGGTTGGAACGACACGAGCTGGGTCGCCCAAGACGTCGCTGTCGACATCAAGCTCGACCTCAAGAAGTAGCCAACGGCTCGGCCGAAAAACGCGAGGCCGTCACGCGAGTGACGGCCTCTTTTTTTGACCTATACTCCGACGAGGGAGATGCGCATGCTGAGAGTCATGTCCGCCGTCCGTCTCGCCGCGTTGGCGCTGGCCTCAGTCGGCGGCACCGCGTTGATCATCACTGCCGCTCACGGTCAGACCGCCAGCCCGCTTCCCGATTGGAGCGGCGTCTGGGCGATGCAGGGTGGGACCGTCTTTGACCGCGGCACGGTTCAACCGCCCAACGGCAGAACGGGCCAGCCCGGTGTACGCGAGTTCCCGCCATACAACGAGGAGTGGGAAGCGATCTACCGGCACAACATCGAGCGGGTGCGCGAGGGCCGCTTCCCTGATCCGATCAGCGCTTGCGGCATACCGCACGGCTTTCCGCGCATCATGAATGTGCCCGACGTGTACGAGTTCGCCGTCACGCGCGATGCCGTGTACCTCCTCGCCGAAAACGGCCCCGGCATCATGCGTATCTATACCGACGGGCGCGCGCATCCGTCGGCCGAGGAGCTGTGGCCGACGTACACCGGCGCGTCGGTCGGCCACTGGGAAGGCGACACGCTCGTGTTCACGACGATCAGCCTCAAGGGTTCGAGCGGCAACGATGTGATCGTCGATCGCACGGGGCTCGTGCTCAGCGACGCAAGCCGCGCGACTACGCGCATGCGCAAGATCGACGACACGACGATCGAGGCGCAAATGACGATCGAGGACGCCAAGGCGCTGACGCGGCCGTGGCAAGTCACGAAGCGCTACACGAAGCAGCCGCCTGGCACGTGGGCCTGGGACTACTCGTGCGGCGAGAACAACCGCAATCCCGTGACGTCGTCCGGCAAGACGCTGACGCTCGGTCCCGACGGCAAACCGCTCGATCGTGTCGCTGAGTAACGCGAGGTGCATGAGATGCCATCGATCAAGATCACGACCGGGGTGCTGACGGCCACCGTTGTGCTCGTCGCCGCGCAGCCGCTCGCGGCGCACCATTCGGCCGCGATGTTCGACGACACGAAAGTCGTCGAGCTCAGCGGCACGGTCAAAGCGCTGCAGTGGACGAATCCGCACGTTTGGCTGCAAGTGACGGTCGGTGATCAAGCGACCGAATGGAGCCTCGAGGGCGGCAGCCCGAACTCGTTGTCTCGACAAGGCTGGCGCAGCACGACCTTTAAGGCGGGCGACATCGTCACCGTACGATTGCGGCCCATGAAGGACGGAACGGCCGCGGGTCAATTCATCGGCGCCAAGTTCGCGGACGGACACACGGTCGGCAACTGGGAGTAGCGTCGCCCGCGTCGAATCAGCGCGCCTAGTGCGCGTGCTCCCTGCGCCACGCGAAGTACTTCTCGAACGCCGCTAGCTGCGGCATGTTCGGCACGGGTCGGGCGCTCGACTTGGCGTCGAGGAACATCACCTGCTGATTCTGCTCGCTGAACGCGGGCCAGCGCGGTAACCCGGCGCCGTTCGGATCGCCGCTCTTCGCGAAATTCGTGAAGTACGTGCTAATGAGCTCTGACATCGCAGTGTCCGCCGCGCTCGGAGCCGGTGCGCTCGGCACGCCGGGCGCGGCGAAGCCAAGACCTAAGTTGCCGAACACGTGCGGGATCTCATCGGCATGCCACGCGCCGTTCGGCCTCTGCGGCGTACGGTGGTCGAAGTAGTACACGTACGCGGCGCCCTTGCCCTTGGCCGATTGCAAGCGCGCCCAGGCCCAAGTCGGCCACGCGAACGCGGAGTCGCGAAACACGTCTTGCGCGGCCTCCACGGCTAGCGCGTCGGTCGCGTGCGGATACGCCGCGAGCAGCGCGTCGGCGTGCTCACCGTAGCCGGCTCGGATCTGCTGCTCGAACGCCGCGCTCGTCACGCCGCCTTGAATGAACAGCGCGCCCTCGTCGGAGTTCGTGCCGATCAGCACCGGCGTATCGTTGAAGCGCCCGGCGCTGTAGAGCACGTATTGATCGCCGGGCAGCACGTCGCCGTCGTCCGTGGGCCAAAAGCCGCTCGCCAATCCCGCACCTTGCGCCGCGAGAATCTTTTCCGCGGGCAGCGCGCGTGCGGCCGCGATGTTCGCCGCGCCGAGCTTGCCGAGGAACTGCTGACCCATCGCTTCGGCCGCCGCGAGCGTCGGCACGAGCTCGCCGCCCTCCGCTTCTCGGCGCGAGGGCGCGAATGAACCGCCGCTCTCCGAGATCACCTTCTGGAAAAGCCCTTTCGCGTACGGCGACGCCGCGAGCATGCTGACGGCAATACCGCCGGCCGACTCGCCGAAGATCGTGACGTTACCGGGGTCTCCGCCGAACGCGGCGATGTTGTCCTTCACCCACTGCAGGCCCGCGATCATGTCCTGCACGCCGTAGTTGCCGGAGCCCTTGCCGCTTTCGCGCGAGAGCTCCGGATGCGCGAGGAAGCCGAACGAGCCGACGCGGTAAGCGACGCTGACGACGACGACACCCTTCTCGGTGAGCCGCTTGCCGTCGTAGACCTGCGCAGCCGTCGTGCCGATCGCAAACCCGCCGCCGTAGATCCAGACCATCACGGGCAGTCGCTCGCGCGCGCTCGCCGCCGGCGTCCAAACGTTCAAGTAGAGGCAGTCCTCGCTCGCACCAGGGGGCGCCTGCTGCACCTGCAGCATCATGGGATCCTGCATGCAGCTCGGTGCGAACGCGGTCGCCGCGCGCACGCCTTGCCAAGAGGCTGCGGGCTGCGGCTTCTTCCAGCGCAGATCGCCGGTCGGCGGCGCCGCAAACGGAATCCCCTTGAACACGCCGGCGCCGTTCGCGGCGACACCTTGCAGCTGGCCACCCGAAACTTTGGCGGTCAGCACTTGCGCGCCGGCCGAGAGGCTCAGAGTCATCAGGACGGCAGCGACACACAGTCGATGGTTCATGATGCGGCCCCCGGTTGATTCGGCGCCTGATCGGCGCGCGCGAGTCGCTAGAGGCTCGCGATCGTGATGCCTTGCTTCGCCATCAGCTCACGCACGAGCTTCTCGGTTTCAGGCTGCGGGCGCGGCGGCTGCCCGTCATTCGCGGCGATGCCCTGCGCCCACGTGATGACACTGCGGCCTTTCGCGTCCTTCACGTCGAGCCGCGCGCCGTGATCGACGAGATACTGCACGACGAAGTTGTCGCCCTTGAAGACGGCGCAGATCACCGGAGTGATGCCTTCCGTCGTCGCGGCGTTCACGTCCATGTGCAATTCCTCGACGAGCAAGTCGAGCGCCGCCGTGACCTCTTCCTCGGAGCGAATGTAGCCCTGCCCCAGCGGCCAACCGGCGCCCGTCAGCAGCAGCAGCGCGGTCTCGCCTTTGTCCGTGACGGCCTTCGGGTCCGCGCCGCGCGCAAGCAACAGGCGCATGACCTCGATGTCGCCGTTCCACGCCGCTCGCGAGAATGCCGTGCCACCTTTGAGCTCGGTCCAGCGCATGTCGAACGAGCCGCGGTGACCGACTTGGCCCACCATCTTGATCGACGGATCAGCACCGGCGTCGAGCAGCTTCGTGATCAGCGCGAGGTGCTCGGGTTGCGGCAGCTCGGGCGCGGGCGCCTGCGACCATTGCACGTTGCGCAGATCGATTGCGGCGTAGAGCGGCGTGCGGCCGTTCGCGTCCGCGATGTTCGGGTTCGCGCCGCGCTCGATCAGCAGCTTCGCCAAGTCGTAGTGACCGTTGACGACGGCGATCAAAAGCGGGCTCGTGGTGTCGGCGCCGGCCTCGTTGATGTCGGCGCCGCCGTCGAGCAACGCGCGCGCGGCCTCGAGCTTGCCTTGCCGCGACGCGAACAGCAGCGCCGTCATGCCGCCCGGCGGTCGGCGCTCCGGCTTCGTCGACGCCGTCGACGACAACCCGGGATCCGCGCCGTGCGCGAGCAGCACCTTCACGACCTCGGCGTGCCCTTCGGCCGCCGCCCACATCAGCGCCGTCTGACCGCGCAGTTGCTGCGTGTTCGGACTGGCGCCGCGATCCAATAACAGTTTTACCGCCTCGGCATTGCCGGACTGCGAGGCGAGCATCAGCACGCTCTCGCCTTCGGCCGTCAGCAGCGCATTCGCGTCTTCGCCGGCGTCGAGCAGCCGCCCGATCGCCGCGGGGTCGCCGTTCGTGGCCGCGAGGTACAACGGCCTCGCGCCGGTGCGATTCGGCAGATCGCGCTTCGCGCCGGCTTCGAGCAGCACGTTCATCATCGGCAGGTCGCGGCGCTCGACGGCCCAGTGCAGCGCCGTCATGCCGTCAGGCTGGGTCGCGTTGACGTCGACGGCTTGTTTGACGAGCGCTCGAACGGTCTTGAGATCGCCGTTCATCGCGGCATCGACAATGGTCGGCTCCGCTTGGGCCATGGCCCCCGCGAATGCGAAAAGAACAGCCGCGGCAGTCTTGGTCACTGAGTTAGAGAACATAATCAAACCCCCCGGGCGCGGCGACGACCTGTCCCGCTTCTCATATCACAGACGAGAAACCGAGGCCAACGCGGCAAGGGCCTGGATGCTCCCGGACACGCTAGCAATAGGGTGGTATAAGCCCTTATTCAGGCACGGTAAAATAACAATGAACCGGCGCCTGCACGCATCCGATCGGGGGTGCGGTGATGGGGGTGGAGTGGTGAGAGTTGGTCCGGCCGTCGGCATTGCGCTGCTAACCGCAGCCCCGTGCTTCGCACAATCCGGGGCGGTGCGCCAAGCACCCCCACAAGCATTCATTGCCGAGCACTGCATCGAGTGCCACAACAGCACGGATCAAACCGCGGCGGCGCTCTACGCCGGCCTCTTCTTCGACAAGGTCGACGTCATGCACGTCGCCGACAATCCCGAGACCTGGGAAAAAGTCGTGCGCAAGCTCGGTGCCGGCATGATGCCGCCCGCTGCAAAGCCGCGCCCCGATTCGACGGCGAAAGCGCAGTTCCTTGCGTATCTCGAGCACGACCTCGACGCGCACGCGAAGGTCGAGCCGAACCCGGGCCGGCCCGCACTGCATCGCGTCAATCGCACCGAGTACGCGAACGCGATCCGCGATCTGCTCGCGCTCGAGATCGACGCGACGGCGTTGTTGCCCGCCGACGATTCGAGCTACGGCTTCGACAATGTCGCGGGCTCGCTCGGCGTCTCGCCCGTGCTGCTCGAACGCTACGTCGCGGCCGCCGGCAAAATCAGCCGGCTCGCGATCGGCGACACGAGCATGCCGGACCGGCAAGAGAAGTATCTTGTCGCCGGCGACCTGACGCAGAACCAGCACCTGCCCGGCATGCCGTTCGGTACGCGCGGC
>Ga0075428_100007581_pt1 | contig 12025 bp, 10 predicted proteins | sample RhiMetdeltSRZDD2_FD_75291 | JGI IMG/M metagenome (GOLD analysis project Ga0075428, IMG submission 75291) | Populus rhizosphere microbial communities from Tennessee, USA - Rhizosphere MetaG P. deltoides SRZDD2 | ecosystem: Host-associated > Plants > Roots > Rhizosphere > Soil | place: USA...
GACCGAGGGTCAGACCGAGGGTCAGACCGAGGGTCAGACCGAGGGTCAGACCGAGGGTCAGACCGAGGGTCAGACCGAGGGTCAGACCGAGGGTCAGACCGGGGGTCAGACCCCAAGTCTGACCCCATAGTACCCTCTGGGGGAATGCAGCTCCTCGTCAGCGTGTCCGACAGCGACGAAGCGGCGGCGGCGCTGGCCGGGGGCGCCGACATCATCGACGCCAAGGACCCGGCAGCGGGACCGCTGGGCGCCGTAGCCCTCGACATGCTGCATCAGATCGGCGCAGCGGTCGGCGCGGCCAGGTTCGTCACGGCTGCGATCGGCGACGCCGCGGAGAAAGGCGCGGTTGAACGGGCGGCGTTCGCCTCCGCGACCGCAGGCGCACGGCTCGTCAAGGTCGGCTTCGCGGGGACAGGCGACCCGAAGAACGCCGAGGCGCTGCTCCGGGCGGCGATCCGCGGCGCATCAGAGGGATGCGATCGATGCGGTGTCGTTGCCGTCGCCTATGCCGACGCCGACCGGGCCGCGAGCATCAGCCCGGACCTGCTGATCGATGCGGCTGCCGCTGCCGGCGCTTCCGGCATCCTGCTCGATACGGCGAACAAAAGCGGACCCGGGTTGCGCGGACTCCTCACACCGGAGGCACTGAGGGCGTGGGTGGCGCGCGCTCGTCAGCGCGGGCTCATGGTGGCCCTCGCCGGCCGGCTGCGACTGGATGATCTGGATTTCGTGCGCGAGGCTGGCGCCGACGTCGCCGGCGTACGCGGCGCCGCCTGCGACGGCGGCCGCGAGGGACGGATCAGTATGGAAAAAGTTCTCGCGCTGCGGCGTGCGTGCGAAAGGTCCGCCTGAAGGCGGACACTACGGGTACGCGGACACTACGGTACGTAGTGTCCGGCTTCAGCTGGACGGTCACCAGCCCTGACAGAGCGAGACGACGCAGACCGAGAGGATGTTGCGGTTGGCGGGTGGCACCTCGAGACCGCGTTCGATCATCAGCTTCCGGATGAATGCCGAGGTCTCCGGGTAGGCAATCGCGCCCTGCACTCCGGCGCGCACCAGGCCGTCCGCATAATCAATCGCCTGCCAGGTGTGGCCCGCCGCCGCCGAGCCGATCTTGTCGGTGTCGCGGCTGCCGTGATCGTGCAGATCGAGGCGCGCGCCGCGATCGACCAGCAGCTGAATCGCCTCGTTGCGGCCCTTGAGCGCCGCGCCCATCAGCGCGGTCCGGCCCTCGCTATTCGCGGTGTTCGGATCGAGGCCCAGATCGAGCAGCATTCGGAGAGCCTCGACGTTTTCCTCGCGCGACCGCTCGTAGGTCACGCCTTCCACCCATCCGATGCCGCCCGCGAGCGTGATCGCGGTATCGCCATTGCGGGTCGCCAGCCTCGGGTCGGCGTTGTACTTCAGCAGCAGCTTCATCAACGCGGTATCGCTCGACTGGGCCGCGCGGGCGAAGGCGGTGGCGCCGTCCTCGAAGAACCACTGCATCGTGAAGATCGTCCGCGTGAGCGTGTCTTCCTTCACCCGCGCGTTCGGATCTGCGCCTTTTTCGAGCAGCTTGGTGATGATCTCGAGATGGTCGAGATCCGGTTTCGGCACCGGATAGTCGCCGCCTTCGATGTTGCGGTTGTCGGTGGCAATGTAGAGCGGCGTCCACCCGCCCTTGTTGGCGATGTTCGGGTCCGCGCCGCGGTCCATCAGCAGCGACGCCAGCGCGTAGTTCCGATTGTTGATCGCCGTCAGCAGCGGCGTCCAGCCGTACTCAGTGATCTGATTCACGTCGGCGCCACCGTCGAGCAGCGCCCGGGCCGATTCGATGTCGCCTTCACGGGCGGCGAGGTGGAGCGCCGCGAGCCCTCCGCCCCCGGAACCGACTAAACCAGCGACGACAACCTCGGAATCGTCGTCCGGGGGCAGCTGATCGAATGCAGGCCGCAGCGGGGCCGCACGCTCGAAGATGACCTGCTCTTCGTAGGTCCGGCCCGCCGCCACCGCGCGCTTTCGACGCTCCTGCGCTTCCTTCACCGACTGCTGGTTGACGCGGTTCGCCATGTAGTTACGCGGCAAGCCTGCGCCGCCGGACTTCAGAGCCGGGTTCGCTCCCGCCTTGAGCAGGGCCTGTACCGCCTCGGGGTGATGCTGCTCAGCAGCCCACATCAGCGCAGTGGTCTTCCGAAGCTTCTCGGCGGCATTGACATCGACGCCCGCGGCGATGAAGAGCTGAACCAGTCGCGGGTTGCCGTTGCGCGCGGCGAACATCAACATCGTCTCGCCATTCGGGCCGAGCTCCTTGGCGTCGGCGCCCGCCTTGAGCAGACGCTCCACCATCGGCACGCTGCCGTACAGCGTCGCCATCGACAGCGGCGTGACGCCTTCGCGGGTGACCGCTTTGACGTTCGCGCCCGCCGCGAGCAGGAGATCGGCCGCTTGGCCGTTGTCGTGGTACACCGCCCAATGCAGCGCGGTCGACCCGTCCACCTGGGCCGCATTTACGTCGGCTTTTTTCTGCAGCAAGGCGCGGAGCGCGGCCGCGTCGCGGTTCATCACCGCGTCGGCCACCAGCGTCTGGGCGGCAGCGCCAGCGGCTGCCAGCAGCCAGACGAGCAGCGCGATGGACGTTCGCCTCACAGCTCTTCGAGTCTCCCGGTGCTGTCGCCCTGCTGATCCTTATGGATGCCGTACAGGTCCATGACGCTCAACAGCATGTTGCCGGTGGTGACGGTCTTCCGTTCGTACGGCAGGTGACGGTTGCCCTGGAGCTTGCCACCGGCGCCGCCGACCAGGATGTGCGGCACGTCGTAGTGCTGGTGCTGATTCGAGTTGCCCATGTTGGTGCCGTAGAGGATCAGGGAGTTGTCGAGCAGCGTCCCGTCGCCCTCGGGGATCGACCGTAGCTTCTCGGCGAAGTACGCCAGCGTCGAGACGTGATACCGGTTCAACTGGGCGTAGCGCCGGATCTGGGCGGGGTCGTCCTGGTGGTGCGATCCGCCATGGAAGCTCACGCTCGTCCCGCCCTCGGGGAACAGCGGGCTCCTGGGGTACGGATACACGCGGCTCGTCAGGTCGCGCGCGCCGAGCACCGTGGCCACACGCGTGATGTCGGCCCTGAAGGCCAGCGCGAGCAGATCGAAGTGCAGCTTGACGTGGTCGTCGAACTGATCCGGGACGCCTGGCGGGAGATCCATCTCCGGGGTTTCGCTGGACGCCTTCGCCGCAATCTGGATGCGTCGTTCGATCTCGCGAATCTCGTCGGTGAACTGGTTGATCGTCCGCTGGTCGCTGGCGCCGACTTCGTTCTTCAGCCGCGCCAGCTCGGCGGTCAGCGAGTCCAGGATGCTGCGTGTCTGCTTGAGGCGCTGCGCGCGCACTTCGGGCGTGCCGCCGCTGCCGAACAGCCGCTCGAAGACCACCTGGGGGTTCAGCTCCATCGGTAGCGGCGCCGTCCGCATGAGCGGTTCTTCCGGCGGCGTCGGCAGTCCAACCCAGGAGATGGAATTCGTGTAGGAGCAGCTGTAGCCTTCGCCGCAGTTGCTCGAGCTCGAGTTCGGATCTTCGAGCGACAGCTGCAGCGACGGCAGCAACGTCTCGGTGCCGATCTTCTGCGCGATGATTTGATCGATGGTGGGGCTGCCGACGGTCGCGTCGGACCCCGCGGTCTTCCGCGGCTTGATGCCGGTGAGGAATGCCGCCGCGACCCAGTGATCGGAGCCGGTGGTCCCTTCGGGCGGCTCGGCGGACTTCGACCAGAGCCCGCTCATGACCACTGTCTGATCCTTCACCTTCTCGAGCGACTCGAGAATCAGCGGTAGCTTCGCGGGCAGCGCGCCTTTCGCGGCAGGTTCCCAGTAGCCCGGTGCCATCCCGTGCGGGAAGAAGACGCTGGCGAAACGCTGCTTGGGCGCCGCGGCGGTCTGCGCGATCACCGTGCGGGCGGGCACCATCGCCTCGAGAAGCGGCAGGGCAAGCGTCACGCCGGCGCCCTTCAGAAACAGCCGCCGCGGCACGTGCCGTTTTGTAATGAATGACATTTCTATTACTCCCGGGCCGACCAAGGTCGGCCCCTACGAACTATGGGTAACCCGTGCGAATCAGGGTTCGAGCCGGGCGGTGGACCGCTGCGCGCCACCGGCGCCGGGAGTCACCTTGGTATTCATCTGGAACGGCGGACTCTTGACGATCGCCATCACCAGCGCCGAGAACCGGTTGTTGTCGCGCCCCGCATCGCGCGCAATCGCGCGCACGAGCGGCATGTCCTGGTGCTCGAGACCGCGGCCGAGTGCGTAAGTAAGCATCTTCTCGACGGCCACCCGAACGAACTGCTGCGAATAGCCGTTCAGCCACCCGCGCAATTCCACGGGGCCGTTGACCATCTTGTTGTCGAACAGCTGACCCGACGCATCGACCGGCGTCCCCTGTTCATGGCTGCGCCACAGACCGATGGCGTCGAAGTTCTCGAGCGAGAACCCGATCGGGTCCATCATCCGGTGACACTGGACGCAGTCGGCGCGCACCCGATGCTCGACCATCCGCTCCCGCATCGTCGGTTCCTTCACCGAGCCGCGCGCGTCGGGACTTCTTGCCGGCAGCGGCGGCACGTCGGCAGGCGGATCCGGCGGGCTCATGCCGAGCACGTTTGTCATGATCCACTTGCCGCGGGTCACCGGCGACGTCCGCTCGGGCTTGGACGTGGTGACGAGGAACGCGCCCTTGCCGATCAGGCCGCGACGTGATTCGAAGCCCGCACCCAGCGTCACGCGACGGAACTGGCTGCCGTAGACGTACGGGATCCCGTAATGGCGCGCCAGCCGTTCGTTCACGTAGGTGTAGTCCGCGTCCAGGATCTCGAGGATTGAACGGTCTTCACGGACGATCCCGTCGAACAGCATCTCGATCTCGGTGCGCATCGCCTGCCGCAGCGGATCGTCGAAGTCGGGATACAGGAGCGGCAGCGGCGCCGCGCTGTCGAGCCCACGCAGGTTCAGCCACTGGCCGGCAAAGTTCTGGGACAGGGCCCGCGCGTATGGATGCTTCAGCATCCGGCGCACCTGCTGCTCGAGAACTATTGGATCGCTCAGCCGGCCCTGGCGCGCAACATTGAGCAGCGCCTCGTCCGGGCCCCGGCTCCACAGGAAGAATGAGAGTCTCGAGGCGAGATCGATCTCGGTGATCCGGAAAGACTCCCCTGCCTTCACCGACGCGGGCTCTTCTTCGATGCGATAGATGAACTGCGGTGACGCGAGGATTCGCGCGATCGCCATTTCCACGCCGAGCTCGAAGTCCTTCTCCGTGCGCCCGAGGTCGTAAAAGTCCATCACCTCGTCAACGTCTGCCGCGGTGACGGGACGGCGGAATGCCTGCGTCGCGAGATTCGTCACGATGCGGCGCGCGCAGGTAGATTCGGCGGCAGCGCCTGCCGCGCCCTGTGCGGAGGCGGGTGGCTTGCAGACGAAGATCTTGCGGCGGCTGGGAGAATCAGATGCCTTCGCGGAGTTGAACGGACCTTCGATGCGGATCGTGCCCACGTGCGGGAAGAACGAATAGCCCGGCGTCGGTCCGGTCTGGATCGTCGACCGCAGGAAACGGCGGTCGAGATCGAGGAGCGGCGCGTAATGCGTGGCGAGGAAGGTGGCGCCAACCTTGTGCGGGCCCGCGGTGGCCGTGAAGCGCACGCGCATCGGACGTCCGTTGCCGAAGAACGCTTCGGGGCCGGCCTGGCCCGACCTGCCTTCACGCTCGACGCGATCGCCGCAATCGGTCGCCGCGGCCCGGCCGCCGCCGTTCCAGTTCATGAGTCCCAGTCGATCGCCGTCGAGGAGCACTTCGAGCCGCTCGCAGGCGACCGACCCGAAGCCGGTCGGCGTCATGTTGTCGCCGAAGATCGGGGTGACCGTGATCGTGTATTCCCCATCCGACGGGAACAGATGTTCGACCAGCAGGCCGCCGCGCGTGCCGAACGGCAACCCTTCGATGTGGTAGTCCTGCGTCGTGTCCTCGCGCGTCCGGTACACCACCAGCGTCGGGTCTTCCGCGCCGCCGAGCGCGAGGCGGCTGATCTTCTGCGCCGCGGTCACGTACGCCTCGACGAGCGTCGACGAGATGCCGAGCGCGCCAGCGATATTGTCGAAGCCGGCGGTCGAATCGTCCGACGGCAGGTACTTCGCCGGATCGATCGGCAGGTCGAGGAGGTCCTCGACGACGTTGGCGTACTCAGTGCGGTTCAGGCGATGGAGCCCGGGCGAGGGTGTGTGCGCGGGCGCGTGTCGATCGAGCTCCTGCTCCAGCCATGCGGCCATCGACTGGTAGGTCACGGGATCGGGCCGCGGCATGCCGGCCGGCGGCATCATCCCGGCGCGCAGCTTCCTGGCGATCAGCTCCCAGGTCTTCGCGTCGTGCGCCAGGTTGGCGACGTCGAGGCTGTCGACGGTCAGCTTTCGCGCCGAATCGAGGCCCGCAGTCCTCGCCGCCGTGCTGTGGCACGCGAGGCAGTATTTGTCCAGAAGTTGTCGTTCGTTCGTGGCCGAGAAAGCGGCTGTTGCAGGCACCGGCGCCGCGGTAGTCACGGGGCGCGCGGGAGCCTGGACGGAAGGCGCGGCCGGGGTGGGAACCGCCGCCCCTTGCGCCGCGAGCCCGGCGCCCAAAGCAGTCGCAACCAGCGCGGTGCCGGCAGCCACCAGCGCCAGTAAGTAACGCAGGCTCAATCGCATACCTTGTGACCAAAAATCATACCGTAAGGGAGCCGCGAAGCGCACCTATCTGATCGGCAGCCACCACATGAGGCAACGCCATTTCGGGCGTCATCACGCGATGGAAATACGGGTCGACGGCTTGGTCGCCTGCCCCAGGAGGCTTCACCAGCACCAGGCGACGGGCACCAACCTCGCCCGCGATCCACGCAGCGATGCTATCGCTCGTCACCTCCCAGCTGTGCGGCAGCGGATCCGCGTCGTGCAGCCAGCGGAAAGGTGCGAGCACCGGCAGCCGGCCTTGATCGAGCTGGGCCGCAATCGCCGCGGCGTCCGATACGATTCCGCCCGTCCGCAGTCGCGAAACCAGCAGATGCGCGTACTGATCCATCGCGAGGACCGCCATCCAATGTGCGGCCTCGTCTGAGAGTGTCAGTTCTCGATCGACCTCCCGTACGGCATCGGCAAACGGTCCCCCGCCCGGGATGACCAGCAGGCGCCGGGTGGAGGCAGCGCTCGCAAGCTCCGCGAGCACCGCGTCGAGGTGTCCCGGGGACGCGAGCAGTCCGCCGCCGACTTTGACCACAATGTCTACGAGCGCACCGCGTGTCATCGATCCAGCTGATTGGCGTCGTGGATTTGAAGGGCGGTCGCGCCGTGCGTGCGCGCGGCGGGATGCGGGAGACCTATGCCCCGCTGGAAACGACGGCGAACATCGCGATCGAAGGCGATCCGCTGGCGCTCGCCCGTGTCTACGTCAATACGTTCGGCCTGGACGCTGTCTACGCCGCAGACCTCGATGCCATTGGTGGAGGCGAGATCGACGATAAGGCGCTCGCCGGGCTCGCAGGCATCGCCCCGCTGTGGGTCGATGCGGGCATCAGCTCTCCGGAGCGCGCGCGGCGGGTCATCGCACTGGGCGCGGCGAAGGCGATCGTCGGGCTCGAGACGCTCTCGTCGTTTGAAACCTTGTCGGCGATCTGCGCAGCCGTCGGCACCGATCGAGCCGCCTTCAGCCTGGATCTTCGCGCCGGTGTTCCAATAACGAATCTGCGTCATGCACCTGCTGAAGAGATCGCGTCGCGCGCGGTCGATGCGGGGACGGGCGTGGTGATCGTGATCGATCTTGCGCGCGTGGGTCGTGCGACCGGCCCTGATTTCGACCTGCTGGCGCGCGTACGCGCCGCGGTGCCGGACACGCCGCTGTTCGCCGGCGGCGGCGTCCGCGGCCCGGCCGACCTGGTGCGGCTGGCCGAGGCAGGATGCACCGGTGCGCTCGTCGCGAGCGCGCTTCATGACGGAGCGTTGAGCGTCACGCGGTAAACGGCGGACTGCCCGAAGTTCTCCTCCACTTCCATTTCGATCGCGGTCAGTCCCCGCGCCCCACGCGCATCGAGCTCGCCCCTGAGCCGGGTCGCCAGCAGCTGCGCCAGCATTTCCACGGTGGTGTTCGGGATCGGCAACAGCGCGCAGTCCTTCCTCGGAAACACGTAGCGCGGCTGCCCGTCCACGCCTACGGTCACGGTCTCGCCCTTTTCCTCGACCTTGATGCGCGAGCTCTCGGTCGGCAAGAGCACGAGGTGATCGATCTCGTCGCACAGCTTGCGCATGATCTTCTTCAGCTCGACGAAATCGAACACGAACCAGGCCTCTTCGTCGAGCGCGCCTTCCACCGTCACGCGGGCGCGGTAGTTGTGCCCGTGCAGCCCCTCGCACCGGTGCCCGGCGAAGGTGATGAAGTGCGCCGAGGCAAAGACCAGGTAGTCCTTCTCGACCGAGACGCGGTATTCACCTCGAGCCGGCATGGTCTCCTCCGAAACCCGAACCGCGTAGTCGCTCGCCAAGCAGCACGACGAAGATCGCCGCGGCTGTGAGGTCCGCCGAGGTCCCGGGATTGCCGATGTTCGGCTTTGTCGAACCCGGGGCCTCAGCACGGAGGGTGCGTTCCATCTCGTCTATCGCATGCCGGCCGGCGGCCGATCGCACGCCGCCCGCCTCGAGCGCGCGCTGTGCGTGATCGGACGCCGCCTTCGCGACTGCATCGCCGCCGCGGCGCGCAATGTGCGTGTCTGGCGCGTGGGCAAGCAGCTTCAGGAACGTTTCAACCACCGCATCATCCCAGGGCAGTCCGTCGCGGCGTGCCTGCTCGAGCACGGGCACGCCTATCCCGAAGGTGGTCTCGAACGTCGTCGCGTACTCGCGGGCAACCCCGTCGCGGTGCGCCGCGAGGCGCATCGTGTCGAGCAGCGACAGCGTGGGGTCGGCGGCCACATCCTGCGATTCGGCCCGGCCCAGCCCGCCCGGCGAGGCCAGCCGGATCGCTGCGTAGACGTCGCGCGCGTCCTGGACATCTGTTGCGTCAAGCACGCGTGCGAGCGCATTTCGAAAATCGAAATGGGGTCGGGGGTCATTTAATGAGGACACCCTCGCGGCGTCTTCTGCGGGTGTCCTCATTAAATGACCCCCGACCCCATTTAGCGCAGCTTTCGCGAGCGGCGCCAGGAGGAGCACGATCCCCAGGTTCGTGTTCGATCGGGTCCACTGCGCCGTCGCCTCGATGGCGAGACGAATCGTGGCCCCGAGCGGGCGCGTACCGGCGCCCGCCAGCGGTTCGCCAATCGCGACGGCGCTGACGAGAAAATCTTCGTAACGCAGGTCCACGAAGTGGCGGCCGGGTGAGACATTGCCCGGCTTCGGTGCGCTGACCTCGAGCAGGCACGCGATCTGCGCGGCAGCGGCAACGTCGGTCGCCGTGAGAAGTCGCTCGGGAACCGCGGCAGCATCTCCGCGTGTCATCTCGGAAATCCTGCGGGATGGGCGATCGTGGCCGCGGCTTCGCCGCGGCGGACTCGATCGACCAGGTGCTCGACGATCGCCCCGGAGACGTCGACGCCGGTGGCCTGCTGGAGGCCCTTCCAGCCAGGGATACCGTTGACCTCGAGCACGAAAACCTGGCCGTCGCGCGACGGTAGAAGATCCACGCCGGCATAGTCCGCGCCGACCGTCGTCGCCGCGCGCACCGCCAGGCCGGCCCAGTCGGATGGTAGCTCGAGCGCCCGCACCGAACCCCCGCGAGAGACATTCGTTCGCCAGTCGCCGGCCGGCGCGGTGCGCTCGATAGCGCCGATCACACGTCCGCCGACGACGAATGCGCGAATGTCACGGCCGCCATGATCGATGGTGCGCTGTACGTAGAAAATGCTGCCGATTTGCTCGAGCGGCTCCACGACGCGGTGGGCAACGTCGGGACTGGTGACGCGAACCATCCCGTGACCGAGCGATCCGAAGATCGGCTTGACGATCGCATCGCCCATCTCGCGCACCGCGGCAATCGCATCCGCGCCGCGCTCGCAGACCACAGTTTCGGGCACAGGAAGTCCTGCCTGCTCCAGCAGCGCCGTGGTGTAGAACTTGTCCACGCAGCGTTCGATCGCACGGGGCGAGTTCATCACCGGTATACCGGATTCCTCGATCCAGTGGAGGGCGTCGACGCGGTAAATGATCTGTTCGAGCGTCCCCGACGGAATGATTCGCGCCAGCACTGCGTCTGCGTCAAGGAGAGACGTGCGTTCGCTGGTCAGGCCGCGCGCCGCGCCGCCTATACGGGCAATGAGGCCGTCGTACGGCAGCACGCACCCGATGTGGCCGCGCGCATCGAGCGCGCGACAGAGCTCGTCGGTCTGCCAGCCCGCGCTCGCGCTAAGGATCACTACGTACATCGCCGGTCCCTGCCTACGACATTACTTCCCAAAGAGCGACGCGTGGAGGACGTCTGCGTTGAGCTGTCCCGCATGAAAGGTCCGGCCGGTCACCGCGCTCGTCAGCCACACCTCGCCCGGACTGAACAACATCGGGTCGATCTTATAGAAGTCATTGTCGTACCGTTTGAAGATGTCGTAGAACGGAGTGCCGTAATCCGCTGATCCGGACGCCGGCAAGCGGTCCGCCAGCACCGCCAGTTCCTCGTCAGCGGCGTCGACGAGATAGCGCGCCTGGCCACCGTAGAGGATGCAGTCGTTCGTGCGGCCGACCGCGCGCAGGTCGTTCTTCGCCACCGGCGGAAGCGGCGCCGTGCCGATCGCGCTGCGCACCCGGGTCACGTCGAACCCGAGGGTGTCCATCTTGTGCAGCCCCGTCTCGAGCACCCGCGCGACGATCTGCACACTGCCGGCGACGCTGGCCGTCGGCGCCACGGCGAAGGTGATGCCCGTCGGCTCCACCCCTGCCTTGGATGCGACCCAGGCGACGACGCTCTCGGAGGGCAGGACGCGCCCCTCGAGTACGAGCACGCCGCGGACGGCGTCTTCGCTGTACTTCAGCTTCGCAAAGAGCTCCCGCTCGACGCGCGCCTTCGCGCGAAGCGGACCGGAACCCATCGCAAAGAATCCTTCCGGGTTGATCGCCCAACCGGCGTACTGCGAGGCCATGCAGGCGAGGGCGGGATGGTCGGTCCATACCTGCACGCCGGTCCACGACTGACCTGCGATCGTGATCGGCGCGAACGTGATGTGCCCAAGCCCGCCCATGCAGAGCTCGGCCAGTGCACGTCCCGCATCGAGACCCCCGGGCGCATCGATGCCGGCATCTAGGATCCGCGCGTCGCCCGAAAGCGTGTGCACCTGGATCTGCAGCTCACCCGCGCGTTCGACCAGCGCGTCGGCGAGCTTCCACGCCCGTTCGTTCATCCCGAGCGCGGTCACAACGCCTGAGCCCTCAGTACTCCGTCCAGGAGGTAGGCGACTGCGGCCGCGGGGATTGCGCGAGCCGCCGCTGCACCGAAGCCGTCGGCGAGATCCTGCGTCGCGAGGCCCGCTTCATGTGCGGCTGCCCGCGCGATGAACGCGCCTTGCCCGGCAACCACGGCGACGCGGGGGCCTCGCGCACCAAGGCGCCGCATCACTTGTCGTAGGCCGCTCACGACCTGCTGCACCTGCGAGCGCGCGATGGCATCCGCGATGTCGGTAATCCCCTGCGCGCCGAGCATCTCGAGATCAGCGCAAACCATGCGAGCCAGCCGGGCGCCCGCTTCCAGCCGGCTGCGGCCGCGGCCGTCCGGCGTGTCGCAGGTGTAGTCGGCCGCTTCGATCGATCCTCGCCACAGGTGGGCATCGGCGGCGATAGCGAAATGTTCAGCGGCAACGCGGCACCGCCGGCCGCGACGCGGCAGGGTGCGCACGATGGCGCAGATTGGCGTTCGCAGGGTACCCGTATATATAAGCTCGCCGCTGCGGAGCCGCGCCGGATCGGTCTTGCCGCGCGCGGCCACCCGCCCACAGATGATCGGGATGATGTCGGCGGTCGTGCTGCCGATGTCGATGAAGAGCGCATCGGGATACAAC
>Ga0075428_100007583_pt1 | contig 12024 bp, 20 predicted proteins | sample RhiMetdeltSRZDD2_FD_75291 | JGI IMG/M metagenome (GOLD analysis project Ga0075428, IMG submission 75291) | Populus rhizosphere microbial communities from Tennessee, USA - Rhizosphere MetaG P. deltoides SRZDD2 | ecosystem: Host-associated > Plants > Roots > Rhizosphere > Soil | place: USA...
CCGGCTGCCCGGGCTTCGGCGTGAAGGTCACGCCCAAGGGCCGCAAGGTATTCATCGTCCTATACCGTACAGGCGTGCGGGCTCGAAGCTGCGCAAGTACACGATCGGGTCCTACGGGCGCGTGACCCTTCACCAGGCGCGAGTGGCGGCGCAGAAGGTGTTCACCGCCAAGCTGGATGGTCGTGACCCGGCGGCTGAAAAACGCGAGGCGAAGCGACGGGTGGTTACAGATAGAGTGGAGGACTTGCTGGAGACCTTCATCACCCAACGGGTGTCACAGAACCGCTCCGCGACCGAGATCTCCAGGCTACTGCGCCGGGAGGTAGGAACGCCCTGGGCGGGCAGGAGCATTCATGAGATCAGCAAGCGCGATGTCGTTGACATCATCTCTGTGATCGAACAGCGCGGAGCACCCGGGGCTGCTAACAAATCCTTGAAGTCGCTTAAGACGTTCCTGCGCTGGTGCGTAGGTCGAGCTGTGCTTGATCAATCCCCGGCCGAGGGGGTCCCGCTTCCTGCGAAGGAAGTCGCCCGAGACGGGGTGCTGGACGACAAGGAGCTCGCCCAGATCATCCTTACCGCCAGAAAGGTAGGCGGGCCCTATGGTGGTATTGTTGAACTCTTGGCGCTCACGGGTCAGCGTCGCGAGGAGGTCGCACGGATGACCTGGGAGGAGTTGGATTTCGCGAGCGAGTTTGGACGATCCCCAAATCAAGAACCAAGAATGCGAAGTCGCACGTCGTGCACCTCTCCGAACACTCGATGGCTGTGCTGAAGCGCGCCGACCGGCGCGGGCTCCTGGTCTTCTCGCCGCTTGGAGCTAAGCCTTTCCGAAATTTTGGTCGCGCCAAACGCTTGCTCGACCAGCGCTCTGGGGTGAGTGGGTGGCGGCTGCATGATCTCCGCCGGACCTGCGTCTCGGGCATGGCACGGCTGGGCGTTGCGCCTCATGTTGCGGATAAGATCCTTAATCACCAGTCCGGCACGATTTCGGGTGTTGCGGCCGTATATCAACGGCATGAGTTTCTGGCAGAGCGTCGAGCGGCCCTCGACTTGTGGGGCGCCCATGTCGGACAGATTCTCAAGGATCCGAGTTGCGAGCACAGAGGCGAGCTGAAAATCGTAGCATAACGCCTACTTTGAGTGCGGATAACCTAGTACTCAGCGCACGTTGGCGCAGCTAGACCGATGAAACGTGTTCTAGAAAGTCATTACCGTCCTGAGACTCAACGGGCCCTCCATCGACCAAAGTCGAGAGTTGCCGACGATCGTGCACTTGCGTTCTGCCCATCCGCGCTGTCGGACCGCGACGTCGGCGAGCCCAGGTACCGAATAGCAGCTCCTCCGCGCGCGTCATACCAACATACAATAGGCGACGCTCCTCCGCGGGGTCGCAATCATCCATCGGTATGAACCCCGTCTCAAGTCCTGCAACAATCGTCGCCCTTGCAGTCAATCCCTTGGAGCCGGCCAGTGTCATTATTCGCACCTTGTTGCCCTTTTCGAGTGCGATGTCCTTCGCAATAGGAGTGATCTGTCCGAGATAGCGTCCGAGTTCATCTGTGGGCTCGATCCGTGCATCGATCTTATCCAGCAGGTTGTGAAATGACTCCGAAATTGAAATATCAGCTGCGTCACCAAATAACTCTGAAATCCAGTGACCCCAACCCTGCTCTGGCATCGTCTCAGGTATCTCAATTGCAATTAGGCGGGGCAGTACGACGTTCAGCAACTCAGTTGCCCTGCGGGTTAGAGTTGGGAATCTTTCTTGATTGGCTCCAAGCAAGGCGGCTCCAAAGGAAATATGTTCAGTTCGCGCCCGGTCGTAAATGTAATCAAAAAAGGTCTCGCCGATACCAGCAGTAAGGTGCAACAACAATCAGGAGGACTTCGCCACGATCCTTGATCGCCGCCTTGCGAGGGCCAGGGAGATGCAGCTGCTACCTAAAGCCGTCGTCGAGCACGATCCTGCTGAGCTTCGCCCTGGCAATGGCCAGCTAAAGCGAAGGTTCTAACCTGCGAGGATCATCTCCGGCGCACCCGTTGAAGGCCAGCCAGTCTTGAGGTATCCTCCGCACCTGGGGGAAATGACCATGAGCGATATGATAAGCTCGTTCTGGACCAACTGCGGCACATTGAGGACGTCAACGTAAAGTTCGCCCTGCAAAATTATGCAGCGGCGGGAGCTACGTTTCTAGCTTACTTTGTACAACCAAGTTACCCCTTGGGATGACGGTTCTGGTGGTCATTGCACTAGCCGTAGTTTTTACTGGTGCGATTTGTTTCAATATCGAGCGAATAAGCTGTTCTGGAAACTGCACCGAGCTGCCAGGGATTATTGGTTTGCTACGAGTAGTCAGTCTAAATTACGTGAGGAGCTTGGGGCAGACAAAGAATGCGATGAATATCTGAAGACCAAAGAACTTTCCAACAAAGCGTTTGCGCCGACGGTTGTCATTAACTTATTGCCCGCAGTAGCCGCAGTGATGCTCTGGCTAACGATGAAATAGGACAGGCATATCTGTCGAGGTCAGAGCGGTTCATCATCACGATCATCACGCCGTTGTTTGGAGCCGACAGTTAGCTCCCAAGCGAGATATGCGATTGCGCCCAATACTAGGATGAGAATGATGAGAACCGCCCCATAGATGATGATGTCACCTAGCATGGGTCCAAGCCCCGTCAGTCCGACCACAGCCCATTGAACCTGCTTGCCGCCAAGCTGGTGTACCTAACAGTCGAATTGATCGACCTATGACCAAGGTAGTCCTGAATTGTGCGGGTGTCCCGGCCATCATTGGCAAGCTTAAATCCACAGGCATGGCGGAGCTGATGAGGGTGCACCCTGAACCCAAGGCCCGCAACAAGGCCAATCCTCGCGAATAAGTTGCTCGGCTTTATGTAAGAGACCCCTACGTGGGTGTGGTGGCCCAGGCTGAAGGCCCTGGTAAGCTCGGCCTCGACCTCGTTGTTGTACACGTCGGCGAGGTCCACCTGGGCTGACCGGGCTTCGGTATCTTCCCCGGCCAGCCCTTCTTCTTCAAAGCCGAGAGATGGTTGAGTGGCTAACGCCATAGCTTCGGCCAATCTCACTCAAAGCCTAACCACGCTCGCGTCTGGCGATGGCCTCCTCGATTTGGAAGCGGCTGAGCTTGGGCTTCCTGCCGAACCTGACCCCTCTAGCCATTGCCCGGGTGCGCCCTTCATCGGTCCTTGACCTGATTAGCTCCCTCTCAAACTCACCAATGACCGCAAGGATGCTGGTGACTAAGCGACCATGGGCGCTAGTGGTATCGATCATCGTTTCGTTGAGAGAGCGGAAGCCTGCGCCCTTGTCGCTTATCTGTGCCAGCGGTATTGAGTAGGTCCCTGGTAGATCGTGCTAGCCGATCAAGCCTCGTTACCAAGAGCACATCCCCGTCAGCGAGGGCCGCAATGGCCCGCTGTAGTTGGCGACGATCTGTTTTAGCCCCGCTTTCCTTCTCGCTGTAGACCTTCTCTGCACCAGCTGCCTTGAGGCTGGCGGTTTGAGCATCGAGGGTCTGGCCGTCGGTGCTAACTCTGGCATAACCGATTAGCATGTTGGTTCCTTTTGCGCATTAGTGATGCACAAGAAAAACCCGGCCGGATCAGGCCCGCTTTTCGTGTGCATCACTTGAGAGATTTGAACAGGCGACGACAGGCCGAGTGTATCACGTTGCTCGCTTAGCTTCTAACCAAATCGTTGAGAAATGCCTGTGCCGCAGCGACTTCTTGCATGCAGAAAGCATGCTTTCATCGAGGCTAAGGTGCGCCGGGGGGCCAAAAATCGATCGACGATGGCAGGGCAGAGGGTGTGCGCAAATTTTTTGTGAAAAATTTGGTTCGAGTGCGAATGCGATCGACTATCCGAAGCTCTCCCTGCGGTCGGATTACCGCTTCGACCCTGCGCGCAACACAAGAGCACGCGAATACGAATTGAGATGTCCTATCGTAGACCTCGGAGTTCGTGCGATGATGGTGTGCTAAGGAGTGGAGAGAACCGCATGAGACGCATGCTCGGTGTAATTACAATACTGATGATGTCTCAAGTTGCCGGAATGGCGCAGCCTCAACAGTTCGATCTCGACGTGCCACCGACGACAGTGGCGGCGACCGTACAAATTATCGTTAAACCCTCTAGAGGCGCGGTCTTATTTCATACCGGGCCTCCATACGACAGGGTGATACGGTTCCCCGGGCCGTCAAGCACGCGGATGGTGCCAACTTCATCGCGGACGGTTCGTATTGAATTGGTTGAAGGAGCAAGATCATTCAGGGTCAAAATCCTTGGACGCATTGATGCGATCGATGGATCGAAAATCCAATCTCCGTCGAGATAATTGGCCGAATCGGAGGGCCGTAAATGAAAAAGGTCGGCGTATTCATACTCGGGATGACGTTGCTGGCGTCGGCTGTGGTCGGCTTGTTGCAGCTCCACATCTATCTTCTAAATTACATACCCGAGTGGCTCTCTTGGCTGGCCGTTCTTATTGCTTTCGGCTGTGCTGTCTCTGCGATCAATGCGGTCGAGAGATATCTCAATCCCTCCCCCTCAAGATGAACGTGATGAGGCTGACGAGCCAGAGCCTCCCTTAATTTGCACTGCTCGCTGTCTCAAAAACCTTGATGACGGACACGTGTAGTCACCTACGAAATCTGCGGAGCCGCCAACTGCGGCGGCCTTGCTTACCCCCGTAGCGTTCGGAAACTTGCTGCTCCATGCCCCGCGCAATTACCTCACCGATGCGCTTGCGAGTGAACGGATCATCAAATCGAGGATCAAGGCCGTAGGGAGGAAGCGGCTCTTGCGATTGCAGGATCGCGTATCCGGCCGAAAAATTCCGGTCCGGCCTATCGACTGGTGACCCCGCCATTGGGCACCGCCGTTCTCTGCCCCAGACTAACAATCCTCTAGGTTGTACGGTTCCGGACAAACAGCAAGACGTTAGCGGATCATCCCCAGCTTCCACAATTGTTCCCGTGGAACTCAACGAGTTATAGTTCCATGATATCGCGGTCCCGATGGAGGCGGCCGTGGCGACTGACAGAGCAATGAAACGGTATGCCCGCGACTGTATCCGACTTGCTGGCCTGACAAGTGATCCAGCAATCCGCGAGCCGTTGTTGAAGATGGCGCGCGAATGGATGGAAACGGCCCGCGGCGAGCAGCCGCGAGTGAAGCGGACAGCTAAAGCCCGCCCCCGAGCCTCCAAAGCCTCCACCGCCCAGGATGATCCACCAACCGGTTGGCCGTGTGGTCGTTGGGCTGGCGGGTAGTCCGGGACAGGCAGCTTTTCCATCCCTCCCCGCTTACCTCTCAGGAAAAAAATTTGGTTGGGCACTGAAACTTCCACGCGGCCTCGGGAGTTTTGGTCAATCGTCGACTTGCGGGAGGGCTATTTCGATGAACCCCCAAGATCAGATATTCCTGAACCGCGCCGCTGAGTGCGAACGTATGGCCAAATTCACCCGCGACCCTGACAGCAGGTTTACTTGGAAACGAATGGCAGCGAGATGGCAGAGGTGCGCGAGAGTGGCTGCGGATGCTAGCTCGTCGGCTGCGCACCACGAGCCCAATAAACACCGGAAGCCCCCGCCCGGTTGGGCACGCTACTAGAATAGCTGCCGCCCCAGAGTGTCGCGATCAATCGTAGCCCACTCATCGAGCGGGCGGCTTCTTCCTCCAAAGCATCAGGTGTGAGCTCTGCTTGACGCCAAGGGCGCGGATGAGCTCGGGCTCGCCCATGGCGTTCCAGAGACGGTTGATCGCGGCTAGAGGAGCTTGATGTATGTCGGAGAGAATATGCTTGATCTCCCGAAGCATGAAGCTCAAGGCCGTGTCGTTTGCTCGCTCCAATGCATGTCGGACGTCTGGCTTGTCCACGATGGCACGAATGCCGACGACAGTCCGGTCGTCGGGCAGGTTGCGGGAGGAGGCTAGATTAGCCCACAAGAGCTCGTGAACGTCACGAAGGGCCCGTTGGATTACGCGATCGTACTGCATGGTGGCCGATACACAGTCTACTAAGCGAATTTTCACTTTAGCAAATGCCATCTGTTCTGCCTATGGACTGGCGTTCCCCGCGCCCGATCTCGGATCATTGCAAGCGAGCCAATCTCACGCAGCTACAATGGGCATGCCGAAGCCAAGCTTCATCGGTGGAGGATTGACATGCAGCCACGCTCCAGCCATGTCGCTGAGCTGCCATCCAGAGCAGGACAACGTTACAGCCGCTGTAGGGCCTGGTAGTTGCTGCGTCGTGGGGATGGTTCTGCCCTGGCGTTGCACTCCAAGGCTTCAGGTATCATATGCAGGAAGGGCGCGTGCAGGCGTCAGATCTGCAAAAAAAGCCCCGCCGAAGCGGGGCAGACGACCACCAACGGTGGTTGAATCCGGGGTACGCTGAACAAGGCCCCCGTCGAGCCGACCCTAACCACCAAAGGTTAAAAAATTACCGCCGACCCTAATCGGTGCCCTTTATATTCTGCGGCCAAGCACTTGGCAGGTACGTCGGCTCAGACCGCCGCGTTCTTTCCCGAGTGCAGTCTAGGTGAATAGGAGCTTTCGGCTTGAGGCCATTTGGGCCTGGCAGGGTCTGCTTCCGGGCGTGTTGTCTGTGCTGCCGGCGATCGACATGACGATCAGCCCCGAAAGACTTGCCGAGGTAGAGCGCATACTGCGCGAATCCGTGGGGCGCTCGCGGGCGCGACGGCTCAGGCACCGGGGTTTCGCCGTGCTTTTCGGGCCGGAGCCCGGGCATGTCCAACTGTTCACCGATGACGGCGAGATGATATTTGAGACACGAACGCCCCGTTGGGCGGCGGCGCAATTCGTGGTGATGGTGCGCCACGCCTCCTCAACCCTCGGCACGGCGGAGCCGTTGAATAGCTTGGACGGCGCGCCGGTGGTGTACCGCACGCGCGAGCAAGCGGAGATTGAGGCAAGGCGGTTGAACCGCAAACCCAAGTCACCAAACATACTGTATTGGGCCGCACCCCTTGTCAGGATCTACTCTGCCGCAAAGGAGCCAGGCCATGAAATGTAGCAAGCGGTCGTTTTCCGTCGTCTCCCCACTCCTCGCAGTTTTTCTGTCATTGCTTTCAGTCGAGCGTGGCCCCGATCTCGCCTCGCTCACCTTAGCACCGTCTGCAATGGAACCGATCCCGCCCGCTGTTGTCGAAGGATCGTTTGTAACGGCACAGGCCTCTAAACGGTGCACAAATATCTGTCGTGCACGATATCACGACTGCCGGTCGAAGGGGCAGGTACCGCCCTTCGTTTGTGAGAACGTGTACCAGGATTGCACCCGTTGGCATTGTAGCCAGTCGGGGTGGTAGGCCTTGCGGAGGCCCCGCCCAAATATGCCCCACGCAGGAGGCAACAATGGATAACACCTTAATCATCATCCTCATCATCCTGGCTGTGATCTTTCTTGGTGGCTGGTGGTACCGTTCGAGAGGCGGGAGCTGGTTCTAAGGCCTGCTCAGTACGCCGTCCGTATCACTTGCGCCGATTGGGTTGACTTTATCTTTGGCTGCTTCGGCTTCGACTGCTTCGCTTGACTTCGCTCAAGGGATGGCGGTTGAGTTGGATTGGGTGATCCCCCTGCCTAAGCAGCTTGATGCTTGGGTGGCGAAGGCTTCGGCGAGGTATCAGATGAGCTTCTTGCTGGGTATCGGAGCGGCGCACAAAGCCGCTGCCAAATCGACCGATGGCAAGTCTACCGATCGCCGGTATCACGTTGTTTCGATCGTCGTCGTTATTCTCCTTGCGCTGTTGATATTTGGGTTGCTCGTTCTGGTAGTAGGGATGGAAGTTTGATTGCGCTGTTGGCCCGGAAGGTTCCTTTGACGGCAGGAGGCCAAGCCAAGCTCGCCGTGCTGCAACTCGGACGCCAAGGGATGGAGTGATCGCCAACTCAATCGAGGGCAGGGCCGGGGCCGGGTGGCGAGGTCCCTCTGTACGGAGGCGAAGTGCAGCCATACTTCCATTGCTAAAATAAAAGAGAGCCCCGTTCGCGGGGCTCTCTTCATCTCTCGACAGAGCGGGATAGCGTAACCCTCCCGAACGATCAGTAGGCGGCCCTCACGGCGACCGGACCCTTGCCCCAGTCGAAGCGGTAGTTGAGCCCTGCTTTGATCAGGTGAACCCGCTCGTGGATGTTGGTGCCAAAGTCTAGGTTTGTGGTAATTGGTATCGTCGATCCGCCTGGTGTTACGGACACTAGGAAGTTATAGTCCTCGCCGCGGAAGTCCATATAGTTATACTCGATCTTCGCTGACCAATTGCCCCAGAAGGCGTATTCGAGGCCGGCTCCGAACATCGGTCCAACCCGCGTATCGCTGACACTCGTGCTGGCGTTTATCAGCCCATCCAGATTGAGACTGGCGCTGTACGTGACCTTGCTCCACGCGATGCCGCCCTTCACGTAGAGCAGCAATCGGTCATAGGTCACGCCGAAGCGCCCGGCGAGCGTCGTGATCCAATCGTGTTCGGTCGTGCAGGCTATCACCAACACGCATGGCGAAGTCCCCTTGAGGTCGGTCCAGGAGAACTGAGCTTCCACGCCGATGACGGCCCAGGGGGCGATCTGCCAATTGTAGCCACCCTGGACGCCCCCGAGGAACCCGTTCGTCTGGGTTTGGGAGATGGGAATTGAGAAGCCAGCGATTGGATCAGGCGGCTGACACTGGCCGCCGATACACTGGGTGATAGTGAGGCTATTGAGGGTTGACTCTGTCGTGCCCCAAGCGCCGCCGACATGCCCGCCGATATAGAAGCCGGTCCAGCTAAAGACCGGTACCGGCGGCGGAAGCGGCCGGGCCTTCACAGGCATGTCGGCCGCAAGCGCTGAGCCACCCGCACTAACCGCGATAAATGCTGCCATTCCCAGAATGAGCCTTTTCATGACGATGCCCCTAGGTCGGTTCGATCCCAGGCACATCATATCAGCTGGGCTCGCCACAGACTGTTGCGGCTGGAGCACACCCCAGATTTCTCTTCGGCTACCGTGGCGAGGTCGTTCGAAGTCCGATAAGGTCTGAGTGCCCTTTCGCATGGGGCAGGACCCCGCCTCGCCTGGTGCCCCAAACACGCCAGGCGGGGCAAACTTCTATGGATCAGGGCCGACGCATAACGGGTCGCCCATGCTGCCCTTGCGGCCGCTGCACTGGGGTTGGTCAGTTCGCACTCAAGGTCAATCTGTGCAGGGCACCTTGAGTTGAGTGCAAGCTGACTGCGGTTGGCTGGGCTTGGTTTGAGCGCAGACTGCAATCTGACTAACCCCGGCCTTGGTTGCGTTGGCGTTGGTCAAGCCGCTTTTGCACTCAAGGCCCCCGCTGCCTAACACCACCTGGGCGTCCCTTACGGAAGCGACCGTCCCTCGGCTAAAGTTGCCACCCAAATTGCCACCCAATTATCTGGGACTGGGTGGCAATCCAAGGGATCAACCGAGATGGGGCGATGAAGAAAGCTAGACAAATCAAGCCTTCTCGGCACTGGCCGGTTCTGCCTGGGACCCCAGCAACGCATTCCTAAACCGAAGGCATCGCTCATACTCAGGCATGCCGCCGCGCTAAGTTGACGATTCTCGGATGAGCCGATTGCCAACGAGCGGAGCATGGATCGTCTCGCCTGTTCGAGATGAAGACGCTCTGAGGCGCGCTCTTTCCGACCTGCGACTGGCTCGCCCGGTCGGCCCAGCCACGATTCATGATACATACTTGAAGCTTGGGCAAATCATCGGTCAATGGATGTCGGTCCAGCAGCAATTGGAGGTCTCGACGGTAGCGGGATCGTTGTTATCGACGGCCGGATCTCTGAATAGCGCTTCCGTAATTCTGGGCGGTATCGAAACAGGCATTCACAAGGACCTCGAAATAGCCGTTGCTTCTCGTATAGCGCAGTACCTCGCACTTGAACCGGGTGTTCAGTCGCTAGTTGAGGCGCAGGAACTCATTTCATCGTTTCGGCAGCAGGCTCTTCGGATTGCCCACGTATGCATGGTAGCTCGTGCCGATCTTGCCGAGGATGGCCCGCAACGCCGGGGTAGACCCGCGTTGGAATGGTACGATGATTTCACCGCGCTCTTACTGGACCTAGCGGACCATGCTGGCGTTGAACCGACTTTCTATAAGGACCGAACTAGCGGACAACGGACGGGCTGGCTGGTTGAAGCCGCCCAAGCTCTGGAATGGGAGGAGATGAGGTCCCCCTCCGCCGAGGCGTGCGGCAAGCGGTTGGAGCGGAGCCGGCGCCGGCTTCAGGACCGGCATCGACAAAAATTCCGCGTCCGCTGACTATTTATGTCGATGTGACGAAAGTCTCAGCTTCCCCTATTTGGCGTGCGATAGCCTGAGGTCCCCGGTGGTGCCGGAGGTCCTCACCACAAGGGAAGCTGGACAATGGCATCGCATTCTTCTGTGACCGTCGGCACCGGCGGGCAAAAGTCTACCGCGCCGGCGATCATGCTACTCACCGCCAACGACGCGGCGAAGGTGCTCAAGGTCAGCTTGTCCTGGCTGGCCAAGGCCCGCATGCGCGGAGATGGGCCGCCCTACGTCAAGATCGGCCGGTCGATCCGCTACACCGAGACCGCACTGATCCAGTGGATGAAGTCGCGCCAGCGTCTGTCGACGAGCGAGTAGTTCTCGCCGCCGCCGGCGCCCGGGGTGATTAACGGCCACGCTAGCTTTGCCGAAAAGATCGCCCGCAGGACGGAATGACGGTCTATCACAATACATCAGTATACATCAAGAGGAATGAAGTAGAACGAAGATTAGGAACAAATATAGCAGTATATTCGGCCGTCGTCCTCGACCTTGGAGTGCAGTAGCTTGTGCGCCAGCTTCTCCACGCCCTCGAAGCAGAGGAAGACGCCGCCGATCATCATCAGCGGGATCACCGCCCAGGGCACGATGGCGCTTAGCAGCAGCGCGGCCGGCACCAGGATCGCCTTGTTGAGCATCGAACCCTTGGTGACCGCCCAGACCACCGGAAGCTCGCGCCCGGGATCGAGCCCCGCGACCTGCTGCGCGCTAAGCGCGAGGTCGTCCCCGAGTACGCCGGCGGTCTTTTTGGTGGCGACTTTGGTCATCACCGCGACGTCGTCGAGCACGGTGGCAATGTCGTCGAGCAGGACGAGCAAACTGGAGGCCACGGTTGGGCTTTCGGCGGCGAAATGCGGGAATTATAGGCGCTCCGGACGGCGCGGACCACCGGGCGGCACGTCGCGTGCGGCTTATCTCTGCTGCCTGAAGCAACGCGCGTGCTTTCGGGTGGTAATACTCTGATGCCGGACATCCCGACCGTGGGCGATTTCGTGCCGGGCTATGAGGCAAGTGCCTTCTGGGGCGTCGGCGCACCTCGGAATACGCCTGCCGAAATCATCGACAAGCTCAACAAGAAGATCAAATGCAAGCCTCTCCGGTCCCGAGCTAAGGAGGCGTCTCGATGAGGGTGGCGGTACGGTGCTTGCGGGCTCGCCCGCCGATTTTGGCAAGTTCATCGGCGACGAAACCGAGAAGTGCGGCAAGGTGATCAAGTTCGCCGGCAGACAAGCCCGAGTGATCCGGATAACCGGTCCCGTAACCGTAACGTTCGTTCCCGCGAGAATGAAGCGACTAATCGGAGCCGCTCGCGTCTGATTTCGGCCATCATAATTCACATTGGATAAAGCCGATCGAGGCGCGGCGGCGTGCAGCTAGCCTCCTCGAGCGCATCGCACCAATTGATGCCCGCGACCTCAGAGTAACCCGCGGGTTACATGGTGGCCAGATTTGGATAGCCGACAGTCTCAACAACAGGGGGCGCATCGCACCACCGCTGCACTCATGGAATTCCGGGCGCCCCCCTTCGCCTGCCATCAATGTTGTCGAAACGCCGGAAGCTAAGAGCCGGTCCCGGAAATCTGAACAGGACGATAAGTGGAGTTTCTGCCTGACGGCAGGCACGCTGTGGCCTGCGAATCAGGAGAGACCATGGCGAGACGACTGCGCCGGAAC
>Ga0075428_100007590_pt1 | contig 12021 bp, 25 predicted proteins | sample RhiMetdeltSRZDD2_FD_75291 | JGI IMG/M metagenome (GOLD analysis project Ga0075428, IMG submission 75291) | Populus rhizosphere microbial communities from Tennessee, USA - Rhizosphere MetaG P. deltoides SRZDD2 | ecosystem: Host-associated > Plants > Roots > Rhizosphere > Soil | place: USA...
GTTGCTCGAGTGATCGTGCACCATGAGGCCGGTGAGCGCGGCGCCGGCCGAGCACGCGATCGCGATCAAAACACCGAAGAGAATTTTTCGCATCGCTAGGCCTCGATCACGGTGAAATCGATATTTGCGCCGCCCTCGCGGATCATGTTGATCTGCCCTGTCGGCGTGACGAGAAACTCGAGCAGTTGCGCCGGCCCGCAGTAGATGCTCCCCGCGCCGGCGACGGCCGCGCCGCCATCGGTGCGGATGTAGACGCCGGCGGCCGCCGTAGCCGGAACGGAAATTCCGAGGTATTTGCGCGAGGCATTCGCCGCCAGGCATTGCGTGCTCGCGCCGGTGGCGGTTTTGCTCGTGTCAGTGTGAGCGGCGCCGAGGAGCGAAACCGATCCGGTAAAGCTATCTTGGCCGCCCTCATCGGGCGCCGCGAGGACCACGATGTTTTGAGCGCCGGTGTCGGTAATGCGGAGCTTGTTGAAATTCACTCGCTGATAGAAACCGGCGGCGACTTGCGACGCCGAGAGCGCCGGCGAGCCGTCGTTGAGGAGCTCCACGTCAACGGCGCGCGATGCCACCAGCAATTTGAAGTAGTTGCCGGGGAGATCGAATTCCACGGTCCCGTTTACCGTCGCGATCGGGTAGGCCTTTGCGCGGATCATTTGAGCGCCTTGAGTGCGACCGGGATCGCCACAACAGCGACGGCGGCGATCGCGGCGATCGTGAGGATCTGTTTTTCAGTGCCGGCGCCGCGCGCGGCGTCATAGGCTTGAGCGACGATCGCGGTTTGTTGCTCGACCTGGCGGCCGGCCTTATCGAGCACGGTGAGGCCGCTCGCGAAGAGATCGCGCGTTAAGCCGATCGTGTCGGCCGTCGAGGCGCGAGAGAGATCGAGCGCGCCCTTAATCGCGGCCGCGCTCGTTGTGCTCGAGTCGCCGGCGACGGCGCGCGCAACATCGAGCGCCTTTGTCACCGAGCCGAAATCTGACTGAGTAAGTGACACGGCGCCGCCGTCGCCGACCACGATCGAGCCGGCGTCAGCTACTACGCGCTTGTCAAGGTTCGTTGTGTTCTGCGTGCTTGCCGTCGAGCTCGAGCCGCCGCCGCCGCCGCCAGGCCGGCCAGGCCTCGAGCGAATATCCGGCCCTCCGGAGCCGCGGCGGCCGTTGCCTTGCGCCTCGCCGCCGGCGAGCGCGAGCTCCTCGAGGAGATCGTCGCGCGAGCGGATCTCGATCGGCGCCGCCTTGCGGTAAACGACGTGCGTCGGCAGGTAGCCGAGCTCCTCGAGCGTCGGCGCCGCGCCGCGGCGGCACGATTCGATCCGATAGGTTTTCACGCCGCGGAACATGCGCTCGAGCACAGGCACTACCGAGCCGTAGAGCGCGGCGCCTAGGAGCTTGCCGGCGCCGGCGACGATGACGCCCTCGGAGCCGCCGCTATATCGCTCGACGCGGAGCACGACAAAGCCGACGAGCTCGGCGCCGGATTGAGTCTCGACGCGAAGGAGCGTCGCGTCGCCGCGCTCGACCTCGGCGCGGAGATCCGCGACGGTGTAGCAGGGATTGCCGCGGATCGTCGGCGCGAGCTGGCGCTCGGCGAGCTCGCACCATGCCGTGCGCACGATCGCGCAATCTATTTTTTCGTGATCCGCCATACGATGAGCAGGAGCAGGAGGCCGGCGCCGGCCAGGACAAAAGGGTTTGTTATCGCGCTCGAGCTCGCGCGCGAGCCGGAAGTCGCCACGGTCCAGTTAGAAGCGTCGAAGCTCGAGGTTCCGGTGAGGCGCGAGTCGCCGCTACGCGCATCCCCTCCGGCGCCGCCGGTGATGTTTGGCGGGGTAGGAGCGCCGGGAAACATGGCGCTACTTCCCGCGCGCTACAAGGAATCCGACGCCGACGATCGCGATCGCGCCGACGATCAGGAGCACCATGCGCGGATCGATGCCGCCGGGCGCCGACGCCGTGCCGCGGAGAAACGGCCGGCCGTACTCGTCCACGCTCAGGGGCGGCGGCTCGTTGCTCGCGCCGGCGAGATCGTGCGCGGCTTTCGCATCGATCGCCTTGCCGGCGAGCGATACGCCATCGGTGTAGAGCCGTTCGAGGAAATCCACCTTTCCCCCCGGCCTCTAGTTGTTGTTCAGAAGATCGTAAGTCTCGCCGACGATGACCACGTTACCGGCGCCGCTCACGGTGAGGTAATACTCCATCGAATTCGCATCGAACGCGGTGACGCCGGAGCTCTGGTTCATATCGCGGATGAAATCGATGACCTGCACGTTTGCTTGCGGTACGCGGCCCTCGCGTTGCTGGCTGTAAGTGATGACGGCCGAGCTCGTGCCCTTTTGGATCGTGATGCCGTTTTTCTTCACTTCGTAGCCGGTGACGGTCGAGCCGACAAGGAACAGGCGCTTGAGAATGCAGCCCTGCGCGCGCGCTTGCGGCACGTCGAAGAGGAAGGTTCCCGACGCCGCCGGGGAAACCGTGAAGTTGAAAACCTTGGCGATGAGGCCGCGGAAACGCGGATCGAGCGCGCTCGGCGCGCTCACCTCGGCGTAAGCCTTGAGCGTCGGCGCCGTGGCGCCGGTGATCGTCACCTCGCCGGTGAACGATTGAACGCCGAACGTGGTATCGATCGCGCCGACCTTTTCGCCATCGATGATGTTGCCATTCGGCCCGCGGAGCTCGGTGCGGCCGCGGCTTTCATCGAACGCCAGGACCAGGTAGTTCGCGCTCGAGGTTTCGCCGCGGTACTCCATGCGATCGTCGGCGCGCGAGCCGGCATCCTTGTAGATCGTTTTCGCGTTGACCTTGAGATCGATGTCGGTGAGCATCGCCTTTGTGAGCGAGGTTCCGCCGAGCTCGAGCAGGATGAATTCCACCGCGTAGCCGAGCAGGTTCGAAAAGTTGATCGTGGCGACGCCAGTCGTCACGACGTTTTGAAACGGCAAGCACTCGATGAACATGCCCGCGACGCCGTAGGCCTGGCGCGCGGGAAGGAGCGGCTTGACGATCGAGAACGCCAGGCCCCAGAAGGTGAGCGCGACGAGCGAAACAAGGATGAGCGTTTGCATGTGGGCTAGGCCTTGAGGAGCTTGAGAGCGGAGGCGGGAAACTTCACGCGCCGGTGATCGAGATCCATATCGACCACGCACGCATCGGCGCCCTCGAGGCGCTCGACCACGCCGGCGGAGCCCTTGTAGGGCGCATCGCCCTCGAGCACGAGCACGGCATCGCAGGGGCGGAGCGAGTGCGTTGCGGCCTGCGCCGGCGCTTGCGGCGCGATGACTCGCGCGATCGCCGAGGCGATCATCGCCTCGACCTGTTCCGCGGTGAACGTGCCCGCGGCTTTCCTTTTCGCGGCGGCCATGGCTCTACAGATCCTTCACGATCGGGATGCCGTATTTCTGAGCGGCCGGGCGCACGACGTAGGCATGCAGCGCCAGGTAGCCGAGAAACCAGCCAAAGCCGATCGCGGCGGTTTTCAGGGTGCTTTTCGAGATCACGTGTCAAGCCTCCAAAGTGAGGCCGCCACGATCGGCGCGCGAGCTCGAGCGCGCAATCTATCGGTGCATGTACCGCGGGCTATGCGAGCCGAGCGAGATCCGCCGGCGCGATCGAATTTTTTTCGCTCACTTTGCCGGTGAGCATGTCGCGCGTGATGTATTCGAGCGGCAAAAGCTGCCGCACGCTCGCCGGCGGCACGTCGAGCAGTTTCGCGCAGCGATCAATATCGCCCTCGGCATTGAGCCGGAACACGGCCAGGTGCGAAGCATTGCCGAGGAAACTCTTATCGATCTCCGCGGGACGCTGCGACGCGCCGCGGATCGTCACGCCGGCGTGGCGGCCCTGGCGCGTGAGGATCTCCCAGCCCTCCGGCGCCCAATTCGGCTCGGTCACGTCGGCGAGCTCGTCAACGATGCACCAGCAATTCCCCGCGGCCGCGGCGATCTTACAAAACACGTCGAATTGCTTTCGCATCGCGCGCCGCGCGCCGCTCGGATGGAACACGACGCGCCACGGCCCAGGACGCCGGCGCCAGGCGCGGCGCTCGTGCTTGAACACGGCGCGATAGAGCTCGGCGACGCTCGAGAATGCGGCGCCGTGGCGCGTGTATTCGCGCTTGGGGTCCCACGCCAGGCGGCAAGGTGGATCGAGCGCGAGTAGCTCGAGCTTTAGTAGCGAGCTCTTACCGGATCCGGAGGCGCCCAGGACGGCGCCGATCGAGACAACATTCCGCGCGCTCATGGTTCACGCCGCGAGCGCGGCAGTAGCGACGCCGGCGGCCTCGACCGCGCGAGCGTGATAGCTCGCCTCGAGCTCCTCCGGCGAGAGCGGCTTGAGCGCGCCAGGCGGCGGCGTGTAGGCCTTGACCGGCGCCGCGGCCGGCGGCGGCGGCGTCGAGCTCGGCGCCGAGGCCTCCGGCGAGCTCGCCGCGTTCTCTGTCTTAACGGCGGCCGCGACGGCGGCGCCGATTTGCTCGCCGCGAGCTCGAGCTCGAGCGATCGCAATATCCGCGCGCGCCGCGGCGATGACCGCGGCGACGATCGGAACGCAAACGAGTAGCGCCTGGAGCTCGACGCGCCAGGCAAAGCCGGTGAGGTATCGCTCGAGGCCATATTTCCGCACGACCGGCGCGAGAGCATCGCCGAGCTTTTTGCATGCGGCCGCGTCAAGCGTGGCGCCGACAGTGGGAAGGAATTGACCGGCGCCGACGCCGGCGAGCTCGAAAATTCCGGCGATCTCGACCTCGAGCGGGATCGCCGGCGGCGGCGGCGAGCTCGGCGAGCCTGGCGCGGCCGCGGCGCCGGCGAGCTCGGCGTCAACGCCCTCGGCGCTCGCGAGGAGCTCGGCCGGGATCTCCGGCCCGATCACGAGCGGATCTCGGGCGGCGCCGCCGATCGGCGCCGGTGGCGGTGTAGTGCTCATCCGAACGGCCCGCGCCACGGAGGAGGGGAGCTCGGGGAGCTCGAGCTCGAGGCCTCGCTACCGGGCGCAGGTTCTTTTTTTTCTTTCGCCGGCGCGGAGCTCGAGGCGGCGGCCGGCGCCGAGCTCGTGCTCGAGCTCGAGGCCTTGGTCGAGCTCGAGCTCGAATCGGCGCGGGACGTTGCCTCGAGCTCCGCGCCGGCGCGCACTTTGGCGCGGAGCAGGGTAAAGGCCTTTGTACCGGGGTTCGCGTATAGCGGGAGATCGCACCATGAGCACGACAGTGAGAGCTTTCCGCCGCTCGTGATCTTCGCCGGTGTTTCCTTGCCGCACGCCAGGCAATCGGCGACGCCGATAACCTCATGCCCCTTGCCGATCGCGCGCGCCACGGTGCTAAAGCCGGAGCGCCGGGTGTAATGCGTCGGCGATCGCGCCCTCGAGCTCACGCTCGAATCCGCCGCACCATTGCAGCGGCTCGGTGCGCGGCCAGGCCGCGGGGAAATTCAGTTGCACGCCGTTTTTGCCGTCGAGCCTGGCGCCCTGTACCGGGAGCATGAACACGACCGGCGGCCGCGCGCGGCATTCGCCGATCGAGGGGATCGGTACATGCACGCCGCCGGCGGCCTCATCGCGCCGGAGCTCGAGCTCGGCGCGCGGCTCGATCGGGAGCGCGCTCCAGTGGCGGCACTCGAGGCAAGCACGCTCGCCGCGTGAGCTCATCCGCGGAGCTCCTCGAGCGCGCGCGATTGCTCGGCGAGCGAGCGCGCCGTCGCGTTGTAGGCCTCTTCCGTCGCGATCACGCCGGCCAGGACCGCGGCGTTAAAACCGGCCTGCGCGTGAAGTAGCTCAAAAACGGCGGCCAGGATGTAGCGCGCCATTTCGATTTTCCGGACGGCCGGCGCCTTGTGGAGCTCCTCGAGGCGGAGCTCGAGATCGCGGCGGAGCTTGGCGGCGAGCTCGGATTGCCGCTCGAGCGTCGCGCGCACGCCGGCGAATCCATGCACCGCGGTTTTTTCTTGTTGTTCTCCCATCGGCGCCACGGTACAAGGCCCGCGGATCTAGCTCGCGGTACTACGCCACGGCGCCGGCGCCGCTCGAGCGCCGGCCGGCGCCGCTCGTCGCGGCCTACCACATGCACAGGCTCATCCGGTGAGCCTGGCGGTATCGCCGGGCGCCCCCCCCGGCCGGGGTGATCGGCCTACAAGGCTCTAGGAGCGACGCTCGCCGGGGGGCGTCCAATGCCACGCCGCGCGGCCGTGCGTTGCCTGGCGGCCCTGGCGGCCCGGTTTCCGGTCAATTTCGAGGCCTCCGGATCTCGAGGCCCCTTTCCTGCCGAGCGTTGTAGGAGCTCGAGCCGGCCCGGTGCTCGAGCTTAGGCGCTCCGCCGGCGTGGCCGCCGGGGGGCGCTCCTCGGCGCCCCCTTGGGGGCGTTCGATTGACGGCCGCCAGGCCGGCGCGAGCCTGTGCGCGATTCATGCACAGGCGACCAGCCGGAAGAGAGACGGTTCCCACTAAGTGCCGAATCTGGCACAGCGCGACGACCTAGAGGAATCGAGGCGGCGCCGCGAAGCCTTTTTATCCACAGGATTCCGAATTGGCCGAACGTGTAGAGCGTGGCGCGGAGCTCGAGATCGCCGTATCGGCCGCGCCGGTGCCGGCGTAGCCGGTTGATGACGCGATCGCGCTCGAGGCCGGCCAGGTGGCGGTTAAGCGTGCGACGCGAGAGCGCGCGGCCCGTAGTGGCGCGCACGCGCTCGAGGAGCTTGCGTTGCGTGACGATGATCCACGGCCGATCGAATCGCGCCGCCAGGCTCGCGAGCGCGAGGAACACATCGAAGCGAGGAGTTTTCGCCGCGTCAGTGGCGACGCGGCGCCGGCGCACTACCGGGAGCGTGAGCTCGCTAGCTTTCCTCATCCTCCGGGGGGCGCTCGTGGCGCGTTGTTGTTGTTGTTGGTCCCTCGGAGGCCTGGCGCTCGCGCGCGCGTCGCTCGAGCTCGAGCGAGGCGGCGATCGTCAGGCAGTTACAGACTTCGGAGCAGTAGGCGCCGCAGCAAGTCACGGTCCAAGCTCCTCCGGCCCGCTAGCCTGCGGGCGGCCGCGGCGCACGTGCTCGGCGGCGAGCGCGGCGATCGCGATCTCGCGGAAAGGTGAGTCGAGCGAGCTCGCCGCCCATTTGCCGAGCTCCTCGAGCTCGAGCTCGGAGCATCCGGCGATCTCGCCGGCGAGCAGGCCGAGCGTAAAGATCACGCGATCGGAGCGCGCGCTCACGACTCGGGCGCCTCCGGAAAATCGGCCGGCGTGTAGTGCGCTCGATGCACGACGGCGCCGGCGCCGCTCGGCAAAGTCTCGATGAGCTCGACCGTGATGCCGTCGCGCACGATCGCCGGCGCGAAGGTGCGGCCGCTCCGGAATCCCTCGACGCGGAGCAGGTGATCGAGGCGGAGCTCGAGCACGACGCCGGCGCGGATCGAGATCCGGAGCCGCGGCTCGCGCGGCGCCGGCGGGAGGCGATCGCGGCCGCTCATCGCCGGCGGCGCCTTTGCCGGTTTAGGGAGCCCCGATCGGCGCTCCCTAAACCGGCCTTGCGGCCGGCGGAGGACCTGGCCGGCGATCGCCGGCGCCTCGAGCTCGAGCTCGAGGAGCTCGCCGGCGCGCTCGAGGCGATCGCCGGCGACGCCGGCGCGGCCGCCGGCGATCGAGAGCTCGAGCTCGAGGCCTCCGGTTTAGGGAGTGTAGGACCTGGCGGCGGCCGGTTTAGGGAGTCGCGATCGAGCGCCTTTGCATCGTAGCCGCGGCGGATTCGATCGATCGCCTCGCGCGCCGAGCAGTCCGGTTTGACCTTGCCGCAGTAGACGCTCCGGAGCGTGCCGCCCTCGCGATAGCGCAGATACCAGTAGCGGTAAACCTTGTTTTTGACCGGAACATCCTTGAACTCGAAATAGGCCTGGCGGCGCCAGGTGGCGAACGTCGAGAGCTCCTCGGCCTTGCCGTCGTGGTTGTAGACGCGCCGCGCGATCGCCGGCGTCATGGTCGAGCTCATAGTTCCCTTTGGTGCGCGCCGGTGAAGTGATCGAAGCGGCCGAGCTCGGGCGCCATGCCCTCATCGGCCCATCGCAGGATCGCGCGCGCCGCGGCGAGCTCGCCGCCGAGCGCGCGCATCATGGTTCCGTAAATCAACGGCTCGAGGCCTCGAGGATCGAGGCGGATCTCGAGCGCGAGATCGCGCGCGCGGCTCACCGCGGCCATGGGATTACCTCCCCTGGCGCGAGCTCGAGCTCGGCGTCGAGTAGCGCCTCGAGCTCGAGGCGGCACTCGAGCACGTGCGTCATTACCTCGACCGAGCCGCCGCTCCGGAAAAAGGCCTCCCACGCGAGCTCATCGATCAGGAATTGCGCGCGAGCTCGATCGGCGCCGTTCATAGGCCGCAGTGCCGGCGCGCGGCCGCTACAACGCGGATGAGCTCGCACAGCGAAACGTAATCGTCCAGAGAGCCGGCGCGGCCGGCCATCACTTCGCGCACGGTGTCGTGATCGAGATCGCCGCGGCGCACGGCCTTGAAAGCCTCATCGACCGTGTAGAGATCACGCTCGCGGCGGCCGGCGAGCTCGCGCTCGACGCGCTCGATCAAGCGATCGAGCACGAGCTCACCGATCGGGAAGTTAACTACCTTTCCCACCGCGCGCGCGCTCGAATGCGAGGCGAGCGACTTTCGCCTCGCGGCGGAGCTCCGAGGCCATCCACCTTTCGGCCCTGCGGAGCCGGCGCATTGCGAGGCGGATCTCGCGGAGCGGATCTACTGCCGACACCTTGCGACGCTTCTTTGCCACGTTGCCCCCTTTCGTTGGCGGCCGCCTGGCGCCGGCGCTCGGGTGCAGCCGGTCACGACCGGGAGTAGGGGGTCCGAGCGCCGGACGCCAGACAACCGGCCGGGATCTTGCCAGACTTCCCGTTTGACTGTCAAACGGCTAAGATCCGCTCGCCGGCGATCGACGGCCCGCCGGCGCGCTCCGCTAGAGCGGCGTACCATGGCGCCTCGAGGAGATCCGCGACGATGAAAACGACTGACTACCTTGACGCCGTAAAGCGGCGACTGAAGCTGCCGAGCGACTACAAGCTCGGCGTAGCCCTCGGCCTGACGCGCTCCGCGGTGAGCGCGTATCGCTCGAAAGGGGTAACGCTCGGCGCCGACACCGCGCGCCAGGTGGCGGCGATCCTCGGCCTCGAGGCCGATGCCGTGCTCGCCGACATGGAGCTCGAGCGCGCGACGCCGCGCGCGGCGCGGCGATCGCCGCGGCGGCCGCGGCCACAGGCGGCGGCATGACGCCGCGCGACGATCTTTATCGCGGCCTAATGCTCCTCCTCGCCGCGATCGCGTTGATCGTGCTCGCGCTCGCGCTCGCAGGGTGCGGCGCCGAGGCCTCGAGCGCGCCGGCGCCGAGCTCCTCGAGCTCGAGCTCGAGCGCCGACAATCACGGCTATGGTTGGCAGTACGACGCCATGAGCGCGCACGGCCTCAAGCTCCGCGACGCGCGCCAGGCCGCCGGCGTGCGCAGGCTCACGGCCCTCGAGGCGGATCTCCTCGAGCGGCGCGCGGCGACTGTCGCCACGTGCGCCGGCGAGCTCGAGCTCGCGCCGCCGCCGTTCGTTGTGCTCCTCGATCCTGGCGAGCTCGCCGCGCGCGTCGGAAAGCCGGGATGGTATTACCCGAATCCGCCGCTCATCGCGCTCGAGGATCTCGGCGACCTATTCGATCATGAGGCCTTGCATTACGTGCTCGACCGGCGCGGCGATCTCGACGCCGGCCACACTTCGCCCCTTTGGGCTAGTTGCTCCTTCGCCCTCTGAGCGCGCGCGCGGCCGCCGCGCGAGCTCGTCAATAGTCTCGAGCCGGGTGAGCCGGCGCTCGATCGAAACCACGTAACCGAACGTCAGCGAATTGAGCGCGACGAGCGCGCCGATCGCCAGGCCCGCGGCCCATCGCGCGAGCGAGCTCATCCGAACGCGCTCAAGAGGCCATTCTCGACGGCCTGGCGCGCGTCCACCTTCACGGTGAGCACGCCGCCGCTAAAGCTCGTTTGCGTCGCGCCGGGGAGCTCACGGCGCGCGGCCTGGCCCCACATGAAACCGGCCAGGAATCCGACGCCGATCGCGAGCACGCCGAGGCCCGCGGCGCGCGAGAGCGTCACGGCACAGGCGCCGAGCTCGAGCTCGAGCTCGAGAGCTCGCCGGCGGCGTTCATGCGCGAGACTTCATGATCGATCGCGGCGCCGGCGGCGCGTTGAAGCTCCGCGGCTTTCACGGCCAGGCCTGGCACGGCCGCGGCGAGCGACTCGATCGTTTTGAGAGCGCGCGCGCGCTTGCGCTTGCCCTTTTTCGGTCCCGGCATGATCTGCTCGACGGTGCGGATCACGTGCGGGATAAGCGGGAGGACGATTTGCAGGAATAGAGCGGCGTTCATGTTCACATCCCGTAGTAAGGATTATTGAGCGGCTCGACCGGCTCGGGCGGCGAGCCGCTCGAGCTGAAAACGTACTTGAGAAAATCGCCGGCCGGGCAATCGAAGCTCGCGCGCCAGGTGTCGCCGGCGGCCTTGGCCGCGGCGCACTTGTTCTCATCGGTGCGCGGAATTCCGAATTGCTCGCCGACGCCCTCGATCGCGCCGGCGCCGATGTTGCCGGCCAGGTTCACGGCGCCTCGAGCGGCCGCGCGCGCGTTGCGCACGATGAGAACGACAGCGATCGCCGCGCCGACCGCGAGCGCGATCACGGCGCCGCTTTCGAGCGCGGCGAGCGAGCGCGCGATCTTCACAGGTAAACGTCGAGGCCTACGCCGGTGCCGACGTTCTCTTTACCGGCGGCGTGCGGCGACTTGCCGCAGATTGAGCAGTCTCCGTTTTTCCACCAGTAGAACGCGAGCGCGGCGCCTGCGGCGATCCAAAGCCATTTTGTTGTTTTCATGTGATGTTGCCTCCGGCGCTCGAGTAAGCGAGCGCGACTTGTTCATAGGTTCGCATCGGTTGCCCGTAGGGCGAGCCTGGCAGCGACGCCCACTCGCGGCCCATCTTCGCGAGCGCGGCCTCGAGGCGGCCGGCGCGGAGATCCTCGAGCGCGCCGCGGCGGCGAATCAGGAACACGGCCGCTACATCCTGGCTCGCCGGCGAAAAATCGGGGAGCGCGAGCGCGCGTTGCACGTCGCCCCAGGTGTCCACCTTGGTATAGCCGCCGCCCTGCGGGATTTCCGAGCGCGCCATGATCTGATACGCGCCGGCGGCCGTAGTCCAACCGAACGACGACCATCGCGCAATGTGCGGGTGATCGGCGAAGGAAACGAACACGGCATCGGGATTGCGCCGCGGGTGATACCCGAACAACGCGCGGTAGCCGGCGTCACTGTCGGTTCCCTCGGCATAGCGAATCGCCGCCAGGCCGGCGGCGACATTCGGCTCGAGCGCGAGCTCGGCGAGCTCGGAGGCCTGCGGCGTCATGCCGGCGAGATCCTCGAGCTCGGCGCCGAGCTCGGCCGCGTCGCGGCCGCGCCACCATGCGAGGCCGGCGGCGACGATTCCGACGAGAGCGAGAGCGCGCGCATCCATCAGTCGTAATAGCCGCGGAGCTCGAGCGAGCCGCCAGTGTTCACGCCGCCGGAGTTAACGGCCTGCGTCCATAGGCCGGTAGTCGGCACATCGACGGTGATCTCGCCGATCGTTTGCGCGACGATCGTCCCGGCCGCCGTCGCCACATATTCGCGCGTCAGTAGGAACGCGATCTCGACCAGCGTCGCGGCGCATGTGTTCTCCGCGGCGAAAGTGATCTGAGCCGATCGGCTCGCGATCGCGTTGTTAGCCGTGGCGACTAGGCCATAGTGATAGATGAGCGCCTTTGCCCCTGTCGGAAGCGTGACGGACGTGCACGACGTGGAAACCGTCGCGCCGCCGATGTTGGTTTCTCGCAGGCAGAGATTCGGCCCGCGGCGCACGTAGCCGGAGTCACATGCTTTTGTGCTCGAGAGCGTGCCGGATAAGTTGAGCGTGCCGCCGCCCTTCGCGTTGCTCGAGTGATCGTGCACCATGAGGCCGGTGAGCGCGGCGCCGGCCGAGCACGCGAT
>Ga0075428_100007591_pt1 | contig 12021 bp, 9 predicted proteins | sample RhiMetdeltSRZDD2_FD_75291 | JGI IMG/M metagenome (GOLD analysis project Ga0075428, IMG submission 75291) | Populus rhizosphere microbial communities from Tennessee, USA - Rhizosphere MetaG P. deltoides SRZDD2 | ecosystem: Host-associated > Plants > Roots > Rhizosphere > Soil | place: USA...
CCGCAAGAAGGACATGTTCATCGTCGGCGGCTTCAACGCCTATCCGGCGGAGATCGAGAACGCCCTGCGGCGCCATCCCGACGTCCAGCAGTCCGCCGTGATCGGCATCCCCGACCCCCGGCTCGGCGAGGTGGGCATGGCGTTCGTGGTGACCCGCTCGGGGGCGACGATCTCGGGCCGCGACATCATCGAGTGGAGCCGCGACCAGATGGCCAACTACAAGGTCCCGCGGGCGGTCGAGATCGTCGACGAGCTGCCGCTCAACGCCACCGGCAAGGTGATGAAGGACGAGCTCCGCGCCCGCGTCACCCGTAGAGACCATCGGGCCCAACGGTCATGAGCTGTTCGGCGGAAGATGCTGCGAGCCCTTCGTCGAACCCCTTTCCGCTGAACAGCATGAGCCTCGCTCCCTCGGCGTCGTAGCCGCGTGCCGCGAGGACGTCTCGGGCGCGCCGCAACCTGTCGAGCTGACGCTGTCCGAGCCGCTTCCCCCACTTCGCCTCACCCAAGGCGAGGACCCGGCGCCGTCGGTCGGGGCGCTGCGGGCCGAGCACGGCGACATCGATCTGGATCTGCTCGTGCGTCGTGCGATCGACGACCGTGCCCGCGCCCACCTCGCCGGGCAGGTCGTCGAACATCCCTGGCGTGCTCGTCACGAACTGGCGGCACATCCCCTCGAAGTGGGGACCGAGCACCTGGGCGAAGAACACCTGCCGGTTGTTCTCCCAGACGTTGTCGCAGAATCCGCTCTCCAGCAGTCCCCACTCGGGACGCATGACCGCCTGGTAGAAGGCCACGAGCGGCTCGGCCACGACGTACCTGGAACGGTTGGCGTGGAAGACGTCGGGCTCGCGGCGTATGAGGCCACAGTCCTCCAGCACGTTCAGGTGGTGGCCGAGGTCAGAGGCTTTCCGGCCGACGTAGGTCGCGATGCCTCCTCGGGCGTGGTTGCCCATGGCGATGGCCGCGAGCAGCGAGTGATAGATCGCCGCGTCACGTACGTCGGTGCCTTCCTCCAGCACATAGCGAGCCTCCCGGAACAGGGGCGTCTCCGGGTTGAGAACCGTGCGCTTGACCCAGTGGTCGAAGTCGTCCTCGTCGTGGGGCACGTCGCCGCCGACGAAACGACGGTAGGCAGGAGTGCCGCCGACGATGGCGTGGACCATCACCGCCAGTCGGGCGTCACTGATGCCCCAGAACTCGGCCGCCGTTCGGTAGGTGAAGGGCTGCACGACCAGCTCCAGCGTGGCCCGACCGCGCAGCGGTGCATTCCCGGAGAGGAGGCTACCCATCACCGACATCGCCGAGCCGCAGAGGAGCAGGGACGCCGACCGGTTGTCGTAGACCGCTTGGTCGAACTCGGTCTGAAGCAGTGATGGCAGCTCCGGTGAGACCCGGCTCAAGTAGGGGAACTCGTCGATCACCATCGGGCTCCCCTTGCTCGCCACCTGGAACATCGACGTGATGGCCTCACCCCAATCCCGGAAGTTGGGCATGACCGGGTCGTCGGAGAACCGCGCGAGCGCCTCACCGAAGCGACGGAGCGCGTCCGCCTCCGTCGCCTCGGTCGCTCCGAAGTAGAAGCCGCCGGTCTGCCGCATCAGACCGGCGAGCATGAAGGTCTTGCCTTGCCGACGCCGACCGCTGACGATGCCGAGCTGTGGACCCGGAGCCGCGGCGAACCGGGCGAGCGCCTGCCATTCCCGGTCTCGATCGAAGATCTGCGGGGGCTTCTGCCTCATCACGCTGCAACCTTGTAGGAACACACTTCTGCGAAGTGTACTTCTACTAGAGGTCGGAACGACGACCCGAGGTCAGGGGGCGGGTTGGGGGGTGCCGAAGTAGGCGCGCTCGAGGCGTTGGGCGTCGCCGCGGAGGTCTCTGGCCGAGCCCTGGAGGACGATGGCACCGCGGTTGAGGACGGCGGCTTCGTCGGCGACGCCGAGCGCGAGGTTGACGTGCTGCTCGACCAGGATGACGGCGGCGCCGTGGTCGGTGGCGACCTGGCGGACCGTGTCGAACAGGACCTCGACGACCCGCGGGGCCAGGCCCATGCTCATCTCGTCGACCAGGAGCACCTTGGGTTGCTGGATCAGGGCCCGGGCCATGGCCAGCATCTGCTGCTCGCCGCCGGACAGGGCGCCGGCGGGCAGGTGCCAGCGCTTCTCCAGCGCGGGGAAGACGTCGAGGAGCTCCCGGGGCGCGGTGCCGTGGCGGGACCGGGCGACGTCGAGGTTCTCGGCGACGGTGAGGGTCGTGAACAGCGACCGGTTGTCGGGGACGAGTACGACGCCGGCGCGGTTGGCGGACACCGCGCTCCCGTTGCGCAACGGGGTGCCGTCCACGGTGACGCGGCCACCGTGCGCGGCGAGCAATCCCGCCAGGGTCAGCAGCAACGTCGACTTCCCCGCTCCGTTCGGGCCCAGCAGCGCCAGCACGCTGGCCTCGTGGACCTCGAGGTGGAGATCCCGGAACACCGTGGCCGAGCCCCGGCCGCCGCTCAGCCCCTGGCAGTCCAGGCGGACGGTCATGCGGTCACCGCCGTGGCGTCGTGCATGGTGCCGAGGTAGGCGTCGGCGACGGCCCGGTCGGCCCGGATGGCGTCCGGGGGCCCGTGGGCGATGACGACACCGAAGTCCAGGACGTAGACGTCGTCGCACGCGTCGAGCACCAGGGCGACGTCGTGGTCGACCAGCAGCACGCCGGCGCCGGCGGCGGCGATGGCGCGGATGCGGTCGCCGAGCCAGGCGCTCTCGGTGGTGTCCAGCCCGGCGGCCGGTTCGTCCAACAGCAGGACCGTCGGCTCGGCCACGCTCCCCCGGGCCAGGGAGACCAGCTGCCGCTCGCCCTGGCTGAGCTCCCCGGCGGGTCGGTCCGCCAGCGCGGCGATACCGACCTGCTCCAGGGCCCGGGCGACCGCCGCGCGCCGGTCGGTCGGGCGGGTGCCGAACGCGGCGACGCTCACGTTCTCCTCCACCGACAGGTCGTCGTAGAGCTCCAGGGACTGGAAGGTCCGGGCCAGACCAGCCCGCACCCGGAGGTGCGGCGCCACCCCGTCGATGCGTCGGCCCGCCAGCTCGATCGATCCCGACGCGGGGGCGAACCCGGCGATGGCATCGATGACGCTGGTCTTGCCGGCGCCGTTCGGGCCGATCAAGCCCACCACCCGGCCCGCATCGACCCGTAGCGACACGTCGCTGACCGCCACCACGCCGCCGTAGCGGACGGTGAGCTCCTGGACCAGCAGTGCCGGCACCGCGTCCTGGGCTCCCGCCGAGCCATTGACCGACACAGGGTCGGCGGCCGCGACCACCAGACGCTCGGCTCCCACCGTGCCCGGGCGCTGGTCGCTGCGAGGCTCGGGGAGCGGCCGTCCGGTCCGTCCGGTCCGTCGGCGGAAGCGGTCGGCGAGGGCGTGACCGGTGCTGGCCAGACCCTCGGGGTGGGCGATGAGGGTGACGATGACCAGGACGCCGGTGATGACCTGGAACCACTCGCCGAGGTTCACCCAGCGGTCGAAGGCCGTGAAGGCGATCCCCGACGCGGCCAGGACTCCGGCCAGGATGCCGCCCCACACCGACGTGACCCCGGCCAGGTACGCCGTCGACAGCAGGGCCAGGCCGCCGATGGCGGTGAAGGACTGGAAGGTGATGCCGCCCCCGAGCCGGTAGGCCAGCAGGCTGCCACCGAGCCCGGCGATGAACGACGCCACCGCGAAGCTCGCCACCTTGACCCGCACCACGTTCACCCCGACCGCGGCCGCCGAGCGCTCGTTGGCCCGCACCGCCAGCATGGCCGAGCCCAGCGTGCTCCGCCGCAACGCGGCGACGCCCCAGGCCACCACGACCAGCGTGGCCAGGCATAGCAACCCGAACTCGAGGCGGGGGAATGCCCGGCCCGAACCGATGCCCAGGTCGATGCCGAACAGCTCGGGCTGGACCACCCGGGCCCCACCCGTGGGGACGATGTCGGTGTTGCGGAACCACACCGCCTCGATCGCGTAGGCCAACGCCAACGTCACCACCCCCAGCGTCAGCCCCCGCAGCCGCAGCGCCGGCAGTCCGACCACCACCCCGACCACGGTCGCCACCAACGCCGCGAGCACGGGCGCCAACGGGAACGGGACCCCCCAGCTCTGGGTCAGCCCGGACAGGGAGAACGCCGCCGTCCCCGCCAGGGCCAGCTGCGCCAGCGACACCTGGCCCGCGTAGCCGGTCACCACCACCAGCGACAGCCCGATGACCGCCGCTATGAGCGAGCCGATCACGGCCGACCGCCACGTCCCGTCCGTCACCACCAGGGCGATCACACCCAGCAGCCCACCCACCGCCGTGGGCAGCAGCAACGACCGGGGCCGGGGCGCCCGTCCCAACGGCTGGCGCACCAGCCCGCCCCGCACCGGCAGCCCGCCCCGGACCACCACCAGCGCGACCAGGATGACCAGCAGCGGCACCAGCTCCGACGCGCCGCTCTGGGGCATCCAGTCGTGCTTGGGGACCAGCGCCAGAGCCTCGGCCTGCAGCATCCCGATCGCGATCCCCGCGGCCACGATCGGCACCAGGTGCTGGAACCGGCCCACCACCGCGGCCGCCAACGCCGGCACGACGAACAGGGTGTACGTGATCGGCGTCAACGGCGTCACCGGCGCGATAAGGATCCCCGCCACACCCGCGATGACCGCGCTGATCATCCAGTTCGCCAAGGCCACCCGATCGGGTGACACACCCGAGACGTACGCGCCCACCTGGGACTCCGCCGCCGCCCGGGTCAACAAACCGAAGCGTGTGAACCGGAACGCGGCGGTCAGCAGCACCGCCAGCACGACCACCGTCACGGCCAGGTAGAACCGGTCGGACAGGACGGCGACCGACCCCCACTCCCATCGCTCCCGAGGGAAGATCGCCCGCACGTTCACCGTGTTGGTCCCCTGCCGGATCGCCAGCGTTCCCTGCAGCACCACCAGCACGCCCAACGAGGCCACCGCTCGCGCCAAGGGTGGCGCATCCCGCAACGGCCGGAACACCAGCAGGTACAGCAACGCCCCCAGCAACGCGGCGGCCACCAGGGAGATGGCGACGGCCGGCACGAACCCCAGCTCCTGGCCCAGGTCGACGGTCTTGGGGAGCCCCGGAACGATGATCAGGAGCTCGCCCCGGCGCAGAGCGGCGTAGGTGTAGGCCACGTACAGCGCCACTGCGCCGGTCGCGAAGTTCAACACCCCGGAGCTCCGGTAGGTGATCACCAGAGCCAGGGCGAGTGCGGCGAACACCCCCCCGTTGCCGAGGCCCAACAGGAGCGAGGCGACGTGATCCACGAGGCCGGAGCCCAGACGTCCTAGAGCTGCAGGATGTCCGTCGAGTCGACCACCTCGTAGTCAGTGGGCTGACCGTCGGCGTCCAAGGTGGCCTGCAACCACTGGTTGGTGCACACCGGGGGCGTCACTGCGAAGGCCGTGCCGCCACAGCGGTAGGTCATGCCGCCCCCGCCGGGCAGCTCCTGCTCGGGCATGGCCTTGATGGCCTCGATCGCCGTCTCCGGGGTTATCTCGCCCGAGATCCCGTCCAGCGCCATGAACAGGGACGCCGCCGCGGCGTAGCCGCCCATGGCGGTCGCGTTCTCCACGTCCTCGACATCGTCGCCGTAGGTCTGCATGACCGCCTGGTAGAGCTGATAGGTCGGGTCCTCGGCCGCTCCCAGCGTGAGCGACGACTGCAGGTACATCCCTTCCAGCCCGTCGCCGACCGCGTCCCGGGTGGCGTTGGTGATGCATTGCGACAGGGTCGTGATCACGCCCTCGTAGCCGACTGCGGCCAGCCCCTGGAACGCCGCGATGCAGAAGGCGTCGTTACCGACCACCTGCACCACACCTGCGCCGTTGTCGACCACCTGCTGCATCTGCGACGTCATGTCTGCGGTGCCCGCCGGCACCCGGATCAGGTCGTACTCGTACCCCGCGTTCTCGAGGATCGACGGGCCCACCATCTCGAAGCCCGTCACCGCCTGGGGCACGTCGATCAGCACGAAGTCGATCCGGTCGGTCTCGACGCTGTCGGCGACCGCGATCGGCAACCCCATCAGCGACGTCAGCGGGTTGAAGACGAAGAACGTCGACTCCGCATCCGTGGCCATCTCCGCCGATCCGCTGGCCTGGAAGAAGAACGTCGGCACGCCCGCGTCGTGCAGCGGCGCCCAGAGGGACTCGGTGACCGCGGACTGGCTCTGCGTCACGGCGACCACGCCTTCTTCCACCAGCTGGTTCGCGCAGTCCGTCGCTCCCGCCGGATCGGCCCCGGTCTCGCAGGTCACCACCTCGACCGGCCGGCCGCCGACGCCGCCCCGGTGCTCGTTCCAGAAATCGGCCGTGGCCTGGGCGGCCCGCAGCTCGTCCGTGTTGTCGAAGGCCGCCGTCGCCCCGTCCGACACCATCCCGATCTTGACCGGATCACCGGACGCCGCATCCTCCGGACCCAGCAGCTCCGACAGGTCCTGCTCGTCAGGACCACCGGAGCCGCCACCCGTAGCATCGTCGTCGTCACCGCAGGCCGTGAGCGCGACCAGGAAGGCGCTCAGGGTCGCGACGGCCAGTGCTCGTCTCACCAACCCGCCGGTCCGCCGGAGTGCAGTCGTCGGTTCCCGCATCTGGTCCCCCCTCCGTTGTGCCAGATGCGAACACTACACGCGGTCATTGTTGACGTCGATCTCCGCTGACAAGAACAATGTTTCCGTGTCGGGGAGCCTCCTACATGGTGCGCTGGAGCGGGCCGCTGCCCGCTTCGAGCACCGCGACGCCGTGCTAGCCGGCGACCAGCACTGGTCCTTCCGGGACCTCGACGAGCTCAGCAACGCCTTCGCCCGCCACGTCGCCGCCCGCGGCGTCACCCGGGGCGACCGCGTGGCGGTGATGACCACCAACCGGGTCGAGTTCGTCGTTGCAGTCCACGCGATCAGCAAGGTCGGAGCGGCCGCCGTCCTGCTGAGCCCGGCGTGGAAGGCCAGGGAGATCGACCACGCGCTCGGGCTGACCGGGCCGTGCCATGCGGTAGCCGACGGCGCGGGCCCTGCGCTGCTCGCCGAGCGCCTCGGCAGCGAGAGGGTCACCGACCTGGACGACCAAGGGTCCCTGGAGCGGACTCTCGCCCCCGGCCACCGCCGGCCCGTCGGCGGGGAGGTCGATGAGGCGGACGAGACCGACGAGGCGATCCTGGTCTTCAGCTCCGGGACCACCGGGCTGCCCAAGGCGGTCCGCCACACCCACCGCTCGATCGGGCGGGCCACCGCCCACTGGTGCAGCGCCCTCGGCCTCGGTCCGGACGACCGCTTCCAGGTGGCCACGCCCCCGTCGCACATCCTCGGCCTGCTCAACCTGCTCGCGGCCGCGGAGGCGGGTGCGACCGTCCGGCTCCACCAGCGGTTCGACCTCGACGAGGTGCTGCACCGGATCGACGCCGAGCGGATGACGCTGGAGATGGCCGTCGCGCCGATCGCGCTGGCCCTCGCCAACCACCCCCGCCTCGAGGACTATGACCTCTCGTCGCTGCGCTACATCATGTGGGGTGCCACCCCGGTGACGGAGAGCGTGGCGCAGGTCGTCACCGACCGGACCGGCGTCCGGTGGCTCCCTGCCTACGGCGCCAGCGAGCTGCCGGTCCTGGCCTGCAATCCGGTGGACGACCCCCGAGCCTGGCGCCTCGACTCGGCCGGGTTGCCGGCCCCGGAGGTCGAGCTGCGGGTCGTCGACCTCGACAGCGGCCGGGTTCTCCCGCCCGGCGACGTCGGGGAGATCCAGGCCCGCAGCCCGTCGGTCATGGCGGGCTACCTGCCCGACGAGGCCAACGCGGACGCCTTCGTGGACGGTTGGTACCGCACGGGCGACGTCGGCTGGCTCGAACCCGAGGGATGGGTCCACCTCACCGACCGCTCGAAGGAGATGATCAAGGTCAGCGGGTTCCAGGTGGCACCGGCCGAGCTGGAGGCCGTGCTGCACGGTCACCCGGCGGTGGTCGACTGCGCGGTGTTCGGCATCCCCGACGAGCGGTCGGGCGAGGTCCCCGTCGCCGCCGTGCAGCTCGATCCCGGGCAGCCGGTCGACCAGGGCGAGCTGCGCCAGTTGGTCGCCAACACCCTCGCGACCTACAAGCACCTGCGCCACGTCGTCGTGGTCGACGCCATCCCCCGGTTGCCGTCGGGGAAGGTGCTGCGCCGGACCCTGCGTGACGAGTGGACGCCGCGGCTCGCCCCGAGCTCGAGCGCCGGCTGATGGACGTCCGGCTCTCGCCCGAGCAGCGGGCCCTGCGTGACTCGGCCGCCCAGGTCGTCGAGCGGTGGGGGCCGCACGCGGCCGGGCAGCTCGACGACACCGAGCGACGGGCCAAGCTCGACGCCGCGGTCGCCGCGGCCGGCTGGCGCGAACTTCGGGCGGCGGCCGACGAGGACGGTGCGCCGTGGGCGTCCGGGGTCGAGGTGGGCATCGTCGCCGAGGAGCTCGGTCGGAGGCTCGCCGATGTCGCGTTCCTCGGGCCGACCCTGGCCGCCGAGCTACGCCGACTGGCCGGTGCCCCGCCCGCTCCGGCTCCCGAGACCGTGGCCCTGGTGTCCGACCTCTCGGCCCTGGCCGCCACGGTCGACGGCGCGCTGCCTCCGCGCACCGTGGCCCTCGATGCGCAGGGCTCGTCCACCGCGCTGGTGCTGGTGCCGGCGGCGGGCGGCCTCTCGATCGGCCAGGTCGCCGTCGACCGCGGACCGGCTATGGCTCCGGCCCGCGTCGACCTGACCCGGCCGGTGGTCGACGTGGACGCCGCGGCGACCGTCGAGGTCCTGCCCCACCAGGACCGGGTCCTGACCGGGACGGTCCTCACGCGCTGGACCGCCCTCGGGCTGGCCGCGGCCTGCGCCGACCTGGTGGGAACGATGCGCGGCGCCGTGCAGCTGACCTGCGACTACGCCCGGGAGCGCCGGCAGTACGGACGCCCCATCGGCTCGTTCCAGGCCGTGCAGCACCTGCTGGCCGACGCGCACGTGTCGACCGAGGGCTCCCGCAGCGCGGCCCTCCACGCGGCCTGGGCGGTCGACGCGCTGGAACCCACCGACGCCGTGGCCGCGGCCGCCCTGGCCAAGGCGTACTGCGCCCGGGCCGCCCGCGCGGTCTGCGAGACCGCCATCCAGGTGCACGGCGGGATCGGCAACACCTGGGAGTGCCTGGCCCACCTCCACCTGCGGCGGGCGCTGCTCTCGACCGACGTGCTCGGCGGGGTCGGACCGAGCCTGGCCCGGGTCCTCGACCACCACGGCATCAGCGACGGCATCGGCGACGCCTCGGGAGGTGAACGTGGACTTCGGTGACTCGCCCGAGGAAGCGGCCTTCCGGCTGCGGCTGCGGGACTGGCTCCGCGACAACAACCCGCGCCTGCCGGCCTCGTCTACCTCCGACGAGTACTGGGCCGGGCACGCGGCCTGGCACCAGGCGCTCTACGACGCCGGCTTCTTCGGGCTGTCCTGGCCGACGGCCATCGGTGGCCACGGCCGGCCGAGCGTCTACGAGGCCATCGTCGACGACGAGCTGGCCGCGGCGGGTGCACCACCCCGACCGCACCTCGGCTACCTGGTGCAGGGCATCCTCGAACACGGCAGCGACGACCTCCAGCGCCGGTTCCTGCCCGGCATCGTCAACGGCCGCGACCGGTGGTGCCAGGGCTTCAGTGAGCCGGATGCCGGCTCGGACCTGGCGTCGCTGCGCACCCGGGCCGAGCCTGACGGCGACGAGTACGTGATCACCGGCCACAAGATCTGGACCAGCAACTCCGACGTCGCCGACTGGTGCCTGCTCCTCGCTCGGACCCACCCCGACCTGCCCCGGCACGAGGGCCTGTCGGCCTTCGCGGTGGCGATGCACCAACCGGGCATCGAGCAGCGGCCGATCCGGATGATCAACGGCATCACCAGCGAGTTCGGCGAGGTCCTGTTCGACGGAGCCCGGGTCCCGGCCACCAACATGATCGGTCGACCGGGGGAGGGATGGAAGCTGGCCATGACCGTGGTGAGCCATGAACGGGAGCCGGGCGAGCTGGGCTACGTCGCCCGCTACCGCAAGCTGGTCCACGAGCTGACCGCCGCGGTGCGCCAGCAACCGGACCACTACGGGCCCGAGCAGCGGCGCGAGCTGGGGTGGGCGATCGTCGAGGCCGAGATGCTGCGGCTGCACGTCTGCCGCCGGCTCTCGGACCGCCTCGACGGCATCACCCACGGCCCGGAAGGCTCGATCGACAAGCTGCTGATGACGGCGGTCGAGCAGGCGGTGGGACATGCGGCTCTCGCCGTCGGCGGGGTTGCCCACGGCGCCGACCCGGGCGGCGGGGGCCTTGGCGGCGGGGACGACCACGCCTGGCTCGCGGTCTACCTCTACAGCCGGGCCCAGAGCGTCATGGGCGGGACGTCGCAGATCCAGCGCAACCTCGTGGCCACCCGCATCCTGGGGATGCCGGCGTCATGAGCGACGGGACCTACGACGTACCGGACGAGCTGGTGGTGGAGGTCCAAGGACCGGTCCGGGTCATCCGGCTCAACCGCCCCGACCAGCTCAACGCCACCAACGAGGTGCTCCACCGGGCCCTGGCCGACGTCTTCCCCCAACTCGACGCCGACCGCGCGGCCCGGGCCGCGGTGATCACCGGCAACGGCCGCGCCTTCTCGGCCGGCGGCGACTTCGGCTACCTCGACGAGCTCACCAAGGACTCGACGCTGCGGCGCCAGACCATCGTCGACGCCCGCCGGATCGTCACCGGCATGGTGACCTGCCGGGTACCGATCGTCGCCGCCGTCAACGGCCCGGCGGTCGGGCTCGGCTGCAGCATCGTCGCCCTGTCCGACATCGTGTTCATGGCCGAGAGCGCCCACCTCGCCGACCCGCACGTGCTGGTGGGCCTGGTCGCCGCCGACGGCGGTCCCGTGACCTGGCCCCTGCTGACCAGCCTCCAGCTGGCCAAGGAGTACGCGCTGACCGGCGACCGGATCCCGGCACAGCGGGCCGCCCAGATCGGTCTGGTCAACCACGTGTGCCCCGACGACGAGGTCATGGCCCGCGCGATGGCCTGCGCCGAGCGGATCGCCGCGCTCCCCCAGCGGGCGGCCGAGGACACCAAGCGGATCCTGAACCTCCACCTCGAGCGGGCGGTGCTGGCCACCCTCGACTTCGCGCTGGCCGCCGAGGACCGGTCGTTCACGTCACCCGAGCTCCGGGCCTTCCTCGACCGCCGGCGCTCCGGCGATCACTGACCCGCTCGTCGAGCCCGCCTCTTTGAAGATGGATGGCCCCATGAGGGCTATCCATCTTCAAGGACGGCGGGGCCGGCGGGTCAGAGAGGCAGGACGGTCGGCAGCCGGCGGCTGGCCAGCAGCTCGGCGCCGACCTGGCGGGTCAGGGAGTTCGCGTCGCCCAGCAGCCGGTCGAGGACCAGCGTCCGCTGGAGGTAGCGGTGGAAGGGGTGCTCGCGGGTGAAGCCGATGCCGGCCAGCACCTGCTGGCAGTGGCGCGCCGCCAGGCGGGCCGCCCGACCCGCGGCGGCCTTGGCCAGGGCCGCCGTCAAGGGGGACGGGGCGTCCCAGGCCGCACGCGCTGCCGCGTCCGCCGCCTCGATCGCCACCAGGGTGTCGGCCAGCCGGTGCCGGACGGCCTGGAAGGACGCGATCGGTCGCCCGAACTGGATGCGGTCGAGGGCGTGGTCCCGGGCCAGCTGGAACATGGTCCGCGCCGCGCCCACCAGCTCGTGGGCGAGGGCCCGTCGACCGGCGGCCACCGCGGCCCCCCATGCCGTCGCCGAGGCCGAACACGGCGACGGCGTCGCCGCCAGCACGCCGTCGGCGGCCACCGCCACCAGCCCGAGCTCGGGGTCGAGGCCGTGGACCGGCCGCAGCACGAGGTCCCTGGTCGGGACGGTGACCGTGATGGTGAGGCCTCCGGCTGCCGGGTCCCCCACAGCCTCGTCGGCATCGGCGGCGCCCGTCCGCGCGACCACCACCGCGAGGTCA
>Ga0075428_100007593_pt1 | contig 12018 bp, 9 predicted proteins | sample RhiMetdeltSRZDD2_FD_75291 | JGI IMG/M metagenome (GOLD analysis project Ga0075428, IMG submission 75291) | Populus rhizosphere microbial communities from Tennessee, USA - Rhizosphere MetaG P. deltoides SRZDD2 | ecosystem: Host-associated > Plants > Roots > Rhizosphere > Soil | place: USA...
AGGTGCTGGGCGCTCATCGCGCCGGGATCACCACCGTGATCATCCCCGAGGAGAACCAGAACGACCTCGAGGAGATCCCGCTCGACGTGCGCACCCACATGATCTTCTGTCCGGTCGAGCGCATCGAGCAGGTGCTCGAGCTGGCGCTGGAGCCGGCGGGCCGCGCCGTGAAGGGCGGCGGCGTCGGGCGACGCGGCAACGGCCCCGGCGACCGCCCCGAGCGCGAGAAGGCGAAGCAGCAGCCGGTGGCGGCGAGGCGCGGGCCGGGCTAGGTGTCGCGGCTTCGGAGCTCTAGGCCTTCGGCCGGCGCACCGTGTACGCAAATCGCGACAGCCGGCGCTCGCTGGTCAGCCGGTGCACCGCCGCGAAGAACTTCTGGAGCCCTTCGAAGCGCTCCTCGCCTTCGATCCGGATCAGCGCCTCGCGGTCCTCGGCGCGCGCTTCGCGCCATCGCCCCGAGACGAGCGCGGCGTTCTCGGTGACGTCTTCGCGCCGCACCAGCTCCAGGCCGGCTGCCTCGATCAGGCCTTCGTTCACGCCGGGAGGCGCGAACATGAAGAGGCCGACCGAGCTGCGCGTGGCCAGCTCCTCGCTCGAAACCAGCCCGGTCACGACGACCGGGTCGGTGAACAGCGCCTGCCCGCCCGGGGCGAGCACGCGGCGCCACTCGGCCAGGACGCCGAGGCGGTTGGGAAAGTGGTTCGCCGAGTCGATGCACAGGATCGCGTCGAAGGCGCCCTCCGGGAACGGCATGCGCGCGTCCGCATCGGCCCGCTGAAAGGTCACGCGGTCGGCGAGCCCGGCGGCTTCGGCGCTCCGGATGGCCGCGGCCACACCGAGTTCGTTCAAGTCGATGCCCGTGACCCGGCAGCCGCAGTGCTTCGCGAGGAAAAGGGCGGGCCCGCCCGAGCCGCTGGCCACCTCCAGCGCGTGCGAACCCGCGCCGAGTCCCAGTCCCTCGGCCCAGCGCCGGTATTCATCCGCCGTGGTCCAGCTGTTCTGGCCGAAGTCCTCGCCGAAGGTCCTGGCGCGGACGCGCGCGAGCACGTCGGCCTCGAAGTGGCGGTAGGTGCTGTCGAAGAGATCGACCTTGTCGCTCATGCGCTTGAACCTACCGGCTCCGCCGCCGGTACCGGCTGATGCTCCGCCCACCACTCGCGTGCCCGATCCTGCGACCAGCCGTTCGAGCCTTCCAGCTCGGCCAGTCGCCGCGACAGCTCGCGCGCGGTCTGCGGCCGATTCGCCGGGACCTTCTCGAGGCACGCCATCACCAGCTCCTCGAGCGCTTTCGGGATCGGCCGGTCGGTCCGGGTCGAGGGCGGCACCGGCGCCGTCTGAGCGTGCTGCACCAGCATTCCCATGGACGTCGCCGCATCGAACACCAGCTTTCCGGTCAGCAGCCAGTAGGCCACGCACCCGGTCGCATAGAGGTCGGCCCGTCCGTCCACCTCCGCGCCCATCGCCTGCTCGGGGGCGATGAACGCCGGGGTGCCGTGGATCTCGTTCTCCCGGGTCCGGGTCGGACTGGACTCGGTGGCGTCGCCCACCGCGCGCACGATTCCGAAGTCCAGCACCTTCACGAAGTCGTACTCCTCGCCGTAGCGGCACAGGAAGACGTTGGCGGGCTTGATGTCGCGATGCACCAGCCCGCACGACTGGGCCTCGGACAGCGAGTGGCAGATCTGCCGCAGCACGTGGATCGCCCGCTCGGACGGCAGCGGGCCGTAGCGCTGGAGCAGCGAGTCCGCGTCGAGGCCGTCGAGCAGCTCCATGACGTAGTAGAAGGTGCCGTCGGCGGCGCGCCCGAAGTCGAACAGCTCCACGGTATGAGGCGAGCGGAGGCGGGCGATCACCTGGGCCTCGCGCTCGAAGCGGCGCACGGCTTCCTCCGACACGCCACCGTGCGCCTCGCCGCCGGCCGAGGGCCGGATGAGCTTGATGGCGGCGGGCCGCGCCAGCAGGCGATGCCGGGCCCGCCACACCTCTCCCATGCCGCCTTCGCCGAGCTTCTCCTCCAGCCGATAGCTGCCGAACTCGCGCGCCCGCTTGATCTCGGTGCCGAGGTGGTAGACCACGCGGGCGCCCACGTAGGCCATGCCCACCACCAGGAGGTAGGGGAACACGAGCCCGAAGAAGAACTGCCCCGGGGTGAGCTGGAGCGTGGTGATGCCGCCCGCCATCATGAAGCCGATCACGACCGGGACCGCGCTGACCGAAGCCAGGGCCGCGACCAGCGCGCGGCGAGGCGAGGTCGGCACGACGATCGTGAAGACCACCACCCAGACCGCGACCCAGGACAGCCCGACGAAGCCCTGGTGGCCGTCGAGGGAGCCGGGATCGGCGAATTCGGCGGCGGCGATGGCGTAGCTGCTGGCGATCTCGAACGCCAGCCCCAGGTTCATCACCGCGCCGAGCGGCAGGCGCGCGGCGCGGATCACCAGCGCGACGAGCACGCCCACGACGATCCCGATCACGCCGGGGGCCCACTGCGCGACACTCCCGAGGAATCGGGTCCGGTCCTCCGGGAAGATCAGCGCCGGAAGGACGCCTCCCATGAGGAAGATGAAGGAGTACAGCAGGGCGACGACGCGCAGGCGATCGGCGGATTGCCGGAGCAGATCGTCGGGGAATCCCGACGAGACCCCGTGAGCGCCCGAGTCGCGCCCGTCGGGGTGCACGAGGGTCACGTGCTCGTGCATGCGGAGTCTCCCGGAGCCGCCGGCCCGACGATCGCGCGGCGCACTTCTTCGGGGCGCTCGAGGTAGGCAAAGTGACCGCAATCCTCGAGGACGATCAGTCGCGAACCGCTCGCGGCCTCCGCGACGTGCCGCGCGCACTCGACGGGGATGAGATCCCGGTCCCCATGGATCACCAGCGTCGAAAGCTCCAACGGCCGGAGCCTCGCCAGCAGATCGTAGTCGGCTCGCAGCCAGGTCTGCTCGCGAAGGCGATGCTCGATGGCGCGCGCCTTGACGATGTCGGCGGGCGTGAAGTCCACGCGCAGACGACCGATGATGCTCTCCAGCTGGTCCGGGTCTCGGAGGGTTCCCCCGAAGTGGAGCCGGCAGTACTCGGCCTCGGCGGCGACGTCGCCCTCGGTGAAGGCGGCGGTCCTCGAGATCGCTCGCATCCCGGCCAGGCGATCGGCCTCGGCCGCCTCGCGCCGCTCCCGCAGGAGCAGGAGATCCGCGTGCGAGGCCGGCGCGGTATTCATCACGATCAGCCGCGAGACGCGCTCCGGATGGCGCGTGGCGTATTCCATGGCGAGGACCGCCCCCCACGAGTGGCCGAGCAGCTGCATCGCCTCGACGCCGAGGTGCCGCCGGAGCCGGTCCAGGTCGTCGACCTCGGACTCGATGGTGACGTCCTCGGCGCGGACCCCGTGCGAGGAACGGCCGCGCCCACGCTGGTCGTAGTAGACGAGGCGGGAGTCAATCGCCAGTCGATCCAGCTCGGGCAGGAAGTAGGAATGGTTGAAGTCGGGTCCGCCGTGCAGGGCCACCCGCGGGGTCCCGCTCCCGATCTCGCGGAAGTACAGCTCCGCACCCGGGACGGGAAAGCGCCCCTCGCGCACGTCGGGCGGAACCACGGGAGTCCCGGGCATCCGGCTGCTACGCCGTCTCCCCGTTCAGGGTCCGGCGCACCTTGCGGATCAGCGCCTCCATCTTGAACGGCTTCTGCAGGAAGGCCACCGACTCGCGGAGCACGCCGTGGCGGACCACCGCGTCGTTGGTGTAGCCGCTCAGGTAGAGCACCTTGATCTTCGGCCACCGCTCCGACAGCTGCTCCGCGACCTCGCGCCCGCCGATCTCGGGCAGGACCACGTCGGTGATCACCATGTGAATCGGCTCGCGGTGCTGTTCGGCGACCCGCAGTGCTTCGCTCCCGCGGCTCGCCTCGAGGACCGTGTACCCGGCGCTCTCGAGCACCAGCCGGATCATCGAGCGAACCGGCTCCTCGTCCTCGACCAGCAGGATCGTCTCGCCGACCGGCAGACCGGTCGTGATGCTCGGCTCCGAGGCCTCGACCGTGAGCGGCTCGTCGGCCACCGGAAAACGGCATTGGAACGAGGCGCCCCGGTCCGGCTCGCTCTCGACCTGAACCACCCCGCCGCTCTGCTTGACGATCCCGTAGACCGTCGCCAGGCCGAGGCCGGTTCCCTTCCCGGGTTCCTTGGTGGTGAAGAACGGCTCGAACACGCGGGCCCGAGTTTCGGCCGTCATGCCGATCCCGGTGTCGGTCACCGCCAGCAGGACCTGGCGGCCGGGCGACGACCCGGCGCGTCCCGCCGCGTCCTTCCCCCGGAGGTTGCGGGTCTCGATGGTCAGCGTGCCGCCCTTCGGCATGGCGTCCCGGGCGTTGAGCGCCAGGTTGATGATGACCTGGCCGATCAGACCGGGGTCGACCTTCACCGAGTCGAGCACCGGCTCGAGGACCGTGGTCAGCCGGATGTCCTCGCCGATCAGCCGGCGCAGCATCTTCTCGTTCTCGCGGACCAGATCGTTGAGATCCACCACCTTCGGTTCCAGCACCGTCTGCCGCGAAAACGCCAGCAGCTGCCGGGTGAGACCGGCCGCCTGATCGGCGGCCTGCCGGATCTGAGCGACCATCCCCTTGCGTGCGTCGTCGGTCTCGAAGGTGGGAATCAGGATTTCGCTGTAGCCGGAAACAATGACCAGCAGGTTGTTGAAGTCGTGAGCCACGCCGGCGGCGAGCTGCCCGACCACTTCCATCTTCTGCGACTGGCGGAACTGCGCCTCGCTCGCCTCCAGAGCCGACTTGGTCAGGCGACGCTCGACCGCGGAGCGCAGCATCTCCGCGAGCGAATCGATGAGATGGCGCTCCTCCCTCAGGAAAGGGCCTTCGAAATCGGCGGGCTTCTCGGAGAGGTACACCACCTCGATCGCGCCGGGGGTGTTCTCGCCGCACTGGAATTCGGCGCGTTGGGCCCACGGCGTGCGGACGTAGCCGGGCGAGGCGAACTCGAGATCGCCGACCGTCAGGCGCACCGCGGTCTCGGCCGGGTACTGCCATGCCGGCGGCACCAGAGCCGCGAGTGCCTCGAGCCAGTCCGCGGTGGTCGACCGATCCTCCTGCAGCACCCGGGCGGCCCCGTGCAGGCAGGTCAGCTCCTTCACCCGCTCCCCGAGCGCGTGCATCAGCTCCCGGCGCTCGGTGATGTCCCGGGTCACCTGGGCGAAGCCCACGTGCTGTCCGGAGTAGTCGTTGAGATTGGTGGTGGTGACGATCGCCCAGAACGTCGAGCCGTCGCCGCGCAGGCGCAGGCATTCCCGCTCGACCCGCCCCTGCTGCAGCACCGTCTTCAGGAGCTCGGAACCGGCGTTCGCGGCATCCTCGGGCGGGGAGAAGCGCGAAACGTGCTCCCCGACGATGTCGACGGCCGGGTATCCGTAGATCCGCTCGGCCCCGGGGTTCCAGCTGACGACGTGTCCGGCGGGATCGACCATGAAGATGGCGTAGTCCACGACCGCGTCGACCAGCAGCCGGAACGGATCCGCCGCGTGATGAGCGATCGACGAGATGAACGCGGCTTCGGGCTTCGTGCTGCCGGCTCGGGTCGCCATGGATTCGATCCCCGCTCGCGCGCGGTGCGGCCGAACGCTTCCCCTGCCGCCCCGGATTCGCGGCGGCCGGTCGAAAGGCTAGCACACGGGATCGGGCTCTTTGCGCGCAAAAGCGGAGAGCCCGCAGACGTGGAGTCTGCGGGCTCGGGTGCGGCGCGCGCAGCGGCCCGGGGGTCTACCCCGCCATCCGGAAGCGGATCTCCACGTCCTGCCGGTCCGCCTCGTCCACCTTGTACAGCTCGGCCGGCGTGTAGCGGAGCCACTCGCCGACGAACTTGTCGGGAAGCTGCTCGAGGCGCGTGTTCAGGGTGGTCACGGTGTCGTTGTAGAACTCGCGCCGGTCGGCGATCTGGTTCTCGAGGTCGCTGATGCGCGCCTGCAGCTGCAGGAACGACGTGTTGGCCTTGAGGTCGGGATAGTTCTCGGCGACCGCGAACAGCTGGCCGAGTGCCCGCGTGATCAGCCCCTCGGCCTCGGCCCGCTGCGGAACGCTCTTGGCGTTCATCAGGGCGCCGCGCGCGTCGCTCAGCTTGTCGAAGATCGCCCGCTCGTGCTGCATGTAGCCCTCGACGGTCCGCACCAGCTTGGGGATCTCGTCGTGCCGCTGCTTGAGCAGCACGTCGATGTTGGCCCACGCCCGGCCGACGTTCTGCTTGAGCGCGACCATCCCGTTGTAGAGGGTGAGCAGATACCCGCCTACCCCGAGTCCCACGAACCCGAGCAGGACCAGCACCAGCGTCTCTCCGATCGGCATGACGTTCTCCCCGAAGTCGCGACCTCCGGCCCAAGGCGTGGCGAGGGTTCGCCACCTCGGCACCGGATTCGATTCCGGGCAGTTATCGGCCGGGGGTGGTCGCGGACTTGACCGAAGTTCCGCGCCCCCCGGCGGCGGCGATCAGGGCTCTTCGGTCGGCGGATCTTCGACGATGATGACGGGATCGAGCTTGAGGGCCGGGTCGTCGGACGAGACGACCGTGTACTTGAAGTGCCCCCGGCTGTTCGGCTTGAGCCGCGTGACCGCGCGCGCGTAGCCCAGCTCGCTCGCGTCGAACGGACCGGCGTTGTCGAACACGACCGAGAACTGACGGGCATTGGTGCCCGCCCACTGGACGTCGTCGTTCATGGTCATGATCAGCGTGTCGGGTTTCACCCGAATGGATCCCTCGTCGACGGTCACCTCGATGCGATGGGTCTTCATGTGCCCCCTCCCGGCCTCGTCGAGGCCGTCTGAACCTCATGGTGAAGCGTGTCTCCGAGAAGGGCGCGGAACCGATCGTTCACGCGCCACTCCCGGAAGACGGGTGAGTCCCGCAGCCACGTGACGGGGTAGCCGCCGCGCACGGATCGTTCGATCCAGCCGATCGCGCGCTCGCGATCTCCGAGCTGCCAGTGGGTGAGCGCCGCGTTCATCTGCACGTCCGGCACGGTGCTGTCCGCGGCCAGCGCCTGCGCCAGGTACCAGCGAGCACTGTCGGGCTCGGCGATGCGGGCGTAGAGCGTGGCCAGGTTCGATGCCAGCGCGACGTCGAAGGACGCCCCGCGCCGCGAGCGCGCCTCGGCATCTTCGCGGCCGAGGCGGATGGCCTGCCGGTACGCCTCCTCGGCCTGATCCTTGCGGCCCTTCAGCCACAGGTAGGCGTCACCCAGATTGAGCCAGGTGGAGGCGTCGGCCGCGCCGAACTGGAACGACTGGTTGTAGGCCTCGACCGACTCGTCGAAGCGCCCCGAGTAGAAGTACGCGGTGCCGAGATTGCCGAAGGCGGAACGGGTCGGCATGAGCGCGACGGCCTGTCGCAGCTCCCGGATGGCGCGGTCGTAGTTCCCGGTCGACACCAGCAACCCGCCGAGATTCGAGTGACCGCGATGGAAGAGCGGGGCGCGCTCCACCATCTTCTCGTAGGCGGCGATGGCCTGGTCCAGGTGGCCGGCGCGATGATGCCAGGTCCCGAGCCACCAGTAGGATTGCCAGGCGTGCGGCCGCCGGCGGACGACTTCGAGATAGAGGGCTCGCTCCCGCTCGCGGTCCCCCGCCTTCGCCCATGCCCTCGCGAGCCGAAAGGCATGCTGAACATCGCTCGAGTCGAGCTCCGCGGCCCGCGCGTAGTGCTCCAGCGAGCCGAGGGTGTCCTTCTTCGACGCCAGGACCTGGGCCAGCATCCGGTGGGGCTCGGCGCGCCCGCTGTCCAACCCCACCGCGTCGCGAGCGTCGGCCGCGGCTCGCTCCAGCCACGCCGGATCGCCGCTGGCCCGGTAGAGATCGAACCGCGCGGCCGCCAGGCCCGCCCGCGAGATCGCCGCGTCCGGCTCGGTGCGGCATGCCGACTCGAAATCCGCGGCGGCTTGTTGCGCATGCTCCCCGGAAACCCCGGCCCACAGGCGTCCGCGCCCCTGCAGGTAGAAGCGCAGCGTCCCCGCCCCGCGGATTCCGAGTTCCTGGGCGGCCGAGCCGGCTCGCGGCCGGCGCTGCAGGAGCGTGGCGGCTTCCCGCTCGACGCGATCCAGAAACTCGAACGGCTTCTGCGCGGGAACCACCAAGGTGCGCGAGGCGATCACCCTCCCGCGCTCGGTTTCCCGCACTTCGAGCCGTGCGGTCAGCTGGTCGGGGCCCTGCTCGAGCGTGGACACCAGCGCCACGTTGGCGCCCAGCACCTTCCGTGCGTCGATCGCGTTCGCGACCTTTTCGTTGAAGGCATCCGAGAACGTCGCGGTCTGGAATCCCGCAGTGTCCCCGTAGCGCTGGATGCGCCCGTCCACGAACTCGATGGCGCCGAGCGCGAAGGCCGCGAAGTCGGCACTCGCCCCCGGGGTCGCGGGTGGCAGCACCGCCACCAGCAGGTCGCGCGGCAGCGCCGGCACCAGCACCACGCGCCACACGGCCAGTGCGGCCGCGGCGAGTCCCAGCACCCACCACGCGAGGGCCCCGTGCGAGGGCAGCCGGAGCCCGGGTTTCCTGGCGGCCGGAATCGGCACCGGACGCAGCTCGGTCGGCCACTCCGAGATCAGCCCGCGCCGGGCGCGGTCCAGGCGCGCGAGCAGATCGGCGGCGCTGGCGACGCGGTCACCCGGGTGCTTGGCCAGCATCCCGGACACCACCTGCGACAGCTCCTCGCCGGCCTCCGGATTCAGCTCGGACACCGGCGGCGGCATCGAGTTCAGGATCGCGTTCGCCACGACCGCGTAGTTCGCCCCCTCGAACGGGCGGCGGCCGGTCAGCATCTCGTAGAACACGACGCCCAGCGAGAAGATGTCGACGCGCTGGTCGACCGGACCGCCGACGTGCGCCTCGGGAGCCATGTAGAAGGGCGTGCCGGCGATCCCGTACGAGCTGATCTCGCTGCTGGTCGCGGACGTCTCGGAGGCGTCGCTGCGGCGGGCGATGCCGAAGTCGAGGATCTTCAGTTCGCCCGAGCGGGTCAGCATCAGGTTTTCGGGCTTGAGGTCGCGATGGATCAGGCCGCGCTCGTGCGCGGCGGCGATCCCGCCGACGCACTGGGTGGCGATCGACCAGAACTCCTCGATCGGGATGGGGGTGGCGAGCCGCTCGCGGAGCGTGACGCCGTCCACGTACTCCATGACCAGCACGACTTCGGAGCCGTCCTCGACCACGTCGTAGATCGCGGCGACCCGACGGTCGGTGATCCCGCTGGCCCGGCGCGCCTCCTTGAGGATCGCGCGCCGGCGGGAGGTGCCGTCCACGCCGTGCTGGATTTCACGCTTGAGGGCGACGTGGCGGTTGAGCTTCTCGTCCCAGGCGAGCAGCACCTCGCCCATGCCGCCGCGGCCCAGGGTCCTCACGACCCGATAACGGCCGAGGATCACCCGGGGCTCGGGACTCGCGGGTTCGTCTGGACTCATCGCGCGGCTCGGAGCGCCCGGTCCCCGGGCCGCCTGCGGCGGAGTGTCGATGGCGGCCCGAGTTCGACGGGAACGCCGCCATCATACAGAATCCCACCCCATGAACCGGCTGCTCCCCGCAAGGCTCCAGGCCGCGCTGGGTGGGGATGGTTCGACGCGGCTGGAGCTACCCGTTGACGTGCTGCGCGAGTCGCGCCGCCGTGTCCGCTTCGCGGCCACGCTCGGGGCGCTGAGCTACGCCCTTTTCCTGGCCGTGCAGCTCACCCGGCTGGATGGCGCGGCACCGGCCGAGCTGGTGCTCGACCGCACCCACAACCTCCTCGGCGTCCTCCTGTGTTCGCTGCTCCTGGCGCTGACGGCGATTCCCGCCCTGAGCGAGGGAACCGTGCTGGCGGCGGCCCTGATCGTGGAAGTGCTGCTCTGCGCCCTCATCTCCACCTTCGTGCCGTGGGCGGGCTTCGTCCGCACCGGCCACATCGGCTCGCTCACCTGGGTGGTGCCGGTGATGATCCTGTTCGCGCTGCTGGTACCGCTGCCCACGCGCATCACGTTCGTCGCTTCGACCCTGTGCGCGCTCACCATGCCGCTCGGGCTGATCGTGCTGTCGGCGCTCGGACGCATCTCGATCGTGTTCGCCGACTATCTGAACGCGAGCCTCACCGCCGCGATCGGGATGGCCATCGCCACCCTCGCCGCGCGCACCGTCTATGGCGCCGGCCGGCAGATCGCGGCGGCCCGCAAGATCGGCAGCTACGAGCTGCTCGAGCCGATCGGCCAGGGCGGCATGGGACAGGTGTGGAAGGCCCGCCACCTGATGCTCGCCCGCCCGGCGGCGCTCAAGCTGATCCTTCCGGACCACCTGCGCGGCCCCACCGAGGAGCAGGCTTCGGTGCTCGAACGCTTCACTCGCGAGGCGCGAGTCACCGCCGGCCTGCGCTCACCTCACACCATCGAGCTGTTCGACTTCGGTGTGAGCGCCGACGGCTCGCTCTACTACGCCATGGAGCTGCTCGACGGAATGAACGCCGAGCACTTCGTCTACCGCTTCGGCGCGATCGAGCCGCGGCGCGCCGTGCACTGGCTCCGTCAGGCCTGCCACTCGCTGGGCGAGGCCCACGCGCGCGGCCTCGTCCATCGCGACATCAAGCCCGCCAACCTGTTCCTGTGCCGCTACGGTCGCGACGTCGACTTCGTCAAGGTGCTCGACTTCGGGCTCACTCGTCCGGTGGTCGAGGCTCCGGAATCGGGTCTCACCCGGCCGGGCGCGCGGCTCGGCACGCCGGGCTACATGGCGCCCGAGCAGGTGTTCGGCCTGCCGGGCGAAGGCCGCACCGACCTCTACGCGCTCGGCTGCGTGGGCTACTGGCTGCTGGCCGGCGGCAAGCCGTTCGAGAGCGAGTCGGCCGCCGAGCTGATGCGCCTGCACGCGACCACACCTCCGCCGCCGCTGTCGGCACGCGCCCCCCATCCGGTGCCGGCCCGGCTCGAGGCGGTCATCATGAGCTGCCTCTCCAAGGCTCCCGAGCAGAGGCCCCGCGACGCCGATGATCTGAGCGCTCAGCTCGCCGAGAGCGTCGACGGGGAGCCGTGGACCGAGTCGGATGCGCACGACTGGTGGGCGCGGAACCTGGGCGAGGCGGGGGAAGCGGTCGGGTCGGGCGCTCAGGAGCCCGGGCGGAACCGCGCCAGCACCTCGAGCCAGTAGGCGAGGCCCACCAGCGAGGCGAGCGGACCGCCGATCATGCCGCCAAACGCCTTGAACGCGAGCATCAGGGTCAGCTCGCGCTCCGACGACTGACTGATGATGAAGGTGGGCTCGTCCGAGCCGCGGCGGATGGTGGCGACCACGCCCTCGTCGAGGTGGCGATGCTGCATGCTGAAGATGCCGTCGGTGCCGGTGGCCTGCAGCGCCTCGCCTTCGGAGATGGTGTGGGCGCGCGAGCGCGCCATGGCGGTGCCGAGCACGTAGGCGTGCTGGCCGTCCTCGAGCGCGCGCTCCCGGAAGCGCATGCCGCCGAGGCGCCACAGCGCGCTGTGGGGCGGCGCGTGCTCCTTCAAATACTCCACGTAGCAGTCCGGCAGCGCGAGTCCGACGCACTCTTCCTGCACCTGGTACTGCACCCGGCATTCGGCGCCCTGCGGATAGACCAGCGCGACGCCGGTCTCGTCCTTGAGGAAGAAGGGGTTCCCCGACTGGTCGCGGTGCACCACGCGCCAGCCGTTGCGCCCGGAGCGGACCGAGACGTCGACCTGCCAGTAGGCGCACGGCCGTCCCGAGAACGGCGCGTTCACGGCGCTGCGCGAGGACACCGCGCCGTTCACTTCCACGAGCCCCATCGCCATGGAGCGGACGCGTGCGGTGGGCGTGTTCTCGATCAGCCGCTTGCGGCGGAACGCGCGCAGACCGTGCAGGAACCAGAACGGGCCGCCCACGAGCCCGAGACCCGCCCAGACGGCGATGCCGGGATGGATCATGTCCTTACGTCCTCCCCCCGGCGCGCAGCGCGTCGGCCACCGCCGCCAGATAGAAGATCCCCGCCAGGCTGAGCACCGGGCCCAGCACCACGCCGATCACCCG
>Ga0075428_100007594_pt1 | contig 12017 bp, 13 predicted proteins | sample RhiMetdeltSRZDD2_FD_75291 | JGI IMG/M metagenome (GOLD analysis project Ga0075428, IMG submission 75291) | Populus rhizosphere microbial communities from Tennessee, USA - Rhizosphere MetaG P. deltoides SRZDD2 | ecosystem: Host-associated > Plants > Roots > Rhizosphere > Soil | place: USA...
GTAGCGAGCACGCAGCTCGCAGAGACATGCTTCTCAAGATCAGCGAAGACTTGCTTCTTGATCGACATCTCTTCGAAGACTGCCTCGACGACGAAGTCGCAGTCAGCGAAGTCCACCAGTTCGGTTGTGCCGGAGACGAGTGCGCGTAGCCGGTTCGCTTCGTCGCGGGAGATCCGCCTCTTACCGAGCAGCCTGTCGATCTCGGCCGACACGTAACCCAGGCCCTTGTCGACTCTTTCTTGATCGAGATCGGTGATCACCACCGGCACGTGAAGGCGGCGCAGGAACAAGATCGTGAGCTGGCTGGCCATCAGGCCGGCGCCGACGATGCCAACTTTGGTCACGGGTCGCGCCAGTGTGGGATCGGGTGCACCAGCCGGCCTGCGTGCGCGCTTCCGAACCAGGTCGAACGCGTACAGGTTGGCGCGCAGCTCGGGACTCATGATCAGATCGGCTAGGGCTTCGTCCTCGGCTGCGTACGCAGCGGCCCGGTCGGCAGATCTGGCTGCAGCCATGAGCTCGAGCGCGCGGTATGGTCCCGGCGAGGCGCCGAACACCTTGCTGTCGGCGAAGCTGCGACCCCGAGCCAGCGCGTCGTTCCAAGACTCTCCTCGGTCGACCTCGGGCCGGGTCACCGTGAGCGATCCAGCGACGATCTGACCCGCCCAGTCCAAGGAGCGAGCGAGGAAGTCTGCACCATCGAAGATCGCATCGGCCAGGCCGAGCTGGTACGCCTCCGGCCCAGTCAGCATCTTGTTCTGACTGAGTGGATTCTCGATGATCAACTGGACGGCGCGATCGGCGCCGATCAAGTTAGGTACCAGGTAGGCACCGCCCCAACCAGGTAACAAGCCAAGAAAGCATTCCGGCAAAGCGATTCCGGGCGCCGCCGCAGAGACTGTCCGGTAGTGGCAGTGCAGCGTGAGCTCCAGACCGCCTCCCAGTGCAAGTCCGTTGATGAAGGCGAAGGTCGGTACCTGCGAGGTGCGCAACTTGTCGTAAACGGCATGCCCGATGCGCGCGATAGCGAGTGCATCGTCCCGGTTGACGATCTTGGAGAACGCGGAAAGGTCGGCGCCAGCCACTAGCATGAACGGCTTACCGGTCACAGCGATTGCCAACACGTCATCCCGTGCCAGGGCAGCATCGATGGCCCGGTTCAGTTCGCTCAGCCCCCGAGCGCCCAAGGTATTGGGCCGGGTGTGATCACGGCTGTTGTCCAGAGTGATCAACACTGTGGTCCCCGTTGTGTGTGGCAGCTTGATGTCCCGGCTCAAAGCATGCGTCACCACCTCACCGTCGCTCCTGGCAGAGGCTTCGGCGATCACTCGCTCGAACTCATCGGCCCTCACGGTCCCTCCCCCGAGAAGTGGGGGTTCTCCCAGATCACCGTGCCGCCCATGCCGAGCCCGATGCACAGCGTGGTGAGCCCATAGCGGACCTCCGGATGCTCGCGGAATGCGCGCGCCAGATGGATCATCAGTCGCACCCCCGAGCTGGCGAGCGGATGGCCGAGGGCGATGGCACCGCCGTATGGGTTGAGACGCGGATCATCTGCGGCCAGTTCGAAATGATCACAGAAGGCAAGCACCTGGACGGCAAACGCCTCATTGATCTCGAAGGCGCCGATGTCGCCCATCGACAGACCGGCTTTGGCCAGCGCCTTCTCCGTGGCGGGGATCGGTCCGACGCCCATGAACTCGGGATCGACGCCGGCGAACGCGTATGAAACCAGCCTCATTGCCGCTGGCAGACCAAGCTCCGCGGCAACACTCTCGGCCGCCAAAAGGCAGGCCGTCGCTCCATCGTTCAGGCCCGCCGCATTGCCTGCCGTGACACGCCCATGTGGACGGAACGGAGTTCTCAACGTCGCCAGCGCCTCGACAGTGGTGCCTGGTCTTGGCTGCTCATCAGCGACGGCCAGCCCCCAGCCGCGCTCAGAGCTCCGAGTCGCGACATTGACCAGTGACTCCTGGATCACACCTTGCTCATACGCGCGCTGCACTCGTTGCTGGCTGAGCGCCGCGAAAGCATCAGCTCGTTCCTTAGTGATGTCTGGGAAGCGATCATGAAGGTTCTCTGCGGTCGATCCCATGATCAGCGCTGACTGATCGACCAGCCTCTCGGCGACAATCCTGGGGTTCGGGTCGATGCCCTCGCCCATGGGATGGTGACCCATGTGCTCGACTCCACCCGCAATAGCGACGTCGTATGCACCGAAGGCGATTCCTGAAGCTGTGGTGGTCACCGCAGTCATTGCTCCGGCGCACATCCGGTCAATCGCGAAGCCCGGGACCGAGCGTGGAAGCCCAGCGAGCAAGGCGGCTGTACGCCCGATGGTCAGGCCTTGGTCGCCGATCTGTGTGGTCGCAGCGATCGCCACATCGTCGATCCGATCTGGCGGTAGCTCCGGATGGCGCCGCAGCAGTTCCCGGATGCAGTTGACGACGAGGTCGTCGGCCCGGGTCTCGGCGTACATGGAGCCGGCCTTGCCGAAGGGGGTGCGTACGCCGTCGACAAAGACCACATCACGAAGATCACGAGGCATACCGAAATATTACTCATCAGTAACTATGGCTACCGACGGTGGCTGTGCTAGCCAAGCAGCGGCGTGATGGCCGAGACCGTCAGCTCACGCTGCCACGGCCGGGCGCCAAGGTCGGTCAGCGCCTGATCGACGGACTCCTCGGTCAACGGGGATGGCGGGCGCCAGGCCAGGCGACGTAGGTGATCCGGCGTAAGGAGGTTCTCCATCGGCACTTCGTACTGCTCCGAGATGGCCAGCAGAGCACCGCGCACCGCCGCTAACCGGGCGGCCGCCCCAGGGTTCTTTGCGGGCCACAACCGCGACTGCGGGGGTCCATCGCTAGGAACATGCATCGGCGGCAAAGCGCTCTCTGGCATCCGTGCCACAGTGTCGAGCGCCTTCAGCCAGCTGGACTCGGCCCGCTTCGCCTGGCGGCGAGAGAACGCTGGGACCTGCCGAAGTGTGGCGCGATCGGGGTGCTTCTGGGAAGCCAGTTCGGTGATCGCGACATCAGGCAGGATCTTGGCCGGCGCCCGATCCAGGCGCTGTGCGATGGCATCGCGGGCGTACCACAGCTCGGCGACGTACGCCAGACCTCGGCGATTGTGAACGTGATGGATTCCAGAGGTGCGGCGCCATGGGTCGCGTCGCGGTTCGGGACTGATCCCAGCGTTCGCAACAAGAGCCGCAAACTCTTGCTCGGCCCACCTCCATTTGCCGGTTTCAACCAGCCGGGCTGCCAGCCGATCACGTAGTTCGATCAGGAGCTCGACATCCAGGGCGGCATAGATCAGCCACTCCTCAGGCAGTGGCCTCTTCGACCAGTCCGAAGCGGAGTGCTCCTTCAGCAGCCGCACTCCCAGCATCTCCTCGATCATGGTGCCCAGAGCAACGCGGGGATAACCGAGCAGTCGTGCGGCGAGCTCGGTGTCGAACAGCGTCCTAGGCACCAGCCCGACCTCGTACAAACACGGCAAGTCCTGGCCGGCCGCGTGGATGATCCACTCCGCCTGCGACACTGCGGCACCGAGGGATGAAAGATCTGCCGGCTGGCCGAACTCAATGGGATCCACCAAGTGCGTCCCGGCCCCGGCACGGCGCAACTGGATGAGATAGGCGCGCTGGCTGTATCGGAAGCCGTGTGCCCGTTCAGCATCCATGGCGACGGGACCGGTTCCGGCACGCAACGCACCGATTGTCTGGTGCAACGCGTCTGGGGTTGTGACGATAGCTGGCACGCCCTCCGCGGGCTCGGTGAGCAGCTCCGCTTCCTGATCGATATCAGGCGCGGTTAGCGGTACTTCTGTCAACGTCTCCGGGTACTTCGGCTCGGCGGTTTGCGCCGTGACGGCATCAACACCACCCCGGCGGGTAGCGGTGGCAGCCCGGCTAAGGTACAGAGTAGTTCAGCCCAGGCGGCCAGATGAGGGCCCAGTCCTGCGCCATCCTCCAGCAACGGCGTCCACGAGGCACGGATTTCGATCTCCGCACGTGGCGGTTCAGAGGACATGCCTCCGAAGGATTCGCTCGAGACTGACGTCACCGTGCCGCTCGGGGCATCGTATGCAGCGGCGTGACTGTCGAGTGCATCGATCAGCCACGACCATCCCACACCCGCGAGCAGGGGGTCTGGCACCATCTCTGGGTCGAGATCGGCTCGGGCGAAGGTGACGCAACGGAACGTGCCCTGCCATGCAGCGTTGCCGGCGGGGTCGTGGAGCAAGACAAAGCGGCCGCTGCCTACTTCCTCACCGTTCGCGACGACATCGGCGGTGACGGCCGCTGAGTACGGCGCGATGCGCTGTGGTGCTGGGAGCTCCTCCACGTGCAACTCGGAGCGCCAGACCGCAGACGTCAGGTCCTCAACGGCCCGACGAAACGCGTCCGGCGCTGGAGCCGCATCGCTATTCGCTGCCATCCGACGAGCGTATTCGGCAGCACATAGGCGACAGTTTCGACGCGCCGGGTTTTGTAACCGTGAAAAGATTCACGAGTGCGTCGCCTGGCTTCCGATCTGCCTCTGCTCGTCGCCGCATGCCGTAAGAGTCACCCGAACGATCGCGTACCGGTGTGGTTCATGAGACAGGCGGGCCGTTCTCTTCCGGAGTATCACGCAAGCCGAAAAGGCATCGGGATGCTCGAAAGCTGCATGCGCCCGGAGCTGGTAGCTGAGATCAGCATGCAGCCAGTGCGCCGCTACGGTGTCGACGCCGCAATCTTGTATTCCGACATCATGCTGCCACTCAAGGCAGCGGGAGTGGACCTGGACATCGTCTCCGGCCGCGGTCCGGTGATTGCTCGTCCGATCCAGTCATCTGGTGACCTCGAGCAGCTGCGGCCACTAGATCCTGAGCGCCTCTGGTACGTCACCGAGGCAGTTGGCCTGATCACCAGCCAGCTCGGCAGCGTTCCCCTAATCGGCTTTGCCGGCGCGCCGTTTACCTTGGCCAGCTATCTGATCGAGGGCGGGCCGAGTCAGGACTACGCGGCGACGAAGGCTTTGATGATGAGTGAGCCTTCGTTGTGGCATGCGATATGTACCCGGTTGGCAGATCTGTCTGCCGCCTTCCTCCGCGTCCAAGTGGCAGCGGGCGCCGCAGTGGTGCAGCTGTTCGACTCGTGGGCTGGAAGTCTCAGCGCCGAGGACTACAGCCGGTATGCGCAGCCGTACTCTGCTCGGGTGTTGCAGGCGCTGACTGAGACCGGAGTGCCGCGGATCCACTTTGGCGTCGGTACCTCCGAATTGCTCTCACTGATGGGTGCTGCTGGCGCGGAGGTCATCGGCGTGGACTGGCGGCTGCCGCTGGCCGAAGCAAGTCGTCGGGTTGGCCATCGCTATGCACTGCAGGGCAACCTCGAGCCTGCGCTGCTGTCGGCGCCATGGTCGGTGCTGTCCGAGCGCGTTCGGGAGGTTGTTTCATCAGGTGCTGTCGCGCCCGGTCACATCTTCAACCTCGGACACGGTGTACCGCCGGACGCCGACCCTGCGATCCTGGCCATGATCGTCGAACTGGTCCACGCCGAGGGCGCTCAGTTACGGCGTGAGGCCCGTGAAGAGCTGGCTGGTGCGTCTGCGGCGGGTGGCCGATGATCAAAGTTGCAGTCGTCGGGGGCGGGATCACCGGGCTCAGTGCAGCCCGCTTGCTCGCTCTGCAGGGTGTTGATGTCGTCGTGCTCGAGGCTGGCAACCGATGGGGCGGCAAGCTTGCCGCGGTTGCGACGAACGGAGTACGTCTGGACGGTGGTGCAGAGTCGATCCTGGCGCGCCGGCCTGAGGGTTTGCAGCTGATCGATGAGCTCGGTCTGGGCTCTCGCATGGTGCATCCGAGTGACACCAAACCCCAATTGCTGGTGGGCGGTCACCTGCACGCGATGCCGACCTCGCTTCTCGGCGTACCGACCGACGTTGGCCAACTCGCCGGCTTGCTCTCAGCTGAAGGTTGGCGGATGGCGGCCTCAGAGCCAGAACGGCCCGCGCCCGCCTTTGACCGCGACGTTGCCATTGGCCGTTATGTCGAAGAACGGTTTGGCGCAGAGGTGACCGATCGACTCCTCGAGCCGCTGTTAGGCGGGGTCTACGCCGGATACGCGCGACGGCTCTCCTTCGATGCGGTGGCCCATGAGCTGTTCCTGCGCGCCAAGGGCGGCGGCTCACTGCTTCAGCATGCCCAAGCGATCAGCCAGGAGGGACCGGAGGGTCCGGTCTTTGCAGGGCTGCGTGGCGGTGTGTCGATCATGGTCGACGCGCTCGTTGATGATCTTGATCGGCGTGGGGTCGTGCGGCGGCCGGGTGCGGCCGTGCGAGGGCTTGATCACATGGCTGGTGGATATCAGCTGGTGATAGGTGCTGCCGGGGCACCAGAGATGATCATGGCCGATGGAGTATTGCTCACAGCTCCTGCCACAGCGACCGGGCGACTGCTCTCCGGTCTGGTGGACTCGGCGCAGGAGTTCGCGCGCCTGCCGTATGCGTCAGTCGCTGTCATCACCCTGGTGGTGCGGGGAGTGCGATCGGACGCCTCCGGGCTACTGGTCCCGCCCGGCGAACTGCCGACGATCAAGGCGTTGACGTACTCGTCGATCAAGTGGCCTTGGGTTGCCTCCCAAGCGCGTCGGGCGTGGGGCCCAGGGGTCGAGATCGTCCGAGTCAGTATTGGACGGCATGGGGAGCCGACGAGTCTCCAGTTCAGCGACCGAGCACTCATTGATCGCACCTTTAGTGAGGCCTTGTCTATTCCCGGATGGGAGACGGCCACGTTCGTCCATGGTGTCGTGAACCGCTGGGGTGGCGCCTTGCCGCAGTATCAGGTCGGACATCGCGATCTCGTCGCCCAGTTGCGCTCAGAGGTGGCAGGCAGACCCGGGTTAGCGGTGGCCGGGGCAGCGTTGGACGGAGTAGGGATCGCGGCCTGCCTGGGTTCGGCGCGGGCTGCGGTCGAGGCTCTCGCGGCTGACTTCGGTCTAGGCCGTAATGAGATGATCAAGAGCGAAGATCAACTCGAGGAGAGCGAGAGATGAAGGCGCGCGAGATCAACTCGACGATTCGCTACACCATATGGTCGGTATTCAAGCGAGAGGGCCAGCTCGACGACCCCGCGTACGAGGCGGCGGACGCAGCGCTGAAGGCGATCGACCATGCCACTCAAGACGATGACCTGGTGATCCGTGGCTGGTACGACGTCGCCGGTCTCCGTGCGGACGCCGACCTGATGGTCTGGATGCATGCGCGCAGCTCGGACACGCTGCAGGACGCCTATCATGCGCTACGCCGCTCCGACCTCGGGGCACATCTAGTGCCGGTCTGGTCGCAGATGGCTCTGCACCGTCCGGCTGAGTTCAACAAGGGTCATGTGCCGGCGTTCATGCAAGATGAGGAGCCCAAGGCGTACCTCTGTGTCTATCCCTTCGTGCGCTCCTACGAGTGGTACCTGCTGCCGGATGAGGAGCGGCGCGCGATGCTCGCCGAGCACGGCATGATGGCTCGGCCCTATCCCGACGTACGGGCCAACACTGTCTCATCCTTCGCCTTGGGCGACTACGAGTGGATGCTGGCGTTCGAGGCCGACGAGCTGCATCGCATCGTGGACCTGATGCGAGCCCTCCGCGCTGCCGCCGCGCGCCGGCACACCCGCGAAGAGGTGCCCTTCTACACCGGGCGGCGACGAGAACTCAGCGGCATCCTCGCCCTCTGGTGAGGGATCAGGAACGAGCGGGCTCGAGGCTGAGCGAGACCGAGTTGATGCAATAGCGCAGGTCGGTCGGTGTGTCGTAGCCCTCGCCTTCGAACACGTGACCCAGGTGCGAATCGCACGTGGCGCAACGAACCTCGACGCGCTTCATGAAGAGCGACTTGTCCTCGATGTAGCGCACCCGATCCTCAGCCAGGGGTGCGAAGAAGGAGGGCCAGCCACAGTGCGACTCGAACTTCTGGTCGCTTCGGAACAGTTCTGTACCGCATGCCTTGCAGCGGTAGACGCCCTCAGTCTTGGTGTCGGTGTATTCGCCGGTGAAGGGCCGCTCGGTGCCGGCTTCGCGGAGGACCTTGTATTCCAGCGGGGTCAGCTGGGAACGCCACTCTGCCTCGGACTTGATCACTTTGCCTACTTGGGCGGCCGGATTGTTCTGCGTGTCGGTCATCTCTGCCTCTCGGTTGCGGGGCAACTTTGTCAACCGCCAACGTGGTATGTCTGTTCCCGACAGTACTCACCTATGCTGACGCCATGCCGGTGCCAGCGGTCGAGCTCGAGGTCGGTAACCGCACCGTAAGGGTGACCAGCCCAGACAAGATCTACTTCCCGGACGTCGGCCTGACCAAGCTCGACATCGTCTCCTATGTCATTGCCGTAGGCGACGGCATCTTCGCGGCGCTGAAGGATCGGCCCGTCACAATGGAGCGTTGGCCCGGCGGCTATCGGCCCGATGTGAAACTCAGCACGCGCAGCGATCACCATGGCGAGGCGTTCTACCAGAAGCGGGCACCTTCCAAGGGCATGCCTGAATGGGTCGAGACGGTGACCATCGCCTTTCCGTCAGGACGAACCGCCGACGAGGTGTGCGCGACCGAGCTGGCGACCATCGCCTGGATGGCGAATCTGGGCACACTCCGCTACCACCCCTGGCCGGTGACCAAGGCCGACACACAGAAGGTCGACCAGCTGCGCATTGATCTTGATCCGCAGCCAGGGACTGATTTCGCTGATGCCGCACGTGCGGCACATGAGCTGCGCTCAGTGCTCGAGGACGCCGATCTGGTCGGGTTCCCAAAGACCAGCGGTGGCCGAGGCGTCCACGTCTTCGTACCGATTCAGCCCGCGTACGGCTTCATCGAAGCCCGGCACGCGGTGATCGCGCTGGGCCGCGAGCTCTCCCGCCGAATGCCCGAACACGTCACGGTTAGCTGGTGGAAGGAGGAACGCGGCGCCCGTATCTTCGTGGACTTCAACCAGATGGCGCGGGACCGAACCATTGCATCGGCCTACTCCATCCGGCCGACGCCGACCGCAGTGGTGTCAGCACCGCTGACCTGGGATGAGCTGAGTGACGTCGCACCAGAGGACTTCACCGTCACCTCGATGCCAGCCAGGTTTGCGAAGACAGGTGATGCGTGGCGACCCTTCTATGAATTGGAACCCCGCAGCCTTGATGCCGCGCTGGAGATGTACGCGCGCGACGAGCGGGAGTTGGGCACCGGCAAGTATGGCGGCGCAGAAATGCCCTATCCGCCTGACTATCCGAAAATGCCGGGTGAGCCATCTCGGGTGCAACCGAGCCGAATGACCAATGAAACAAGGGAAAAAGAGGGACTTGCCTGAGTGTTGTGGAGTAGCACAGATTTGCTCAGTCGCATCATGGGCTCGCGAGCGTTCACCGCAGTAGTAAGGGCGGTCCTGTATACAGCTCGACGCGACGAAGACCCAGAACAAGAATTCTGGGAGCCGAGCGAGCCGCAGGAGCGGCGAATCAAACCCGGGCAAGGGCACATCATAGAAAATGCCGCTGATCACCCGTCTGCTGTAGTTGATCACCTCAACTTCGAGCTGATCGACGATGACGATCTGAGAGTCGGCCAGGTGCGTCCCCACAAGACGGACGTCGCAGAACACGTTGTTGGCCTCTAGTTGAAGCCGCTCCTGCTCCTGCCGCCGCTCGGATTCTTTTGACCAGAAGGCGAGAACCACGAGAGCCACCACGCCGACGAGGCCAACAAACCAGGTGCCCGCTGCCTCGATCCAGTTGGCGTCGATGGGTCGGACGACCAATAGGAAAGTCGTTGTCCCGGCCGCTAGGGCGAGGCCAACAAGCAGCGTCGCCCAGACACGTCCCACGCCCGCGCACACTACGGCACCAGTGCGCAGTCAGGGCCGTTCCCCCTTTGTCCGCAGTGCCGCGAGCTAAGTCAGTAGTGGTGTCGAGGTCGGTCACAGCCGCTTACTCGCTCGCTAGTGCCGGTATCTGCCTCGCCAAGCGTGTCGGCTCGTTTCACCCGCGACTAGGACTAGGACGATCCCGGTTATCAGGAAGGTAAGTCCGATCGTCCACAGAATGGGCGACACGTAGTCGACGACCAGCAAGATCGGACTAAGCACGATCATCATCTCGATTCTCTGAACCCTCATTTACCCGCAAATGGGCCGCTTCATGCAGCAGCCACTTGCCGAAGCGTCACCGCTGAGCCTTGATTTGGCTGAGCTTGGTGGAGGCTGAGGCGAACAGCCGTGCCGCCTCCGCTGCTGCTGCTGTGAACCTCGCGGGCGGGATGATGGTGGTTTTCGCAGGCCAAGTGATCCTGACGACGAATCGGATGGGAAGGCATGATCAGCCCCCGAGCTAGGATCGACCGCGTGGAGGGCGAGATCAACGAGGGCAAAGAAATTGACGAGCAGCCTCCGCAGCAATCTGCGGACAAGGCGAAGTTTGCAGATCCGTCGCAGGGCGCCCGCAAAACACCCGGGCCATACGCCCTAAAGCCGCAACCGGAGCCTGATTACGGCTCACTAGCGGACAAGCCGTCGCCGTCGCCACTAGACAAGCGCGGCAAGACTTAGACCGTTGTTATTGGGCCGGTCAAAGCCGTTTCCTCGCCTTGATCCCGGCCAGCGTCGTGGATGCCTCGGCGAGTAGCCGCATTATGCTCGTTAATGGCTGACGGACTGGAGGCACCGTGTCGGTAGTACTTCTGCTTCTTCTGATCGCGGTCGTGATCGGCGGCTATGCCGTGTCGGTGAAGCTCAATCCATGGGTGAAGTGCTCGAAGTGCGACGGCAAGCGGACGTCGCAAGGCTGGGTCTTTAGCCAAGCACACCACCGCTGCCCCAAGTGCGGTGGCACTGGGCGACAAGTCCGGTGGGGTTACAAGGTCTTCCACTTCGGACACGGGGGCAACCCGCGGCCGTAGAGGCCTCAGCGAGCAGCCGCATGGCTGTGCTGGCGACTCGAGGTAGCGGGCGGGTGTGGTGATCGTTGCCGCGGAAGGCCAGACGACACGCACGATCGGCGGATGGTCGGCGGGCCGGATTAACTCGATCGTGGGGCTGTCGGCAGCCATTCGTCCTAGGCGAATAGTCTCTATTTCAAGGAGACTGGACGTGCCCACCGATTACAACTCTCGGGCCGTCGCGGCTGCGCTGGCGCGCCGAAGGCACGGGGGAGGTAAGGGTGTTGGTCGCGGCAGCGGACAGCGCGAGACTGCACTGCGGGAGCTGCACGATCGGCACGCCAGCGAGCTGTGGCGGTTCGCGATGCGCCTCACCCACGATCGCCAGCTATCGGAGGACATCGTCCAAGAAGTGCTGCTCAGGGCGTGGATGGATCCCAGCCTCGGGCAGCACGATCAGGCCGAGGCCCGTAGCTGGCTCTTCACAGCCTCACGCAACTTGATCATCGACCGATGGCGTAGCGCGGCGTCCCAGCATGAGCAGCGAATGGAGGATCCGCCAGAGGAAAGCGCCGGCGACGCGACCAGCGTGGTACTCGACCGGTGGTTGATCGCTGAGGCACTTGCCTGCTTGCCCACGGAGCAGCGCTCCGTAATCAACGCCGCCTATTACCAGGGCAGGTCGATCGCCGATATCTCTGCCCGGCTCCGCAGCCCGGTAGGAACCGTCAAGTCACGGCTGCACTACGGACTCAAGACCCTCAGACTGGCACTACAGGAAAAAGGAGTGACCAGGCCGTGAATGCGCGATATTCATCTCCTAAGACCAGAGCCAGTTCAGGACGCCTCCGAGGTGCCCGTCGACGTCGACCAGTCCGACCGGTCGGTGGGAAGGGAAACTTCCAGTACGGTGCCGTGGCCGACGGGACTGGTGACCTCGATCGACCCGCCCAACGCCTCGACCCGGTCGTGCAGCCCGGTCAGACCGGTGCCCTCCTGTGGCTGCGCCCCGCCGACGCCATCGTCCGACACACGTAGCCGCACGGTGCCGTCTGTTTCCCATATGACCACGTCGGCGTGCGAGCCGTTGGCGTGCTTAGCCGTGTTGGTCAGCGC
>Ga0075428_100007595_pt1 | contig 12016 bp, 13 predicted proteins | sample RhiMetdeltSRZDD2_FD_75291 | JGI IMG/M metagenome (GOLD analysis project Ga0075428, IMG submission 75291) | Populus rhizosphere microbial communities from Tennessee, USA - Rhizosphere MetaG P. deltoides SRZDD2 | ecosystem: Host-associated > Plants > Roots > Rhizosphere > Soil | place: USA...
CGGGGGAACCCAGGCGAAGGTCGAGGCCGTGAGCGGATCGCTCGCGGCGAACTGAGCGCGCCGCGAGGGGAGGGGTGATGCGGACGGACGGGCTCGTGCGGTGGGCCGGCGCGGCCTGCCTCGGGATCGCACTCGCGTGCGGCGGCGGCGAGGAGCCGGCGGCGCCGGCCTCCTGGAGCGACGCCGCGAACGCCGAGCCGACGCCGGAAGGCAACCAGCCGCCGGAGATCGGCGCGCTGCGCCTCGAGCCCGCCGACCCGCTGCCGGGCGGCCGCGTGCGCGCGGTCGCCGACGTGCGCGACCCCGATCGCGACCCGGTGACGACGCAGTTCCGCTGGGAGCTCGCCGGACGCGAGCTCGAGGAGACCGGGTCCGAGATCGCGCTCGATGGCGCGGCGAAGGGCGATTCGATCGAGGTCTGGGTGCGGGCCTCGGATGGGACCGCGGAGGCCGAGGAGGCGCACGCGGTCTCGAGCGTCGCGAACCGCCGCCCGAAGCTCGCGAACGTCGCCCTCGAGCCGCGCGGGGCGGTGCTCCGCGGCCAGCCCGCGGTGGCGACGCCCATCGCCGAGGATCCCGACGGCGACGAGCTCAGCTACCGCTTCCGCTGGACCGTGAACGACGAGACCGTCGCCGACACCGACGCCTCGAGCCTCCCCACCGACGAGCTCGAGGCCGGCGACCAGGTCCGCGTGCAGGTGATCGCGAGCGACGGCGACGCCGACAGCGACGCCGTCTGGAGCGGCGTGCTGCGCGTCGGCAACGCGGCGCCGGAGATCACCTCGCGACCCGGCGCCGTCGCGCCCGGCGAGGCCTTCGCCTACCAGGTCGAGGCGCGCGATCCCGAGGGCGACCGCAACCTGCGCTACTCGCTGCGCAAGGGCCCGGACGGCATGTCGATCAACGCCGTGCTGGGCCAGCTGCGCTGGCAGCCGCGCCCCGAGCAGGCCGGCGTCCACCCGGTCGAGATCGCCGTCGAGGACTCGTCGGGCGCCCGCACCGTGCAGACCTTCGAGCTGACGGTCGGCGCCGGCGCCCCGGCCCCCGCCGCCCCGGCCCCGGCCCCCGAGGAGTAGGGCGCGCCGACCACCGTGGAGCCACGCTCGCCGACCACCGTGGAGCCACGTTCGCCGACAGGGAGATCAGCGGCGGCGCGCAGCGCCGTCCGCTGCATCTCCAGCCCCGGGCGCCGCTCCCACCGTGCCCGCCGCCCCTAGTCGCGAATCGTGTATTCCTTGAGCTTGTACAAGAGCGCGCGGTGGCTGATTTGAAGCAGCCGCGCCGCGTGGGTCCGATTGCCGTCGGTCGCGCGCAGCGCGCGCCGGATCGCCTGCACCTCGGCCCCGCGGCGCGCGCGCTTCAGGCTCAGGTCGGCGCCGGCTCCCGCGTCGCCGGTCTCGGGGCAGGCGATCTGCTGCGGCAGCTCGCGCAGGGTGAGCGTATCGCCCTCGGCGAGGATCACCGCGCGCTCGATCACGTTCTCGAGCTCGCGCACGTTTCCGGGCCAGCGGTAGCCGACCAGGCGCTCGAGCGCGTCGTCGCTGATCGCGCGCACGGGCTTGCCGAGCGTGGCGCGGAAGTGCTCGAGGAAGTGGTCCGCGAGCAGGGGCACGTCGCGCGGGCGCTCGCGCAGCGGCGGCACCTCGAGGCGCACGACGTCGAGGCGGTAGAAGAGGTCCTCGCGGAAGCGGCCCGCGGCGACCTCGACGTCGAGCTGGCGGGCGGTGGCCGCGATCACGCGCACGTCGACCATGCGCGGCTTCGACTCGCCGAGCGGCCGCACCTCCTCCTCCTGGAGCACGCGCAGGAGCTTCACCTGGAGAGGGGTCGGGAGCTCGCCGATCTCGTCGAGGAAGAGCGTCCCGCCGTCGGCCTCGACGAAGAGCCCGCGCCGCGCGCGGTCGGCGCCGGTGAAGGCGCCGCGGGCGTGGCCGAAGAGCTCGCTCTCGAGCAGCGTCTCCGGGATCGCGCCGCAGTTCACGGCGACGAAGGGCTCGGAGCGGCGCGGCGACTGCGCGTGGATCGCGCGCGCGAGTACCTCCTTGCCGGTGCCGCTCTCGCCGGTGACCAGCACGGTCGACTTGAAGGCCGCCGCCCGCTCCATCAGCTCGAGCAGCTCGATCATCGGCTCCGAGGTGGCGACGATCGGCCGGTCGCCGGTCACGCGCTGCACCTCGCGGCGCAGCGCCTGGTTCGCCCGGCGCAGGCGCTCGCGCTCGCGCGCCTTGCGGATCGTGAGCACGACCTCCGCGGGGCGGAAGGGCTTCGTCAGGTAGTCGTAGGCGCCGCGGCTCATCGCCTCGAGGGCGAGGTCGTCGCTGCCCCAGGCCGACATCATGATCACCGTGCTGCCCGGCATGCGGCGCACGAGCTGCGGCAGGAGCTCGAGCCCGTCCATGCCCGGCATGCGCACGTCGCAGAGCACGACGTCGAAGGGAGAGGCCTCCGCGCGCGCGAGGGCGCCGGCGCCGTCCGCGGCCCCCACGACCTCGAAGCCCTCGCTCGCCAGCACGAGCTGGAGGCTGTCGCGCAGGGCGTCGTCGTCGTCGACGATCAGGATCCGGTCCGACATCGCTCTCCCGATCGGCCGACCGGCGCCCCGGCGTGAGTGCCGACGCGCGGAAAGCGCCGGCCCGGTGCCGGGGAGCGCGGGCGCCTGCGGGGTGCCTTCCGGCGCAGGCCCCCGGCAGCGCGGCGGGCAGGGGCCCCCGGGCTTGCTCAAGTCGCCCCAAGCGGCCGCCGATACTCGCGAAGGTCGCAGACCGGCGGGCTGGGAGGCGTGAGAGCGACGTGCGGGATAACAACGTGCAGCGGTTCCGCGAGTCCCTGCTCCTCAGCAAGGCAGAGCTCGCGCGCAAGTCGGGGCTCTCGACGCTCACGATCGACCGCGTCGAGTCGGGGCGGCCGTGCCGCCTCGACACCAAGCGCAAGATCCTGCTCGCCCTCGACCTCTCGATCGCGGACAAGGACCGGGTCTTCGGCCCGGACGCAGCAGCGGCAGACGGGACGTCCCCTTCGGGCGTGCCCGGGGCCGCGTGACGGGAGGGGGCATGAAGCTCTCGTTGCCGCGCCTGGGATTCGGGTCGCAGTCCGTGTTCGGGCTCGACATCGGCTCCTCGTCCGTGAAGCTCGTCGAGCTCTCGAAGAAGAGCCGGGGCGGCTTCGAGCTCTCGCACCTCGGCGTAGCACCGGTCGCCAACGAGGCGATCGTGCAGGGCGCCTTCCTCAACTCCGGGGCGATCGTCGACGCGATCCGCGAGGCGGTCGAGAAGTCGAGGACGCGCACCCGGAACGTCGCCGCCGCCGTCTCCGGCCACTCGGTGATCGTGAAGAAGGTGAGCCTGCCGCAGATGACCCGCTCCGAGCTCGAGGAGCAGATCCGCTGGGAGGCCGAGCAGTACATCCCCTTCGACGTCAACGAGGTGAACCTCGACTTCCAGATCCTCGACGCCGAGCGCGGCGAGGGCCAGATGGACGTGCTGCTCGTGGCGGCGAAGAAGGACCTGATCGACGACTACGTGCAGGTGATCGGCGAGGCCGGGCTGAACCCCGTCGCGATCGACGTCGCCGCCTTCGCGGTCGAGAACGCCTTCGAGGCCAACTACGAGACCGGCGGCTCCGAGACCGTAGCCCTCGTCAACATCGGCGCGCAGGTCGTCAACATCAACGTGATCGCGAACGGCGCCCCGTCCTTCACGCGGGACATCACGGCCGCGGGCAACCAGTACACCGAGGAGATCCAGAAGGCGCTCTCGATCGGCTTCGACGAGGCGGAGCGGATCAAGATCGGCGGACGCCGCGGCGAGCTCTCCCACGAGGTCGTGCCGCGCGAGGTCGAGGAGGCGATGCGCCAGGTGAACGAGACGGTGATCGGCGAGATCAGCCGCTCGCTCGACTTCTACGGCGCCACGACCGCCGAGGGCCGCATCGGGCGGGTCTTCCTCTCCGGCGGCTCCTCCAAGGTCGCCGGCTTCCGGAACGCCTTCCAGGAGCGCACGGGTCACCGCATCGAGCTGCTGAATCCGCTGGCGCGGATGGTCCCGAACTCGCGATTCGATCCGGACGAGCTCCAGGATCTCGCCCCCTCGCTCGGGGTGGCGGTCGGGCTCGCGATGCGACGGGTGGACGCCTGATGCTGCAGATCAACCTGCTCCCGGTCCGCGAGGTCCGCAAGCGCTTCGAGACGCGGCAGATCGTGCTCCAGCAGCTGCTGGTCCTGATCCTGACCGGCGCCGCGATCGGCGCCTTCCATGCCCGCCTCTCCAGCCGGATCGAGCGCACCCAGGGGCGCATCCACCAGATGGAGAAGGACATCGCCCAGTTCAAGCCGCAGATCGAGCAGGTCGAGGGCTTCAAGAAGAAGAAGAAGGAGCTCGAGAAGAAGATCGACGTGATCGAGAGCCTCGACCGCGCGCGCCGCGGCCCGGTGCGCATCCTCGCGGAGCTCTCGGATCGCATCCCCGACCGCGTCTGGCTGACCAACCTCGAGACGAACGGGAGCCAGGTGAAGCTCGCGGGCGAGAGCCTCGACAACGAGCTCGTCGCGATCTTCGTGCGCAACCTCGGCGAGTCGAAGTACTTCGCCGACGTCGACCTCGAGGGGACGAAGCTCGCGAAGCAGAAGAAGGGCCTCAATCTCGTGCACTTCGACATGAAGGCGACGCTGCTCGGCCCGAAGGGGGAGCCCGCACCGGGGGCGACGCCCCCGGCGGCCAGGCGCGGCAAGCCCGCCCAGAAGCGCGGCTAGGGGGACCCGGCGGTGGAGCTGAATCCCAAGGTCCAGTCCAAGCTGGAGCAGATCACGAAGCTGGCCCCGGCCGCCCGCTACGGCGTGATGGCCGCGATCTCGCTGCTCTTCGTGATCGCCTACTTCGCGCTGGTCTACCGAGACGCCAGCGAGCGCTACACGAACCTCCACGGCCAGGAGCTCGAGCTCGAGCGGCGCCTCACCGAGGTGCGCTCGGTCGCCGCGAACCTCCAGGACTTCGAGGAGGAGATCGCGCGCCTCGAGCTCAAGCTCTCGAGCGTGCTGCGCCAGCTCCCGGACAAGAAGGAGATGGAGGTGCTGCTCACCGACATCTCCAACCTCGGCAAGCAGTCGGGCATCGAGATCAAGTCCTTCAAGCGCAAGGAAGAGGTCGACCACGGCTTCTACGCCGAGGTTCCGATCGATATCGAGCTCGAGGGCGAGTACCACGACGTGGCCCGCTTCTTCGACATGCTCGGGAAGCTGCCGCGGATCGTGAACATGGGGTCGATCAAGTCCCGGGTCGCCCGGGAGGATCTCGACTCGACGCGACTCAAGGTCGAGGGGACGGCCACGACGTACCGCTTCGTCGGCAAGGCCCCGAAGGCCTAGGTCTCGAGGGGGGCGGGAGGCGGAGCATGAGGCTGCGGGTCCAGGCACTGGGAATGGCCCTCGGGCTGTGCGTCCTCGCGGGCTGCGAGGAGAAGAAGGCGCTCGGGCCGACCACGCAGGAGTTCAACGAGCGTCGTCAGGCGCTGGCGGGCAAGCTCGCGTCGAACGCGGGCAAGCCGCCCACGGCGCGCCCGGCCCAGGCAGCCCCCGCCGCTGCGACGACCGCCGGCGGACCCTCGCTCCCGACGGAGACCGGCGACTTCCGCTACGAGCCGAACGGCCGCCGCGATCCCTTCCGCTCCTACGAGTGGGATTTCATGAAGCGCGAGCTCGCCGACGCCTCGGCGGCCGGCCCGCTCGAGCAGTTCGACCTGAACCAGCTCTCGGTGGTCGGGATCGTGTGGAACGTCGGGCGCGCGCGCGCGCTCGTCACCGATCCCTCGGGCATGGCGTACGTCGTCGCCCAGGGCGCGCGCATGGGCAAGAACGACGGCACGGTGCTGAGGATCGACGACAACCTGATGGTGGTCCGCGAACGCTACGTGGACCTCTATGGCAATGAGTCCACGCAGGACGTCGAGATGCGGATCCGAGCGAGCGACGGGGGGTGATCGGAATGAGGGCTCGAAGTCTGGAGGGGAAGCGGTGGGTCCGCGGGCTCGTCCTGGGGCTCGGGGCGCTCGCCTGCGCGTCGGCCACCACGGACACCGCGGGGACCGCCCGGACCCTGCGTGACGTGCAGGTGGCGCGCGACGGCGATGCGACCGTCGTGACGCTCATCGGCGTCGAGGATCCGGTCTACACCGCCTATCTGCAGCAGGATCCGCAGCGCCTCACCGTCGACCTCGCCTCGGTGCAGGTCGAGGCGGTGCGCGACCCGATCGCCGTCTACGACGGGCTCGTCGAAGAGGTGACGGTCGCCGCGTTCTCGCAGGACACCGGCGACGGCTCGACCCGCGTCGACGTGACGCTCGCCGCGGACGCCGAGTACCAGGTGACGCCGGCCGACGGGGGCCTCGCGATTCGCATCCAGCCTCTGCTCGGGATGGCGGCGGCCCCGGCGCCGGCGGCGCCCGACGCGGACGGCGTGATGCCCGTGTCGCCGCTGGCGGCGGCGGGCCGGGCGGCCGACCGCCTGAGCGCGGTCGACGTGCGCCAGGTCGAGGGCGGGCTCGTGGTGCAGCTGCACGCGAACGGCTCGATCGAGAGCGCGGGCTCGTTCACCCTCGAGGACCCCGACCGGCTCGTGATCGACCTCCCGGGCATGCAGACCGCCGTGGGCAAGGAGAAGGTCGCGATCGGTGCGCCGGAGGCGCAGCAGCTTCGCATCGGCCAGCACGAGGGCATGGTCCGCGTGGTGCTCGACGGCGGGCCCGCGGCGCACGGCTTCGAGGGCCGCCGGGTGGTGCCGGTCGGCAACGGGCTGATCGTCGCGCTCGGCGCCGGCGCCGCGCTCGACGAGGCGGTGGACGCGATGGTCGCCGCGGCCCCCGCCCCGGACGCGGCGGCGGAGCAGTGGACGGAGGCGGCGAACTCCGCCAAGGACGTGCCGCCCGCGAAGGTCGCGCCCTCGGGCGACGTCGCGACCGTGCAGGGCGTCGAGTTCGACGCGCAGGACGGCCGCGATCGCATCACCGTGATCGCCGACCGCCCGGTCGACTACGTCGTGCACCAGCCGGACGCCGACACGGTCGTGGTGAGCGTCGCGCACGCGCGGCTGCAGCCGAGCCTCGACCCGCGCATCGCGCCGACGCCGGGCGGCCCGGTCTCGCTGGTGACGGCCTTCGAGCAGCCCGAGATGGACGTGCCCGAGGTGCGCGTCGTCGTCGAGCGCGCCGCGAACCTCGAGCCGCAGGTGCGGCGCGAGGGCTCGCTCGTCGTGATCGAGTTCCCGCACGCGGGCGCGGTGGCGGCGACGCCTCCGGTGCTCGCGAGCGTCCCGGCGGAGAGCCCGAAGACCGCCCCGGCCGCGCTCGACGCGGGTGCCGAGACCGGCACCGCGGCGCAGGCGGACGAGAAGGTGATGCCCGCGGGCAAGCTCGCGGGGGCGCCCGGGCAGGCACCGCCGGCCTCGCTCGAGCCGCCGGCCGCGATCGCCGTGCTGAAGGAAGGGGGGATGAGCGACGAGAAGGTGTACACCGGACGCCGCATCTCCCTCGACTTCAAGGACATCGAGATGGCGGACGTGCTGCGCCTGATCGCGGACGTCTCCGACCTGAACGTGATCGCCGGCGACGAGGTCAAGGGCAAGGTCACGATCCGGCTGGTCGACGTGCCCTGGGACCAGGCGCTCGACGTGATCCTGCTGACCAAGGGCCTCGGCTTCATGCGCATCGGCAACGTGCTGCGCATCGCGCCCGCCGACCTGCTGAAGAAGGAGGAGGAGTCGCGGCTCCAGGAGCGGCGCGCCCTCGAGCAGCTCGAGGACCTCGTCGTCAAGCTGCAGCCCGTGAACTACACGGACGTCAAGGACGTGCAGAGCATGGTGAAGCAGCTCTTGACGCCGCGCGGCACCGTGCAGACCGACAAGCGGACCAACACGCTCATCATCAAGGACATCCCGTCCGTGGTCGACGAGGCCACCGCGCTGATCAAGGCGGTCGACACGCAGACGCCCCAGGTGCTGATCGAGTCGAAGATCGTCGAGGCCAACCTCGACTTCTCGCGCGAGTTCGGCGTCGTCTGGGGCTTCGGCGTGGAGCCGCTCTCGGATCCCTTCGATTCGGGGAGCGCGCAGCGCCAGCCCGGCGGCGACATCTTCAAGCTCAACACGAACGACGACAACAACGCGCAGTTCATGAACCCGCTGACGGCGGGCCCGACGGCGCTGTTCAACCTCGCCGGCTACGTGCTCGACGAGAAGCTGAACATCGACCTCCAGCTGCAGGCGGCGGAGTCGAACGGCGACGGCAAGGTGATCTCGAGCCCGCGCCTCGTCACGCTGGACAACAGCAAGGCGACGATCGAGCAGGGCGTGTCGATCCCCTTCCAGACCTTCGAGAACGGAGACGCCCAGCTCGAGTTCGTCGATGCGGTGCTGAAGCTCGACGTGACGCCGCACATCACGGCGGACCGCAGCATCATCATGAAGATCGTGGTGAGCCGCAACGCGCCGGACGACAGCGTCTTCACGCTGACCGGCTCGCCGGCGATCGCCAAGAACCAGGTGGACACCGAGACGCTGGTCAAGGACGGGCAGACGCTCGTGATCGGCGGCATCTACGTCGTCGACAAGGGCGAGCGGCGCTCGGGGGTCCCGTACCTCGCGGACATCCCGCTGATCGGCGCGCTGTTCCGCAGCAACGAGGTCTCGGACTCCCGCAAGGAGCTCCTGATCTTCGTGACGCCGCGGGTGGTGATGCAGGCGCCCTCGGCGAGCTGAGGCGGGCGCGGGATCCGAGTCACGGCGGGGGGCCCTCGGGCCCCCCGCTTCTTCTATAGTCCCCGCATGGTCGCGAAGGGCCCCGTCTGGCTGGTCGGCATGATGGGCGCCGGCAAATCGGCCGTGGGCGCCGCGCTGGCGCTGCGCCTCGGGCGCCGCTTCGTCGACACCGACGCCGAGATCGAGCGCGAGCGCTCCGCCTCGGTGGCGGAGATCTTCGCGCGCGAGGGCGAGGCGGCCTTCCGCGCCTGCGAGCGCGAGGCGGTGGCGCGGCTCTGCGCCGAGCCGGTGGTCGCCGCGCTCGGCGGCGGCGCGGTGGCGCAGCCCGGCATCGCCGAGGCGGTGGCACGTGCCGGGACGCGGGTCTGGCTGCGCGCGCGCCCCGAGACCCTGCTCGCGCGGCTCGGCGACGGCGCCGGGCGGCCGCTCCTCGCGGGCCTGGCGCCCGCGGTGCGGCTCGCGCGGCTGCGCGAGCTGCTCGCGGCACGGGAGGCGGCCTACGCGCGGGCCGAGCTCGTCGTCGACACCGACGACCTCGCGGTCGACGAGGTGGTCGATCGCATCGCCGCGGGCCTCGCCTCGCGCGGGGTGGCGGCGTGAGGGGATCCGCCGGAGGGGGCATGCGCCGGATCGAGGTCGACCTCGCCGAGCGGAGCTATCCGATCGAGATCGGCGTGGGCACGCTCGGGCGCGCGGGGGCGGAGATCGCGCGCCGCACGCGCGCGGAGCTCGCGGTCGTCGTGAGCGTGCCGGGGGTCGCACGGCGCCACGCGCCGGCGCTCGAGCGCTCGCTGCGCGCCGCGGGGCTGCGCACCGCGCGGCTCGTGGTGCCCGACGGCGACCGCACCAAGCGCCTCGCCACGGTGGCCCGCCTCTACGAGCGCCTCGTCGCGCTGGGCGCGGACCGCAGCAGCGCGCTCGTCGCGCTCGGCGGCGGGATGGTTGGCGATCTCACCGGCTTCACCGCGGCGACCTTCCTGCGCGGGATCCCCTTCGTGCAGGTGCCGACGACGCTGCTCGCGATGATCGACGCCAGCGTCGGGGGCAAGGTCGGCGTGAACCTCCCGCAGGGCAAGAACCTCGTCGGGGCCTTCCACCAGCCGCGCCTGGTCTGGATCGACGTCGCGACGCTCGCGACGCTCCCGGCGCGCGAGCTCGCCGCGGGCTTCGCCGAGATGGTGAAGGCGGCGGCGCTCTGGGACGCCGCCTTCTTCGCCCGCCTCGAGCGCGACGCCGGGGCGCTCGCCGCGCGCGACCCCGCGCGGCTCGTGCCCGCGCTCGAGCGCGCGGTCGCGATCAAGGCGGAGATCGTCGCTCGCGACGAGCGCGAGGGCGGCCTGCGCATGCTGCTCAACCTCGGCCACACGCTGGCCCACGCCGTCGAGACGCTCTCGGGCTATCGGCGGGTGCTGCACGGTGAGGCGGTCGCGATGGGCATGGTCTACGCCGCGCGCCGCTCGGAGGAGCTCGGCCGGGCGCCGGCCGGCACGGCGGGGCGCATCGAGGCGCTGCTGGCGCGCTTCGGCCTCCCCACCGAGCTGCCGGGATTCCCCCGGGAGGCTTATCTCGCGGCGCTTCGCGTCGATAAGAAGAGTCTGGGCGGGCGCATCCAGTACGTGGTGCTGCGCGGGATCGGCCGCGCGGAGACGCTCCCGCTCACGGCGGCGCAGATCCTGCCGCCCGGCCGCCTCGGCGCCGGGCGCCGGCTCAAGGGGAAGCGGAGTTGAACGACGGCGATCGACTGGCGCGGCTCGAGGAGGCGCTGCGCCTCGGGCTCGAGCTCCTCGAGGACGGGCACAGCCAGGCCGCCCGGGACGCCCTCGCGGCGGCGCTGCGCGCGGCGCCCGACGGGCTCGGCGCGGCGCTCAGCGAGGTCGAGATCGAGCGCGCCTTCGAGGCGGCCGAGCCGGTCGCCGACGAGGTGATCGACGCCGACCGCGTCGCGCAGCTGGCGCTGCGCGAGGTGGAGCTCGAGGCGCGGAGCGAGCGCGCGGCGACGCCCGCGACGCCGACCTTCGCGACCGGGACGATGGCGGAGCTGCTCGAGCGCCAGGGCGACGCCGAGGGCGCGCGCCGCATCCGCGCGTCGCTCGCCGGGCGCGAGGCACGCCCGCCGGCGCGCACCCGCCCGGCGCGGCGCGCCGACCGCGAACGCATCGTCGCAACGCTCGAGCGCTGGCTCTCGAGCGTGCGCAGAGGGGCATCCGCATGAGCTTCGCAGCGCTTCTCCAGCAGATCGTCGACGGCTGCCGCGGCGGCCTCGGCGCCGTCCTGATGGGCAGCGACGGGATGCCGATCGAGCAGGCCATCGCGGCCGAGGCGCCGGAGGGCCTCGCCGACGAGCTCGCCACCGTGGGCGTCGAGTTCGGGCGCCTGCTCGGCGACATGCGCAAGGCCTCCGACTCGATCGCGGCCGGCGCGCTGCTCGACGTCACGGTGCGGCTCGGGCGCATGTGCCTCGTCTTCGCCGCGGTCGACGAGGAGACCTTCCTCGCGATCGCCGTCGCGCCGGATGGCAACGCCGGGCAGGCGCGCTATCTCCTGCGGCGGCTGCTGCCGGCGCTCCGCGAGGAGCTCTGAGCCGGCGCTCGCCGGGGGAGCGTTGAGCGATCCGCTGCGCGTGCTCGTGGTGCAGGGCCCGAACCTGAACCTGCTCGGCACCCGCGAGCCCGAGATCTACGGCACGACCACGCTCGACGAGATCCACGCCGAGCTGGCCGCCGCGGCGAAGGCCGCCGGCGCGGAGCTCGAGTTCTTCCAGTCGAATCACGAGGGCGCGCTGATCGACCGGATCCAGTCCGCGCAGTCCTGGGCGGACGGCATCCTGATCAATCCCGCCGGCCTCGGTCACACGAGCGTGTCGCTGCGCGACGCGCTCGCGGCGACCGGCCTCCCCGTCGTCGAGGTCCACCTCTCGAACATCTTCGCCCGCGAGGAGTTCCGGCGGCACTCGACGATCTCCGCCGTCGCGCACGGCGTCGTCTCGGGCCTCGGCCCGATCGGCTACCGGCTCGCGCTCGAGGCGCTGCTCCAGCATCTCGACGCCTGAGGCCGGCGCGGGCCTCCCTCCGGGGAGCCTCAAGGGACCACCGGTCTCGCCGATACGGAATGGGGGAGGGGGGATACCCCCACCGGCTGCCTACGTCTGCCCGCTCCGAGGTCCTCGGTTGGCGCCGAACAAGCGAAAGATGCTCGAGGCGGCGCGCAAGTACGCCCAGAAGGGCGCGCAGGACCGCGCCCTCAAGGAGTACGAGCAGCTCCTCAAGCTCGACCCG
>Ga0075428_100007597_pt1 | contig 12014 bp, 6 predicted proteins | sample RhiMetdeltSRZDD2_FD_75291 | JGI IMG/M metagenome (GOLD analysis project Ga0075428, IMG submission 75291) | Populus rhizosphere microbial communities from Tennessee, USA - Rhizosphere MetaG P. deltoides SRZDD2 | ecosystem: Host-associated > Plants > Roots > Rhizosphere > Soil | place: USA...
AACCGATCGATAGGATGCTCCGACCAGCCGCTGGGATCGGCCGGCGGCTCGACCTTTTTCACCGGCTGATACGCCCAGTGGGCCTCGCGAGAGAAGGCGGCAGCGCCTGGCTTCGCCTCCGGCCATGGCGCGCCGAATTTGATCCACTTCGCCACAGCGGCAATCGTCTCCGCCGGAAGCTTTCCCTCCGGCGGCATCTGGAACTCGGCGTCCTCGCGATACTCGATTGCTTGCAGCAGAAGGCTCTTGTCAGGCTCGCTGGGAGAGACTGCCGGCCCGTTCTTGCCCCCCTTGATCAGCGCCGCCCGCGAATCGACCCGCAAGTCATGCGACGTCTTTTCGCCGCCATGGCAGCGGAAGCACGTCTGTGCGAGCAGCGGCCGGACCCGCGTTTCGAACAGCGTCTCGGCGTCTTCTTCCGCCTTTCCGGCGGATGCCATGAACAGAAGAATTACCAGCGGCAGCGATCGCCGAGCGCACATCGATCGTTCCTCGCTGGTCGGGGTGAGACGACTATCTGCTCTGCTTTATATTTCTGAAGACGCTGCTTGTCCACAGCGGCCAGTTCGGCGGTTTTGGCCGCCAGCAGGAATACTTGATGCCTCGGGGGGCAAAACCGTAAACTGTGTTGAATTAGTCCTTTCGGCATAGGCCCACGCCCAGAGGAGACGCCAAGATGAGCGTAGCTACGAATTCTTCCGCCGTCCACCAGATCGGTGAAGCAGCAGGCGCCGTTTGGAAAGCACTCAGCAAGAACGGCCCACTGTCGGTGGCCAAATTGGCGGAAGCAACCAACGTCAACCGCGACCTGTTCATGCAGGCCATTGGCTGGCTGGCCCGCGAGGACAAGATCGACATCAGCGAGTCCAAGCGGGGACGGATCGTGTCACTAAGGTCGGAGGTGTAGGGGCGTGGCACCCATACTTTATTGGTGCGTGCCACCTGTGTATGACCACCCGCCCCTACTTCTTCTCCTCTCCCAGCACCGACGCGTGCAGCGGCGAATAACGGTAGTTGGCTTCCAGCGAGAGAAGGTTCATCGTCGTCACATAGACTCGGCCGGCGTGCAAACCCCAGCGATCGGGCACCGACCCGCGCGGGTCCCAGCTACCGGCCCACACCCCTTGCTGCTCTTGCGAGTTTCGCAGTAGCGGGTGCAGCGTCGCTTCCCACTTCGTCCATACCGGAACGTATGCCGCGTTCCGCTCTTTCAGGTACACCAGCGCCAGGGTGGCGTAGTACCAGTAGTACGTGTCCCGCAGGGGCTCGCGCGCCGTCCCGATCGCCGGCGGATTGGCGCTGAGGAACTCCGCTCCGCGGCCGAGTGCCGGGTGATTGTGCTGCCAGCCCAAGAACTCGCGGCTGAGCAGGCCCACGGCAGTCATCGTTTTGCTCGGCACGCGGCCGTGCCGCTGCTGTGGCGTGTCGGGCGCGAAGGGATTGTAGCGATAGAGATGCGCTTCGCCGCCGGCACCTTGGGCCGAGTTCATCCATTTCTCGATCCGCACAAAAGTCTCCGTGGGCACCTCGAGGTCCGCCAGCTTCGCGCTGTGCAGTGCCGCCACCATCCAACCGGTGACCGACGTGTCGGTGCCGATGCCGCCGATGATCGCGCCGTTTTCGTCGAATTCCGGCGAATAGCGCCAGCCGCCCAGATCCTTATTCTGCGAAGCGACGATAAAATCGATCGCCTTCTGCGCCGGCTCCTTGAGCGCCGGATCGCCCGTCATGCCGTACGCTTCGCACAGCGCCAGCGTGGCCAAAGCGTGGCTGTACAGCCAAACGCTCTTGTTGGAACGGTCATCTAGGGGCACGAACAAGTCGCCGTTGGTCTTCTGGTAGGCCAGCAGATGGTTGATACCGCGGTGCAGCACGTCCTTGTACTTGTGCTCGCGGTGGGTATATCCGCCCCCTTGCAGCGCCAGAATCGCCAGGGCCGTAGCCCCCGTATCGGAAATCAGCATGAACCGTCGCTCGTCGTCGCTGATGGCATTGGTCGCGTCGTCAAACCCCTGCAGGCTCCAGTGGCCATCGGGATGCTGATGACGGGCCAGAAACGCCAAACCCAGCTCAATCGCGGCTTCCGTCTGCGGTGATGTGGCGCCGCGACCTCTGCCTGGCTGATCACCGGATAATCGGGACGAACGCTTGACGAACGGCTCGCGTGAAACGATCGCCGTCGTGCTGATCGCCGGCAGCCCGCCCACGGCTGAGCGGACGAAACGCGTCGCGGCGGTCTGCACGTTCAGGCTCTCCTCGCGGGCGCGGCGCGAATTGAGCCCCACTTCAGGCGAATACTCGGTCCCTAAGCCGCCGGGACCTTCAGCCGCCTCCACGTGCACAGCCAGCGCGTTGCCCGATTGCCGCGACATGGGCGTATTCGATGTGCCCCCCATCATGTGGTCGATTTCCGCCTGAGCGACCGCTGAGCCGACACCAACTTCGGGTATGTCCGCAACCGTCAACGACGATGACGGCCCGGCGGCAGCAATCGCCTTGGCTGGTGCTGCGGCTGCGGCGCTACTGGCGACCTGTGGGCCTTCGCCGGCCGCGCTGGCCGATTTCCGCTGGCCGCTGGCGGTCGCGACGCCCGTGCCCAGCGTTGCGTCGTCTCCCGCGATGGCCCCTTGCGGGTCGCTTGTGACCGGGCCGCTGACGCCGCCGGTCATCCGTTCTGTCTGGATGCCGCGGGCGGCCAGGGGGACGCCGAGCGAGTCGCCGCTCGACTGTGGAGCACCGGCAAGCTGGATTGTGTCGGCAATCGTATTGGCGGCAAAGGTTGGCGCCGAGGATGCTTTGGCGGGGGACTCGCTACCGCCGCCGGCCAGGGCCACGCCGGGCGTTCCGTCTGCCGTCTCTGCCCTCATAGCGGCGACGCTGGCCACCGCGGCGGCCGATCCGCTGTCAGCCGCGGGCGCCGCTTCACCGATGGGCACGGCCGCGCCGCCAGCCGGCGCGCCGCCCGCTGCCGTCAACCGGCTGGCAGTCGTAGTGCTGGCGGCGGCCTCGGGAATTCGCGGCACACCCGAATCGCCGCCGTCACCTGCGGGGGAAGTCGCTGCGTCGGCGACAACCGGCCCGGCAATCGCCAGTTGGGGAGCGCCACCCTGTGCCGCGCGAGCTAGCCGGCGTGCCTTTTCCTCTTCGTCGTCCAGGTCTGCTTGTCCAGCGGCGCCGCCCCCCGCCGCCCCCTGGCTGGCCTCGGCCCGGCTCATTTCGGTCCGCGCCAGCAGCTGCGCGGCCGTGGCGTCGCTGGTCGGGCCTATCGCATCAGCCGATTGTGGACCACCAGTGGCCGCTGCCGGCGAAGTTGTTGCCGACCTGGCCACGCCCGCTACCTGTGCCTCGATTGGCGCTGGCAAGCCGCCGCTTTCGCCTGCCGGAGCCGCCGCGACTTCCGCCACTTGCGGCGTGGCCAAAGCAGCCTGTGGCATTCCGCCGCCCGGAGCACTCCGCGCGATCTGGGCCGCGCTTAGCTCGCGCGCGGGTTGTGGCTGCCCACCGCCGGCAGCACGTGTGCCGCCGCGCTCGGCAACAAACTGCGTGGGCCCAATATCAACGTCGGTCGTTCCCTTGGCGCCGGTGACTTGGGCGCGAGCCGCCTGGGCGTCGGCGCGATTCAGCGTGGCGCTAGCGCTGGCAGCCTGAGGCGAAACTTCCACAGCGCCCGGTGCGTTTCCAAGATTCGATAGCTCGGCGCGCGTCGATGCCGCCGGCTGCATCTGGCCGGCGACAGAGCGGGCGATCTGCGCCGGGCTGCTCGGCGTGAACGCGTCGCCCGGCGTCTGCGAGGTCGCTTCCGCGCGGCGAGCGGAGCCAGAGGCAACAAGCGCCGGACTTTCACTGCCGGGGGAAGCTCGATCCAAGTTCGGGGACTGTCCAACGCCCGTAATGCCACCCTCCGCCCGGCTGATTACCAAGCGAGAAGGCTGGGGCGAAGTTTGACCGCCGGTGGCGGCGACGCTGGCCGCGGGGCTCTCCACGGAGGCTGGGGACGCCGTGGTCGGACTGGCCTGGGCGGCACGGGCTGGCGAAGCGCCCGCAGCCACCTGCGGCCGGATCGTCGGCATTGTGGAGACCTGAGCTCGCGCCATGCCGCCGCTAGCCATCGCAACGGCGCCGGCGACGTCAGACGACGAAGCCGGCGCGGGGCTGCCCGTATTGGGAGTTGTCGTCGCGGCCTGGCGCGAGAGGGCCGTCGTAGCGGGACCGGGCTGCGACGAGTTCGCAGTCTGCGGGCCGGCGTTGGTGGCGACTTCCGCCGCGCGGGTGGGGATATTGGCCACTGCGACATTGGTGCTGCGCGACGGTGAGGGAGTTGTCGGACCTGGCGGCCCCACAGTCGGAAGCTGCGACGGATTGCCCGCTGCCCGGCGCTGCGCATCCGCGCTGGCCGACTGCGTGGCCAGTGCGGCAATTTGCGTTGACGCTGGCTCCCCTGCATTTGGCGAGGCTTGCGGAGCGGTAGTGGACTGGCGGCGCGTGGCGGTGTTGGCAGCCGCCAGTTCGGACGCGGCTGACGACGTTACGGTTCCCGTCGGCGCGGGCTGGACTTCCGTGGCGTCCGTGATGCTCGGAGCGCTCGTCCTGCGGGTAAGCGTGGTCACGGGCGATGCACTGGGTACCGCCGACGGCGCCTGACGGCCCTCCATTTGGGTCGGCCGCGCGGCGGCGATCGGCGAAGGATTTGTCGTCGGTTCAGAAGCAGGCTCCGCACGCTGCGGCGCATTTGCCGCCAGGCGGCCCGTGGCGCGCTCGATGCGGCTGGCCTGCGGCATCAACTGCGCGGCTGCCGAAGTCTCCGTCCGATTTTGCTCCGGCGCTGTAACGGCCGCCGAAGCAGTTACATCGGGCCGCGTGGTTATTCGTGGCTGCCTGGTGGGCACGGGCGAGGGCGACTGGGCGATCTGCGGTGCGGTTTCCGCCGGCGCCTGCCGGCGCTCCAGCGGCGCGCTTGCGGTCGAGGGGATTTCAGGCAGCGGCGCGTCGCTGCGGGCCACCTGTGGGCTGGCCGTTGCCTGCTTCTGCGTGAATGTGCTGGCTGGTGCAAGCGCGCTGGGCGACGTCAATTTTGGCAATGGCGGCACGTCGGCGGCGGCAATGGGGCTGGTCGGCGCGCGAGTTGGCTGCGCCATCTGGCGCTTGAGCGTCGGCGCGGCAGCCGCATCGGCCTGCGGCGAAGGAGCGTCGGTCCTCCGCGAAATTTGCGGCGTTGCCGCCACAGTCGGCGTTGCCGGCGCGACCGCCGCCTCGGACGCAGTGGCTGATTCTGCCGTCTGCCTCTCGATCCGCATGGCTGCCGCCTGAGCCTCGATTCCCGCCGGCCGCGGTTGTTCGATGGCCAGCGCCTGGACGAGTTGGCTGGTGGTCAGCTCGCTGGGCTTGCTCTGCCGACTGAGTTTTGACATTTGCTCGGCGAAGCGAGGCGCGACTTCGTTGGGCTCTGTCCGCCTGGCGACATTCGGCTGCGTCGCGGCGACTGGATTTGGAACCGGCACCGGCTGCTCGGGCGATTGCGTCCTCTCCGGCCGCGTTTCCTGCCGAACGATATTTTCCGGCTCCGGCTGCGGCTCGGGAGATCTCACTTCCAGCGACTTCTCGAAGTCCTGCTTGGGACGGTCCTCCTCCGGCAGCATTTGCTGCGGGTGGTATTGGGGTATCAGCTTCGGTTTGCGCGGTTCGATGACTTCCCGCTCGGCAACGATCTCGTCATCCAACCCGGCGAAGATCCGCGTCTCGATCATGTGGACGACCATAACCAGGTGCAAAATCGCGCTGACGACGACGGCCAGTTGCATTGACCGCCGCACCAGCCGATTGTCCACATAGCGGAAGCCGATCATGAAGGCGGCGACTGCCAGAGGTATTACCACGAGCGACGTGATCGCGTTGGCGTACCACGGCACACCCGTGTACTTGAGATATGCCGCACTGACCCCCATCAAGAACGCGCCAAGCACGACCAAGGCGATGTACAACGGCCACACTTTTTCGTCAAAGTAGTCGCCGTGAAATTCGGCAACTCTGCGGATGATGCGGCGGATCTTGGCCATGCCTACTCCTCCGTGAGCGACGCGGAATAGTCGCGAATACCCGCTTCGTTGCACAGCCGCATCGCGGTGGCGACGAAATCCCATGGCACCCGCTTATCGGCGCGGATGACCACGCTTTGATTGGCGGGGTTGTTGACTGCTGCATCCCGCAGCACTTGCCCCAGCTCCTTTTGCGTGAGCTGGCGCCCGCGGAAGAAGTAGCCCCCCTGGCTATCGATATTCAGAAAAATCTCGTGCGGCCGGGCCGTGAGCGGCATGGCCTCCGTCCCCGAAGGAAGCAGCACTTTCATGTCGCGCTCTTCCTCGGCAAACCGCGTGACGACCATAAAAAAGATAAGCAGGTTGAAAACCATGTCGATCATGGGCGTCATGTCGAGCAGGCCCTGCGTCCGGCCCTTGTTGAGTTGGATCGCCATGGGCCTTATCTCCCCGCGGCCGCGGCCGGTTCTTTCTCATCGCCCATCGGATCGCCGTCGGCCGATTGCCTGCTGAACCGCACGCGGCCTTCGTAGCGCTCCAGTTGCGGCAGCAGGCTGAAAATCAACTCGTCGATTTGGCGGAAGTACGACTGAATCCACCCCTCCAGGCAGTGCGAAACGAATAACGCCGGGATGGCGACAAACAGGCCGGCAAACGTTGTCACCAGCGCCGTATAGATGCCCGCGGCCAGGACGGTGACTCGGTTGGCGTCGGCCCCCATGACCGTCATCTGATGAAAGGCCATGATCATTCCTTGAATGGTGCCGATCAGTCCCAGCATCGTGGAGAGCGACGCAGCCAGGTTGAGCCAGCGGACGTTAGCGTACAGCCGGTCCGCTTCCCGCTGACTGGCATCCTTGACGGCGGCCTCGATTTCCGTCAGCGGGCGGCCCACTTTCAACAGCATCACGCGAATGACGTTGGCCGCAGCCGATGGAAACTGCTGGCACAAACGGTACGCTTTCCGGGGGTCGAACGTTCCTTGTGGCCCGGCCAGTTGTCCCAGGCCACTCACCAGTTCGCTGGGGAGCACTCGCTGGGGCCGTAGCCCCAGGATTCGCTCGATGGTCATTGCCACCGCCAGAAGCGACATCCCGGCAATCGGAATCATGAAGATTCCGCCTGCGACGGCCAGGTCAAAGATATTGATTGCTTTGTCGTCAGCGCGACTGCTTGTTGCCGGCTCGGACGAAGCGCCGCCCGGCGCCGGCGCAGCCGCACTGCTGGGACCGCCGTCTGCCGCCGGATTGCCGCTGCCTTGAGCGCGAGCCTGATTCCTCGCTGGCAGCGACCAGAGCAGTAGCAAGGCCATCAGTGCCGCGGCCACATAGAGGCCCAGCCGGACCAGCGACGAGTAGCGTGACAGTGCGATTGAATGCATGAAATGTTCTCTTCTCGCTCCGCGTACTACAATTTCCCGAGCACGTCCAGCCGCTTTTTCGCTTCCGCGGCCAATTCGTGCTGCGGGTGCTTTTCCACGACAAATGAATAAAACCGCTTGGCGTCGGCAATCAGTTTCGATTTCGCGTCGCCATTGGCGGCGGAAATCTGCACCTCGGCACAGCGGCCGGCCTCGTATCCGCTTTTAGCCTGCCAATTCTTGGTTTCTGCGGAGGCCTGGTCCCCGCCGTAGCCGAACATGGCCCGCTGGAACTCGCGGATGGCTTCGTTCTGCTGCTTCTGAGTGAACAGGATTTCCCCCATCATGAACCGGGCCCGCGCGCCGACATGATCGCGCGACTTCGTAGCCGCCGTCTCGTAGTCCTTAAGCGCGTCCTCGGTCTGGCCGGCATTCTGCCGCGCCCAGCCCAGTTCGTAGTGCGCTTCGGCCAACAGCGGCGTCTGCGGAAACTTCTCCGGAATCTGCTCGAAGAGGCCAATGGCGTCGTTCCATTGTTTGAGCTGCGAAGCGCTCTGGCCGCCGTGCAAGAGCGTTAGTACTTCGATCGTCGGCGATGAAGCCTTGGTCTTGGCCGCCGCCTGATAGGCCGGTAGCGCTTCCTGGAACTTGTCCAGGCGGAACAGGCATTCAGCCTTCATGAAAATGCCGTCGGCCGCCAGTGGCCCGCTGCCAAACTTCGTCACCTGGTCGCTGAACTGTTTGAGGGCCTCGTCGAACTGCTTCTGCTGGAAGTGGGCCCAGCCGAGCTTGTAGGCTGATTTTTCGCCGAGGTCGCCGGTGGGATTCTTGGCGCGGCAGGCGGCATACGCCTTGACCGCCTCGGCATATTCCTTCTTCTCGTAGCGATCCTCGCCCACGTGGAACGACGCTTCCGCGGCCAGCGGGCTGTCCGCGTGGTTTGCGGCCAGTGAGACAAAGTACGGGACCGCATCAGCATGCTTGTCCTGCGATTTGAGCGCCCAGCCAATCTCGTAGAGCACTTTGTCCATGCCGGCGTACTTGGGATCGACCTTGATCACCTCGCCAAAAGTTGCGGTCGCTTCCGCAAACTTCTGCAGTGCGACTTGGCACTGTCCCTTTTCGTAGAGGATGTCGCACTTGCGCATCACGTCGGGATTGGATTTGAAGAACGCGTCAAAGTCGGCAATTGCCTCCGCAAATTGTCCAGCCTGGCGGCGGGCCAGCCCGCGACCGCGATAAGCATCGCTTGCCAGCGGATGCTGCGGGTTGTCAGTCAGCAGTTTGGTGAACGACTCTACGGCAACCGGGAATTCCTTGGCCTGAAGCTGCGACCAGGCTTTGCCGTAAATCGCATAGGAGGCAAATGGAGACTGTGGAAACTTGCTGGCGACGGTCTCGTACTCGGCCAAGGCCCCCTTGTAGTCTCCCGCGGCAAAGGCGAACTCACCGAGGCGATAATGGGCCTGATCTAGATGCCCGCTGGCCGGAAAATTGGCGAGCAGCGTGTCGATCGCTGCCTTGGCCTCCGCCGCTTTGCCGAGCTTGTGTCGGGCGCGAGCCGCCAGCAGCAGCACTTCGTCCGACTGTCGCCACTTGGGATTCGCCTTGAGCGACGCGTCGAGTGCCTTCTCGGCTGCCTCGACCTTGTCAGTGAAAAACTGGCTGGCGCCGATCAAATACTGTGCCTCGGCCAGGGCATCGGCCGCCTTCAAACCGGCAATGATCGGCTCCAGCGTGGCAATCGTCTCGGGATACTTCTTCTGGACGAACGCGACCAGTCCCACCCGCACGCGCCAGGCGTCCGCATCGGCGTGCCCTGAATGCTTGGCCGCCAGATCCGCAAAGAGCTTCTCCGCCTCGGCATATTTTTTGAGCTGCAAGCTGCACTCGGCCGCGACATATTTGGCATCCGGCAGCAGCTTGTCCTGCGGAAACGCTGCCACAAAAGCGCCGGCCTGTTTCAGGCCTTCGTCGTAGTTCTTCAGCTCGAGTGCCGCAAATGCGGAATTGTATCGCGCTTGAGCCGCCAGCTCGTGCTGCGGATGATCGTCGGCGATTTTGGCATACAAACCAAGCGCTTCGCCGCGGCGGTCCGGCAATTCGTACAGCGCGTCAGCCTGATCGAGATTCAAATGGACCAAAAATGGGCTGTCTGCTGCGCCGGGCAGTGCCTTGGTTGCCAAATCGAGCGATTCGGCGAATTTTTGCTGCTTGAGATAGATCTTGCATAACCAATGCGCCGCTTCGGGCGACGACTTCGTTCCGGCAGAAGCCGATTTGGAGAGCCAGGTCGCCGCTTCGTCGAACTTGCCAGAGCGGTAGAATGAAGTTCCCGCCAGCATCGTCGCATCGGAGACGTAAGGGGATTGCGGAAACGTTGTGGCGAGTTTCGCGTACAGCGCCGCCGACTGCTCAAACTTGTCTTGCCGCGCCTGGCACAGCGCCTGCTGGAACAGGGCATGGTCAGCCAGGCGGAAGCCTTCGATCGATGCCGCTTCGGCAAAGAGCTTTTCCGCACCGGCAATGTCCCCCGATTGCAGCAACGTTTCCCCCTTTCGCATCCGCACCTCAGGGACGAGCGGGCCGTCCTTGACCTCCTGCAAATACTGATCGTAGATTTTCCCGGCCTCGGCAAATTGCTTCAGCTCTTCCCGCGTCACTCCGAGGGCATAGAGCACTTCGTGACGCCGGGGAGATTTTTCATCGGCCTTAAGCAGCGCGTCATAGGCAGCGGCCGCCTCCTCTTTCTTGCCCAGCGCGTAGAGCGATTCTCCCTGAAAGAAGAGCGCCTCACCGGCATGCTTGCTCTTGGCAAACTGCTTGACCAGCGTGCCGAAGGTCCCAGCCGCCTGGGCGTACATCTCCTTGTTGCCGCCGACCGCCAGCGCGTACTGGCTGGCTCCGAGGTTGAGATAACTGTCTTCTAGCAGCTCGAACTTGGGATAGTTGGCAATCACGGCGGCAAAGGAGGCAGCCGCCTGCTCGTGCTGCTTGAGCTGAAGCTGACAAATCCCCAGGTAGTGCTGCGCTTTAGGGGCCAGCGGGTCCTTGGCATGGTCTTTCAGAAACTTCTGCCACTCCAGCGCTGCGACGTCGAAGGCGCCGTTGTTTTGCAGGTTGGCCGCATCGGCGTAGCTTTGCTTGGCTTCCTGGGAGGATTCGGTCTTGTCCTGCGCGGTGGCGATAGCGGCCACCGCCATCAGACTCGCCAGAAGGACACTTGGCACAAACCTTCGGACAGCAGATCCCATCGGCCTCACCTTTGCACCTTCGAGGGCGGTCTCGCCAGCAGACTCAAATACTGCCGGCACAAGGTCTTACGCTTCGCGGACGTCTGCCGACCCTCGCGGACGCAGCAGCATCGCCCAGGTCCAGTCTAACCGTGCCCCCCGGCAGGGTAAAGTTGCGGCATATTCGCTTACGCACGGAGTATTGGCACGCGTTGGGTCAGGCGTTACGCCCATGGTCCCGGATCAGGCCGGCAATCAGAATGAAGGTGCTGGCCAGCGGGCGCCGAAAACAATGAGTTGCCGGGCTGCGTACCTCGTCCATCCAATCTCTTTTGGACAGGTCGAAAACCTGTCCTACGCGCGTGAAACGAGTCCTCATCACCGGCGGCGCGGGATTTATTGGTTCCCATCTGACCGAGGCGCTGCTGGTCCGCGGCGATGCTGTCACGGTGATTGACGACGAATCCACGGGCCGCGCGGAAAACCTGTCTTCGGTCCAGGCTCACGAGCGGCTCACGTTTCGCCGCGGCAGCGTCGCCGACGCCGATCTCGTGCGGCAGTCGCTCGAAAGGGTGGACGAGGTTTATCACCTGGCGGCGGCCGTCGGCGTGGCCCTCATCGCCCGACAGCCGCTTCAGACGATTGAGAGGAACATATATCCGACGCAGCTGCTGCTCGACGAGTTATGCCGCAAAAACGGCGGCGGTCAGAAGGTTCGCTTTTTTCTGGCCAGCACCAGCGAGGTCTACGGCAAGAATCCCAAGCCCACGTGGACTGAGGACGATGATCTCGTGTTTGGTCCGACCACCAGGCCGCGGTGGAGCTACGGGGTCTCCAAAGCCGTGGATGAATTCCTCGCCCTGGCGTGCGCGCGCCAATTCGGTCTGCCAGTGGTCATCGGCCGCTTCTTCAATGTCGTCGGGCCGCGGCAGACCGGCGCGTTTGGCATGGTCTTGCCGCGGTTCGTGGAGGCGGCGCTAGAGGGAGAGCCGCTGGTCGTCCATGACGACGGCCGGCAAGTCCGCTGCTTTGCGCACGTGCAGGACGTCGTTACTTCGCTAGTGAAGCTCGTCCAAACACCAGCCGCCCAGGGCCACGTGTTCAACATTGGCAGCGACCAGCCGGTCTCTATTCTCGAGCTGGCCCAGCGCGTCATCGCGCTTGCCGGCTCTTCCTCGGAGATCGAATACCAAAGTTACGCTCAAGCTTATGATCAGGACTTCGAGGACATTCGCCACCGCGTCCCTGACCTGACTCGCCTGCGGCAAGCAATTGGCTTTGCCCCGCGGAACGATTTGGATTCGATCATCCGGGATGTGATCGCGTGGAAGCGAGGGTGAGCCGCAAATCCGGCTATTTCCCCAGCACGAATTTTACTGCCGCCGCCGC
>Ga0075428_100007598_pt1 | contig 12013 bp, 5 predicted proteins | sample RhiMetdeltSRZDD2_FD_75291 | JGI IMG/M metagenome (GOLD analysis project Ga0075428, IMG submission 75291) | Populus rhizosphere microbial communities from Tennessee, USA - Rhizosphere MetaG P. deltoides SRZDD2 | ecosystem: Host-associated > Plants > Roots > Rhizosphere > Soil | place: USA...
GAACGAGATAACGAGCCTCACCGAGCAGCCCGACACGGGACCGCCCACAAGGTCACCCAAAGTGGGGAGCTAAACCAAGCACGACTGGGGAGTTTCGAAGAGCGCCATCAGGCACAGGTTCGCGCCATTTAGCGTACAGCTGGCAACCCGCCCGGCTGCGCTCCCAAGCCGCTTTCGCCCACCTACGCGGCCCAGCGCCCATCCCGCATCATCGGACAATCCCTGTGGATAAAACTGTCCGCGGTTATCCACAGATCTTTTCGACTCTCTGGCTGCAGCGTTCTCGCCGGGACATCATGAACCGGTGTCACTGACCGATCCTCAAGAACTCCCTCATGGCAGGAAGCCCGCTGCGGTGCAAGATTGTAAAGGTCAAGGGACGTCCTTTCGACTCAGAAAGCTCGTTTCGGACGGCGATATTTGTGCTCTTCGACTTCATGAGTCGCGCGCTAGCCGTGCGAAGATTGAGCTAGTGGCACAACACTTTTATCATGGCAGCAAAAGATGTGATCAAAGCGCACTAAACGATGCGCTCGCGAGGATCGATACACGGCTGGGTCTTCATGAGGCGGATGAAGTAGTGATCGTAGACGAGAAATTAGGTGTACGCCTTGCAGTCTTCATCTTTGCCTTGGAGGCTGAACGCGAGTGGCGAAACATGGGTGCAATTGCCGCTAAGGTTAGGTTCATGAGCATCGAGGAAGCCTACTAGTGGTATGCCAAGTGCCGCGATACGAATGCCAGATCAGCGCGGCGGGCACTCCGGATGCTTCTTACATAGGAGTTTCTTGCCGTCATGCACAACGTGGAACCGCCACCTTGGAGGAGATCCATTACCCGTGCGGGTCTTGCCTTGACCGGATGCCAAGCAGGTGATTGAAAAGTGGTTGTCCATAGGATAGCCATACGAGTTCGTTATCCGATTCGTAAGCGGCCCGGTCGAATGTTGCCAGAACACGGCCTTTCGCACTACCCGAAGCCGACACCGCGTAAACATTGGGCCTACCATCAACTGTGATTAGCAGATCTCTGGTTAGCGGATTGTTGATCACGACGCGCTTGATCTCCTGCATTGTTACTGCAGGTTCAAGCGTGGGCGGCGGTTCGACGAGTTCAGCATTGGATTCACCATAGGCCCTCTGCCGGTCTTGTGGTTGGCAAACTGGCAGATCACCCATGTCCTTGGCACCTATGACCTGCTGTTGTGACCTCTGGATATCGACGCGGATGCTGCGCAGCGCGCTAGCTACTTCGGTCGAAGTTGAGACCCGACCGTCGTCACCGATCTCCATCTGAGCGCTGCCTGTGCCGCTAAGCGCGAGCTGCTGGATGGTTTGCTCTACAGCCCCGAGCACTGGTTGGGCGGCGCCAATCACGCTTGTGAAGTCTCCATAGTCGTCTCTGATTCCTTTGTAGACGGCCTCCTCGACGGTTCCACTGTAGAAGTAGTTGGTGACGCGGATGTCCCTGTACGTGGCACCGATGCGGTCGATGCGGCCAATTCGCTGCTCGACGCGCATGAGGTTCCACGGCACGTCGTAATTGATGAGCCGGCCGCTTGTCTGCAGGTTTAGGCCTTCGCTCATAGAGTCGGTACCAATTAGGACATGGAGGGTGCCATCACGGAATGCCGTCTTGATAGTTGACTTTGACGCCGGTTGCCACTTGCGTGTCGTGGGGTCCCATAGTTCTCCGCCGCGGCCCGAATAGCAGCCGATCCGTTCATACCCTGCCGTGAGAAGCCGCTCGCGGACATAGTCGAGAGTGTCGGTGTACTGAGTAAACACGACGATAGAAGAGTAAGTTGCAAGCGACTCGGCGACATGTGCTACGAGTTGGCTGGCCTTGCTGTCTTCGCCAGCCATGTCGCCAAGGTCGGCGAGGAAGGCGCGCAGCTCGTGGATTTCTCCGCGCAACCGGTCCAGGCTGGTATCAAGTTCGTCGACGTCGAACAGCGTCGTTTCCAGAGTGGCCTCGTCGTCGGCCGTCAGCAGTTCGCCGAGGTTGAGACCATGGTCGAGCACGTCAAGCCGTCGTTGAAGAGAACGGCGGATCGCATAGAACGACGAGGTGAGCCGCCGGCGGTAGACCGTCATGACGAATCCGAGGGCCTGAGTCGACTTGTCCGACATGTAGGCGTTGTAATGGCGGCGGATATACGATTCTATGCGCTTGTACAGTTCGTCTTCGTTCTTGGTCAGATCAATGAACTCGTCGTCGACGTGCCGGACTGGGATGATCACATCCGGTCCGATGATCCCCGCAGCCTGGTACGCCCGCAGGGTGTCGCGCGTGTTACGGAACACACGGTCGCGCATGGGCGTGTGTTGTCGCAGCCAGGCGTCCATCAGCACTTCTGCGGTCGGAGTGAGGGTGTTGATGGTCTCCTTAGCCGGGGTTTGCTGGTGCAGGCGGGTGATGGTCCGAGCGGCGACGGCGCCGAGTTCGGCTTTCGCCTGTCTTTCCAGCGCCTGATCCTTGGACGCTTGAGGGTCACTGAAGTAGTCGCGGGCCATGCGGTGCAGCAGTTTCCAGTCCCGTTCGCGGTGTTGAAGCTGTAGCTGCCGGTAGTAGGCGAGGAACGCGTCGGCTGAGGTCCCCCACGCGCCGGGAAGGCCGAGCAGGTCGATGAGATCCCACGCCTCGTGCGGGTTCATCTGCATGGGCGTGGCCGATGCCAGGTACAGAGTCTTCCAGCTTCCGCGGGCCTTCATAGCCTGTAGCAAAGCGAGGAGGCTGTTCGGTGGATCAGTCGGCTTGGATCCGCGGCGGCGTGCGTGGTGCGCCTCGTCGACGAGCACGATGTCCCATTCGCCGGCGCTGAGGATCTCGGTTCGGCGGACGCGGCGCCGGGCGAGGTGGCTGGACGCGAGGACGATCGGGAACGCTGACCAGGGGTTGCTGTTCGACGGCTGGAGGATGGGTTTACTGTGTCGGTCTTCGAAGCCGCTGCCGGTGTAGCGGGGCACGTCGAGGCCGAGTTTCTCGTGCAGCTCCTCCTGCCACTGCCGCATCACGGATGCCGGCACAAGCAGCAGCGCGGAGTCCGCTTGTCCGGACAACAGCAGCTCACGGAGCACGAGCCCCGCTTCGATCGTCTTGCCCAGGCCGACTTCGTCAGCGAAAAGGTAGCCGCGGGGAAATGTGGTGACTGCCCGGTGTAGAACGCGTGTCTGATGTGGTAGCGGCTGCACCGGCGCCGTCAATGCGGCAGTGAAGGGACTTTCCCGGGGAGCCCTGGCGAGACGTTCAAGTTCGTCGCCAGCAGCGACAAGATCGTCGGCTGCCGTATCCTCAATGTCTTTATCTGCGATCGCTGGCGTTTCACCGACGTTATCCAGCCAAGGCGGCTTCCACTTGAGGATCTGCCAAACAGGGTCGTGCCGCGGCGGCACATAATCACGAGGAACCATCTTGAGTAGACGATCATCGATCATGGGTAGGTCCAACACTACCCATCCCGGATCGGGCTGGTCACCCCAATGGCCGGCGAACCGCTCCACGATGCTTTGGCCCTGCTCTGCCCAAACCTCTGCGAGCCACGACTTCGCGACCGAAAACGTCTCATGGTTGTATAGCCAGCCTGAAGCAGTCTCATTGTCCGAACCGAGAAATGTCACTCGCTCGCCCGAGGCGTCCTCCAGAACCCCGTACTTGGAGTGGAAGTAGCCCCATGCCTGCTGTGGCTCCAACGGATTGCCGTGGCCGTCGATCGGGACTCCGACCTTCACCTGCAGCAAGCCCTCACGGACCATCCACCCGAGCAATTTCAGGCATTCGTCCCCAGTCGGATCGCCGCTCAAGTTAACAGGGACACGATGGACCGCCTCCGCCACGACCTCGCGCGCCTGCGCCCCCTCGCGGACCGCAACCAGGTCCTCAGATGAGAGTTGGGACCCCACGATCAACCGCATACCGCCGCCGTGTGCCTGGGCATTCTCCAGGAAGGGCACTACCCCGCGCGCCGCGATACGCAGTACCGTCGATGAATAGTAGCCAGCCATCCGGTCGTACTGGCAAGCCACCGCCAGGGCTGGCAGATAAAACCGACACAGCGGGTCGTCCCCAGTGGAGTAGGTACCTGACAGGCCGAGGTCCCGCAGTCCACCTGGCGGATGCGCGCCGGTCATGTATCGAACAGGGTAGGCGCCTCAACCCTAAGCACGCTCGGCTCCTCCGATGGAACAACGACCTCCGGCAAGTAGGCTACCGCGAGCGTGTCAAGCAGGCCCGCCTCGGGCACCACCCATTCCCCCTTGATCCTCGTACGGGGGATTGCGTTGATGAGCCCCTGCACAGTTGCGATGAACCTCTGGTCTGTCGCCAGGCCGAGACGGTCGATCAGGGCCTTTGCCTGGCCCATGCCGTCGACCGCGGCAATGTAGAGTGCAGTGTGCACCGCATCGATGGCAACATCGAACCGGTCGGCATCTATTCGCACTCCTGACAGGTCGTCGTTGCCGCGCCGCAGGCGCTCCTTCGGTGAGAGTAGCCGGACCGTGCCCGTCTTCTTTTCGACGATTCTGTCTCGCGTGAGTGCGTCGATGTCCATTCCACCGATGGCGAAGGCGAGACGACGCGCAGCGTCATAGGGAAATTCGACGGCCTTGAACGTGCTCCACGCGAGCAGGACGAAGTCCGTCAGGTCGTCGATCTGGATCTCGCGGCCAACCAGGCGGCGACGCTGGATGCGAACAATTTCCTCGCGTGCTACGTGGAGGGCTTCCTCGGGTCGCAGGAGATGTGAACGGCCGCTCTCATCCGCGCTGCTGCTGAACACCGGCCAGTTTTGCGAGATGACCGACAACGTGGGTCCGTAGGTCGCAAGGAGTAGGTCGACGCCATCAATCCCGTCGTCCGAGAAGCGACGGTACGCCGAGCGGGCAGTGTCACGGATCTGTGCTTCGAGGTCTTCCAGAAATATCTTCCAGTCGACGGAGATTGTGCGCTTGCGGCAGACCAGCAAGATCGTGGACTCCGCTGCGTTCTTGTTCGCCTGATGGCTGCTGGTTTCGGACTCAGTTTCGACGGGCCAGGAAGTCTCGACGATGAAACCCGCCTGAATCAGAGCCATGCCGAGGGCGTCCCAGGCGCGGGCCTCTTTGTTCGTGAACATAACCGTGAGAACGCCGTTGTCACGAAGGACCCGTCGGCATTCCATAAAGATGTCGGCCATTTTCGCTTCGTAGTCGAGGTCGGCCAGCTCTTGCTTTCGGCGTCCCATCTGGGCAAAACGGGCGACGTTTGTCACAGCCTCATTGTCAATGTCACATGCGGCCGCGGCAAACAGGTCTGGCAGCACCGAGCCCAGTGTGGCTTGCTCCCATACATAGAAGAAGTTTGCCAGCTCCGCGTACATGACATTGGCGTAGTACGGTGGATCCATGCAGATGTAGTGCACCGATCCATCATCAAGGTCGGAAAGCTGCGCTGCGTGGCCGTGTCGGATAGTGACTTGCCGTGGGATGGGCGTAGAACTCAGCGCAGGTCGGCCGGTTTCGTCGAGAAGCCGCGCGATTTCCTCGTAGGCGTCGATGAGTTGATCCAGGGCCCACGGCAGCAGTTCGCCCGGGCCCGGGAACTCAACAAAGGTCCATTTGAATGCGAAGTTGTGTTTCTCGAAGACGCTTCTTGTCTTCTGCCTACCAACATCCCAGGAGGTCTGGCGCGCGTTGTAGTTGAGCGCCTTCGCCTGCATGAGCGCCAACTCGGTCAGAACCGCGGTGGCTTGGTCCTCCGGCAATGCCTGACGCACCTCTGAGATGAGACGCCGGAACTCCTCGACAAAGGTGGCATGTGTCAAAAGCTGGCGTGGCGAGAAGAAGTCGATCCAGCGGTTGATACCGTACATGCGGTGACCGCGCTCGTAATTCGAAACGCTGTCGATCTCGTCGGCCGGCACGATACTTTGTGAAATCCACTCATCGAGGTGTTGCTCGACGAAGCGGGTTGCGTCTTGTAGCGCCTTGAGGTCCCGGTCGTCAGGAGCGCGGAAAGTGCGAGTTTGACGATTCCTTACCACAACGGCGTAGGGGACCGTAACCATGCGACCAGCCTTGGCCTCAGACTTAATATAATCACCATCAATAATGAGGTCGTCGTAAGGACTGATGGCCTTCCCCCCGGAGAATGTGCCTCTGCTGGCTCTGTGTGCGTCGATGGTGTCTCCGTGGAGGACTTCGAACAGTGGTTCAGACAGCATTTCTGCGCCCTGGTGGGTGATCATGCGCACTGCGGCTGCCTTGTCGCCTTTGCGGAGCCACCAGTCTGGCACGAGTGGAACGAGACCACCGGTGCGCGGGCAACGGATGGCGTGTGCGTAGAGGTAGTTTGTGATGGTTTCATCGACGCGGCTCGGAAAGAATGGGCCGAGTCTCTTCTCACACCGCTCGACGAGCAGGCCACCCCATTTGCGGAGGTCGTCAGCAAGGGCTGGTCCAAATTGTGCGGGTGTTGCCAGACCGGCAAGTAGAACTGCTGCAGCGACGCTGTTGAGGTCATTTGCGTATGTCGGGAGAGCAAAGCGCAAGGCGGTCCACGGGATCGATCCGCCTCCGGCTGTAACGTCGGCGACGGTGGGGAGCGCTCCCCAGGTGTGCTTAAGTACGCGGTGCAGCTTGGCGATGGATTGTTCGTCGAGACTGTTCTTGAATGCGGGCCGGTAGGTGTAGGGGTTTTCTTTGAGCTTGATGCCGGCCTCCTTGGCTTGGCGTGCCATACGCTTCGCCTCGACGGGGTCGCCCCAGATACCGATGAGATGGAGGTACCAATTGCGGTAGATCTGTTCGTTCTGCACCTCGGGAATATCGGGCAGGGCGCGTGCGAGGTCAGGGCTCCAGGCTGGCATCAGCCCTCCGAGCACTGCTCCAGCGCTGGCAGCGAGTGGCCGGCGCGCGAACCACACGTGCAGTGTCTTCAGCTTCGGGAACTGGCCAGGAATGGGGGCGGACTCCCGCCTGGACTCGATACCTAGCGCAGTAACAGGAAGCCAGTCCTCGATCAGGACACGTGGCCCGTTGTTGACTCCGCCTGTCATGTCATCCACCTGTTGGTCTCTCGTCGGCAAGAAGGATGCGCAGGGCTTTGCGCGCACGCTTTGCGTGCTGCCCGGCACACTTCGCGTACCAGTAGTAGGTTTCCTCCACGCTCATCGCATTGATGCCCGCGACCATCGAGCGTATGCGATCATGGCGGGTGACCGGCGCGGTGGCCAGGAGCGTGAGGGTCAGGCGGACGCCAGCGGGCTCGTGAATGCGTAGCGGCTTGCCGCGAGTGATGCCGAGCGTTCCGGGGGTGTGTCCGGACTGTCTGACACTTGCGATGACGGCATCGAGGACGCGTGCCACCTGCGCGGGGCTCGCTTCAAGGACAGGTGTGCTGAGTACGGTGTCTCCCGCAGTGAAGGTCTCTTCCAGGGTGATGCCGAAGGCATCTCCTTGGCCTAGCCGTGTGGTGAGCCTAAACGCGCGCACGTTATCGAGCGGGAGGTGCCGTTGTGTTCCCCTGTGATGGGCCACCGGCCGATGGGACTCCGTTCCCAGTAGGGGTACGGCGGCTGTAGTCATCTGTTCACCTCCGCGGTGATGTCGACGTCTGTGATGTTGAGGCTCTTCATCACCGATTGGAGTTGGGTGAAGTCAGGTGTATCGACTTCGACGGGGGCGGGGAAGGCTATATCGAGGCGGATGCTTCCTCCGACGGAGCTGGCTGCAGCCAAGAGCTTGCTGAGGTGGCTGTTGAGCGTCTGATAGTCCTTGCGAGCTGCGGTACCGGTGAACTCCATTTGGCCGTCTACGCCTGGGAATTCGGCGGTAATATCAGCGGTGACGTTGATGTCGTGCCGCTGCAGCATGCCGAGGATAGACACAAGCAGGTCGATGTCTTGAGTGCCTCGAGTCGGGTCGGCCGTGGCCGTGACGGTTAGCCGTGCGAGTTGTTTGGTCGGCGAGTCGGCGATTTGGTCGGCGATCGAGGCGAGTGCCGGACCAGAGGCTCCATGGGCGGTGAACCGGGTGCGGACGACTTTCCGGTCGGGTATCTCGACGCCGGCGGTGTTGGCCTGTTGGCGTGTCATGACCCGCAGCCCATCAAGGCCGACACGGGTGATGTCGGTGGGTGTAAGGGCACGCACCCCAGGTGCGGGGTCTGTGTCGGTGACAACAAGCCATTCGTACTTGTGCTGGGCGACCACGTTGGACAACACCTCGAGCACGTCGCCCTTGGCTGGTTCGCCGCCGCATCGCGACTCCAGCATCTGGCGTACCTCGGATCCGGTAAGAGCTTTCGTTTCGGCGAATCCCTTGAGGTCAGCCAGGGTCGGTTTCCGAACAAGGAGGCCGCGGTCGGTGGCCTCCGCCAAGGTCATGATTTCCGTGTCGTTGCGGAACTCAACCGAGAGGCCAGCCATAGTGGTGCCGGTATACGTGCGGCCAGCAGCGGCGTCGTAGTACACCCAGTTGTCGGCCTTGATGCCGTCCACGACCGCTTCACGGATGATCGCCGGGTTGCGGATGATGGGACCGCCGTGGTCAACCCAAAACCAGTCGAGTAGGTCCTGCATGCTCACCGCAGCCTTGCCTTTAGGCCACGCTTTCGATCGCAGCCATTCGTACGACGGCTTGTCCTTGCGGATCTTACCTTCGTCCTCAAGCAGGCTAAGCACCACGCTGGTCGCGGAGCGGGTGTCGCCTTGGTGCTGGGGTGGCAGGTCACGATGACGAAGGTGGTTGTTGGCCTTATCGTTGACCGGGTAGTAGATGTGCTTGAAACAGCGGGTGATCGCTACTCGCGCCTCCAGCTGGGCGTTCATCTGATAACTTTCGATCTTGCGGCGCACGTCGTCGGTGAACTGGGCCATGCGGTTGCTACTACCGGCGAGGTCGTCGGCGGCGATAAGCGACCGGACCCGGTCTCGTAGCCGCTCTGTCTCGTCCGCGTCGGCCACGACGAACACCAGACTGTTGCGGTAGCTGCGTGGAGTTCCGGATTGGCCCACGTTGTCGAGCATGCTGACCAGCAGCGGTGGCGGGTGCTCGGCATCCCGGCCACGTACGGCGACCTGCTCGGGGTCGATGACGGCGACCCTGAGTTTATTCGTGTTGGGCAGGTGCGCCGGGCCTACTGGATAGGGCACGCCGAGGGTCGCGCCATCGTTACAGAATGCCTTGGCGACGAGGTCGTCGAGGATCTGCTTGACACGGGTCTTAGGGAGGTTGCCTTTCTCCTCCTCTAGGATCGCCGTGACGTTCGGCTCCACTTGGAACCGCCACCGGGTGCCATCGGAGGCAAGATGCCAGCAGGTCCGCTCGGCCTCGACGAGGGCCTTCTCCAAAAGGGTCGTAGCGTCGCCGGGGCGCAGCGTTCCCAACAGCCATTCGCTACGACCTGCACCGGTTGAGACAGTTTGCTCCAGCGAGTGGATCAACACGGTGCGGCAAACTCGGGTGGTGTGGGGGGTGCGCCCGGCGAACACGCGTGCGTCCACCAGCGCGGCGTGGGAGGCGGGTCCAGCGAGGTCGACCTCCGCGACACGCGCATACTCCGGTCGCTCCAATCCGATGGTGAGGTGGTTACGGACAGGCTCGTCAGCGAAGTCGATGTCGGCAATGTTGATGACGTCGCAGTCGTCGCCGTCGCGGTAGATCGACCCTACGACCTCGGCCAGGAGCTTAAGAGCGCCCCGCGCGCGGTGGAACTTCGGGATGGCGCCGAGCCGCTTGTCGAGAACCCGGACAAGCTCAGGGTGAAACGGGTACGACGCCTTGATTGCTTCCGCATATGTGGTGGGTCTGTTCGCCCCACCGGTTAATTGCTCGCCCTCGCTGGCTAGCTGCTGGTACAGCTGCTTGTACGTATCGGCTGCCGCAGCCGCAGCCCGCTGGTCGATGGATGCGAACAGACGCCGCTTGAGGATCTCGCCGATCTCCGTGTCCTCCGCAGGACGGATCACCCCGCTCGGTTGCACCATGCGTGACAACGCGTCCTGGGTTTCCGAGACCAGACCGTGCATCTGTTCGCCGAACTCATCGAGGAGTTCCGCGATCTCGTTGGTCTCCCTGCCGAACGCGTTCTGCTGTGATGCGAGCGTAACGATCATCACGATGCGGTTACCGGGATCTCCGGCCACCTCGGTCAGGCTTTTGAGGAATGCCGGGATCTGCTCAGCGTAATCGCGAATCGCCTGGTTACCAGCCTTGAGCGCCAAGCGCAAGTGGCGAGCAAGCTCGTCGATGATGACGATGGTGGGTCGGCCCCCGAAGGCTTTCAAAAGGGTATGGATTCCCGGTGCGGTACGGTCGCGTTCGTTGCTGCTCAGCGCCGCGAGCGCCTCCGAACCGATCTGGGCAGCCATCTCACCCCAGATCGTGTACGTGGTCACGCCGTTGGTTTCCAGACCGGCGGACGGGTCAAGAGCATCACCGACAATCGCAGCGACCTGTACAGGGCCGTTGGGCAGTAGGGAGACATCAACAAACTGATCCAACCCAGCGGGTCTAGCACCTTTCGCAAGGTGGTAGATGGCGGTGAGCCCGTGCGTCTTGCCGCCACCAAATGAGGTTTCTGAGCGCAGAACTCCGTTCTCGCCAGCGACACCTCCAGCCCCGGTCACCCTGCCAAACGTCTTCGTCAGCAATGTCCGCAGGCCCGTGGTGGGGAAGGTGACTCCGAAGAAATCTTCCGGGTTGCCGTATATCTTGTAGTTGTCGGGATCACGGACGATCTTGTCGAGCTGGGCGGCGAAGTGGTAGTCGCTGAGACCGCCCGTCAGGACGTCCTGCCTGGGCGTGCAGGTCTCACGCAGTGGCTTCAGCTCCACTTGTCCCTTTCCCCTTTCTATTGGTTCGGCGCCGCTGTGCATCTTCACCAGCAGGGCCGATCAGGTTCAGGTTGACCAGCCTGATGAACATCACGTGCTCGCAGAGCCGCAGTTAGTCGGCGAGCATCGCGATGGCCTCGCCAACGTCCAACGTTTGACGGCCCATGACGAGGTTACTGAAATGGGCTTGGATCCTGTCACCCGGCATACGCAGGGGCAGCGGCGAGGCCGTTGGCCTCGGGTCCTTCGGCGGCTGTGCCGGCGACAGACTTTGGTATCGCGTCAACGTGGGAGTGGCCAGTCCGCCGAGGTACTTCTTCTCGGAGCATTAGCTCGGCATGGCCGATCACGTGGGCGATGGTGAAACTGTTGATGGATGGCCATGGTTTCTGGTTAAGGACGATCACCGATCACCGCTGTTCCTTACGCCTGCCGACAGAACAAGCCCGACACGTTCGACATCCTGGAAACTAAGGTATTTTACTGGCCCCGATAAGGTGGTCAACCGGTGCCGGCAGCCGATGTGGGTGAGTTGTGTCAAGGGCGCCTGAAAACTGGCTCTGGCACAAATTTCGTGATTGACCTGTGCCGATGAATGACCGGCCGAACCCCCGCAGCCGCCACGGGCTGGTCCAACCGCATCACGACTACCTGGCGGCCCGCTTCGGTCAGGGCATCACCGCCGACAAAACGCTCTACAAGGAGATCTGCGCACGCGGCTACAGGGCACGATCCGCGAACGAGTCCTCCGCGCCTAAATATCCACCTTAGTCGATCAATAAATTTGTGCCAGAGCCAGTTTTCAGGCGTCGTCGAGTGCGCCGTGAGGCGCTGGTGCGCCGTGAGGCGCCGATGACCGTAGGAGGTGAGAGACCTTCTCGCTGGGCTGTCGCAGCAGCCTGGTAGGAGCTGAGCGCAGCCGAGCCCGGGAGACGGCGGGTGAGGCGGGAAGCAGCGCTGACAAAGCCGGGAGGGCCTGGTACTGCCAGACAGGTCCGGTCCGGCAAGCGAGATCAGACGGTATACGACAAGGAACCAGTGTGGTAAAGCCCCGTAAGCGTGGCACCGGCTCAAATCTGGGAGATACGGGCCGGGATGTAGTGCACAACTGTCCGTTGTGGATGGTTGACTCCGTAGCCGGCTTTGCGTGCCGGTGGGGAGGCCATGGTGAAGGTCTGCGGCGTAACCGTGGCGATG
>Ga0075428_100007600_pt1 | contig 12012 bp, 7 predicted proteins | sample RhiMetdeltSRZDD2_FD_75291 | JGI IMG/M metagenome (GOLD analysis project Ga0075428, IMG submission 75291) | Populus rhizosphere microbial communities from Tennessee, USA - Rhizosphere MetaG P. deltoides SRZDD2 | ecosystem: Host-associated > Plants > Roots > Rhizosphere > Soil | place: USA...
GGTCTTGTCCTATTCGCCCAACGGCAAGTTGCTGGCCTGCTCCGGGCCATTTGCTCACGCGATCCGCGTTTTCGACGCCGAAACGGGAAAGGTCCATCGCTCGATCAAGCCGGACCTTCCTAACGAAGTTGTTTGCGGCTCGGCGTTCGTGAACGACGACAGCTTAATTGCCAAAGGGGCGCAGGGAAACGTCGTCCGGATCGACGTCGAATCCGGGAAGACCACGGAGAGTTTCCCGGTACCGAGATTAGATGCCGGTCTTTTCGACCCCGGGCCAATGGCACTGTCACCTGACAGAAACTTTGTCGCCGTGGCGGAAGGAAGCAGCTTTTGGGTTCTCGATTTGAAGTCCAAGAAAATCGTGTTTCAACGGTCGATCAACGAATTGGTTTTTCACTTGCGGTTCTCTGGCGATGGTAGGAGGTTGGCCGTCGCCAGCGCGGATGAAATGTCTTCCGAGGTTCGCATCTGGAAGATCGGAGAAGAAAAGCCGGAAGCTGAATATCCAACGGAACAACGCCAAAATGTTTTCGTAGCCCTGTCTCCGGACAATACAACCATCGCTATCGCGGCGATGAGGGGCATCCCCTTTTTCGACCGTAAGACCGGCAAAGAAACGCGATTACTCCAAGGTGACGACCCAAAAGATTACTTTTGCGACCTGGCTTTCAGCCCCAACGGCCAGTGGATTTTGGCGGGGTCGGAGCGAGGGCAAGTGTACGTCTGGAGCGCCAAAACCGGGAATCGAGTCTGGAAACTCTCTGGAGAGCTTGGCGTTTTTCGCTGTCTAGCCGTGCGTGCGGATGGGAAGCGCGTCGCCGCGGGTGACACTCGCAACCGGATCTGGATTTGGGACTTGGAAACCGGCAAGCTTCTTCACCACGACCGGCCGGAGCACGATCAAATTGTGCAGTCGGCATTCTTCCTTCCAAGTGGCGAGCAGCTTTTCACTGGCAGCGGTGGTTTGGATGCTCATCTTTGGGCAACCACCGACGGAAAGCATCAGCTTTCGTTTCCGACAGCCGGCGTTGTGGCGGCGGCCTCCCCCGATGGCAAGGTCATCGCGACGACTGGTCCGGCGCGAGATGGCGTTGAACTCTGGAACGCCAGCTCGGGAGAACAGATTAGGGACATTACGGACACCGGCGCGAAAGGGAACAAGGCTATAGCCTTTTCACAAGATAACGCCTCGCTGCGTTTGGCCGTGTTTGAGCAGCCCAAGCGAGCGATCGTCATGCGACTTGGCGTGACAGAAAAGTCGCAGACGGATGAGATCAAAGCAGAGGGATATTACGACGGATACTATTCGGCCTGCTTCGCGATCTCATTCAACGAGCGCTTGGCAGCGCTCGCCAGGCAAAAGCATCTTGTCGAGATATGGAATATCGAGGCACGCCGCAAGTTGTTCGAGATCGGACTCGGGGAAGACGCCGTCGCCATCGCTTTCACGCCTGACGACCGATTGCTGGTCAGCGCAAGCGCCGATCAACTCGTCCGCATTTGGGAGTTGGCGACGGGGAAGGAAGTTCATTTGATGGAGGGCCATGAGCGCCGAATTGGCGACATAGCGCTCTCGCCGAATGGGACACTGGCGGCAACGGGGGATGGCTTCTACCGAGACGATGCCGCTATCGCCAATCCATTTAAGATTCGCCTTTGGAACCTCATGACGGGCAAACAGGTAGGTGAGTTTTCGGGCCACGATGCCGGTGTCTCCAGCCTGGCGTTTTCTCCCGACGGCTCGCTGCTATTGTCCGGGCTTACCGATACGACCGCCATTGTTTGGAATATTCCATCCGCGCTGCGGGATCTTAAACCTGATTTGCAAAATATTCCCGAGGAACAGCAGGAGGTGCTTTGGGCCTCGCTGGCATCGCCTGATGCGAAGGAAGCCCAACTGGCGGTTAGACGACTATTGGGCGATTCGGCAACCGCACTTGCTCTCGCTCGCAAACATCTCCAACCAGTCAGGCCACCAGATGGGGCGCTCGTGAAAGATCTCATCAAGCAGCTCGATGCCGATGATTTCACAGTCCGAACGGCTGCCAAAGAGCGGCTTGCCCATTTCGGCGCTGTCATCGAGCCGATTTTGCAGGAGACGGCGAAGAGCTCCGATTCTGCAGAGCAGAAGCGAGCTTGCCGCGAGTTGTTAGGACTCATCGACGCACCCTTGGCAACGATCACTTCAGACCTACTGGCCATCAGAGCTGTCCAGCTCCTGGAAACGATGAAGACGCCGGAAGCGATGGACAAGCTCAAGGAGCTTTCTGAGGGCGCCCTAGGCGCCAAGCTCAGCAGAGAAGCCACCGCAGCATTGGCACGACTCCGGAATTGAACCTAGGGAATTCGCGTCTGGTCAAAACGAACCCTCGTTGCCTAGCGGACGAGAGATTTTTTGGCAGTCAGCGAGGTTTGTCCATGCGGTTCACGATCCGGGACCTATTGTGGCTGATGGTGGTGGTGGCGCTGGCCGTGGCGTGGTGGGTGGACCGCCGCCAATCGGCTGCACAACTGGCCGAAAGCAAAGCCGAATTGCAGCGGACGGTTGACGGTCAACAGGCGACATTTCTCAGGTGGATCAAGGCTTGGAATATGGACCGGAGCACGAGGCCGGAGGAGGTGAGTAGTGAGAGGTAAGTCCAAGGTGCAAAGTCCAAAGTCGCGGGCAAGGACAGGAGCGCATGGGGCAGAGGAGACAGGGGGGGAGTTCAAAGTCCACAGTTGCGGCGAATCGGTGACGGCCGTTCACGGCCGTTAGCCTTTTCGGCCCGGCATTCAATGCCGGGTTGGGATGGGCGACACACACTATCTCTTTTGTGATTGTGTCAGCCTCGTTCACGAGGCTTGCGGGTTATCGGCTTTGAGCCAATGGGCGGGTGGCTGAAGCCGAAACGGGGAAGCCCCGTCGAACGGGGCTAGAGACGAATCGAAAAAGTGCTCCGGTGAACCCGCCGTAAACGGCCGTTTACGGCGGGCCGATAAGCTAACGGCCGCCAGCGGCCGTCGGTGGGCAACGTTGCGCGGCGACCTAGAAGTTTTTTGGCAGTCAGCGAATAAACGGCCCTCGCCGCGCATCTACTAGTGGACAGTCGTGCGCATCGGTCCTCGGCTGGGAAACCGGCGGGGGCGGGGTGAACGGCGCAGGATGGGTCCTCCGGCGAATGCCCGAGATGGTCTTTGACAAGTCAGTAGGCGGAGCAGGATTCAGGGGTCAGGCGAAGGTTGACAACTTAGTCCTCCGTGGTCATTGGTGCTTGGTCATTGGACATTCATTTTACCTCTGACCCGGCAGTGGAAACATTTGTTCCCTTAGCGGCCGCCAGCGACTCACGCCAAGGCGACTCAAAAACCGACTCAGCCCTGGGTCGGGAGGGGGACTTACCCCCCCGGTGGAGCAGGCAGCCAGCGGCGCGATGAAATGTATACAAGTGATTAGTATACAGTCGGTTGCGCCCGTTAACCCGACGATTCGGACAGCAGCCCCTGAGTCGGCCAGGCCTTTTGAACACCCCCCGACTCACCCGACTCATCTGGCGACGCGCGACTCACGCTCAAGGGCTTGTAGCTTGCCAATGATCGCCCCGCCGGCACGGGGGCCGGCGGTCGCGGGCCATGGAATATTGGGCGACACTAGCGTATCATGAGTAGTGGACAACCGTGCGCACTGACGGCCGCCCTGGCAAGCTGCGGCCGCAGTCGGCGCAAGGTTGTTCCCAGGCGGACGAGTGCCGCCGCGACGATCTTTGAAAATCTAACGAGATAGCAATATCGGCAGTAGCGCGGGGCAGCGTCCGGTAGTGATACCGTTTGTTTTACTTGGCTGATTAAGAATTAGGCATGGCTACGCGCTTGTCGTGAATTTGTGGCCGCACTTTTGGCATCGCCAGCGAGTGACCTTGGGCTTGGGCGTGCGTTTTCTGCCGGCCAAGATATCTCTAATTCCAATGCTACTGCATATTGGCCACACCCGCACTTCGCGAGAGGTGCATATCGGACATTCAGGGGGCCGCGGCGTTGGCCGCTTTGGTTTCATGCCCCCGGATTCTACCCGCTGGCGCAGGAAAAAGCCCCGCCTTGGGGACGGGGCTTTCGACCGCCGCAACCCGGTTTCGGACCAGTCGCGGCCGGCAGATAATGACCATGGGCAGGGAGAGAGGTTCGCCAATGCGTTTCACCATCCGCGACTTGCTCTGGCTGACGGTGGTGGTGGCGCTGGGGGTGGCGTGGGGGAACAATTACTTGGCGCTGCGGGATGAGCAACGGACTAACGTCTACCTCCGAAGGGCAATTGAAAACGCGGGGTTCGTGCCGAGCGGCGGCACCTTGGGGCCAGACCTGATCGGGAAAGAGCAGCTTGCGCGGATGCTAGAAGAACAAGCACAGGCCAAGAAACTGCCCAAGAACTAGGCGGAAAAGCCAAACGGTATCACTACCCAGCGTCCGACTCAATCCCCCCGAAAGAGGCGCTGCCTTCAGACGATCGGTCTTGAGCGACTTAGGTCGCCAGCGCTGGCCGTCCCGATTGTGTAAACATGTACACATACTAAAGTTGCGCCGCTCCAGCGCCCATGTGCCGCGACGAAAGCCCAAAAACCGATACCCCCCTTTGCCCGTTGCCTTGGAAGGGAGGCAGGAGCAGGGGACAGGAGTCAGGAGTCGGGGGTCAGGAGACGGCCTTACGACGTCTGCTCTCTGACCGCTGCTTTCTGAACCCTGAACCCTGAACGGCCGCGGTCTCTACCGGCCGCTGGTCGCGGCGATGTATCCCTGCTCGCGCATCCACTGCAAATACGCGCCGCAGCAGCCGTCCAGATTTTCAATGGTCCCGCCGCCGCGGATCGGCGAACAGATTTCGTAGGCCGCCAGACCTTGATATCCCCCCTCGGTCAGGCCGCGGAAGAACGCCCCATAGTCGATAAAGCCCGTGCCGAAGCGGACGGCACGCACGCCGTCCGGCGACAGCCGCTCGTAATTCACCAGCTCCGGCCGATACCGGTACCGCGGCACGCGAACGTAGTCGGCATTCGTGGTCAGGGCCATGTGGGGAGCGGCCTTGCGTGCCGCCTGGTACAGGTCCTCGCCGCGGAGTGCCGGCGACCAGGCGTCGAAGGCCAGCTTGCAGTTGGGGCGGTCGATCTCGGCCAGCAAGTCGAGCAGCGCGTCCGTATCAAGTGCCAGGTCGTGGTGATTCTGGATCGCGATGGTAATGCCGTGCTGCGCTGCCCGGTCGCACATTTCACGTACGGCGGCCGCGACGCGCCGCCAGAGCGTGGGCGGATCGCGGTCCGCCTCTTCATAAGCCGTGAAAATCCGCACCACGGAGGCGCCGAGCTGCGCCGCCAGGCGGGAGAGCGATTCGACGTAGGCAATCTGGAATTCGACCAGCGGCACTTCTGCCGCCGGTCCCGAGGCCAGGTTGGTATAGCCGGCGACGACGTCGCACGTGACGCGGGCCGCCCGCAGTGCCGACTGCAGTTCCTCGAGTCGCTGGGGAGTGGCATCCAGCGGCGAAAGATGCGGCCGCTTCCCGCCGAGCATGACGCCGACAAATCCGAGCCGGCCGGCGCGGGCGATGAACTCGGAGAGCGGCAGGCTCGCCTGTCCCCACGAACCGGAGTAGCTCACCGAGAACAGGCAGGGCTTCATGGGCATGAGTGCTTGGGCTGGATGTGGGGCGTCCGTGGCGCGAGCGGAAAAGCGCGCACCTGTGGTACGCCGAGGAAACATGATTATGAGCGTATTGGCGGCGGGAGCAAGTTTTGCCCGGCGCCGGCGGCGAGAATGCCGCCACGTGAGCCGCGATTACTCGCGGTCGGTCAGAAAGGCTTCCAGCTTTTTGCGGACGCGGTGCTGGAGCTGCCAGCGATTGTCGGGACTGTAGGCCCGATCTTCGTCGGCCCCCGCGGGAGCGACCAGCACGCTGTCGAAGTAGGTGCGCTCCGAGCGCGTCAGCTTGTCCAGAAACTGCTCCTGGAAATCGGCAGTCAGCGCCGAGAGCGGCATTTCCCTCTGGATCTCCGAGCGGGAGGCCTTTCTCTCGCGCGACATCCGCCGCTTCTCCGAACGCAAGAGCTGCTTGATCTCGCGCTTGGCGATCGACGAGACAAACGTCGTCAGTCGGCAGCCGCGGCCGTCGTCGAAGCGGGAAAGCAGCGAGCCGCCATCCTTGACGAGGCCGTACCACACGCGGGCGGCAATTTCATCGACCAGGCTGAAGTCCTGGCCGGCCGAGCCGAGGAGCGTCCTGACCGCGGTCAACAGCTTGGGATGACACATCTGGTACAGCTCGCTCCAGGCCGTGGTCTCCCCTGCCAGGCAGCGATCCACGAGACGTCGATCACCCGCGGGCTTGCTGGGCGCAGCATTGCCGCGAGTTGCCGCCGCTTTCGCGGCGTGACCGTTTACGTGACGCGCAGTACTAGACAATTTGCTTTTCAAGCCGGTGCTTCAAAAGCAGTGACCCTGGGTTCACGACGCCAGGGGGCTGAATTTCGCCGCGCACGAGCGTGCGACGAAAACACGAAAATGGAGGCAAGCTGACAATGGAAAGACGAACGTCGTCCCGTCTGGACTCCGTCCCTTTGGGTATGCAGATCCGCGTGCCGCAGCGCACCCAATTGGTGAAACAGGCTAGAACGAGCCCGGAGTATAGTTTCGCGCCGCCAGTGTGGCAAGCAAGTTGTGAGCGAAATTGGCGCGAATTGCAAACCAACCAAGGACTCGATGAGGTCAAGCCGCCGATCGCCGGGCTAATGCCGGGTCGGTGCAAAGCGCGTGATTTCATGCTGCCAAATGCTTGACACAACTTCTGGCATGACTATCGTAAGGTCGTATCCGGTTGCTAGTGGAGCGTGTTGAGGCTCCGTTTTCGGCTATCCATCAGGGCAGGAAAGTCCCACCCAAGGGAACGGAGTGCGCGCCTGTCGGCCGCCAAATTCTTCCTGGCGGCATCCGGCTCCGATTTCCCGATTGTCCCCACCATCGCTCATATCTCAGGATTTTGCGAACTATTTCGGCCGATCCCGCGCTGGTTTTGCGCGCGGCCAAAGTCCTGCGACTCGCTGTGACTGAACACGTCCCCACCAAGGCCGGCCGCTCGCGCCGCAAACGACGCGAAGTCCGGCCTGTCGAACCCGCTGTCGCCAGCCAACCGCCAGCCGCCGCCCCCGCGGCGGCAAGCAGTCCCGCGGCCAGTCCGCTGCTGGTGGCGATCTTCGGCGTCGTCGCGCTTGGCGTCGGCGTGTGGTCGTATTTTCCAGCCATCAGCCAGTTCGTCACCGCCTGGAATACCGAGCCTGATTATTCGCACGGTTATCTGGTCGTGCCGCTGGCGGTGGTACTGCTGACGTTGCGGCGGAAATCGTTTTCCGGCTGGGGCCAGCCTTCCCTTTGGTTCGGCGGCGCTCTTCTGGCATTTGCCGTCGTGCTGCGACTGACCAGTGCCTGGTATTTTCTGGAAACTCTCGACGCCTGGTCGCTGGTCGTTTGGGTCGCCGCGGTGACGGCCCTCTTCTGCGGCCGGAAAGTGCTGTGGTGGAGCCTGCCGGCAATTGGCTTCCTGTTATTCATGATCCCGCTGCCGTTCGGTGCTGAACAGGCGCTGAGCCTTCAGCTTCAGACGGTGGCCACCAAGCTTAGCTGCTGGTCGCTCCAACTGCTGGGCCAGCCGGCACTGGCGGAGGGGCACACGATTCTGCTCGGCGATCATCGGCTCGAAGTCGCGCAGGCCTGCTCGGGACTGCGGCTGTTTGTCAGCATTCTGGCGGTCGCCTACTTCTACCTGGTGGCCGTGCCGCGCCCCTGGTGGGAGCGGACGGTGCTGGTGGCTGCGGCGCTGCCGATTGCCGTGGCCACCAATGCGATGCGGATTGTGGTCACGGGAATGTTGTTTCAATTCGCCTCAAGCGAGGCAGCACACAAGTTTGCACACGACATGGCGGGGTTCGTCATGATTCCTGTGGCAGCAGTTTTGTTTGGTTTGCTGCTGTGGTATTTGACCATGTTGTTCCCTTGGGAAGAGGAGCTGGACGTTTCAGCGGTGGTCAATCAGGCCAGAGCGTAACGCGTCCAGAACCAGTGATTTATGGCAAGCGATCCTGTCAGCGGTCGTCAGCTTTCGGCGTCGAGCCCAGATAGCGGCGTCGCCAAATTCGAGATCAACACCGTCTTCATCGCGCTGCGCTGCTGGTGGAAAATCGCAATGCCGCTGGGGCTGCTGGCGGCTGCGGGCGCGGGCTCGCTGGTGTATTACCTGTTCCAGCCGACATACACGGCATCAGCCTGGATCTTCATCGGCGAACGGGCTCGCCAGATCATGCCGGCCCCCTCCGATGATTCGCACCGGTTCGTGGCCAACCAGATTGAGCTCATGAAGAGCCCCTACCTGCTCACGCCGGTAGCCACCCAGAGGGACATTCGCAGCGCTCCGGAACTTGCGAGCGAACGCGATCCGTTCCTGGCCCTCAAAAAGCGATTGGTCGTTAGCAACCAGGGACAGTCCGAGTACTACAGCATCGAATTCTCCAGCAAGTCGCCCGAAAAGGCGGCATTGATCGCGAATGCTGTCGCCGATGCCTACATCCGCTTGCAGCGGTCGAACCAGGACGAACAGCGGAAGCGAATCGTCGATGCGCTGGACGGTTTCCGTCAGATTCTGGAGCGGCAGGTCAGCGATGCCGAGGGTCGCGTCAAGACCTTGGCGGAGACGTTGCGCGTGGAACTGAACGACCCCCTGATCGACTCCCGCCGCAACATCCCCGACGGGGACGAAGCGGCTCTGGCCAGCCTGCAATCCGAGCTGATCAAGATCGAAGTGGACCACACGATGATCGAAGCGATGTGCAAAGGACTGGAAGAATCGCTGCAAAGCGTGCATTTGGAGGTGCCGGTGGCCGAGTTGGAAGCGGCTCTGCAATCTGAGCCGCTTCTGGTGCGATTGTCGAGCGAGCTGGAGGCGCTGAAAGCGTCGATCGAAGGGAATCGCAAAACAGGCACCGCGGCACTTCTGGCCCGGGACGCGCGGTTTCAAGGAATGCTCAAGCAGGAGAAGGAACTCGAGGAGAAGCTCAAGACCGAGACCGACAAACGGCGCAGCGAACTGAAAGAACAGTTTGCCGTCGCCCTGGAGAACCAGCGCAAGGCCGATCTGGAAGCCAAGAAAGCCGAACTGGCGGGTATCGCCCTGACGCGTGACCAGCTCCGGGCCAAGAATTCCGAAGCAATGAAGAACCGCAAAGAGGCCCGCGGCGACATGTTCCAACTGCATTTGGCCATGGGTGCGCACGAGCGGGCCAGGGAGATCCACAACAAAGTCGCCGACGAAATGGAGAACATCAAGGCCAACGGCCAGATTGCCGGCGATCGCGTCTTTCTGCTTCAGCCAGCCGAGCATCCGACCATGCCCGACGAGGCAATTCCCTACAAGCGGATTGGCATGTTTGCCGGCGTGGCGTTTTGCATCCCTTTCCTGCTGGCGGTGGCCTGGGAGCACTTCTTCCGGCGAGTCAATAGCCGGCAGCAACTGGAGATCGGTGGGGCGCTAAAAGTGGTCGGTGAAATCACCGCCTTGCCGCGGCGCACGCGGCGCAGCGGCTCGGCCCGCGTCAACCGCGACTTGCAGCTTTTCGAAGAGAGCGTGGACGGACTGCGAACCCATCTGTCGCTGCTCGAGTCGCTCCAGGGGCTGCGAGTGCTGGCGGTGACAAGCGCCATCAGCCGCGAGGGAAAAACGAGCGTCGCCGCCCAATTGGCCGTGAGCCTGGCGGCAGCTACCGGCGAGCCGACGCTGCTGATTGATGGCGACCTGCGGTCGCCGGACGTGCACCGCGTGTTCGGCGTCGATCTGAGCCCCGGCCTGGCGGAAGTGCTCTCTGGCGAGTTGACCGACGAAGAAGCGATCGAGACTGACTTCAATCAAACGCTCCATTTGATGACGGCCGGCCGGTTGGCGACCAGTCCGCACCGCCTGCTGGGAAGCGGCGAATTCCGGGCGCTGCTGGCCCGCCTGCGGGGCGTCTATCGCTACATCGTCATCGATACGCCCCCGCTGCTCCCCGCCAGCGAGGCCCTGATTTTGTCCCGTGCCGCCGATGCCGCCATCCTCTCGGCGCGGCGCGACTTCAGCCGACTCGACCAGGTGACCGAAGCCTACAGCCGCTTGCGTGCCGCCGGCGTATCGTTTGCCGGCGTGGTGCTCAACGGCATTCCCACCCGGCACTACGCGTACAAGTACGGCAACTACGGCTACCGGCGGCAACTGTCTGCCAACGAATAGTCCGCCGACCCAACGCGCGACTTGCGATCGATTGCCAGCGAGGGCATGTCCACGATTGCTTCTCCTTTGACCGATTCCACCAGGCCGCCAACAGCTTCTGGTGCGCCAGTGCGGCGCCGCACGCTCAGCCTCCGCGTGCTGGCCGTCTCGCTGGTGCTGGTGGCGGCGACGCTGCCGTCCCTGTATGCGCTGCGCAACTGGCAACTGGCGCGCACGGCGACCGCCTATTTGGATCGGGCCACGGAGCTGGAACAAAAGGAGCAGTGGCTGGAGGCAGCCGACTACATTAATCGCTTTCTCACCCTGCGACCGCGCGACGCCGACGCCGAGATCCGTCTGGCCGAGACGTTTGCCAAGGGAGCCGACACTCTGGATCGCACCAACCGGGCCGTGGCGCTGCATTATGCGGCGCTGAGCTACGACTTGGGGCGGCGGCAGTGGCCGCTGCGGCAAAAACTGGCGACGCTGCTGATCAAGGCGACGCGCTTTGCGGAAGCGGAAACGGAATCACGAAAGATTCTCACAAATGATCCACAGTCGACCGAAGCGCGCAAGTCGCTGGCGGTGGCCCTATTTGGCCGCATTGAAAGCGGTTCGTTCAACTCCGCCTCGGCTGCCGAGCTGAAGAAGCTAGCGCTTTTGACCACGATCGACCAGGCTCGAGCGCAACAACCCAAGGAAGTGGAACTGGCCGTGATCCAGGCAGCGCTGCTCCGCCGTCATCCGGAGCTGGTACGGATCGAGCAGCCGCAGTGGACGGAAGCGGACCGCTATCGCAGCGCCGATCGCTGCCTGGATGATTTGATTGCCACCGATCCGACAAATCACGCGGCCTTTCTGGCTCGAATGGCGTATCGAGCACAATACTCGCTCGAGGGCGTGGACGACGACATGGCTCAGGCGCTGAAGCTGGCCCCCAGCGATCCGCTGGTTCTGGCGGCAGCCGGCGTGAAGGAATTGGCGCGGGCACGTCGGCGCAAAGCAGCAGGCGGGCCGCTCGAGGAAGTGCAATCCAGCGCGGCGCGCGCCGCAACCCACTTCCAGGCGCTGCTGTCCTCGCAACCGCCGTCGCAGAATCCAGTCCATCACGTTTCACTTGGTGAGGCGCAGCTCCTTTCGGGAAAACCAGAAGACGCAATCGCCACCTGGAAAGCGGGCGCCAAGAAATTCGTCGGCGCTGAGCTGGTCTTCGAGACTCAATTGGCGGACACCTACCTCGACCTCGATCGGCGACAGGAAGCTGAGCAGGTCATCAAGCAAATCGATTCGCGGATTGCCCAGGCCAGTGTCCGCCTGTCGGGCAAGCAACTGGCGGCACTCACTTTGGTCCACGATTTCCGGCGAGCGCGACTGGCCGTTCAAGCGAACGACTATGCCAGCGCGATTCCCCAATTGCGGCGGGTCGCCGCTCGATCGCAGACGGCGGTTTCGGGTACCGACGAGGCGGTGCAGGCACTGCTGATGCTCGGACAGATTTACGCAACGATGGAACAGTGGCGCGAAGCGGGCCAGGCGTACGACGAGGCCTGTCAGCTCAATCCGCGGCTGGCTCAGGTGCGGTTGGCGGCGGCCCAATCTTGGCTCTCGGCCGGAAGGGTTGATCTTGCCGCGGAGCGGGCGGAGGAAGGCCTGGCGCTGCACGATTCGACGGAGGCATGGTTCGCACTGGCGACGGCGCGGCTTCGCCAGCAAATTGCGCTGACGCCGGCGGAGCGCAACTGGGATCGCTTCGACCTGAA
>Ga0075428_100007601_pt1 | contig 12012 bp, 6 predicted proteins | sample RhiMetdeltSRZDD2_FD_75291 | JGI IMG/M metagenome (GOLD analysis project Ga0075428, IMG submission 75291) | Populus rhizosphere microbial communities from Tennessee, USA - Rhizosphere MetaG P. deltoides SRZDD2 | ecosystem: Host-associated > Plants > Roots > Rhizosphere > Soil | place: USA...
CCAAGCGCAGGCCGGCGCGCAAGCGTACTGAGAAGCAGAAGTCGATCGAGGAGGAGATCGCCGAGTTCATGAGCGGCGATCACTCCGCGCTGGCGCCGGACAAGGATCCCTAGCCTCATCCTCTCTACCGCACCCAGAACATCCCGCTTACAGCGCGACTCTGGTGGTGCCCGCCGCTGTTCCAGGTAGCGGTCGATGAGAGATTCGATGCAACGACGATTCTCTTCTTGCATGGGGCGTCTCCGTTGTGGGTTGCCCCATGATCCCTGCTTCGCGCTCTACCGGTACATCCGGTTCACTCCACTCCTTGCCTCAGGTCCGAGGAGACTTGCGTCCGGCTCCCCAACCGACAGTCTCCTCGAACCGCTCCTCGTCTATGCGGCGCGATGGGCTATCATCGGCCGATGTCCCGCCCTGAGACGGCCGGCCACGATCGGCCGGCCAGGATCGAGATCCATCCCGACTTCCAGGTCCTCGAAGAGAGGCTCGCGGCGCTCCTGCGCGATCGGAAGGGGGCCGGGCCGGATGGCGCTCTCGCGCCGGCGCTCGTCGTGGCGCCGACGCGGCGGTTGCTGTCGTACCTGCAGGAGATCCTGGCGGGCCGGATCCCGGCCGGCTTGCTCAACGTCCGCTTCCTGCATCACGACGGTCTGGCGCAGGCGATCGCCGCGCAGGCCGGCATCACACTCCCCTCCCCCCTCGGGAACGCGGTGAAGGAGTCGATCCTCGAGCAACAGGCGCGGCAATCCGGCGGGGACATAGGGGAGTTCGTCGCCTCGAGGCCTGGCAGCATCAAGGCTCTCCTCTCGACGATGGAGGATCTGCGCGAGGCGGAGGTCGATCCCGAGAGGGCTTGCGGCGTCACCGGATTCTCGTCGGATGGTCAGGCCGTGGTGCAGCTCTATCGTGCCTACGCCGCGGCGCTCACGGCACTCGGCCGCCAGGGATGGTCCGACCGGGCCGGCCGCATCCTGGCCGCGCTGCCACACGCAGCCGACTACGGCCGCCGGTTCCGCCTCGTGATCCACTACGGCGCCTACGAGCTCATCGGCGTGAACCTCGACCTGATGCGGGCGCTGGAGAGCGACCGGACGTCCGTCGTCTACCTCGCGCCCGGCCATCCCACGGCACCGGCGTACGCGCACGCCGCGCGGTTCTGGGCGAACGTGCCGGGCGAGAGGCCCCGCCTCCTCGTCGGCGCGGCACCCTTGGAGGCACCGCCGACCCGGTCGCGGATCCTGGGGGATCGACTGACGCTCCTCCATGACGAAGAGGCCGTGCCCCCTTCCGAAGAGCGGCCGCTCGACCTGTTCCACGCGCAGGGGGCGCCCGCTGAGTTGCGCGAGGCGGCGCTGCGGATCCTGGCGCGGTACCGGAACCACGGCACGCCACTGGCGCGCATGGCGATCGTCGCGCGCACGCTGGAGCCGTACGCCTCCCACCTGAAGCCTGTGTTCCTGGAGCACGGCCTGCCGTTCCACACCACCGCCACAACGAGCGCCGCGCGCGAGCCGCGCGTCCAGGCGGCGTTGCTCCTCTTGCGCTGCCTCCGGGACGACTTCCCGGCTGGGCCGCTGTTCGACCTGCTGCGCAGCGGCCTCTTCCTGGGACCGGGGGATCCCGCCCGCAGCGTCGACGCCTGGGAGCGCCTCGCCCGCCGGTACCACGTCGCGGGCGGATCGGATCTCTGGATCGATCACTTGCCGCGCTGGGCCGCTGGGGACGCCTCCCGGGAGGATCGCCATCGGCAGGCGGAGCGCCTGGCGGCGCTCGTGCGGGGCCTGGCGCGTCAGGCGGGGACGCTGCGACGCGCCCGGACCTGGGTCGACTGGGGCGAGGGGTTCCGGAGCCTTCTGGCCCGCACGATCGACGGCTACCAGGACCAGCAGGCGCCCGCGTGGACCGAGGAGGAAGCCCACGATCCCGGGGTGACCTTGGTCGAAGGCTTCCTCTGGGCCATGGAGCCGCTGCAGGCCGCCAAAGTACGGTTCACCTCCTCCGCCGCTTTCGACTACCTCGAGAGCGCCGTGGCCGGCGCCACCCTACCGATCGGATCGGTCGCGGCGGACGGTGCGGCGGCGTGCGGAGACCAGGGGGGCGTGCGGGTCCTGGACGCCATGCAGGCGCGCGGTCTCGCGTTCGACGCCGTGATCCTCGTCGGCATGAACGCCGACCTGTTTCCGCGGCGGGGGCGCGAGGACCCGTTCCTGACCGACGACGATCGCAGGCTGATCCGGACGGCTCTGCTGCGGCCGCTTCCCGTCGCCGCCGAGGCGAAAGACGAGGAGCGCCTGCTCCTGTCGCTCCTGCTCGGGAGCGCCCGGGGGCATCTGGCGGTGTCGTGGCAGCGCGCCGACGAGTCGGGCAGGGCGCGGGTCCCCTCTCTGGCGCTGCGCGAGATCGCCCGCATCGCCCTCGGGATGACCGATCTCGCGGCCGCCGAGCGACGCGCGCTGACCATCGGCGCGCACCCGGCCGATCAGGCGTGGTCGGCCGTGGAGCGTCATGCGCTCCTCGCCCCCCGGGAGGCCGCCCGGGCCATCGCCCTCCTGGCCGGCGGCCCCCGGCCGGCGCAGGCACTTCTGGGACAGCCGGCGCTCGCAACTCTCGGCGTCGATCGGGACGCGACCCTTCCGGGGCTCGGGTTCCTGGCGGCGATCGAGGGGACGTGGACGACGCCGTTCGACGCGCTTCCCGGAGAGGCGGGGCGCCCTCAGGACGTCTGGTCTCCCTCGCGCCTGGAGAGGCTCGGCTCGTGCCCGCAGCATTTCTTTTTCCGGCACGTCCTGCGCGCCGCCGACTGGGACGAGCCGGCCGCACCGCACGAGTTCGAGGCGCGCGAGATGGGAGCGCTGGCGCACGAGGTGCTGAGGGACGTCTACTCCGCGCTCCTGGGCGAAGGGCTCCTTGCCGGCGGGTCGGGGCGGCTCGATGAGAGTGTCCGGCGGGCGGAGGCGCATCTCGACGCAGCCTGGGCGCGGCACACAGCACAGCTTGCGGCGCGATCGCGGGTCCTCTACCCCGCGCTCTGGGACCTGACCGCCGAGCACTGGCTCGCGTCCCTGAAGAGGTTCCTGCGCCTCGACCTCGCGGAGGTCCTGGCTGCCGGCCGCGTCCTCGACGGGTTCGAGGTGGAGGTCGTGCGGGCCATCCCGCTGGAAGCCTCGGTGGCGGATGAGAAGGGCACCCTCCCGGTCCTCGCGGTGCGCGGCAGGCTGGACCGCACCGGGCGCGACAAGGATGGCGCCGTCGTGGTCTCCGACTACAAGACCTCGGGCGCCCTGGAACGGCACGTCGGCCAGACCGAGATGCTCAAGGGGAGCCGCCTGCAGATGGCGCTCTACGCCCTCATGGCGGAGCCGGACCCGGCGAGCCCCGGCGGACCGGAGAGGAACCCCGGCCGGCCGGAAATCCGCGCGGAGGTCCTGGGGGTCGGGCCGCGCTATGCCGACGAGGAGGCCGAAGGCAAAGGACCGGCCCGCGCCGGGCTGGACCCGGCCGAGTTCGCATCCATCCGCGACGGCCTGCTCGAGACCCTGCACGTCCTCGCGGGCCTCGCGGAGCGCGGGCTGTTCCCGCTCAACGAGAAGAGCCGGATCTGTCCGTACTGCCCCTTCGCGCGTGCCTGCCGGAGGACGCATCGCCCCACACTCGAGCGGCTGGGCGCGAATCCCGATCTGCGCGAGTACTTCATGACCCTGGAGAAGAACAGCCGCAGCCCGAGGCTCAAGTGAGCGAAGTCAGCGCGGGACCGCTCCTCGACGCCGAAGCCCGGCGGCGCGCGACGACCGATTTCGACCTCAATCTGGTGGTCGTCGCGGGGGCCGGCGCCGGCAAGACGGCGATCCTGGTCGAGAGGACGCTCAACCTTATAGGAAGCGGCGCCGCTCTTCTCGAGGACGTCGCCCTGATCACCTTCACGGAGAAGGCGGCCGCCGGCCTGAGGCAGCGCCTGCAGACGGGGCTCGACGCCCTGAGCCGCCGGGCCGGCTCCGCCGACCGTAGCCGGCTCGACCCGGGGCAGGACGCCGACCGATCGTGGATCTGGCTCACCGGCGGCGGCATCGACCCCGCCGCCGTGAGGCAGCGCGCCCTCGCGGCCCTGCGTGCCCTGGACGGAGCCGCCATCGGCACCATCCACGCGTTCTGTGCCGAGATCCTGAGGCGACACCCGAGGGCGGCGGGCGTCGACCCCAGGTTCGCGGTCGACGAGGGCGCGGCGTTCGATCGCCTGTTCGCGCTCGAGTGGGAGCAGTACCTCGGCCGGGAGCTCGGCCGCGAGGCACCGCGCCTGGACCTCTGGCGCCGGGCGATCGGCCACGCGGACGGGCTGGGCCCTGTGCGCGACCTCGCCCGCGCCCTGGCGCGGTTCACGCTGCCGGCCGCCGCCCTCGGTCCCTATGTTCCCGCGGACGCGCGAGGCCTGCTCGCACTCCACGCCCGCTCGGCCCTCGAGTCGCTGCGCGCCGTGGAGCACCTGGGAGCACGCTGCGCCCCGAAGATGCAGGCCTCTCTGCGCGCCTGCGCGGTCCTTCTCGCCGCCTTCCTGCGCGACGGGATGGAGGGGCTCCTGGCCGCCGAGCCCCCCGTGGCGCTCGACGATCTCGTCTTGGGCTCGCCTCCCGAGCCGGGAGCGAAGCTCGCGCCCGATGAGAGCCGGGCGATCAAGGCCGCGGTGCGCCCCGCCCGCGATCTCCTGCGCGGCCTGGCGGCGGTCGACGAGGAGGCCGTCGGCGCCGTCTTCGAGTCGGCCCGTGACCTCGGATCACGCGCCCGCGAGCGTCTGCTGGGCCAGGGCTTCGTCTCCTTCGACGGCCTGCTGCGCCTGACGCGCGACCTCCTGGCGGAGAAGCCGGCGCTGCGCCGCGCGATCGCCCGGCGCCACCGGCGGATCCTGGTGGACGAGTTCCAGGACACCGATCCCCTGCAGTACGAGATCCTCTTTTATCTGGCCGAGGCCGACGGGGAGCCGGCGGCCGACGCGTACGACACCGATCTCGCGCCGGGCCGCCTGTTCATCGTCGGCGATCCGAAACAGTCGATCTACCGCTTCCGCGGCGCCGACATCGCCGCCTTCCACCGCGCCGTCCAGCACCTCCTGCGGCGCGGCGGCGCGCAGCAGACCCTGACGACGTCGTTCCGGAGCCCCGAGCCGCTGCTGCGCCCCATCAACACCCTGTTCGACGGCTGGATAGGCGAAGGCGGGGGCTGGCGGGACGACTACGAGCCGCCCTACGACCCGATCACCTCCGGGCGACCACCCGGTGCCTCGGCACCGCGCCTCGAGATCTGGTCGGTCCCGGAGGACGGTGACGCCGAGGCCCGGCGCGCTGCCGAAGCAGCGGCGATCGCGTCCTGGATCGCCGCTCATGCCCGGCGTCCGTCCGACGAAGGACGGCGCCTCCATTTCAGGGACATCGCGATCCTGCTCCGGGCCCTGACGAACGCCGGCCTGTACGCGGCGGCCCTCCGCCGCGCCGGCATCCCCTTCGTCGTCGACGGCGGGAAGGATTTCTACGAGCGGCCGGAGGTCGGCGATCTGATCGCCTTCCTGCGCGCCGCGGCGAACCCGAATGATACGCCCGCCCTGCTCGCGGTCCTGCGCTCGCCGCTCGGGGCCGTGCCGGACGAGGAGATGGCGCGCTTCGCGGCAGCCGGCGGCCGCCTCGACCAGGCCAGGGAGGCGCGGCCGGACCTGGGCCCGTTCTCCGCCTTGAGGCTCATCCTGGGGCTCGTCGACGCGTTCCGGACGCGGACGCGGGGATGGCCGGCGGACGCGGTCATCCAGGAAGCACTGGATGGAACGCCGCTCCCTCTGCTGCACGCCGCCACCCACGACGGGGCGCAGCGGCTCGCGAACCTGCGCAAGCTCGCGGCGGCGGCGCAGCGCCATGCCCGCCTCGGCCTGTCGCTGGCGGAAACCCTGCGGCTCGCCGAGGAGGATTTCGAGACCTCGATCGGCGAAGGGGAGAGCCCTCTCGCCGACGAGAGCATCGACGCCGTGCGCGTCCTGTCGATCCACAAGGCCAAGGGGCTCGAGTACCCGGTGGTCGTGGTCCCCGACGTCGGGAGGGAGTCGGAGCGACGTCCGCACGACGACGCGGCCGTCGCCGCCTGGTCGGCCGGCGCGCCGGCCGGCGCGGCAGCCGCCGGGGCGGGCGGCCGCGTGGCCGTGCGGCTCCCGGGTGGCCGGTCGAACGCCGCCTGGGTGCTGCACGAGATCGAGAACCGCCGCCACGAGGCGGCGGAGGAGAAGCGGCTGTTCTACGTCGCCTGCACGCGGGCCAGGGAGCGCCTGATCCTGGTCAATAGCCACAGGTCGGGGAACGCCGCCTGGCGCTCCCGCCTCGCAGCACTGGGGTACGCGATCGAGGACGGCGCCTGGCCGGCGGAGGGCTTTCTTCAGGATGGGCTCGTGGAGCACAAGGTGATCCGACCGGAGCCGGCGGCGCGGCTCGCCGGAGCGGAGCCGCCCGTCGAAGCCCTCCTGGCCGCCGCGGCGGCGGCCGGAAGCGTGGCGCGGCAGGCGGCGGCGAGTGCTTTGCCGCCGCTTCATTGGCCCTCGGGCACCCATCCGAGGGATCGGGACGCAGCCGATCTCGTCGAGGGTGCGCGGCCGTTGCCGGACGCGGCTTCCGGGGCCGGTGGCGGACCAGGTGCGGTTCGCGGGGCCGGGGCCGGGCCAGGGCCCGTCGCCCGCCTGGCGGGGATGGCGGTGCACGCCGCCTTGAGCGCCTGGCTGTCGCAAAGGGAAGCGGCCGGAGAGAACAGCGGTGGTCCGCTTCCCGATCCCGGTCGGCTTCCCTTTCTCGGCCGCAGGGAGGCCCGCCTGGCGGTCGACGAGGCCTTGCCGCCCGGACGGCGCCGGGCGCTCCTGCATGCGGTCACATCGGAGGTCGAGGAAATCCTCGAAGCCTTCCTGGGCTCTCCCCTGCCGTCCCGGCTGGCGGCCGCCGAAATCCTCGGGACCGAGGTGCCGATCCTGTTCCGGGACGGCGGCGGTCGCACCTGGACCGGCGCCTGCGATCTGCTGTTCCGGGAGGGAGGCTCCGTCGTCGTGGCGGATTTCAAGACCGACAAGGTCATTTCGGACGCCACGACGACTGCGGAGCGCTACCGGGAGCAGATCGGGATCTACGTCGAGGCCGTCCGCCGCGCCATGCCGGGCGCCAGGCTGCGGGGGGAGGTGCTGTTCGTCCGCTCGGGCGACGCGGTCGTCCTACTCCCGAATCCGCCCGACGCGGGCTGAAGCGCCCAGGCGGTCGAGAGCCGCCTCCCAGTCGAAGGGATCGCCCGCCTCGCCTCCGGCCGCGAAGCGGATGTGGTCCACCTTCAGCTCGACGAGGCCGTCCTCCTCGCCGATCCAGACCCGCACCAGGGAGGGCGGCTCGTCCTCCCAGGTCATCAGGAGGAACCGATCGGGATCGCACACGGCGTAGTGGCCGCTCACGCCGCGGCCGTTCCATTCCAGCCTCAGCTCGCCCCCGGGCGACGCGTCGACCGCCGCCCGGTCCGCCAGCCACCCGGCCAGCCCGGCCGGTGTCGTGAAGCAATCGAACAGCTCCTCCGCCGTCGACTCGAGGCGCCGCTCGTGCCGCTCGGCGAGGCGCGTCAGGCCGCGGCCGTGCTCGAGAAACAGCTTCAGGACGTGCAGCTCGGTCTGCCACCCGCGGTCGATGGCGCTGAAGGTGTCGTCCCACTCCTCGTCCCCGGGAAACCCGGCGTGCGTCACGGTCAGGATCGCGCCGTCCCGCCAGGGGTCGATGCGGAACTCGATCTCGGTCTCGAGGTCCTCGATCAGCGCCTTCAGCCGGAGAAGCTCCTGCTTCGCGATGGCGACGCACTGCCCGGTCGTGATCAGGGGGGCGGCGGCCGCGTCGCCGGGCCTCCCGAACACCCAGCGGAATTCACCCCCTGGCCGCAGATCGACGCTCGCCTCGGACACGAACCATCTCTCTAGCGCTTCCGGGTCGGTGAGCGCGTGGTAAACCTCGGCGGGAGAGGCCTTGAGACCCAGACTGTGCCTGCTGCTGCGGTCGGGCTCGAGGCTGAGCCCGACCGGCCCGTCGTCGATCATCGGCGCTTCCTCGATGGATGTCCGCCCCGAACCGCGCTGGAGCCTCGCCATCCGGCTCCGAATCGCGCATTGTGGCGCGAACCGGAAGGGAGGGTCAAGCGTCGGCGGGATGCTAGAATCGCTTCCCCCCAGAGAGGTCACGTTGCCCCAAGGCGAGCCGGTCGCGGATCCAGTGTGCGGCATGCAGGTGGACACCGGCCGCGCGGCGGCGCGCCGGACGCACGCCGGACGCACCTATTACTTCTGCTGCGATGGCTGCGCGGACCGCTTCGACGCGGACCCGGAGCCCTACCTGAAGGCGCCACCCACCCCCACGCCAACCAATGCGCTGCCACACCCGGCGGTCGGCCGCTACACCTGCCCGATGCATCCGGAGGTCATCCGGGAAGGTCCTGGCGCCTGCCCGATCTGCGGCATGTCGCTCGAGCCCCTCGTGCCGGCCGAGGGCGGATCCATGGCCGCCGACCCCGAGTTGCGCGATATGACGCGCCGGTTCGTCCTCGGGCTCCTCCTGACCGTGCCGATCTTCGCCCTATCGATGGCCGACCTGTGGCCGTCGCTCGCGGCCCGCCTGGCGCCGCACGCGAGGCCCCTCGGCTTTCTCCAGCTGCTCCTCGCGACTCCGGTCGTCTTCTATTGCGGCTGGCCGCTCCTCGTGCGCGGGCGGGATTCCCTCCGGAACCGCCGGCTCAACATGTTCACCCTGATTGCGGGCGGCACGGGGATCGCCTATCTCGCCAGCGTGATGGCTCTCCTTTTGCCCGACGCGCTGCCGGCCGCCTTTGGCCACGGCAGTCACGCGCCGATCTACTTCGAGACCGCCGCGGTCATCACGGTCCTGGTCCTTCTCGGCCAGGTCCTCGAGCTGAAGGCGCGCGGGGCGACGGGCGAAGCCCTGCGCCACCTGGCAGGGCTGCTGCCCCGCACAGCCCTTTGCCGCGACGCGGCAGGCCGCGAGATCGAGGTGCCGCTGGAACAGGTGCGGCCTGGCAACCTGCTGCTCGTGAAGCCCGGCGCCAGGGTGCCTGTGGACGGTGTCGTGACCGAAGGGCGGAGCGCCGTCGACGAGTCGCTCCTGACGGGCGAGTCGGTGCCCGCCGGCAAGGCGCCCGGCGATGCCCTCACCGGCGGGTCGATCAACGGCACCGGGGCCCTCTTGATGAAGGCCGAGAGGGTCGGCTCGGAGACGCTCCTGGCCGAGATCGTCCGGATGGTGGGCGCAGCGCAGCGCAGCCGGGCCCCGATCCAGCGCCTCGCCGACGCCGTGTCCGCCTGGTTCATCCCGGCGGTGCTCGCCACGGCGGGGCTCGCCTTCGCGATCTGGGTGCTCGCCGGCCCCGAGCCGCGGCTGGCGCATGCTCTGATGGCGGCCGTGTCCGTGCTGATCGTCGCCTGTCCGTGCGCCCTGGGCCTGGCGACGCCGATGTCGATCATGGTCGCGGCCGGGCGCGGAGCCGCTGCGGGGGTCCTGTTCCGGAACGCCGAGGCGATCGAGACCCTGGGTCGAGTCGACACGCTGGTCGTGGACAAGACGGGGACCTTGACCGAGGGGCGCCCGCGGCTCCTCACGATCCTGGCCGGCCCGGTGCCCATCGCGGCCGTCCCGGCGGTGGCGGCGTCCGGCCGACCGGCTCAGCAGGAGGACGAGGCGGCCCTCCTGGGCCTCGCGGCCGCCGTCGAGCGGCGGAGCGAGCATCCTCTGGCCGCGGCCATCGTGGAGGCGGCACGCGAACGCGGGCTGGCGCTCCCGGACCCGGAGCACTTCGATTCGGTCCCGGGCCAAGGCGCCACCGGGACGGTCGACGGCCGGGTGGTGGTCGTCGGGAGCGAGGGTTTCCTGCGCGGGCTCGGGATCGAGGCTCTGGCCGGCGACCTCGGCGCGCGGGCCAAGGCCCTGCGCCGTGACGGACAGACCGTCGTCCACGTGGCCGTCGACGGTCGGCCTGCCGGGCTTCTCGGCCTCTCGGACCCGATCCGGCCTTCGACCCCCGCCGCCCTGGACCGGCTGCGCGCCGAGGGCCTGCGCATCGTGATGGCCACGGGAGACAATCGTCTGACCGGGGAGGCGGTGGCCGGCCGCCTCGGGATCGACGAGGTCGCGTCGGAGATCCTGCCGGCCGGAAAGCGGGATCTCGTCGAAAGGCTCAAGGCGAAGGGAGGCGTGGTGGCGATGGCGGGGGACGGCGTCAACGACGCGCCGGCCCTGGCCACAGCACACGTCGGCATCGCGCTCGGGAGCGGCACGGCGGTCGCCATCGGCAGCGCCGGGGTCACCCTGGTGCGCGGCGACCTGGCGGCTCTCCTGCGGGCCCGCCGGCTCAGCCGCGCCGCCTTGCGCAACATCCGGCTGAACCTGTTCTTCGCGTTCGCCTACAACGCCCTCTGCATTCCCGTGGCCGCGGGCGCGCTCTACCCCCTTTGGGGGTGGCTCCTGAGCCCGATGCTGGCCTCTCTCGCCATGAGCCTCAGCTCGGTGACCGTGATCGCCAACGCTCTCCGCCTGAGGCGCCTGCCGCTCTGAGCCTTCCCCGATGGCTGGCCACCGCACCCTCCGTGCGGTACAGTACGCGCCTCACAGGAGGAGAACGACATGCGCACCCGAACGGTCGTCAGCAGTCTTGTGGTCGCCTGCGTCCTGGCCGGGCTCGCCCTGGCCGCCCAGCCGGGACAGGAGCTGGCCATCGGGGCGAAGGGCCCCGACTTCAACCTCAAGGGAACGGACGGCGAGATGCACTCGCTCGCCGCCTCCTCCGGCGCCAAGGGGACGGCGGTGATCTTCACCTGCAACGAGTGCCCCTATTCGAAAGGCTACGAGGATCGGCTCATCGAGCTGGCGAAGGGCTTCGCACCGAAGGGCATCGGCTTCATCGCCATCAACGCCAACGACCCGAAGATCGTGCCGGGGGACGGGTTCGAGCAGATGGTGCAGCGCGCCAAGGACAAGGGACTCCCCTACCCCTACGTGGTGGACGAGACGCAGCAGGTGGCGGTGGCCTACGGCGCCCGCGTCACGCCGCACATCTTCCTGCTCGATTCCAAGGGCGTGCTGGTCTACCGCGGCCGCGTCGACGACTCGCTCAAGTCCGAGGAGGTCAAGGCGCGGGACTTCAAGACCGCCCTCGACGCGCTCTCCAGCGGCAAGCCGGTGCCCGTCGCCGAGACGAAGGCCTTCGGCTGCAGCGTGAAGTACTCCAAGGGCGCGGCGTAAGCCGGGGAGGAGCCGGCCGGACGCTTCTCCCCGCGGCCGCCGTCAGCCGTCCCTGCGGTAGGCCTGGTACTGCGGCATCCCGTCCTGGATGTCGAACCAGGAGACCTTGCTGCGGACGAAGATGTGCGAGCGCGGGCGGGCGGTGATGGCCGAGTCGAGCGACCCGGCCGCGATCTCGACCGTCGGGTCCCCTTCCACCCAGCAGAGAATGTTGGAGCCGCAGGCCCGGCAGAACGACCGCCTGGTGCCCGAAGGGGCGGCGTAGGTCGTCATCTCCTCCTGGCCCGAGACGAACTCGAGCGCCGCCCGGGGGATCTCGATGTAGGTCGCGAAGGCCGCACCGTGGCTCTTCCGGCAGTCGGTGCAGTGGCAGTTGTCCATCGTCCCCAGCGGCCCGCGCGCCCTGTAGATCACCTTCCGGCAGAGACAGGATCCCTCGAACACCTCCGGCTGCGCGCTCATGCTCGTCCCCTCCCGCCGGCGGACCGTTCCCCCCGGAGCGCCCGCCGGTCTCCGGCGAGGCTACCACGCTTCGGACGAAGATCCATGGCAGCGGACAAGGAACAATGGGACTGCGCCCTCGGCCCGAGGCGCCGGGCGCGAGCCCGGCGGCTCGGACCGCCGGGCCGGCTCTTTGAGCGCCTTGATCTCTGATCTCATCTTCTGTATAACCATGCGGCGCCGCGGGCGCATCCCACCTCAACCAGGCGGCAGCGCGGAGGCAAGA
>Ga0075428_100007602_pt1 | contig 12011 bp, 12 predicted proteins | sample RhiMetdeltSRZDD2_FD_75291 | JGI IMG/M metagenome (GOLD analysis project Ga0075428, IMG submission 75291) | Populus rhizosphere microbial communities from Tennessee, USA - Rhizosphere MetaG P. deltoides SRZDD2 | ecosystem: Host-associated > Plants > Roots > Rhizosphere > Soil | place: USA...
CTGGCGGGCGCCGATCTGCTCGTGAGGGAGGAAGACGCGGAAAGGGCACTCGAAGCGCTCGAGGCTATTCCGCCCCCGGCTTCCTGACGAAATCACCTCCAACGAGGTGACCGCAACCACATTCGTCCGCTGCATACTTTTTCTCACCCTCGCTACTGGATTGGCGCGCGCGGGTGCAGACGCGGATCTCTGGGGGCACGTGCGCTTCGGGCAGGAGCTGCTCGCGAGCCATCGCCTCGTCATCACCGACACCCATTCCTTCACGTCCGACAAACCGTGGATCAATCATGAGTGGCTGGCGGAGGTCGCGATGGCGTCCGCGTTCGCGCTGCTGGGACCGCTCGGTCTCAACCTGCTCCGCCTGGCGTGCCTCGCGATCATCGCGGCCCTGATCTGGCGACGACTGTCGGCCTTCAATCCTCCAGCCCGCGTTCTCGACGCGCTCATCGTCGTGGCCATGCTCGGGGTGCATTCACGCGCCGCGCAGGTTCGGCCGCAGCTCTTTTCGCTTCTGCTGTTCTCGGTCCTGCTCACGATCCTGACCGAGGTGGATCGACGTGGCGACCGCCGCGTCATGCTGCTCATCGCTCCGTTGATGGCGCTCTGGGCGAACCTTCACGGCGGCTGGATCGTCGGGCTCGAGTGCATGGTCACATGGGCTGGTTGCAAACTGCTCCTCGAGCGCACGACGTCACGGGACCGCGTGACGTTGGTCGCGGCTGTCGTGTCCGCGGTGCTGGCGACCGCACTCAATCCACACGGAGTTGGTTTGTGGTGGTTTCTCCTGGACACCGTACGGGTGAGTCGTCCGTACATCGAAGAGTGGCAACCCATCTATCGTCTGCAGGGTTGGGCCTGGCTATTCTGGTTGCTGCCCGCCGGCCTCGCGGTGCTTGCGGCGGCCCGATCGAAATTCCGGCTGGAGCCGCGATCTGCCCTCGTCGTGCTGTTCCTGGCGGTCACCTCGCTACTCGTCAGCCGGCTGGATGCGTTCTTCACGCTCGCCGTCGCATTTCTATTCGCGGACCCATTGGCCGCCAACTGGCCACGCCGGATCTCTGAGCACGCCGAGAGGCGAATTCAGCGCCTGCGACCTGCGATGGCGGGGGTGGTGATCGCGGTGCTCCCATTCATCGCGAGCCGTGCCGCGCGCATTCCGATTGGCCATCCGCCGATGCCGGAGCGCGAAGCGGCCGAGTTCGTTGCACACACCGGGCTGCACGGACGAGTCCTCGTCTGGTTCGACTGGGGCGAATACGTCATCTGGCATTTCTCGCCGCGACTGCGCGTCTCAATCGACGGCCGCCGTGAGACGGTGTATAGCGACGAGCTGATCGCCAGGCACATGGCGTTCTATCTCGGCGATACCACGGCGATCGCTCTACCCACCCGCATTGCGGCTGACTACATCTGGGTACCAAAGTGGATTCCCGTGGTTGCCAAACTGCGTGACCATGGGTGGGCACCGGTCTTCGAAGGCCCCCAGTCGATCATCATGGCGCCCAGCGGTGTGGACACGCACCGGCTGACGCTGGCGTCGGCAGACGCCGAAATACGCGTATTTCCGGGTCCTTGAACACACTTCAGCACACTCAAAGACCTCAACCCGGCGTAGCGGGTATCCAGATTGCTTTCCATCCACAATCATGCGAGTTCGATTGGTTCGGAAACTCGCCGAAAAAATCGATGGGGTCGACCTGCGCGGTCACGAAGTCGATGAAGTGTTCGACGTGTCGCCGAGAGACGCTCGTTTGTTGATGGCGGAGGAATGGGCCATTGCTGAGCGGCGATCCGCGGACCTCCCGCATGGGACGGAGCGACGATCCAGCTCTTACAGTGGTCTGAGACAGGAGGCGGCGGACCGCAGTTGACGGCTCCGCACGGCACCTACGCCATCGCCCGATAAGCTCGGGCTTAAAACGGCCCAGTCCGGCGACTCACCCGAAACTCCTGGCAGCACGCGCCTGCCTGAACACGTGCGGCGAAAGACGACCTCGGGCTGAGCCCGAGCGACAAGACAAAACTTAGCTGAGTGCCTCTCTCTCGAATAGTTGACGGCAACAAAATGGCGCTCAGCAGTAAAAGGGCGTATAGTCGGGTCCTCCCACCGGTGACGCGTAAGTTTTTGTTGGTCGGAGGCGCAGAGCCTTTGAGTCGGAAGCGGACTGCCGACACGCTGAGCCAGCTTCGCGCGCTGACACAGGAACTCAAGATGTTGAAGGCGCGCCTGGAGGCTGAAGAGAAGGTCGAACGTCAGCGGCCCGTCCTTGCCTCCCGTCGGAAACGCGAGCCTAAATGAACCGCTTCGTTTCCCTGATCGGCCGCAGATTCCTCGCGTGGTGACGCCGCAAGCGATCCTCTTCGATCTGGACGGCACGTTGTGGGACCGCACCAACGCAGTCCGTGCTCTCGCAAACGAGCAACCCCGCGGGCTTGACCCTGACGTAGCGTCAGGGTGCACGATTACCTTCGTCGGTGCAGCGTCCTGACTGATACGCCGGCGATGCCCGCGAACTGCGAATCCACTACGACCGGATCGGCCTGCTCTCGCCCGAGCGCAGCGCGTCGGGGTATCGCACGTATCACGAACACGATCTCGAAGTTCTGGAGCAAATCGTTGCCCTCAGATTCATCGGCATCCCGCTGAAACAGATCAAGACCCTGCTCCATCGCGATCCGCAGGAGTTCGTCCGTGCTCTGGCCGCACAGCGGATCAGCCTTGGCGAGAAAAGGCAGGTCATCGACGCGAGCCTTCGCGCAATCGATCAAGCGGAACGAAGCGTCTCGGCAGGAAGGCCGGTTGATGCAGCCGCACTCACCAACATCATCAAGGTGCTCACGATGCAGAACAACGATGCGGCCGCGAAGTATCAGGCGCTGCTTGATGTGAAAATCATCGCTTGAAAGAAATGTCCGTTGAACGAAAAGCGGATTTAGGGCGGCGTTGGGCGGAGCTCTTCGCGGATGTCAATGTCTCGATGACGATCCCGCGAGTCCATGGGCGCAGGAGCTCGCAGGACGATGGATGGATCTGCTGCGGGTCTTCAGCAAGGGTGCGGCGTTTGACGCCGCGCTGATGCAGGCCAGCGCTATTCAGGTGCGTATATCGGAATGGTCATGCCGAGTTGGCAATCCAGCCGAATAGGACTTCATTGGACGAGCGCGGGACCTGCGGGGGAATCGAGCCGGATAACACCGGCTTCAAACGCGCGGATGCGGGGCTTCGCGATCCAACACCCAGCGCATCCGCACGTTATTAAAGCGCGACCGGCCTACGCCGGATTTCTCTGTTTGTGGCGGCTTCGAGGATTCACCACTGCCGGATTGCCTCGTCCACCTCACGTTCAGCCTGATCGCGCTGATAACCGTAGCGCTCCTGAATCTTACCGATCAGCTGATCGCGCCTTCCGGCCAGCTGATCCAGTTCATCGTCAGTGAGCTTGCCCCACTTCTGCTTAGCGCGACCTTTGAACTGTTTCCAGTTCCCTTCGATCTGATCCCAATTCATCACATACATCCTTTCTCGCTGTCATTCCCAAATGAATATTGAGAGCAAAGGACGGACCGTCCTCTCGCAGCCCCTCTTGACAACTCGTCAGCGAAGCCATCAGGTCGCGCTAGCGTGCCCGTATTGAACTTGTTGGGCTCAGTACCGCGATGTTCGTGCGGAGATTGATCGTCCAGGTGGTGCCGTCACGCTCTGGGCTTCCAGTGCCGCGCCGAACGCCTGTGTACATGACCGTGACGGTGATCATCGACTGTCAGAGCCGTTCGTCTCGTTGCGCGGGAGTCGGCCGAGCGGTGTTAATGTCGGCATGACATGACTGGCCCACGTGCCTGGCTCGTCGGCGCAACTGCTAGTGTGGCCGCTCTCGTCGTAGTTGGCTTCGACTCCGGGCTGTTCATGTCTGGTGTGCGCGTTTTCTTTGGGCTGTTCACGTCCGGTGTGGGTGTCGTCATCGCGGCGGTGGTGGTGTTCTGGATGGCTGCTGGGCTTGCCGAGCTGATCGAACCTGCGCACGCCACGCGCAACGCGTCGATTGTTGCGATCACGATAGCCGCGATCGTTGTCCTCTACCTCGCTGCGGCTTCGACTCGACCCGCGCCGCCGGGAACGTCGTATGGTGGTCCGAACGTGATGCCACCTGTGCGATCCGTCCCTTGAAACGAACGTGGCCGCTACCACGACCGAGGTAACCGCGCTTCGGCTTCGGTGGGACCATTGACACGTTCCCCGTGATGTGTTCTTCTGATCCCGCAATGTTCGTCACCCATTACAAGGCCGGCTCGTGGATCCCGATGGATGTCATCGGTCTCGACCGTGCGTACGGGTGACGTAGCCTTTTCACAATTCCCAAGTTTCAGAAGGGCCGTCACCTCCACCAGGTGACGGCCCTTTTGCTTTAGAGGGAAAACACTGCAGGTTTTGATAGTCATGACGACAGCCGACGACTTCACGCGCGATCCGACGCGGCTTGGCGCGGCGCTCAGACTCGTACTGCGCCGATACGGCAGACAGATCCGGCGGAGGCCAGCGATCGCGGTGCCCGCGCTCATCCTGCCGGGTGTCGCCGACGCGCTGATCTTCTACGCCCCACCGCTCGTGGTGGCGAAAGTGCTGGGCGCGTTTGCACGCGACGAGCAGCTGACGGCCGCCGAGCTGATGCCCTACATTCTGGCCTTTGCCGGCGTTTGGCTGACGGGTGAAGTGGCGTGGCGTCTGGCCATCTTTCTGATGACGCGGATGGAAATCCGCGGCATGGAGTCGCTCTACATCGAGGCGATGGACGAGCTGCTTGCGAAGGACCTGGCGTTCTTCCACAACAACTTCGCCGGGTCGCTCACCAAGCGCGCACTCGGCTACGCGAGGCGGTTCGAGGACGTATTCGACGTCCTCTGCTTCTCCGTATCAGCCAACCTCATTCCACTGGTCTTCGCGGCCGTGGTCCTCTGGTCGTATTCGCCGCTGCTGATCCTCGTGCTGCTCGGGCTGATGGGGGCAACGCTGGCGATCATCTTTCCGCTGATCCGCAGGCGGCAGCGGCTGGTGGACGACCGCGAGGCGGCCTCCAACGTCCTGGCCGGGCACGTCGCGGACTCAATCGCGAACGCGGAGACGGTGCGCGCGTTTGCGCGGGAGCCGGACGAGGCGCGGATCCACACGCGCAACGTGCTCGACCTCGGCATGAAGACGATGAGGTCCTGGGATTACCAGAATCTGCGGGTGGATACGATCACAGCGCCGATCCACGTGCTGACGAATACGCTGGGGCTGGTCGTGGCGCTCGCCACCAGCAGCGGTAGCGGCGTCAGCCTCGAGGCGGTCTTCATCACATTCAGCTACTACACGACCGCGACGCGGGTGATGTGGGAGTTCAACCGCATCTATCGGAATCTCGAGACGGCGTTGACCGATGCGGCGCAATTCACCGAGCTGTTGCTCGACTCGCCGTCCGTCGTCGACGTGCCCCGGCCCCAGACATTCGCCCCGCGCGACCTCAGCGTCGAGCTGCGCGACGTGACATTCGGCTACGCGCCGCACCAGCCGCCGCTATTCCGGCACTTTACGCTGCGCGTAGATCCGGGCCAGAAAATGGGACTCGTCGGCCGCTCAGGAGGCGGCAAGACGACCATCACGCGTCTGCTGCTGCGGTTTGCAGATGTCCAGGCGGGCGCGATTCTGGTTGGCGGGCAGCCGGTCGATGAGGTCCAACAGTCGGCCTTGCGCGCGCTGATCGGGTACGTGCCGCAGGATCCGTCGATGTTCCATCGCTCGATCGCGGACAACATCCGCGTGGGCCGTCCCGGTGCGGACGATGCGGAGGTGCGCCGGGCCGCGGAGATGGCACACGCGGCGGAGTTCATCGAGGAGCTTCCGGCAGGATACGAAACGCTGGTGGGCGAGCGCGGCGTAAAACTGTCCGGCGGCCAGCGGCAGCGTATCGCGATCGCGCGCGCCATCCTGAAGGACGCGCCCATTCTGATCCTTGACGAGGCGACCAGCTCGCTCGATTCCGAGAGCGAGGCGCTGATTCAAGCTGCGCTCTGGAACTTGATGATCGGCCGCACGGCAATCGTCATCGCCCATCGGCTGTCCACCGTGCGACGGATGGACAGGCTGGTTGTCATAGACGGCGGCCGTACCATCGAGCAGGGAACCCACGACGAGCTGCTTCAGATCGGAGGTGTCTACGCGTCGCTCTGGTTGCACCAATCCGGCGGTTTCTTGGGCGACGAGGTGGAGGACAATGCGGTCGCGTGACCAGCGGAGTCGAACCCGCTCGTCCGCGCCGCGACACCGCGGGGCGCGCCGATTCGCTATGGCACCCAGAGTCAGGGAAGCGGGTTCGCCCCTTCGCATCGCCCGCCCTCAGAACGAACGAATCGCAGTTGCAGTAGGGACGGAGCACCGTAGTTACCAGCTATCTGATCGCGGTCAGCCTCGAACGTCCCCGAGAACGTTACGCCTGACGAGGTGAACGTGATGCGTGGGTAGTCCCCTTCAACAACCTGATCACGGAACACCAAGTGTCCAGCCTCAGCGGAACACGCCACGCCGCTGACTCTGTCGCCGGTTTGCGTCAGGGATAACTGGAAGTAACGACCCAGGGTCCCACCTCCTGGCGCTGTCCAATTTCCGGCAACCGAGATTGATGGTCCGGTGGGCGAGCCGCAGGTGGTACACATCACCACCGCAGCGATCAATAACAAGCGAGGTTTGCTTTGCGCCTCAAAAGACTCGACGTGCATGCGCTTAATTCTCAGCTTTCCACGAAGCACGCACCGACGCGAACTGAGCCATATCCGCAGTCTCCAAATCGCGCTCTTTCAGCCGGCTCTTCATCGGCCAACCGTCCGCCGCGAACACCAACGAATCACGCTCATTTTCGCAGCGACACGACCGTTCACCGTTTCACCGTGTGGACCATCTGGGCTATGCAGCGGGATCAGTAGTAATTGGTGTTCGTTGCCCACTGCGCGTGGTCGCCCTGATAGATCACGACATTCCCATCACTCTGCACTATCAAGTAGGCGCCAGGGTGTCCCCAGGTATTCGACGCCCACACGGGGGTACTGTTTGCGTCGTAGATGACGAGGTTGCCGTCACCTTGCATCACGACGAAGTTGGGGAGCGTACCACTGGTGTTGCTGGCCCACAGGGCGGCGCCACCATAGTACAAGACCAAGTTTCCGTCCCCTTGATAGATCAGAAGGAATCGTCCATCGATGGACGGACGCGAATTTCCAACAGAAAGAATCTCATTCGGTCGCAGGCCGAACGATCCGGTGGGTATCGGAGTGAATGTGTTGGTGTTCGTCGCCCACTGCGCGTGGACGCCCTGATAGATCACGACATTCCCATCACTCTGCACTATCAAGTAGGCGCCAGGATGTCCCGACGTATTCGACGCCCACAGGGGGGTACTGTCTGCGTCGTAGATGACGAGGTTGCCGTCACCTTGCATCACCACGACGTTGGGGAGCGTACCACTGGTGTTGCTGGCCCACAGGGCGGCGCCCCCATAGTACAGCACCAAGTTTCCGTCCCCTTGATAGATCAGAAGGAATCGTCCATCGATGGACAGACGCGAATCTCCAACAGAAAGCATCTCATTCGGTCGCAGGCCGAACGATCCGGTGGGTGTCGGAGTGAATGTGTTGACGAAATCTCGAACCGAACGTGTGAACGTGTCATTGATCGTCTCGGGCAGGGTCGTCGATGGAGAGCTCGTCCAGTTGTCAACCGCGCTCATATCTGGATTCAGCCCATAGCGGCTCCAATCCAAATACATCTGTCCCTGATGCATCAAGCCGTCATACCAGGAGCGATGCGGATCAGCATTCCAATAGATCGAGCTGAAATACATGCCGTTGCCGCGAACGGAGTCCTGAATGTTGATCAAATCCGTGAGAGTACCGTGGGGATCGTTCCAATCGTGGTCGAGTTCCGCATATTGGATTCCCCATCCAGTTAGCGTAGTCGTCTGATTGTTTACGTCATGAAAGAAGTTCATGAGCGTTGTCGCAGGCTGATGTGGATACGCTTCCTGCAGAATTATCTTGATGTTCGGATATGTCCGTCGCGCGAGGCGTATGAATTCGGCGGTCTGGTCAACGGTGTAGGTGGCGGTGTGATCAAACGGCGCCGACAGAGGTTCATCGAGAATGAGGTACTCAAGCGGTGCCCCCTCGTTAAAGTACTGCAGTATTTCCCCTGATTGCGCATCCCAGCAGGCTTGCGCGGTCGTACACCATTCCTTCAGCGCTCCTATGCCAAAGGCGAGCCTCTTTCCGTCCGCACGCAAGTTGTTGAAGCACTGAACTCGCTCGTTCGTAGTCAACTGACCGAAGAATCCGAGACCGTTGCTGAACAATCCCATGCGAGCCCAGCCGGTCGGCCATGATGTCGGGTTCAAACAGGTGTCCCGGAGCGGCGTTGGATACACGGCCGGATCGAATGGCGAATGTTGCGTCGGTGTGACGCGGATCAGTACCGATTGGGCTTTTGCATCGCGGACACTCACAACCACGAGAAGACCGATGGCGATGGTCGTCGTTATCGCTGATGGGCGCATCAGAAGCTCCAGCAAGGTTTGGTGATGAACGAACGGTACGAGCGTTCAATCGATCCACGCACACAGTCGTACGGGTCGGCTGGAAGGTGGCCGTAGAGGTATCGCGGGCATCACCGAGGTGTCAATGACCGTGGTCATTGGTGTGCAAGGCTGTCGGATAAATTCCGACATTCGGAAATGAAAATCCTACTCCGGGTTTCTGTGGGCCCGGTGGCGGCCAGGTCTCCGACACGCGCGAGATGGTAGCGCGGTTCGCGGCGTGCGATCGAAAAGGCGTGAGTCGGCGCGCGCTGACTCAGAGCAGTGCATCAAACGCGCGACCTGCTCCCCACCCTCGCCTCCATCATCATCAACATCGCAACCCGATTGCATTGTTCGTCAATGACTTCTCGGTAGTTCCATTGCACACTCAGATCGCGCAAATCCCAAGCGGCTCCAAAACTCCTCGCTACCATGGCCGGCTCTCAGCACCCAAGTTATCCGTCCGGGCGGGATTTGGATGTCCATCAATCGTTTCACCAATTCGGTTCCTATACCGAGGCGTCGGCAATCTGACGCAACGGCCAAAGTCGAGATGTATCCGTTCGACGCACCGTCGGTGAGAGCGCGACCGAAGCCAACGACTCGGCCTCCATCGAGGGCTACGACCGTCCGGGTAGCTCCACGCATCATTTGAGCAAATCGACTGTGGTCCTCCACGCGCGTATGCCAACCTACGTCGATCAGCAACTGGCGCACATGCTCGAAGTCCTCTGAACAGATTGAGCGATACGTCACGTTCATTGGTCTCGCCATAGATCGGTTCGTACTCTACGTCGAATGCATTTTCCTCACGAACTTCTTGTCATTCATCGAAAGGTCCGTATTCTCGTTCGTGCCAGTCGCTGCGAGCGACTTGGGCGCCAGAATGAATTGGGCTGGAAACCGATACAGGATGATCGATTTCTTGTCGAATGTCGTGCCGTTTAGGCTAAAGTCCCAGCAACACGCAAAGGACGGCAAATAGATCGCATGCGCTCTCGAACCGCGCTAACGCAGATTGGGCAGCGTGAGTTCGTCATGACCGGGCCACCGGCCAATCGCTATTGCACCGTCTGCAGCACCACCCGACGATCAGGACTCACAAGAGGCTTCTGCTGCTACTGTTGTCTGCGTTCTGGATATGTGGTTCGTCGTGGCGGCGACGCTCGGGGAAGAGGGTTCGCGTTCGCGACGGATCGCCGCGGATATGCGTTCACGCAGCATCCGCGCTTCGGCTAACAGGTCATCCAAACGGCTGAGAGTTTCGTCGAGTACAGACGGCCCAAATTCGGCAAACTTCTGGCAAGCGCATCGCCTCATGGGCGAGCACTACCGCACGTTCTACGGACACGGTTCGATTTATCGCGGGACGGTAATTGCCGTCGAGCACGTCGGATATTCGCTCGTCGAAGAGCGCAACGATGGGACGGTCGTGACCAGCGGATTTGTGCGCGGCGATCCGCAAGTATTGCGACCGATGGCTCAGCTCAACCAAAGGTTAGTGTTGAGGCTGGAAGATGGTCAGCGACTCCCGTTCAGACTGACAGAGGCGCGACAGGATGGCGGGACATGGGCAATCACTGCCAGTGGCCTGCCGCATTGAATCACCGCTGCCGGCGCACGATCTCAACGCGACTTCTGTTTCATCGCAGGCACTTCGCGAGCGGCCTTCCCGCGCCGCGCCTCGAGGGAGCTCAGTTACGTAAAGGCTTCACATTGACGAGAGTGCCGCCCAACATCTGATGGAGCCGACGCGCTGCTCCCTCCAAACAGGCACATTCCGGCAAACACGATGGCACTCAACGCGGCACTGAAGCAGCTGATTGAAACCAAGCTCGCGCATACGCACGAGCCGCAATGGGCGCTGCCGATCGCAGAGGTTCGTCAGGCATTTCGCAATCTCTGGACACCTGCCATCACTGGTGAGCTCGTCTCGATTCGCCGCATCGAGGACGTGACGATTCCCGGCCTGGACAGCCCCATTCCGACGCGCGTCTACACGCCAGACGGCCCGGAGCCCTGTCCGATCATGCTGTATTTCCATGGCGGAGGGTACGTGAAGGGTGGAATCGAGGAGAGCGACGCATTCTGTCGCAACTTGGCGCGTGTCACCCGATACATGGTGCTCTCGATCGATTACCGTTTGGCTCCCGAACACCGCTTCCCAGCGGCGCTCGATGATGCAGTGGCGGCAACAATCTGGGCAGGGACTCACGCCGTGGACCTCGGCGGCGCGCCGGGTCCCATCGTCCTGTGCGGCGAAAGCGCAGGAGGGAATCTGGCCACGGTCACCTGTCTACGCTTGCGTTCGAGCCCGCACATCGCGATCCGCTATCAGGTATTGCTGCAGCCGGTGGTCGACTTCACACTGTCGTTTCCCTCCATCGCCATGCCGTCCACCGAATGCCTCGTGCCTCGCGAGGACTTGGCGTGGTATTACCGGACCTATCGCAGCGACCAGTGCGACCCGAGGGATCCGCGCGTCTCGCCAATCTACGCCCAGGATCTCTCCCGCCTGCCGCCAGCGCTGATCATCGCCGCCGAATACGACACGCTGCGCGACGAAGCGGAAGCGTACGCCGAACGGCTGACGACCGCGGGGGTTGCGACCCACTACACCTGCGCCGACGGCATGGTCCACGGGTTTCTGCAGATGCGCGGCATCGTTCCGGACGCACAGATCGCGATCGAGGAAATCGCACGAGCCTTAAATTGATGGAGCGCAGCCACGCCGAACGCGATGGCCAATGGGCAACCGATTGGTCACCGTGGACCGCCTCACCCTGCGCTCAACCGGGCCGTCTGGGCGAATTGGAGGAGTTACGCATGGATCAATTCCATCGAAGCTTGTTTTAGTGTAGGTTTCAGTCCCTGCTTTCGAAGCTCGCAATGAAAGGCGTCTTTGAGTCGCTAAAGGAGATTCCACATGAAGCTGTTTCGCACTGTCCTTATGAGCGGTCTCGCCCTTGCGCTTTGCGGCGGAGCATCTGAAGCACCGGCCGCGCAAGCTCCCGCCAAAATGATCACCTTGCAAATGCCGGCGACCCCAGACCCGGCCCGCGTCACGCTCGATCCCAAGACCACCGCGTTGATCGTGCTCGACTATGTTGAGGACATTTGCAACAACCAGGTCAGTTGCAAGACCAAGATGCTGCCGGCCATGACCCCCTTTATGGAGCGGGTACGCAAGGCGGGCCTCACCGTGGCCTACGGCACGCGAGCACAAAACCAGACCAAATGGCTGAAAGAGGTTGCACCGGCTCCGAGCGACATCAGGATTACCAACACGGCTCAGGACCGGTTCTACAACACTGATCTCGACAAGGAGCTGAAGGCGAAGGGCGTCAAGACGCTCATCATGGTCGGCTGGAAGATCAGCGGTTCGGTGACCTACACATCGGTCGGAGCGATGGC
>Ga0075428_100007604_pt1 | contig 12011 bp, 7 predicted proteins | sample RhiMetdeltSRZDD2_FD_75291 | JGI IMG/M metagenome (GOLD analysis project Ga0075428, IMG submission 75291) | Populus rhizosphere microbial communities from Tennessee, USA - Rhizosphere MetaG P. deltoides SRZDD2 | ecosystem: Host-associated > Plants > Roots > Rhizosphere > Soil | place: USA...
CCAATATGTTGTTTTAATTTATTTACTTTTCCTGTCTTACTCATCGTATGCCATTGGTCGCGGATACGGCCGGTGGTCAATATCAAAGGATGAATTTTATTCACCGGTTCGCTATGATTGGCATCTTCAAAAGAATGTATCTGTGCTTTTTGAGACGGAGTATAGAATTTTTTATCAGTAAATAATCGTGGCGTTCCGCGATAGTTTTTGTCACCTTCACCGTTCAATTCGATCTTCTGACTCCTGTCCCGATGGCTATCGGGATCTGACTTCTGACTTCTGATTTTGAACGGCCATTGCACCGCTCTCCTTTGTTTTAAAATCTCATAATTCAAATCGTTGATGTCAATCGTCGTCCCTTTTGTCAGTGCAGCATGTTCTTTATAAATATCCTCCGTACTATTAAAATCAAAACCATGAAAACCCATCTTTTTTGCAAATCGACAAATGATCTCCGCATCAGGTAATGCGTCGCCGGGCGCATCCACTATTTTTGACAAATGAGAAATATATCTTCCGGCATTTGTCATCGTTCCTTCTTTTTCTGTCCATGCAGCGGCAGGCAATACAACATCAGCATACTTTAATGTTTCCAGTTTACTGGTTACATCCTGTACTACTACAAACTTTGCGTTCTTCAATCCTTCTTCCGCTTTTCTTACGTCCGGCAGACTGATCAATGGATTGGTACAAAGGATCCAGATAGCTTTTAGTTTGCCATCATTCAATGCATCAAACATTTCTGTTGCTGTTAATCCGGCACGAGACGAAATTGTTCCCAAAGGAACCTGCCAGAATTTTTCCACTTCATTCCGATGCACTTCATTTAATAAATCGCGATGAGCCGGTAACAGGTTACTCAATCCACCAACTTCTCTTCCACCCATTGCATTTGGCTGACCCGTCAACGAAAACGGGCCACTACCAGGTTTACCAATATGACCGGTTATCAAATTCAGATTGATAAGTGAGAGATTTTTATTGACACCAATCACGCTCTGGTTGAGGCCCATTGTCCACATCGTGATAAAACCCTTTGCATTGGCGATATAAGACGCAGCAAGTCGAATATCATTTTCTTTTATGCCGCAAATGTTGGCAGCTTCGGCAACGGTTCTTTCAAAGACAGTTTGCTTATATTTTTCAAATCCTTCGGTGTGGTCAGCAATAAAGTCGAAATCGATCGCATCATCTTCAATCAGGCATCTTCCTATGGCATGATGCAGCGTGATATCTGTTCCGGGATTTAATTGTAAATGCAGGTTTGCCGAAGAACATGTTTGTGTTTTTCTCGGATCGCTGACTATTATTTTCAAACCAGGATTTTTCTCTCTTGCAGCTTCAATTCTTCTCCACAATACCGGATGACACCATGCCGGGTTAGCACCCGCAACAAAAATGCAATCGGCCAACTCCAGATCGTCATAACTCACCGGCACACTGTCTTCACCTAAACTCAACTTATAACCCACCACTGCACTGCTCATGCACAGGCGGCTATTGGTATCAATGTTATTGCTACCGATAAAACCTTTTATCAGTTTATTGACCACATAATATTCTTCCGTCAGGCATTGGCCGCTTGCATAAAATGCAACAGCATCAGGGCCATATTTATCAATAAATGTTTTAAAAACGGCGGCTGTTCTTTCCAGCGCCGCATCCCATGAAACTCTTTGCCTTTGTTGACTACGGCTGTATCGCATCTCCGGGTATAATAACCTGTCGCTTTTATCATTCACCGTATAATGCAGGTTCATTCCTTTACTGCAGAGCATTCCCTTATTTACGGGGTGGTCTATATCACCTTCTACGGTAATACGCCCCAATGCATCTTTCTGTACACTAATACCACAACCTACACCGCAATAACAGCATGTAGTATGATGCCCCTGTCCCTTTAGGCGTGACGTTGAAACGTCATTTATTGGATTTCCGTTATTCAATTATTTATTTACTATTTCTTTGTTATCGATTTCATTATTACAACCCCTGAGGTGATCTGCGGACATTTAAGCTGCAATGGCTTCTTCCATCGGCTTTGAGTCAATCACTTTATTTTCCATTACCTTTTTACTCATTAATCTTACTGTCAATACCACCAGCCCAACCACAAACACAACACCACCGAGATAAAGAAATGCACTTGCATACGACATTGACTTGAATAAAAATCCTATCAGCATAGCGCCAACATTACCGCCGGCGCCAACGATACCAGCCACACTGCCTACAGCTTTGGGATTTACAAATGGAACAATACTATATGTAGCGCCGTTCGCCATCTTTAAACACAATCCAAAAAAGAACATGGTCATGATCGCCATCATGATAGTTCCGGCATTGGAAAAAAGCATGATACCAATACCTTCCAGCAAAAGAAGAATAGCCAGCAGCGAAACTTTGCCATTAAAGCCAAATCGTTTGCCGACCTTATCGGAAACGACCCCACCCAGTGCTCTTGCAAAAATGTTTATCCAACCAAAAAAACTGGCAAGCAACCCTGCAAATAGTAAGGTGGCTTTATAGTCATCATGAAAATAAGTTGCGGCGAAGTTGTCAACCGTTATTTCCACACCAAAGCAAGCCGCATAAGCGATCGTGAGCACCCAGGTGCGATAATCTTTTGCAGCAAGTAAAAATGTGTTCTCTTTTTTACCTTTTTCTTTTAACGCTAGTTCATCAAAATTTCCAGCAGGGGTATCTTTTGTATATGTCCAATACAGCCATGCCATCACGAGTAACATCAAACCGGGCACAATCATCGCATATCGCCAGCTATCAGCTTTGCTTACCCAACCGGCGCCAACCAAGCCCGCAGCGATCAATGGCATCATGATCTGTGTAACACCGCCACCTGTATTTCCCCAGCCACCGGCTACCGCATTTGCAGTTCCTTTTATATTCGGCGCAAACATGACCGATGTATGAAACTGGGTCAAGACAAATGAAGCGCCGATGACACCAATTCCAAGACGGAATAACAGAAACGTTGTATAACTATTAGCCAAACCGATCAACATTACCGGTAATGAACAAAGAATGAGCAACCATGTGTACACTTTTCGTGGACCATATTTATCAGTTAATCTTCCGATAATAAGTCGTGCAATGATAGTGGCGCTTACTGCCGCAATCGCAGCATTGGCTTTTTGTCCTTTGGTTAAATGCAAGGATTCACTCACCAGCGGCATTAACGGCGCAATGCCAAACCATGCAAAAAAGCAAAAAAAGAAAGTAAGCCAGGTGATATGAAAGGTTTTCATCTGGACACCTTTCAACGAGAAGATGTTTAGTTTACTTAATGGTTCCTGCAATGTCCTATGTTCCATGTATCGGTTTTAATATTTAAATAATCAATGTATATCGTCGATAGAAAATTTATCGATCAGCAAATTCAACAGTCTATCATGAATAGCAGTATAGGTTTGATCATGCACGATGTTTTTTTTGTTTCTTGGCCGGGACAGCGGCACATCCACTATTTCTTTGATGGTAGCTGCCGGGCCATTATTCATTACAACAACACGATCGCTTAAAAAAATGGCTTCTTCAATATCATGTGTCACCATCACAATTGTCTTTTCACGGTTATCAAGGTTCCATAGTTTGAGTAACTCCACGTGCATATTACTTTTGGTAAGTGCGTCTAAGGCACCGAATGGTTCATCAAGTAAAAGAATGGTCGGATTGATTGCAAAAGCTCTTGCAATGGCTACTCGTTGTTTCATTCCGCCTGATAGCTGGCCGGGTAACTTATCTTTATGCTCCCACAGGTTTACCATCTTCAGGTTGTTTTCAACCAATTGCTTTTTTTCTTTGGCCGTCTTGAATTTTATTGCAGAATCAACGGCTTCATAAATATTCCGATATACTGTAAGCCAGGGCAGCAATGAATAATTTTGAAAAACAATCCCTCTGTCAGGTCCCGGTTTTGTGACAAGACTGTTATTTGCAAAAACTTCGCCCGAGGTAGGTTTTACCATGCCACTGATCGTCCCCATCAGTGTTGATTTGCCACAACCCGAATGACCAATGATAGTTACGATCTCACCTTTTTTTACACTCAATGAAATATCTTTTACAGCCGTATAAATTCCTTTTGGAGTTTTGAAACTCACCGTTACGTTATTGACCTCAATACTTTTACCTGCATTAAAAACAGGTTTAAGTTTATTATCCGGAGCCGGGATCATTTGTTCCTCAATTGATCCTTGTGCTAATGCTGAAATACTCATATGATCAGTTTAATTAATTAATTTTTTTACACAGCGTAACTGAATCTTTTCTGTAATCCCATAAAAATCCTGTCAAGCATTAATCCTACGACGCCAATGATGATGATAGCAACAATGATCTTGGCGATACTGCCGCCGTTAAACCCTTCTTCCCATACGAAATAACCAAGACCCATTCCGCCCGATAACATTTCACCTGCTACAATTACCATCCATGCAACACCAATCGATAATCTTAAGCCTGTTAAAATATGGGGCAGTGTATACGGTACAACGATTTTGGTTATGTATTTCCATACAGAAAAACCAAAGGCCTTACCGACATTTTTGTGATCCTGCGGGATATGTGAAACCCCAAAAGCAGTATTGATCAATGTGGGCCAGAGCGAACAAATGAATATCATGAAAATACTCGCCTTTGGTGAATCCTGGAAAATTGCAAGCCCGAGTGGAAACCATGCCAGTGGAGAAACCGGCCGGAGTATTTGCACCATTGGGTTAATGATATTCATGATCACTTTATTCGAACCCATCAGCATACCAATTGGAATGGCGATGAGGCTGCCGCAGCCAAAACCAATACCAACCCGTTTTAATGAGCTTAATAATTTTGTTCCGATCCCTTTATAGTCAGGATCATCCTGCATGGGATTTTGCATTACTTCTTTAAATACTTGCCATGTCATTGTTGGTGAGGGAATTTCATATTTTGTAATGGAAGAGATCAATTCCCATATGCCACCCATCAAAGCAATGCCACCTGCGAAGTATACCAAGGGAACAAAATATTTATTGAGTATGTTTTTCATTTTGTTTGTTTTGTTTTTTAATAACGGAGACCCAACCTTTACTCAATGCTCATCTCTTCGTTGATTTCAGGTAAGCAGCCACGTTATTGGGATCAAACTGCACATCATAAGTTGTTTTGAACGGCTGCATATCCGGGTAAACAGGAACTCCCATTTCTTTTGCCACTTCTGCATACAGATCATCCAATACCAGTTTTTCGGCAATACCCTTGTAATCAGGGTCTGATTTTAAATATCCAAACCGTACATATTGCGCCATAAACCAAATAGCATAAGATTTTTTAGGTGCGTTTACAATACCATTATTATAAAAGGTCATATAATCATCTTTGTATTTCTGTACACCCAAATCACATCCGAGATCATATGAACCTTTCAATCTCGCTTCAATTACCTGCAGCGGAGCGTTTACATAATTTGGTTTTGTAAGCCAGGAAGCTGCTTTGGAACGATTGGCCATTACATCCAGCCATTTGCTTGCTTCTATGATCGCCTTCATTACTTTCTTTAAGTCTTCCCTGTCATTTGCTGCAAAAGATGAGTTGACCACCAATGCTTTTTCAGGATGATTTTTCCAGAGATCCTGCGTAGAAATATGAGTAAAGCCGATATTCTGTGCAGCGGCCACCCCATTCCACGGCTCGCCTACACAATAGCCTTCCATATTATCCACTCTCATATTCGCCACCATTTGTGGAGGAGGGATAGTAATGATACCGACTGATTTCTGGTTGATACCTGCAGCGGCCATCCAGTTGCGCAGCCATATATCATGGGTACCACCGGGGAAAGTCATGGCGAATGTTACTTCTTTTCTTGCCTGTACATTTTTTACACCAGCAGCAGCTTTATTTACTTCTTTAAATCCAACAATACCGCAAAAATCTTTTGAGAGTGTGATCGCCTGGCCATTGTTATTAAGCACCATTGCAATTTTCATTTCCTGCCCGGCTTTACCACCAATACCTGTATATACAGAAAATGGCATTGAGAACAGGCAATGAGCTCCATCTATTTCACCATTCAATATCTTATCTCTTACCACGGCCCATGATGCTTCCTTTTCCAGTTCAACGTCTACTCCGTATTTTGCAAAGAGCCCTAATTCTTTTGCTGCGACGAGTGGGGCGCAGTCTGTCAGCGATATAAACCCCAGTTTAATTTTTTTAGCTGGGGGAGTCATTTTAAATGAAGACACTACAACAAATACTGTTGCTATACCGATGAAAATGATGGATTTTCTTATGTTGAATTTCATGTTTGTTTAATTTAAATTGTTCACATTAAGATTTACGCTTCCCTGCTTCTATTGTTTAATAGCTACCGGTTTTGAATAAAAGAAATCAGGAGTAAACCGGATCATCGCATAAAACCAATTACCTGTTTTCTTATACGTATCTGCTACAGCATCCGTCGTAGCCTGGCCTTTTGCAAACGTCATACTGCGGTGTGCATTCATAAATGAATAACCGAGTTCGATATTGGTGAACTTGTTGATGTTATAGTTGAGTACAAAGTCAATTTCATTACCCAGGTTTTTATCAATGAATGTTCCATCGGCCTTCTTCATGTCTTCATGAATGGAAAAAAGATGGAAGTCGACGCCTGCCGTTAAAACATTCCCTGCATATTTGAATTTTAAATAAGGATTTTTTAAACCCCCGGCCGGCGAACCTGTACCTACATAGAAATAATCCATATATCCCCAGTGACGATGAGGTGTTCCGTAAAGCGGATCAAACTTTTCGTCTTCCGTGGTGGTAGCATCGTTACCACTTAAAACATCATAACCCGGAGTAAAGCTTATTTTTCCTTTTTGATACGTAGCAGATGCTGTGTAGTGATATGCGTTTTTCATTTTAACACCATCCCTGTTTTTCCCTGTTTGTGCATAATAAGCAAGCTGGATAGCAATTTTTCCAAAACCAGACGCGTTACCCATCGTATGATTGATCATTAACCCATAGGTGTAGCGATGATGTGTGCCTGTATAATCAAATGAATCAATTGGGCCGGAAGGAGCGAATCTTCTTCCATATACAAAACCCGCCGAAGCACTGCCAACCGAATCAAGTTTATACTTTCCAAAATTGTCATTGAAAAAAAGCGGAGAGAATTTTGTCTGGTTGAATTTTTTGCTGATATATAAACTTGTAAATGATTTATAATTTTGATTACCGCCATTGGTTGTGGGGGGATTTATCCAAACCGGTGTTCCAGTTTTTGTACTGTTATTAGCGGCGCTGCCCGACGGCGCCATCGGTAATAACCCCACTGGTGTCGGTACCAATACCCCCATAGAATTTTTTACATAGGGAGCAACGTTCGAAGGAACATATCCTGTATTAGTAAGGCCAAATGCATCTGAATTTTGATTGAAGGCATACCCGATATCTAGCTGCCATCCTTTATGCACTGTTTTCAACAATGCCATATCATGACGGCGGCCCTGTTGCAACCAATCAAGATTGCCGATGAGGCGAACGTCATCATATATCAATTCCTGTCGGCCGATCTTTAAACTCATCAGGTCAATTCCTTTTGCTTTGATAGTTGTATCTGCTTTATTGAATAAAGTAAGATCGGCCCATCCTTCATGCAACATCAACCGGTTGCCGTCTGCATTTGAAATAGTAGAAGCATCCTGCCCCCATACTCTCACGTCCTGGATGCTGGCGCCAAAGGTTACCCGGTCCCATTTATAACCGAAGATCAATCTTGTACGTTGCGACGTGAACACAGCCGATTTAGCATCCTTCAATACAAGATTACCGTAGCCGTTACGTACCTCGGTTCGTGTACGCAGCTGGCCAACTAATGTAAACTGGGCATTAGAAAATAATGTCATCAGGAGAAAACTTCCGGTTAGAGAAAGCAGCCTGATCTTTTGTTTTTTTGCCATAGTTTTGTGCTTTGGTTTTAGATTGTTTGACAATTTGAAATCTGACTACCCCGGCCGAGCTTCCATTTCGAGTCGGGGTTTTTTGTTATTAATTTTTATTATTCATTACTCATTCCTATGAACACTCTACCATTCTCCACCTTTACCGGGTACGTTTTAATAGCACATTCATCACCGCTTAAACATTCACCTGTTTTTAATGAAAATGTCTTCTTATGAAACGGGCAAGCCACTTTTGGTTCTTCACCTTGCGTACCAATCATGCCGCGACTTAGTGCCATTTGCTTCCGGTGCGGACATTCATTTTGCGTAGCATACCATTCACCAATACGTGTAAAATGAAAAACTGCGATCTGCTCATTTTTGTACTTTACACATACGCCGCCGTTTTCAGGTACATCATCTGTTGTGCATGCATAGATCCACCTGCCCCCATTCTCTAAAGGGGTGTTATGAACTGTTTTTGTGTTATTAGCTTCATTCATGTTAAATGAAATAAGATTTCTCTCACGTACAATACAGTAAGCAATCGCAAAGAATTTCAAATGGCATTACAGGAATAGCAAGCAACCGGGAAGTAGTTATTCTTAGGGTATCAAATATTGAATCTATGGCAACTCTTTTATCTCAATAGTTCCGGTCAATCTAAGTTCTCCGCCTCGGCGAAGACAGGGCGTCTTATTTCCACTCCTTCGCCCTTTTCATTTCTCTCATCTCATCAAACTGGATGGTTGGGTCTTTCTCTTCCGGCGCATTTACAAAATGATTAAAGCGTTTGCGCAACTCAGGCGTTTCTATCGCCACTTTCCATTCACATTGATAAGTAGATACATGTTGTTCCATCTCTTTTTCCCATTGTTCATTCATGCCGAGTGCATCATCAATCACCACACTTTTCAAATAAGCGATTCCACCTTCCATTTTATTCAGCCAGGTCGCAGTTCTTGTCAGTGGTTCTGCAGTTTTGATATAAAACATCAGGAAGCGGTCGATGTATTTGATGCATGTCTCGTCATCAATGTCAGAAGCAAGTAACAATGCATGTTGTGGTTTACTTCCACCATTGCCACATACAAAAAGATTCCAGCCCTTTTCGGTGGCAATGATGCCGAAATCTTTACTCTGTGCTTCGGCGCATTCACGTATGCAACCACTCACCGCTGATTTGATCTTATGCGGAGCCCTTAACCCCCGGTAGCGTTCTTCAATGCGAATTGCAAAACTTACACTGTCGTGCAAACCATAACGGCACCAGGTGCTGCCCACGCAGCTTTTTACAGTACGCAATGCTTTACCATAAGCATGACCACTTTCAAAACCTGCAGCAATTAGTTCTTCCCATATTTTTGGAAGATCGTTTACATGAGCACCAAACATATCAATGCGCTGCCCACCGGTGATCTTTGTATAGAGATTATATTTCTTTGCAACCTGGCCAATTACGATTAGTTTATCAGGAGTTATTTCGCCACCCGGAATGCGGGGTACTACAGAGTAAGTCCCGCCTTTTTGAATATTTGCCAGGAACCTGTCGTTGCTGTCCTGCGCAGTGGCATTGCCTTTTTTCAAGATCATTTCATTCCACAACGAAGCAAGTATTGAAGCAACTGCAGGCTTACATACCTCGCATCCATGTCCTTTTCCTAATTGACTCAATACTTCATCATAAGTTTTCAGGTTATTTATTTTTGCCAGGTCAAATAATTCCTGCCTGGAATAATTGAAGTGTTCACACAAAATATTTCTCAACACCCTGCCCTGGCTTTTCATTGTATGCAACATCAGGTCTTTGAGCATCGGTACACAACCACCGCAACCAGTTCCGGCTTTAGTGCATTTCTTGATCGCCTCCACCGATTCACAATCACTATCATTCACACTGCTGCATATAGCGCCTTTCGTAACTGATTCGCAACTGCAGATAAGCGCATCATCGGGTAAGGCAGTAACACCGGCGCCGCCTGCTTCACCACCTCTTACACCTAAAATCACATCTTCAGGATTCGGCGGTAATACCATTTTATTCTTGCAGGTTTGCAGCAACATGTTATATTGTTCCGCATCTCCAACTAATATGCCACCTAACAATGTTTTCCCGTCTTCAGAAATGTTGATGCGTTTATAAACTCCTTTATTATTATCATTAATTGCAATTGTCTTTATTCCGTTTCCTGAAACAAAAGGATCGCCGAAACTTGCCACATCAACACCAATCAGTTTCAGCTTTGTGCTCATATCATAACCGGTAAAGATCTTTTCACCACCGGTGAGGTTCGTCACTACCGTATCTGCCATTTCATACCCGGGAGCCACGAGACCATAGATCATACCATTATACAATGCACACTCTCCAATAGCATAGATATTTTCATCAGTTGTTTGCAGTTTTTCATTTACGACAATGCCACCTCTTTGACCAACTTCCAGTCCGGAAAGTCTTGCCAGCTCATCTCTTGGCTTTATACCAGCAGAGATCACCAGCATGTCCGCATCGATCTTTGTATCATCGGTAAACTGCATTCCGCTGATACAGTCATCACCTGTGATCAGTGAAGTATTTTTATTGGTAAGAATTTTTAATCCAATAGTTTCCAGTTTTCCTTTGAGCATATTGCTGCCTGCATCATCGATTTGTCTTGGCATCAGTCGTGGTGCGAATTCAATGACAGAAGTATCGGCGAGCCCAAGATCGATCATCGCTTTAGCAGCTTCAAGCCCAAGCAAGCCGCCGCCAATGACGGCACCTTTCTTTGATTTCCTGGCCCAGTTTTTCATCATCTCCAGATCTTCAATTGTTCGGTAGATAAACACACCATTCTTTTCTGTACCTGGAATTGGCGGAACAAATGCAGAAGAACCGGTGGCTATTATTAATATATCATAAGGGACCGTAATGCCTTTAAAAGTATCAACTGTTTTAGCAAGACGATTGATTTGTGCAACGGGATCGCCGAGATGCAGCGTGATATCATGATCGGCATACCAACTTGCGGGAGCAAGCAATAAATCTTCTGCCGACTTACCCGAAAAGAATTCGCTGAGGTGTACACGGTCATAAGCGGGGCGAACTTCTTCGCCAAAGACCGTGATTAGAAATTGGCCATCAGACCGGGCTACCAGCTTCTCGCAAAACTTGTAGCCCACCATTCCATTACCTATTATTACTATTCTCATTGCCGCTGATTTAGGAAAACAAAGCGGCAAGCAATCATATTAACTTTAATTCTATCTAATATTTTAAGCCCACTCCATCATTCAATTCCAACTTAAAACATATTTTATGCCATGAATTTAGTGATATATTTTTGATTTGATCAAAATAATTTAACAGTAAGTGCGAAATATTTTTTTATTTAATGTGTATTATTGAACCATTAATTACATCGAACTAATGAAAATCAGGAATCTAAAATGCGACTTAAAGACTTGCTCAATGTGCAAAAGTTGTCAACCCGAGTGGCTTCACGCCATTGGTGCCAACAGGAAAATTATTCATTTCAAAAAGGGCGCGGACCTATTTCATGAAGGTGACACAGTCCGCGGTATGTATTTTATTTACTCTGGCCTTGTGAAAGTACATAAGAAATGGAGCGATGATAAGGAGCTAATACTTCGATTTGCAAAACAAGGAGCCATAGTCGGGCACAGGGGTATTGGTTCCGATACAATTTATCCCGTTTCTGCCACAGCACTGGTAAACACTGATATCTGTTTTGTTGACCTGGATTTTTTCATGGCAACATTAAAAGTAAATCCCGGTTATCTTTTTGATCTTATGATGTTCTTTGCTGCTGAACTAAAAGAATCTGAAAAGAGAATGAGAAACCTGGCTCATATGAGCACGAAGGGAAGAGTCGTCCAATCGTTGCTTACATTACAGAATAAATTCGGCGTTGATGAAAATGGATTTATTGATTTAGAAATTTCCCGGCAAGATTTTGCTTCGTATACCGGAACGACCTATGAAACGCTTTTTAAGATCATGAATGAATTGCAGGAAGAAGGCTTTATATTAATAGATGGAAAAAAATCCAGGATTGAAAAGGAACTCACCTTATTGAA